>JAABUK010002274.1_pt1 | contig 34886 bp, 38 predicted proteins | sample 5559141 | NCBI WGS metagenome assembly JAABUK01 (sample SAMN10711869, study PRJNA513367) | rock metagenome | isolation source: Antarctica rocks | place: Antarctica: Victoria Land, Pudding Butte nord | collected 2016-01-03
CCTCCCCTTTCCCCCTCCTCTACTTTTCTTGTCTTGATCCCTGACCAGATGCTGCGTCGCTTGTTCTGCTCCTTTTCTGATCTGAGGCACCCAACCTGCTTTTGTTAACATACATACATCACTGGCACACAGCAGAGCTGGTGGTCCTTTGCTGTCCTACGCCTTGGCAACATATCTCATTACATTAGCCAACTGATGGTCTTTTTCTGACATGACAGGCACACACTGCATGCAGACTGTATGAGTCAATGTGAACACTCTCCGTATCCAGCCTATCAGATGGTCAGTGTCAACCAATACGAGCATGCTCATCAGACCAATCAAGATGTCTTGGAAAGAGCTTGGTGCAATAGCAGTCGCTGACAGCACTTCTGGTGTGGATGCAGATCTGAGCAAGCTGAGGGTGTTGGATGCAGTCATCAAAGAGACTCTGCGGCTGCATGGGCCTGCTCCCATTGGAACTGTAAGGTATGCCATTGTCACTAGCCATGATGCATTGCATGAGCCTTCAAGTGATGATAGAAACAGCAATGAAAATGAAGACGTCAAGTCCAAGACGGAAAGGGGGGAGGGGGGGAGAGACAAAAAGAAGGGGACAGGGTAGGATCATGCAGTCAGCATGATGAGCAGCTGGATGTTGGGTCTAAGACAGCTTGCATGCAGCTAGGAACATGTATCCTATGCATGCTCAGCTCTGAAGTTGCAGGTCACAAATGTGCATAATATGTACGCAGGAATATGTCACATTCTGCAATGACCTTTGAGTGGCTTGTACACCATGGCTATTGCTTACCACTGCTGTCCATGACATCCCAAAGTGGCTAGATACACTTGCTGGCAAATTTGCAAAATCCTCAGCTGTCAAACTTGTGAGATCCCCCTCTTCATCATGCACTGGCAGCTCAGAGCCAAAGTCAAGGTGCTGATCATCATGCACCAAGCCTCATTTGGCAACATCTCATCGCCAAAATCTACATTCTGCTGTCATGCATGTTTGATCCGTCCATGCGTGTGTGCATGCAGGGAGACAGACAAGGACATGGTGATCAAGGGGTACCGGGTCCCCCGGGGCATGGCCCTCATGCTGTCCCCCCACCCCATGCATGTCAGCTCCCTCAACTACCTGCACCCGGACAAGTTCTGGCCCGAGCGCTGGGTCTCAAACACTGTCTCAGAGTGGGACCCAGATCAGGCAGGTAGGTTGCTCGCTTCACTGCTGCTGTTCAAAACTAATCTAGTCGTGATAGGCCCAATGTACAAGGCTTCCCCGATGGTTGCCAGCAACTCCTGCTGAGGCTAAAGCCCTACCCGCATCGGCTCTTGTATTGACTGCTGCTATTGCTGCTGTTTTTCAGCATACCTGTCTACCTGGCACTGATGAGCAGGTTCATGCAACAGTGTTGGTTGTTGCTGCTGCTACTGCTACTGCTGCTGGCATTGGGTCAAACTGTTGCTGCTGCTGTTGGTATGCCTGATGCTGTTGCTTCCGCCGCTAGTCTTACAAATTTCCGCTGCTGCTCGCTACTATCTTGTTTGACGGAGGCAGCGACAGGCGTCTGGTGGTTGACAATAGGCATTTGGCAAACAGGTCATCATGACATCTGATCAGGGTTGTTCAGCGCACATCAGCATGTCAGCAGATGTAGCTTTACCAGCTGGTGCATGCTGAAGAATCTCATTCTGGCGTCATGATGCACAATTTGCCCAACGCCTCTTCAAGAAATTTGGTGAACATTATGCCCAATACCTACTTTTGGATGTCATATTGTATGATGCCATGTGTCTCTCCAACTGTCCTGACAGACTGACTTGCCAAACACAACTCCAAGTGTCGCGCTGAATGATTTGCCCAACGCCAATTTACCTTTTGATCATGCATGTATCTGACTATTCTACAAAACATAAACAAAACCCCCAAAGTCTGATGTAGCCTGTCAGTTGGGGACAGCTAGGTCCTTTCTGCTGCTGCTCTTGACACTGCTGCTGCTTGTCTGGGAACGTTCAAGTGGCTTCTCATGCCTCATGTATGTATGTGCTTGTTTGTTGTCACTGCCAATGTTGCATTTATGTATGTTTTGCCACATGTGACTGGTGCCATGCAGCGCATCCAGATGCAACCACCAAGGGCAACCAGCGCAACATCAATGCAAGCTGGAACCCTTTCAGCACCGGCCCCAGGAACTGCATTGGCCAAACCCTAGCCCTGGCAGAACTGCGTACAGTGCTGGCGGTCATGATCGGCAACTTCTTCTTTGAGCTGCCGGAGGGAGTCTCAAGGGAGAAGTTCATCGAAGAGGAGGAAGTATGGTGGGTCACCCTGCAGGCCAAGAATGGTGTCCGATTGAATGTGCACCCCATCATGGAGGAGAAATTGCCGGAGCCCAAAGGCCCAAAAAGCAATTTCTTTTACGAGGAGCTGACCAGACTTGCCAAGGAAGCTGAGGAAGAAGGTGGCAGGCGTTGAAATGCCAGCTCCTGCAAGAAAGGGCAGCAGTATTGCAGTGTTTTGTGTTGTCATTGTACCTGTGATATGGTGGGGATTTTGGCTCTGATTTACTCCCAGGTGTGATTGTATAATATGTTTGTGCTTTCTTATGGCACATGATGGTAAAGGATGCATTTCAAAGACGTTACATGACGTGATTGGCAAACCATTAGGCAAAGTATTAGCAATCCTTATAGCTATAGGGATGCACAAGACAGGCTGCTCTGGAGAGACAAGACTTGTCCTGCACATACCTAGCTCATCATGAGCTGGAAAGCTTGATTATTGTTATTATTGTTACTACTATTATTATTATTGTTGTTGATGTTGTTATGATCATGTTACAGACAAAATGCCTTGATGTCTAAGTCAAACTCCAAAATTTTGTGAGGCTGAATCACAGTCATGGGAGCAAAGCGATAGGAGAACATGCAACTTGCGTCCTTTTGTGAGTGAGGTCAGACTTTGCAAGACTGCTGGTGAGGGCATGTGTCCCGTTACACGCACATAGATACCGTACATACATACTTGCACACGCATGTTCCTGTGGTGCCAGAAGACTTCCAGAATAGCACTGTTTCATTCGTTCCTCAGGGTGAGGCAGTGTAGATGACTGTAAAGAGACCTGGCAGCGGGTAGCCCATACAGATATGATCGCCCTGGGTAGAGGTTGCAGCCATAGTATCAGGCTTTTTCTTTTCCCTTTGTGCTATGGCCTATGGTCATAGCTCCGGGCTGCCCTTAGGAGGCTCCCATTGTGATCGCTGGAAAGCGTAAAGTTTTCTTTATCTTTTCAGCCATAGTTGATGGGGACAACTTTGTCAACAGAACTGCTTAGCATTGTCTTCAAAAGCTCTGCAGCCACATTGGAAACTTTTTGGAAGCAAGTCAGGGTGATCACCATGACAGTTAATATACTGCACGTGAGAGAGTCTGACGTCGTATACATGTATGTTCAGTAACCAAAGCTGGTTTTACCTTCAAGGCAAAGCATGCAACTTGCCTTGTTGAGTGGGTCAGCCATATGCATGACAGAGTCTGACCCAGAAGATCATTTTCTGAAAATGTTGAACCATGCTGGTCACCTAAGATAGAAATACTGCAGATGCGCATGTCTACATGTAACAGGTAGCCTGCCCTGACCATGTTTAATGCTATAAAACAGTCACAGCACCTGATGCCATGGCTTTGCATGCAAAATGCAACTGGTGCACCAATGTGCATCCCAGCACATGCACTGTTTCACGTGCATATCGGTGTCATCTTTCTCATCCAGATTCTGGCAGGTTGCACATCTACTTCTTCAGACTCCCTACTCTGAAGAAGTAGATGCGCAACCATACCTTCGTATGGTGTTTCCACCTAATGTGTGGGGTGTGATTTTTTCCAAGTTGGACTGTCCACGCAGCAGACTGTGTTTGCTGCTTGCTGGCAAGGGCATGCCGGAAGTCTTAGCACACGTGAATGTTGAGTTTACTTCGTGCTCGACTTCAGCAGAGTCATTCATTGTTGCGCAAGAAGCAGCCAGTGGAAGGAGGCACTTCAGTGTAACAGCCAAACCTGCTGGCCTTCCTGAGCCATTCCTGGTGCCTGAAGAGCAAGGACTACTATGGGCTTGTAACATTTGGTGTTCAGTCTGGCTATCGTGGCTACGGTGGTCATTGCAACAATTGTGGCTACCAAAGACGGTTCACAGACTCAAGTTGGACTTGAGCACGCTTTCCTCTCGGGGCAGTCTTGATCTGACAGGCCTTAACAGCCTATCATGTCTGTGTGAACTAGATATGAGGGGCGCCACTATAAGGGATGCAGCTTTGGACGACTGCTTGCGTTTGAAATCTTTGACTTTGCACTGCGTCACTCTTGAGAGCGAGGTGCCAATGCCAGAGTCTCTGCAGACAGTGAGCTTGTCACATGTTTGTGTGGATGCACCATTCCCAACATTCCCACGATGGAATGATACTGACAGCTTTGCATTCTGCTTAGATTTGACCTCAGCAAAAGCGTTCAGGGAGCTTGAGATGCATAAAAGTGACAGGGACATTGCTGTGCGTTTGCCTCCATGTGTCAAAAAAGTTAGTATAACCTGCGCAACTTTGGATTATCTGCAAGTAGAACGTCTTTTCTCCGGGCTTACCGCTCTGGAGGATGCCCGTATAGCAATATGCGATGTTGGCCTCATGCCTCATACAGGCGCTCCATATTTTGCAGAAAGCCTGCTGCAGACTATCACATCAGCACCAAGACACTACTTTGAATGGCAATGGTACAACACTTATTCCAGACAAGTTGAGGTTGCTGAACAGCACGATGTTTTGAGGAATTATGCTGCAGATGTCATGTGGATCCCCAATATGGGGATCCCCAAACCAAGCCCATCTACTGATCAGGCAGACTCTGCAGGCGACAGGTCACACCCACATGAAGATGCGATGCATATCAGCCAGAGGATACAATTTGAGCCAAAATGCACAGTGGATAAAGTGTGTTTAGTCTGTCTAGTTGGCTGCTGAATAGGGTATCAGATTCATCTGTGCTTGAGTGCCAAAGGGTGTAGGCTCCAGCGTCGCCAATTGCATTTGTTTGCTGGCTGGTCTTGCTATTGCCACCTGTGTAGCAGTCTTTGATCGAACATTAGGCAGACATGGTCAGTATTGCACACATAAATACTTGATGTTGCTGGCAACAAGTGAAACCTGATGCTGCTCCATGAAGCGACAACTTCATTGACGTCCATGCTATCAAGGCAATGGATTTTGTTATGTATGTTGTTGATGTTGCACATCACACTTACAGCGGGCACCCTAAACATATTACATCTCACCGTCCGAGACAACACGTTCAACGGCGTTGACGCATTTGGCGAAGGAGCATCCCTGTTCACACACTGAACAAGTCGAATTGTCTGCTGCCGCTTGTGTAGGGCATCAAATGCACCTCACATGGCTCAAATAATGGCCTCAGAGACTTGACTTCCCTAAACAAGCTGGCACTGGTTACTAACTACAACACACTGCACTTGAACTGGCAGTTCTGGGTACATTCGCCACTTGCTAATCAGAGGACGATCTAGGCCAAATGCCATTCTAAACGACAAAAGGCCCAAATTGCATAAGTTTCACATGTCTGCCAAGTGTTGACTTCACTGCGGTTGATGGACTCTCACACGCTGACTACATCTGCTCTGCACATTCAAAGCCCTTTCACATAACCAGGAGCCAAATATACGGCAACCAATTTCAGGACTTTGAGCATGACCACATAAACTTTGACTGCATTTACCACGTCCCTCCCCAAAAAGAAAACAATTCAGCAAATGACTGCCAAATGAGGCAATCACAGCCTCGCGCTTGCTGTTATCTCATCCTCAGAATCTATTGCAAAAAGAGGTACGACACACACATCTCACTGTTTGCTTCAGGCCTAAAATTGATGCTTAAGGCATCTGTTAGACTCTGCAGTGCAGTCTTCCAGCTGTAGCTACCTGGCTCATTCATCATGCCATCCATATCACCATTTTTGCTGTTGACATGAGAAGAAAACAGTGATGACTCGGGCAGGGTTCCCAGTACATCACATGATTGCTATTGCCTACTCTGCATCCTTGCACATCCTGAATTTGGCAAAGACATAAGGGTACTCCTTCTGGTAGTAGTTCCGGAAGCTGCGCCTGATGAGAGAAGCATGGGTGTACGGACTTGAACCCTTGACCACGTAGTGGCAGCCATCAAAGAAGTCTGTTGAGTACTCTGGGTATTCTGACATGGCCTCAAAGCCCTTGAGGGGTGCAAAGGGGGTGCTGGTCCATTCCCACCCACCCTGCTCCAAGTCCAAGACACTGCAGACAAGACTATGAGTGTCGGAGTGCTGCGCACAGATTTTACATCCAATGCAGGACATGTATGGTCTTTGACACGGGCAGGGCAGGGCAGGGCAGGGCAGGGCAGGGCAGGGCAGGGCAGGGCAGGGCAGGGCAGGGCAGGGCAGGGCAGGGCAGGGCAGGGCAGGGCAGGGCAGGGCGGGGCGGGCAGGCTCCCAATGCCGCACATCTCACACAAGGACACCTTCTGGATCAATGACATATGCAAAGAGTCACCAACATATGCTAGATACAATGCACTGTTGTGCCTAGTGTTGTGAGCAATGACGCAGGTGTGGATGATCATTCATGAAAGCATGTCTGCCAAGGCCTTTGGTACCTTTCATTGACTAAACATGTACAGTCCTAAGTAGCTCCCTGTAAAAGCAGCTCAGTATGCCGCATACCTGTCGTTGTAGCGTGTGTGCTCAGCAGCTCTCTCATACTCTTCTTCAGTCATGACCCGCCCTCCAGCCCACTTGCAGAAGGCCTGGGCCTCTGCCAGGCTCACCCACACTGCTTGCTGCATTACCCTGGCCAGCGGCACACTTTTGCCAGGTCTGTGGACAAATACCTCACCATCACCCTGCAACACAGACACAGACGAATGGTCAAATCACAGGTCTTGACTCTACACTGCACAGCCCATGGCTATGATTGGTAGCCAGCAACTCGCTGTGGACAAACACCTGACCATCAGCCTGCAACTCAAACAGACAAATGGTCAAATCAAAGGTGTTTGCACTAGACTGCACAGCTTGGGTTTGGTCAGCACTGTTGTTCAGCAACTCGCTCTTTGCCAGGTCTGTAGACAAACATACGACCATCAGCCTGAGACACAGACACAGACAACAGTGAAGTCACATGTCTTGACATGAAACTGCACAGCCCATGTTTGGTTGGTCTTGCCAGGTCATCAGCCCGAGACACAGACACAGACACAGACACAGACACAGACACAGACACAGACACAGACACAGACACAGACACAGACACAGACACAGACACAGACACAGACACAGACACAGACACAGACACAGACAACAGTGAAGTCACATGTCTTGACACAAAACTGCACAGCTTATGTTTGGTTGCTCTTGCTGGCTGTGTGGACAAACACATAACCATCAGCCTGAAGACACACACACAGACATACAGTCAAATCACAGGTCTTCATACTAGACTGCACAGCTCACGTTTGGTTAGCAATGTCAGCCAGCGACTTGTTCTTGCCAGGTGTGTGGCAGACAAACAGTTGACCATCAGCCTGAGGCACAGACACAGACGGACACTGAGATACAGGTCTTCACACAACACTGCATCACAGCACATGTTATCTAGCAGCACAGTCTTGCCAGTTCTGTGTATAAACACTTACTCATTGGCGTGTGGCCAAAACAGAGGGTGTCAGCTATACATTTCCTGACGAGGCTGTAAAGCTCTTGCTGCAACATGATGGTCATATATTCATGGACTTTACTTCATGGTATCAAAATCAGTTTTGTTTCTGTCCAGATCAAAAAACTATCCACAGGCAGGCAAAGGAGCAAGAACAGGGTGAAACAAACAAGAGTAGGAGGAGGCACAAAAGGGTGCACAGGCAAGGTGAAGGGAGGCGGGGGGGGGGGGGGTGGGGGTGGAGGGGGAGGAGAAGAAGAAGAAGGTACCTGAACAGTCCAGGTAGCAGGACACAGCTTTGTGGCTTTCCTCAGACATGCCAGGTCCTCTGCCTTCCAGTACTCTTCTTGCTCATAGCCTCTACATTCCACCGCAAACTTGTAAAACTCAGCGTTGCTGATTGGGCGGGAAGCCATCCGGAAGCTGCTCACATGCTGGGGACTCTGCTGGGGACCCTCGTTGTCCCAGGCAAAATTCTTGCTAGGGTCTGTGTCAATGCCTAGGGTGATGTCGCCGGCAGGAATCTGAATCAGGCTGGCTGACTGTAGTGGCATGTGGCCGTTACTGGAACGGCTGTTACCGCTGCCATTGGTATGACTGTCGGTAATGTTGTAAGAGTTACCATTGGCATGTGTGTGCTCATTGAGGCCACCATTGCAGTTACCATTTGCATGCTTGTTACCATTAGTAACACCATTGGTAACACCATTGCCTTGACTATCAGCATGGCTGTTCAGGCGTTCTCGCTTTGCAGACATCTCGTCATCTGAGGAGCTGTCAGTACTGAAACTGCTCTGAACATTGTTGCTGCTGGCTGAGGGCTTCTCAAAGGAGACACGCTGTTCCTGTGCTAGCATGTATGCTAATGTCTCTAGGTGCATCCATTCGTGCTCCAGCGCAATATATGCATCCCGAGTTTTCACAGAACCAGATGCAAAGGCTTCAAGGATGTGCTTGCGCACCTGCAGATTGCAAAGCATAGCATGACCACATGGCAGGCTAGAGAGAGATTCAGAAAAGGAAACGACAAAAAGATAGAGCACTCCACCAAGAATACTGCTGTGGCATTGTTGGGAGGCCCAAAAAGTCCTCCTACTGACCAGAATCAGCAAATTATTCCTAGATCAATCAACAGGCAGAGGGGTATAATTGTAAGCCAGCCCATGTAGGCTGGTCATATGGGCTCAGATAAAAGCCCACATGTGCAACAAGCCAAGGCAGGCTTGGCAACGCCACAGCTCAACCAGCCCAGGCAGCAAGTACACACAGATCTAGTTCTTGAGCTACAGCTGTTACATCTAGCAGGATTGATGCAGCAATTGAATGGTCAGGTGCAAGCCCCCAGATGCATTGCATATGACTAGCTTACTAGTCACACAAACTGTGACAGTTGCATCAGCTGCAGTCATGCTGCAGTGTGTGATCTGCAGAGTCCTGTGAGTACCTTCTGAACATAGTCTTGGACTTGGGGCTTGGCAGGCCACTCAGGGGGTACATCTGGATGGCTGTGGCACTTGGTGGGGTCAGCCATGTTGGGGTCTATCCCCCTGGAGTACATCTCGTCCATGTGACTCTGCTCATCCTGCATGAGTCATCAGCATTGCTGTGAAACAAGAGACAGGCTTGGTAGACAAGGTGTATACGGCATGCTGACTATCACTGCTACGTGTAAGGGACGCTCAACATACATGCTTGTGATGACATACAGGGCAGGGCAGGGCAGGGCAGGGCAGGGCAGGGCAGGGCAGGGCAGGGCAGGGGGGCAGGTCAATCAGTTGGCATCCATTTCATGCTTTCTGTCTGCAGTTCAAGCAGGATCAGAATGAGGATCAAATGCATGCTTGCTGACACTCACCCTTGGCATGGTCTTCAGCTTTGCAAAGGATGCTAAATGGCCGTAGTAGAACCCAAAAGGGTGTCTCACATCAATGGGCTGTACCGACCAGTCACTGATGCCGTCAAACAATGTGTCAGTGGCTTTCCAGCACCGCTGCATGGCCTCTGATGTGGACACAAGCATCTGCATGCTGTACTTGGCATTACGCCACGTGTCCTGTAACAAGACACAGGCAAGCTCAACATCTACTTCAAAGTGTGTCATAGAAAATGAACATCAAGTTACACAATAGAGAGGCTGGGCAGGGCTGTGCAGCAACCATACATGTTGGGACATGCTTGCCTTGCTGCAGTCTCCACAGGTAAGATTCACAAATAAGAATCGAAACACCCAAAAACAACATTGTGACTGCAGCTCATTTGCTTGACTGCATGAGGCAGACCCCACGGGGTACCCAGAGAAGGGTGGGGTAGCTACCTGAACACAGAAGTTGGACTGGAAGGCAAGTTGCCTGATATCTTCCAAGGTGAATTTGCGCGACATCTCCATCAAGATGCGCTCCCCCTTGTGGATGTCCACACTGTCACACACTCCCTTCACATCCTCATTGGCAACCAGCCACATTTCTACCTGTACCAAGACAATACAAGCAGTGACCCAGCAGCCCCTGCCAGATATGCTGGAAGAAGAAGTGGAAGCAGATATGCCCAGTGTGCTGCTGCCAGGGTATCTGGCCCTCAGTTGCTTACTTGCATTGCGGTGGCAAGCCGCATAGCGAGGATACGGGTTTGCATGTTTGGCTTGATGCTGAATTTACCACTATGACTTGACACATGGGAATCACAGTGTCTAAGTGACAAGATAAACGTCAACAAGCTATGTGCATGCAAATGCCTTCAAAGGCTCATATACTGCAGCAACGCCCATCATGCCATACTTTAGGAGGTTTGATCTCTCACCCTTCTATCTACTGGGTTGATCACCACATCATACAGCCAGCATGCTGGGTCTGCTTGAGCCCCAACACCCACAGCGTGCAAAGCATGCGTCATGCCGTTCTTGATGAAAGCCTCTGTGACACCTTGGCTGTCACAGTAGGCTGCATGCAATGTCTTGGCGTCCTTCCACAGGTCTGTGCAGAGAAAGATCTGTAACAATCAGAAAAGTTGTTGTCTTTGTGCCCATTTGTGCAATAATGAATGCTGGTTGTAGGATGCAATGGCAGGGCAGATGCAACGAGATTTGGTGATGTCACACCCTCATGCCCATGGCATTTAAACTGCAGAAGACCTGCAGCAGGCTGGCATGATGGGCTATGGGGCACGAAGCATGCTGATCTCTGCTGTGGGTCTTGGCTGATATGGTGTGTAACAGAGTAAACGTATTGTATCTGAACAATGTTTTGACCCACTGCTATACGCAAACAAAGGCAAGAACTTGAAGTTGTGGGTGTGAACAACAAACATGGGCTGCATGCTGACCTGTGTATTTGGTCCTGATGACTCCTGCACTGATTGGAAGAAACCAACTGCTTCATGAGGTTTCAAATTGCCTACACTGCTGCCTAGCCACAGCACGCACAGCATGGCAGTGGGGTGCCTGCATGGTCAATGCACATTTTCAATTCAGCCTCAGCACATGATTACACGTCCTGTACACCAGAAAATATTGGCAATCTGCATATGAATACACATCTACACAGTTTGTCCCTGCGCCACATATCAGCTGCCCAACTTCTGCTGTTGGTCACATGCAAAGACTGCCAGCATATTTCAACCCTTGTATGGTCACACTTACAGCCACAATTAGTGATGTGTGGCCACTGTAAACATACCTTGCTCTAGCCTGCTTGAGGCCCTCAAGGTAATCTGCACACACCATCTCTATGCTCTTTGAGCTTAACTGGGGACACTGCTTCATCACATTGGTTCTCGCCATGTACAGAGCTTCCATGGACACATCAATTCCCAGGAAGTGCACATTGCTGGCACCGTCTCTGCATTCCACACATCACATCAAGAGGAAATGCTGCAATAACAGCAAATCAGAAATATGTTGAGAGCTTGTATCTGAGACAGGTGTACTGCATGTATATGTATGAGTTCTGTGTTGAGCTTGTGGCTGTATGCACAACAGAGCACCCCGGAGATTCTGCATGCATGCATATGCATGCGCATGTGCATGCAATTTGTCATGGGTGCTGGTGCATACTTGTGGCCAGGAATGCTTGAAGGGTAGTTTACTTGCAGACAGTGCTCCCACCTTGCTATCAGTCCATGCAGAAGAACAGAGGTCTTCTCGGCTGTTCCACAGCCCAGCTCAACAACTATTGAACCAGCAGGGATGCTGCTGACGATCTCAGTTGCGTGCTGGTTCAGAAGATCCTTCTCTGCTTTGAAAGGGTAGTACTCATCAAGTTTCGTGATCTCTTCGTACAGCTGACTGCCTTTGTCGTCGTACAAGTAGCCGCACGGTATATGCTTAGGGCTTAGCAACAGGCCGGCCTTCAAATCTGCTACATCAGATGCGTTCTCCAGCCTGGCTTCCTGACTGCTGTTGCTGTCGGGACTTTGTCCATTGACATAAGTCGATATTGCGGGCGTGGAACCGTACATCGCCTCATCGCGAGGCCCGTCGCCAACGCTGGGTGTGTACGGAGCCATAGTGACAGAACAGACGACAGACGCTCAGCAGCGACGTGCACAACGCCTCGATTGCAAAGTGTGCACTACAGAATGTTTATGTATGGCGCGCGATACCGCAGGTTCGACAACAACAAGATATTGCAGACCTAGAGTCGCTTCTAAACGCTGAAGACTTCGTCCAGGCCGGCTGAGGTGTCCTGAAAATGCTTTGCATGGACCCGTTCGCACACAAGTCACAGAACGCAGACTCGGCCAGTCCTACGCAGAAGCTCAAGCGCTACAATAATGCGCATATAGCGTGAGAAGCTGCAATGTGGGTTAGGCCGATTTCTCGAGTGCCTCGCGGCCTATTCAGGCGAAACGCCCTACAGCTAAACTACTGGATCGCCATGTCACCTTATGTCACATGCATCGCATAACATTTTCAGGTGATAACAGAACTTCCAAAACTCCGGGACTGTTTACACGTATGAATGGGATGACTTTAGCCCCGACGTGAGACTGCATATGTCACCAAACGGAAGAAGAAGCACAGGCTTACCAAGTGTGAACCCCAACGACTTGGAAATCCTCGAGCGTCCCAAAGGTGGCAAGAGAATCCCAGAGGTATACAATGCAAAGTTGCACGCCAGCATTCCGCATGACAGCGACGTGAAGAAGTTTGACTATGTCAACAGGTCACATCTGTTGCATCACATCTGTTGTAAGGCTGTCATGCACAAGGCGCATACCATCTGCTCAAGCAGAAGCCCGCTCAGCTGTTCAGCACGGCCTTTGACGTAAGACCATCCGCGTTGTCTGCGCTGGGCTGTTCGCGCATGCGCACATCTGCAACTATCACTGGATCCGACATGCTCAACGTATACTCTGCCATGAAAGTGCGAGGTCACGGTAAAATGTCGTGACCGGTGACTGCATTCAGCTCATCGATATGTATCGGCTGCAGCAGCTCGTACTGTCGTCGATTGTGCTAATTGCGCATTGCCTTACTTTAAGCAGCAAAGAATACAGATAGGTGGTCGGTTGCAGCCATCTGTGCGTGCATGCAGGCATCGCCCACAGAGAGCACATAGCACACAGGGAGCACTTCTTCATCGTGGACAATACCAGGCCTACATGCAGCGTCTGGGAGGGCCGCAGCGAGATGTGGCATATCGACACGCCAGTACAAGAGCTGAATCAGATGGTTCTGGTACATCTGAACGGTCAGTCCTTGCCTCTGAAGTTGGTACAGCAGCTGAGGCAGGCAATGCAGAAGCTGCGTTACTGCAACCAAAGAATGACAAAGGGGATGGAGGGGGTGGTGGGTCCAACAGCAATCCCTTGCTCGGTCAACTGTACATCTTTGGCAGGTAGTCAGACAGCATCCCTAATGTCAACAACACACAACCATACTGAAGCTTTCACGTTGATGCACTCAGACAAGCCTATGCATGATCCCAATGCAGGATTTGCTGCAGTCCGTTGATGGCACACATATGCACACATGTGCACACATATGGCACACATATGGCACATATGATCCTTGACTGTATTTGCTTGTCTGCAGTGCTGTGCTTTGGGGTACAAGCGCACCAGCCATGAGGTATCTGTTCTTGCAAGGGGAAGGCAGTGCCCCTACCCCATCTGTTGTTGCTGCAGTCCAAACAACAGCAGCTGCAGTCTGTCTGGTCTTGCTTGACTCTGCCAGCAAACAATCGAGACGCAGCACAACACCCAGTCCACCTGTATCATCTGATGATACAGAAGCACAAGACCGGAAGGAAGCTGCTGCTGCAGCTTCTGCTCCTGCTGTCGAGCCCTCTTCTTCTGCCTGGCCAATCAACCTATTTCTGACAGCAACAGCATCAAGTGTGGCTTTTGCTGGCTTTGAGATCGGCCTCTGGGCTTTCATAGCCAATTGCAGCACCATTACTGGCTTTGAGAACACGACAACATCCAGAGGCACATTCCTCATTCGCCTGTCTGCCATGTTCACGCCAATTGTAGCTGCTTTGGCGGGAGAAAAGTTTGCGCTTCCTGTCTGGCTGGGTTGCTTTGCTGCCTTTGCTGGAGGCCTACTGATCAGCGCAGACAACAGCAGCGGTCAAGCAGTTGGAAGCTCCTTCCTAAATCTGTCCTCTGGTGACCTGTTCATCATTTTTGCCGCTTTCATGTGGTCTGTACAAACAGTTAGTGTCGGCAGGCATGCCCCCAACTTTGCACCCACAACACTAGCAAAGTTCCAGCTAGCTACCATGTCATTGTTTTCAGCTTTGTGGCTGGCCTTTGACGCCTTACAAACGCTTCAACAAGGGCGGGAACTGCATAGTCTGTGGGGTGGTGCGGCTAGTTTGCTGAACTGGGGAGTCATTTTGATACCTGCCATTGGCCCATGGAGCATAGGCACTGCCTTGCAGGCAAAGGGCCAGTCACAAGTATCATCAGCTGTCGCCATGATCATTTTGGCATCAGACCCTCTGTGGGCGACATTGTTTGCCGGCCTTGTAGGTGCCAATGAGCAGCATTTAGGCTCTCTTGGCTGGGTTGGTGCTACAGTAATTCTTTCTGCCAGCGTCATTGCAAGTGTTGGTAGGAAGAAGTGATAGCATATAGCTGTGCAGAGGCTTGAACCAAAGTCAAGATTGAAGATGCTCTTTTGCAAAACCCAATCGGTACCAGGACCGGTCTGACATACCATAGTGCAGTAGCTTGTGTGTGTATACAGGTGTAAGATTGGGCATACACCGTCGAGTAGGCAATGCTTTTGCATTCACCTTGTGTGGCATGCTGTACAAACATGAGGGTGTGTAATGTGACGTGCAGCCAAGAAAGAATGTTGACATTTGTCAGCTTTTGCATCGTACTCTTGCATCTTGCGCGTAACTTGTTTTGTTTCCCTTGTCTTTGTGCAGCTGGCAGATGTAGGCGACTGGTCAGCCATGCAACAACTGCGAATGAGACTTGCTTTGGAGGTGTGTGTGCAGAGCCTGCAACGAGGCTGAGTGTAGAATATCACGCAAAGAACAAATTTGCGGCATCAGCAAAATGACCTTGTTTACTCATGCAGCATTCACCTTCCTGCTTGCCGCCCAGTACTGAGTCAGCGCATGCTAGCTGGGAGACACATGCATCTTTGCTGCAGGACAACATCCGTGTGTGCTGTCCTGCCTTCCCACCACAGAGGATTTGCTTTGGATTCCTCAAATTGGCGCTGAAGCACTTTTGAATTTGGTGGCGGCAGTTAGTCATTCAAGCATTTACGACCGTAGATTCGACGCGGGATGCGCCAGGTGTGCAAAGGTGATGGGACTTCGCGCGGTTTGATGGTATAGCCGAGCCCGCCCTGCTGCAAAGCAAGCTCAGGCAGCGACTCGGACAGTTTTGCTGCAGACTAGGAAAGTTTGGTTGCAAATCACTCTGTACGCTGAACGCTGTACGAGCACAACCTTTTTGTCGGAGTGTCCATTGTCGGATAGGTCTGCCCATCAGTGCAGGTACGCTTGTTCCCAGAGTTGTTCGGACATGCACAGACAACTCGCCTAGCAATGCACTCGTGGACCATCGTCAAGGCAACCACTGGCATTCAGCAGCTGCCGCAATCCATACGCTGAGTGTTGTCGTGATGTTCGTGCAGGTAGCAACCTGATCGTGCTGTGCCGCAATCTGTTGGTATTTGCTCTACGCAGTTGCGTAACTTGTTGAGCTTCCCGTCAAGCACAGGTTGGTGCTTCTCCTATCTCGCTCGCCAAAGTGGCTGGTGTGGCTGCCCTGCCTGTCTCGTTGCAGTAGTATGTTCAATCCACTGGATCTGCTGCAGCTCGGTGTACTTTCATCCAGGGTTGTTCCATTCAGCAAAAACATTCTCTCTGTTGCAGGTCTCTGATAGATCAACAGCTGCCACCCTTGCAAGATGGGTGAAGCAAGGACTGACAAGGCAATGGTGGAGCCAAAGTCTCTAGCCTCACAAGTCATGCTGAACTTGGTTTACGTCTCAATCTGGATTGGCCTCAGTGGTACTGTCATTCTGTACAACAAGTGGATCCTGGCCTACTATGGGTTCCCTTACCCAATTGCCCTCACCATCTGGCATATGACCTTCTCATCAGCTCTGGCTTTTGCTGTGGTTCGCTTGGGCTATGTTGAGGCTTGCAACATGTCAGCAGAGACCTATGTCAAGGCTGTTGTACCCATTGGTGCTTGCTTTGCTGGCACCCTATGGCTGGGCAATGCAGCGTACCTATACCTCAGTGTCTCCTTCATCCAAATGCTCAAGGTACGTCTCTCACTGATACATCCAGGCAGATTGCATAGCAGATACCTGGGTGTGGATGTAGCTTCCCTGCCTACGCCTGATGGCTTTATGTGCATGGGTGTTCACCTGATTCATTTGCTGCAAGCCCAGGTGCATACTCTTGTGGCTGCGTCGCTCTCAAGCAATCTGCAGATTGCATGCTGTCTCACAGTGTGTGTGACGCTCTGGTCTACCGTCATGTGACTGACAGGCCTACGTCATGCTTGCAGGCTCTGATGCCTGTGGCTGTCTTCATTGTGGGCTGTGTGTTGGGCACAGAGAGCTACGACCAAAACACCATGGCCAACATGCTGGTGGTCAGCGCTGGTGTAGCCATCGCATCTTATGGAGAGATCAACTTCGTTGTCATCGGAGTCATGCTTCAGATGATCTCAATCTGCACAGAGTCCACCAGACTCACCTTGGTCCAGATTCTGCTACAGTCCCGGGGACTCAAGCTCAACCCTGTCACCACCCTGTACTACATCGCCCCCTGCTCGGCCGGATTCCTGCTGGTGCCATTTGCCCTACTTGAGGCCAAGGTCCTCTTCAACGACCCCCAAGTCAACTATGATGTGTTCACCTTCCTGAGCAATGCTGCAGCAGCATTTGCACTCAACATGGCTGTGTTCCTGCTAATTGGCAAGACCTCAGCTCTCACCATGAACATTGCTGGTGTCGTCAAGGATTGGCTGCTGATTGGCCTGTCAGTCTTCCTCTTCCACTCAGCTGTGACATCGATCAACTTGGGCGGTTATATGGTCGCCTTCTTGGGAGTCTGCTGGTACAACTACAGGAAGCTACAGAACATGAAGAAGAAGCAGGCAGAGAAGGAGGCAGCTAAGAACGCTCTTGATGATGATGACATCACAAAGCCCCTCAAGAATGGCCAGAACGGCCTCAGCAAGGCTTGAGCTTTGTTTTAGCTGCTTGCGCTGACCATACCCGCGAAGTATTTTTTACCACTGCACTGCATCTCAAGGCTGTGCTGTCACGAACGATGCTTGGCACGTCACATTCGACTGTATCTTTATAGTGCTGATCCTGTTCTCACGTTTTGGAGACAGTTTGATGCACATTTTTCACCTCGCCGCCTTCCCCTGCTACAGTGGTTCAGTTCATTGCCAGAACAAATTGCATGGTACTTGTTTGCAGTGTATAGTCTAGATTGCTCGCAGCATTTTGTTTGTTTGTCTGTTCCCTTTCGACTCTGGTTGAGGGTGATTTGACTGCAAATGTTTGTTTGCTACCTTTGGCCACACGTTTGAAAGCTCGAGTCCTTTGTAGCGGTTTGGGTCTGCAACCAGTTGTTTAGGTTTTACGTATGACAGCCACTCAATGAGAATGAATGACATATGCCTGCAAGTGCTGTATCCTGTAATGCCCTTCCACAAAGCATTATCATATGCGCCCAGTTTCACAGGACTCTTCACCCATCGCGATCATGGTACAATCACCTAGTCTCTGATCACAGTAAAGATTTGCCGCATACAAAGTACAGTACAGCCCGTTGACGATCGAGAGTCTGATGTTACCTACAGTCCTGTAAGGTTGTACTAGGCCGCATGCTGCTTTGATACGAACTGAATGCATGTTGAAGGCTACTCGTAGAGTCGCGGCAGTAGAAATGCCTTTGAAAGCTGCTGAGAAACATTTGCAGCTTTTGTTGCTGCCTCCTTGGTCAAAGCTGGCAGTCTAACACAGCCTTGCATGACTGGTTACTGTATCTGCCACAATATCTGTTATCTAGGTATTCAGCCGGGCTCTGCACATCAGTGCATCCTTGGGGACATGTATCTGAGATCCAATCTATCAAGGAAAGCTGACAGTCCTGACGGCAACGTCCGCAAGCACAAAACATGCAAAGCTGAGATTGGAGTGGTTATACCTGTATCAGCAGATTGAAAGGCCATCAAAATATTGAGGCTCTTTTGAAGAGGACAATCAGCCACAGGCAGACACTTGTCTACAGGCCCAGACACTAGGCAGACCAGCATGCTGAAGCTGCTCTTGCTGGCAGTCTGTAGTTGTTTGAGTACCCAGTTTGTGCTTGTGTCCCTGGGTTGTGCTTGAGTCCCTGGGTTGTGCTTGAGTCCACGATTTGTGCATGAAAAGTGCAGAGTCGGCAGCATTTTGACCCGCACTGATCTCACGCGATTGCAAATGTACCCACTTCTACCCCACTGTCCTGGGCAACAAGTAATTTCTTCACTGTCGAGACAGCATCAAGTGAAAGGCAACAATGGCAATAGCAACGGCAGTGGCATCAGCCTTCTGACTCTGATGTTAGCTTGTCAGGTGCTCTGTGCCTCCTACAAGCTGAATATTCCTCTTCTGGTTCTGCCATCAATACTGATTTGCCTTTGACAGATGATTTGCTGCACGACTCAAGATGGCTAGATCATAGCTGCAGCTTAAAGTGCTTGACACTCTGTTGCATTGGAACTTGTATGCACACTGCGAGTATTGACTGCATTTTACATGGCAGTCTGCGCATAAACCCCTGTTTGTGGGATTCCCTACACAGCTTTTGGTTGCTGAGCTGTTTCCACTCCCTAGCGACAGCCACACATTGGTCGGTGTCACCGGGATCTTTATAAGCAGAGCCAAACACGAACCCCTGCGTGCTCAGTGCTTGAGAGTTTGTGTAAAGTGCGTGCCCTGCTCTGGCGAACAAGATCTGCCAGTGTGTCTCCACGGCCGCTTCTCGGTTATTTTTGTGATGTAGTCATTCGTCAACCCCAAAATGGATTCATGATGTGCGTAAGCGTTTGTGAGCTCATGGCTGGCAGCTGTCAGATGCTTCCATGGTTACAGCTGACAGGCAGCTTCGACAGAAAGCACTCTCCCTTGTGATATACTCTTTCACAACAACCCCAGGCGTGACTAGCGCCTCCGGGGGTACGCTTACAGCTGTGTGGGACCGTCAGGTTCGCAATTACGTTCGCGATTGTGCAAGGCCGTACTCAATGGGGCCAACCTGGCAACGCCCAGGGCAAGACCAAGCATTCATGCATTCTCTTAGTGGTAGCATTCATGCATTCGTATGAATGCATTGCAATGCACAGCCTGCACCTCACAGTCAATTCATTTGCACCTGGCCCAGCTATCACAGCAAAGACTGACATCAACAGCTGGGCAATTCGCCGGCGGATGAAGCCGTAACGTTACAGCCAAAGAAAGCCCCATTGTATCAATTCATGGCGGGAGTTGGATTTGTTGCCGTTGACAACAGCAAAAGCGCGGAATTTAGCTCCGGACACTCGGAGTCGAACCAAGGACCTGCTGATGACTTTTAGTATCCCATCTACAGTCAGCCGCTCTAGCCATCTGAGCTATGTCCGGGGTCTGACTCAACAACGGCTTGCGCCGTTCGGAGGAAGGTGGTGTTTTGCTATTTTTTGATGATAATAGCAAACATTCAGCAGCTCTATGTACAGTCTTTTCCTCATGTCAGCATGCTCTTGTGCTAGCAACCAGCACGTGCATGCTGGGCTCTCCATCATTAAATGCTTCACAAGATGCATTGACCGAGAAAACATAACTTGCCTGACTAAAGGACCTATTAGTTGACATGATCTCTTGATAGATTAGATCTCAGACAGACGTTCCCAACAATGCACGGATCGTTATAATTGGAGCCTGATAACAAGACTGGATCAGCAAGATGCCGTGGCACAGTATGCAGTCATGCAGGGTTATGCGATGCACTGAAACGCAGTAAAATACATCTCAGACATGGGTTCGTTGCCTTACGGGTGTTGGAAACATGCCGCAAAGGCTTTGGTTAATATCGCATGTGGATGCATTTCAGTACATGACAGCTGTTTGCATTATACGCTGTGTGCTGGAAACTTCACACAGAATTGTCATAATGTGTCTGAATATCATGTTGGTACCAACGCTGCTGCTGTGTATGCATCAAAAAAGGGGATTTGTTAGCAGCTGCTTGCAGTCTCATATACCCACACTCACTCACTCACTTTCACTGCTCATCACGTTGCTAGATTCCGGCTCTTGTGATGTACTGTAACTTACATTGCAGCGGCCTAGACTTGAGCAAAAGCTGCAGAGCCACCTACCTAAGCTATATGGCAAGCTTGCACATGTATGTAATGTGTACTCATCCTTGACCTACATTGCTCTCAAAGCTCCCAGCTGTTTGTAGACACCCTGGGCAGAAGCCAACAAGGTCTCTTTCCCGCCAGCATTCAGCTTGTGCAGTGTCAGCTGTACTTGCACTGTAGCCTTTCTGCCTGGACCTGACAGTAATTCCATCTTCACAACTTGGCTTCGCAGGACAAGTGGCGTTTCAGCCGGCGTAGGCTGCTTGTACCTGATCTGTAACAGCAGCAAAGAGTGCTTAATGCTGATGATGTTTCTGATTCACGTCAACACAGACATCTTTTGCACACTGAGATGGGTTTACATCTTGTGACTCATTTTCATGCACAGGAAGTGACTCAGGTTCATGAACAGGACGTGCATGTCCCAAGCACCGTGCTGTGTGCGAATCTGACTCTCATCCTGTGCATGGAATGAGTCACAGAATATGAGAGCGCAAGGGAACTCCTATAGAGATGCGCAAGACAGACAGCTTTGGAGAGACAAGACTTGTCCTGCACGTACCTAGCTCATTATGAGCTGGAAAGCGTAATGATTTTGATTAGTTCTATTATTAAAGGAACTCTGAGTGGTGCAGGGCTTGAGACCAGTGATGAGCATTGGATATTGGGCTGCTGCCTCAAACTTCATGACAAACGTCTGTGTGATGAGATATGACATTGTACAGGAGTCTGACAGCAGACAGTGCTGATCAGCTTGATTGCAAAGCGCCTGGTAGCACTGATAAGCTATCTCAATCAAGCTGACAACATCAAAAAACCATATCAGGCACATGCATCACCCCTGCCCTGCAGTAGACTTGCACATTGACAGCGTGTTGGAAGCTGGATCTTACCAGAACTTGTGTTGTCAGTGTCAAAGGGGGTTTTGGTAAGCTACTGTGATCCATGAGCGCAATGGCTGCAGTCCAGTTGCCATGACAGTCAAACAGACCCCCAATAGCCCCTCCATTCATGATGCCTGGAAAAGCTTGATATGCTTTTGGCAGCTGTATGCGTGCCTCGAGGCCCCCATCTACTCGGAAGCTTCTCAGCTTCAGGCCTTGTGCATTTTGAGGACCTGCAGAAGGTTGCTTGTTGAAGCAGGCAACGAAGTACAAGAATGATGTGCAAGTGAAGGCCTGCGCCTGGGACGTGAACTGTAACCATTGTGCAGAACCTTGCCAACAAGATGTCCTGGTGCTGATGTGTCCAATGTCTGTGCACTTCTGCTTTGTTGCTGACAAGCACAGCGCAGGCAATTGCTTGTTTGCCGGGCACTTAAGTAATGTATCAGAGAAAGTAGGACAGCTATGGTGCGACGCTTACCGCAACCCCAACATATGCTGTTGGGAGTGTAAGCCTCTTGTACTGGGGTCTGGTCTGCAGCTGGTTGTAGGCCAGCCTTGACTGCTGGATGAAGTTTGCTGTTGCACGGGTTAATCTCGTGACCTTGCTGGCGCATCCACTCCCATTTATGCGTCGCTCGACTTCCGCTAAGACAGGTCCTCAGCAGCCGAACATCTGGGCTGTGACGCAGGATAGCAGCAAGCATGCTTCTTCGAACTGAAACATATCAAACTTCCGAGGCGGTCATCGCAAGCGCAACCCTCTGCTTAGTCTCACAGCGTGACCGACTTGCAATGGTCATACCGACATAGACTGCATGTATCCTCGAGCGTTCGGCAGGCTGCGCAGTATCTGTGCAAAATGCCGTTTCATCTTCATGCAACAATTGTGACAAGCAGTGGAATCACCCAATTGTCCGGTAAATTACCGGCAATTATAGCAACAATTCTGTGCTCCAACAGGCGTGATGCCTTTCAACTTCTGGCTAGTCATCAGCAACATGCCCACATGAGTGGCACACAAAGCTCTGCATAGACCTAGACTGGCATAGCATGCATGACAATGCTCGTCTTCAGGGTCACAAATCAATAAAGGTGGATCTGAGATGCAGTAACACAGTTCACACCAGCACCTGATTACACTTTGACAAAAAAACTGCTTAGACGTGATTCTTACTTGGCAACACAGCATAAGACTCATCATGTGGCCATGCCAACAACTTACAATTGTCTTCAGAAATCAGCGGGTTCATTCAAGCTGAGAGTATTCGCATGGAAGTGAGATGCACAATCAAAGGACACCTCCAGCAATGCTCTCCAAGCAACGTGTGCAACCTTGCACTGCCTAATTCTTGTCCTTGCTCTTCTTGACAGTTTTGCTGCTTCTGATCTTGTGCCCTGTCCCACCCTGTTTCAAATGTTTTGCAGCCTTACCAGGTTTGCCTGCTTGGATTGCTGGTGCCTCCTTCACAGCTGCCTGCTTCTGTGCAGCAGCTATCTTGCTTGCCTTTTCCTGCTCAACTTCCTTGAGAGCTTCCTTGACATACCGAGGCAGCTTCTTGGCCTTGGCCTTGGCTGTAGCAGCTTCTGTGGTGGGTGCTTCAGTGGCTTGCACTGCTACAGGTCTTGCTTTACCTGCAGATGGCATGCAAAATAAGGCACACTCACTAATGAGCTCAAGACCATGCTATAAGCAGCATTGATAAGTGTGACAGGGTCTTCAGGGTGTCATGTGCAGCAATCTGTGAGTGCAATGCAAAACTGCTGACAGGTTTGAGCGTGCAGCAAAACTGAAAAGACCTGCCATGTACATCAGATGCAATACTTATGTGCCCTGTGGCGCAGGAGTGCCTGTAGGTTCATTACCTGGCTTGACAGTGCTCTTGCCTTTCTTTGTCCTGCCTATCCTCATGCCCTCCTGAGCTACATTACCATAGGCCTTGACACCTTTACCTGATGTGCTGGCTTCTGGTTGCTGTTGTACTGCTTCAACAGCTGGCAGCTCCTCTTCTTGCTCAGCTTCTGCCTCACCTGCCTTACCAGCTTCCTTCTTGGTGTTGCTCATCTTCTTTAGCTTGCACACAAAGAAACCGTCCAGATTTTGAGCGTGCGGGTAGAAGCGCCGAGTGTGCTCGAGCGACGGATGAAACCTGAACTCTCTGTACTTAGTGAAGCCGGGTCGACCAAACTCGAGTCCGCAGGGCACGATCTTAACGTCTCGTTTGCGGAGAGCATAGTTGATCACGTTCTCGTTTTCGTCCACCATTATGGAGCAAGTTGAGTACACGACATAGCCCCCAGTTTTGCTCTGAGCGTCCACCAGGTCAATGGCAGCAAGCAGCAGCTGCTTCTGCAGGAAGGCGCACTTGTAGATTTCCTGCTGGCTCTTGTTGCTCTGCACCAATCACACAGTCCAAGCTCAGTACAAGCCACACCAGCACCTCAGCAGCAAGGTAGTCACAGCTACAACATAGCGCAAAACTGTGTGTGAGGACACTAGACTAGATTTTGGTCAAGGCAGGCGCCAAATGCAAGCTTGCCCACACAGTACACCAACAAAGTGACTTGCCACATACAGCAGCATTTGCACAATTTCTGCATGACCAATAAGCAACTTTTAAGAGCACAGCAGCTATACACTGACGACATAGGTTGTTCCCAGTTTTTCATAATACTCTTGCTTTGACGGCAAAAAGCATTGTCCAGCCTATGCCAAGGGATGCTCAAATAGTACAATAAACGGAATGTAGTAACTTGCATGCAGTTTAATGAAAATATCCTCAGAGGGGCTTGCCTTAACAGTGGGGTCCTTTGCAATGACACCAGTCCCGCTGCATGGCGCATCCAACAGCACCCTGTCCACAGATTTCTCTCCCAGTACTTTAGGCAGCTCTCGCCCATCATAGCTGCAAACAACTGTGTTGCTGACTCCCATGCGCTGCAAGTTGGCCTGAATGGACTTCAGTCTTTGCTTGTTGATCTCGTTTGCAAAAATGCTTCCTGTATTGCGCATGAGGGCGGCAAGATATGTGGTCTTGCCACCTGCACAAAACAAGGGTGTTGGCTCTGTGCATTTACAGACAAGTTATGCTGCACAAATTGCTGCAGCTTGCATGACCAGCAACACAGATGTGCATCTGAGGTCCTACAGCAGCATACATCATCACAAGGGAAGCTGCAGCGCTGTTACTGCAGAGGTGTTGTGCTATTGTGAACACAACACTGTCAAGACCTACAAGGCACTCTGTTGCTGACTCTCATGCAGCAGTGGTGTGGAAAACCAAAATCTGTAGAGCTCATTTGACACGCTTTTTAACATCTGCTCAATTTATCTGGTCTGGCCATACGATATCACACCATGGTTATTATTGATGCTGTCAAAACTGTGATTATACTAGTGCAAGGACTCATCACTTCCAATGTCACAAGGTTGACATTTGCATCCTCATTCTGTGCAGGCCTAAAACATCTCTGCAATGTGAACACGCGTTCTTACTGTCCCCAGACATATCTGAGTTCAGACTTCCAGTGTAGGGATGACGTTTAGTCAGAATAGACATTTCGGGATTGAAAAGAGCTACCATGTTCAAGCGATTCATGCAACTTGTATGGGTGACAACAGCCACAAACCTGGTGCAGACCCACTATGTTTAATCAATTCATGCACCTTGCCTATAGACAACAACAGCCACACTCAAGTGGTTCATGCACATGGACAGACAACAGCAGCCACGCACCTGGTGCAGCAGCCATGTCCACAATCTGCTCCCCCTCTTGTGGAGCCAGGGCCATGACAGGCAGAAAGGAGGAGGCCCCCTGCAGCATGTAGTGCCCTGCCATGTACTCCGGGGTAGCCCCCACAGGCACAGTGGACTCATACACCACCAAGCCAACCTGTGCGTCACAGATCAGGGAACATCAGTGATGACTCATACACCATCAGGCCAACCTGTGTGTCACAGAACAGGGAACATCAGTGATGACTCATACACCACCAAGCCAACCTGTACGTCACAGAACAGGGGATATCAGTGGTGGTGAGGTAACAACTCTTCTCAATCCCAAGACGTCTGTTTTGTTTAGAAGCGTCATCCCTACACTGGAAAATCGAAACGCAGACATGCCTGGGGACAGTAAAACTGCGTTCCTACATTGTTTTGAGGTAACACAGTAGTTCACAGCATGTAGTGCCCTGACATGCCTTCTGATCTGCATGTTCATGATGCTCACAATGTGGGTGCGTGTCTGTGAGGCTGACAGATGATGTGGACCCTCGCAGGTTCCCACCATGTCCAGCATCACACTAACTGCTGTGTCACTGTAAAGTTTGCCGTAGGTGACAAAGGTTAGTCAGAAATTGAACAGGAGCAAAACCACACGCATAATGTGAGACCCTGCCATGCATCCAAAGCTGGTACCCTCTCAAGCATTGGTCTCATTTTGTTTTGGGCCAAAATGCGCTGACCACAGCATTGTGGCAAAAGGAATGCAGACAAAACATAGCTAGCACACAGCATTTGCAGGCTTGCTAGGTGCTTGCAAGGTTGACTGCATGATTGAGATGCTGTGCATGCATGCTGACAACCAAGCACATGTTTCGCAGTCAGCTTGTGGCAGACTGAGTAAACTAATGGCAAGGGTATCTCAAGCCAGTAGAAATGCCATGCAAAGTGAGCTATGTCAAGATGTGTCAGTGCAAGCTCAAATAATGACAGCACGTCCGCCTTGCTGAGCAGCCAGGAAGCTTTCTATTTGGCATTGAAGCATTGTCTATATTTGACAATGCCTCAATGTCAAATAAAGAGCTTCCTGGCTGCTCAGCAGGGCTGACTTGCCATCATTCCTTGAGCTTGCACTGACACATGTTGACATAGCTCAGTTTGCACGGCATTTCTGCTGGCTTGATTTAGCACTTCCATCAGTTTATTCAGTCTACAACAGAGGCTATGACTCGGCTTGTGGTAGACTGAATTAACAGATGACAGAGCCAGTAGATTTGCCACACGCATTGCGCTATGACAGTGCAGGCTAAAGCAATAATGGCACGTCAGCCTCAACAGCTGAACAGCCATGAAGCTGTCTGTTACACAGTGAGGCTCAAGGGACTGAGCTGACAGATGTGCACATGGTAAAAGGCCATGAGCAGGATCTACCTTGGACCACTTCCCAATGGGGTCTAGATTCACTCCTCTGTTGATCAGAGCAGCAGCCAGCTCCCTTCGCCGAGTCTTCAGCGTGTTGGTCCTCAGAGTGATAGGCCTTTTCAGCTCGTTGGCCTCTATGCATGCTATTGCCTCAGGCACGCTGAACATGCCCAGCAGAGTGTCCAGCATGAAATCATTGTAGCCGTAGTAGGCGGCGAGATCCTTCTTCAGCTGGTCCATGTACTCTGCACGAGGCCTCAGGGGCTGCTTCACCTTCTTGCCCTTTGCAGTCGTTTCATTCTCCTTTAGCTTGGCAGCCTGCAACAGGTATTGTAATAGTAGTAATAGTAATAGTAATAATGATAATAATAATAACAACAACAACAATAGTAATAATATAAATTTGCTTTCCAGCTCATGATGAGCTAGGAATGTGCTGCAACAGGTGTGACATGCTGTCAAGCGGGCCTGAAGGTCCCACAGCTGTGGTGTTTGGCCAGAGAGCTCATCCCTTACAGTAGCGCTCAGCTGAAATTTGCAGCAGCTGGAGTATACATCCCTCCCTGCTCACTGATTGTGTATGACAATCAGCTGAGGTTCCAGAGTGGGCCTTAATCATTGTCCATTCCATCTTGCTGTACATGGTCAATCAGCTGAGCATAAGCACCAACAGAAAGGGTCAACATGCTTGCCCAGCAAACAAGCCTGCCAGTCATGCCAGGACAGCACACAGGTAAGTCTGTCTGTCTGTCCGATCAAGAAGTGGTATGGTCCTGCTTAGAAAGCGACACTAGAGTACCTTGCAGCTGGCAGGCAGGCTGGCTGGCTGGCTGTCTGTCTGTCTGTCCGCCTGTGTGTCTGCTTGCCTGCCTTTTATCAGCCGTTGGCTACAAACAGTTGTCTCACTGCTCAACAGTGCTGCGCTGTCAGCAGCATGCATCATAGCACAATACACGGGCCAATTATGACAAGACTGCTCGAGGAAGCTCTCAGCAAGCAGAACAGTAGTAATCACGCACACTGGCATCTCAGAAGGCAGCAGGACTGACCTTGAAGCCGTCCAGCAAGCGCACAGTCTCCTTGATTCGCCTACTGATGAGGGCCAGATCAGGAGGGCCGCGCCCAGCAGCCTCCACCTCAATGCCGCTGGGCAGCACAAACCGTTCGGCTTCTTCCATATTGGTCTCCATGTCTGTACCAATGTGAGCAGCTTCTGCAGCAGCTGCCTTCTCTGCTTTGGCCCTGCATACATGAGAAACAAAACATGAGAACAGTCCAGAGACCACACAGGCAACATGACAATGGTATGATGATACGCATCTCCTGAAAAGAGCAGTGTCTACCACACACTGCCTTATGCTGCAACAATGGCAATGTAAACCAGGACCAATCACATGGACTTTGCATGTAGCTCTTTGAGAGACGTAGCCAAAGCACCCAGTCACATGACAGATGAAGAACACAGTCGTACCTTTTCCTGTCCAGGATCTTTGCTCGCTTCTCAACGGCAAGCAAAGGCTCATCCCCCTCCTCCTCTTCATCTTCATCAGTGTCATCACTACCAACGCCTACAGGAAGCAAACCAATAGTTCAAGTTTTACAAAGCATGTAAATTGGGTAGTTTGCAGATAAGCTCTGGGACATATCTTGTGAGCAGCAGGATGTTTGGAAGCAATAACAGCAGCGTTGGTATGATTGGGGAACATAGTCCACATCGCTGCAAGAACATGAAGCAGGTTTCTCAAAACACATGCCAGCTGATGCATATCAATGCATGTTGTCGTACAATGTGCCTTGCATCAGCTTGCCAATGTGCTGTTACATGCTTCAGCAGTTACAGCATGAGATTAACAAGTGCAAGGCCTGCGGGCGTCTGGCTCAGTTTGTTTGTCCACCTCTCAGTCTACTGACATATTGTGCATCAAGGTGAGATCAGTCTGACTTGATGACATCTATAACATCTCGACAATGTAGAAACGTGTGTTTACTGTCTCAGACGTTTCTGAGTTTAAAATTCCAGTGTAGGGATGACGTTTCTGGATTGAAAAGAGCAGTCTGTCTTGGCACCCCAGTTGTGAATTCAGCAAGTCAAGCTGCAGATGAGCTTCTGGCAGCACTACATGTACATGCTGCAGGATGCATGCATGTGCTCACCAAACTCATCACTGTCATCTGATCCAGCATCACTGCTGGATGCAGCTGACAGGTCCTCTTCTTCGCTGTCCTCCTGACCTTCCAGGCCAACCACACCTGCATCTGCTTCATCATCTTCTTCATCATCGTCACTCATCAGTTGCAGAGCACCACCTGCAGTTACGACCCAACTCATTCAACATTTACTTGCCATGGATTACACTGGAATAAATTTGGCCATGGGCTGCACTGGAGTAAATTTGGCCATGGACTGCACTGTCGTACATTTGCATTGAATGATATAGAATGTTGAGGTGGCTCTGATGCTGGCAGCGGCTGCATCACCATCGCCCTTGTCACCCCTACGCAAAAGGTGGTAGCTTGCACTTATAGACAGACAGAAGGACCATGAGCTTCTGTGGGTGAACAAACTAGTGCTTTGGACACAGCCTGGAGCATGTGTGGAATAACAACTGCATATTGTGCATTGTGATGTTGTCCCCACGGCTCATAGACTGCCTGACATGCCTTTGCAGCCACCCCGCAATGCTTGGAGCCCCACACAAAAGCAGCAGCTATGACCAGGGTGCAGCAGAATTGGTGACGAGCATGACAAACATGCAAACGGCTGATGGCAGCTGTACGTGTCTCTTGCAGCCTCAGACACCCACAACTTGGGCAAAGACTAGGGCAAAAGGCCTACATGATGTCCAATTGCTTCCAAGATAAGTAGCAAAGGCAAGCAATAGATTCCTGGATCATGCATATGTACAGGCAAATTGCATAGCAATACTTCTGTTTCAAGATCTGAGACTGTATATGAAGCATGCACTGATTCTGCAGGATAAGACCTTCCTAATCCTATGCCGATGTACACATACTGCAGATGCTGCTGCAGGGTTGCCTTGTCAATCAACTTGAGACCAATGGAAACAACATACAGGTGACAGAGGCTGTGCATTTTGGTACCATCTCGTCATTCTGGTGCTGTTTGCGGTTGCTGCAAAGGCTGCTGGGCACCTGCGCCTGTTCTCTGTGCTCAGTTCACACTCAGCAAATGCAAGCTTGTGTGCTCACCATTTTGCTTCCTAGCAGCTGCTGCACCATCAGCCTCTGAGTCCTCCTGTGAGTCATCATCACTGCCTGGTGCTGACTCATCTTCTGCTGCATCCTCGTCAGACATGTCAAAGGTCTGTCCCATGAGAGGGTCATCATCTTGATCTGCATCAGAGCTTTGCTGGTCACTCTCTGCTTCTTCATCTCGGCCATCTTCTTGACTGCTGGCGCTGGCTGCATCACTCCCACTCAGATCTGCAATTCAAGTCAGGGCACTTACACAATTTCACTTGACAGGGCACTTACACAACATCGCTTGACTCACTACGTCAGGGAACTTACTACGTCAGGGAAGGAACACAGAAATGGTCTATAATTTTGGCAGCCATTGCAGGTACCTCAGGCAACAGCCTGTGCTATTTTGTTACAACGGCGACTGTGATTGCACTGACCAGAGGTTTAACACTGAGGGCCTGCAGACTGAGCAAACCTGCCATTCTGATAGGCAGCATGAACTGACCAAATGAATGCCAGGTCTTGCAGCCACTATGTGTTAATTTTGCATGAGCATGCACAGATGTCAAATCTGTAGAGTCAAAACATGTGACTTGACCTCACAACAGCCACAGGCATTTTTACATGCTACGGGCACTCATACGTGCCAGTGTCCTTGTATACATCATTACAACGTGCAGCGCAGATGTTACCTTCGCTGTCGCTGTTTTGTGGAGCAGCCAATTCATCATCACTGTCATCCTCTTGCGCCTTGCGTTTCAGCCAGCTTTTGTTCTGATCGCTGAAAACACCGCCTAATGATGCCTTGCCAACTTTCTGCAGAACATGCAAGCCTTGCTTGCTGATAGTTCAGACACCGGCTAAACCATCCTTTATATAGGATGCATACAGGGCTCAGCTGCTGCTGTTTAGTCAGTGATCAAGCCAACAGACAAAGAATTGCTGTATTGGTATTACAGCAGCAGCAAACATAGGATTGCGCACTACAGAATAGATAGCAGTACAAAGCCTTCACAAGACAACTAGCAAGTGCCAGAGGAGTACCTTTGCACTGCTAAGTGGCTTGGCAGCATTTGTGGGTACAACAGGAGTTTCTGGATGCACTTTGAACCTGAAAAACCCACAAACAGATTGTTGTGTACTTCTGCACGGCTTGAGCGGGAGCTAAAGCACACTGCCGGACGAAGTCGGGACCAGCTACAAGAAGCACAGGTCAGTTACCGTTTTTGGGGTGGGCCCTTGGTTACGGTCTGCACGCTAGGCTGTGCAACGGAGCTGCGTCGGCGTTTTGCCATGATCCTGAAATCTCTAGGTCTTCCACGCTCAGTAGGCGCCCTCTGGTGACATTGACTCTGCTTTGACCTTGGCTGCGCTCTGACTGGCGTTAGGGTTTACGTCACTTAGCTTCTGATTAGTAAGCCCTAATCGAGCATGGCAAACATGTGATCGGTATATCTGTCTGAATTTGTCGGCACAGCAACCTGAGCATCAGGTCTCATTGTTAATAACGTGCGATATTCAGTTTCACGTGGCTCACAATAAAGCACGGGCTTGTCAACCAACCGAAATTTTAGAAGATAGCCGTCGAGCGTTGACTTTACACAACCTCGCTCGATCAACCATTCCTGATACTTCAGTCACTCGCCAGGCTTGCAAACCACTGGTTTCCACCTGTGAGCCGTTGATATGATCAAAAACGGATCTTTGCTGCTTGGCGTGGCGTGTGTTTTCCTGGTGGCTCCTGCCCTTGGTTTTTCAAAGTCAAGCAACCTGATCAGGCCAGCCACGGACCTACAGGGCACTGAACAGTTGACAGAAGAGCCCAAGAGACCAGTGTGGCCGGGCCAATATCAAGTGTGTCACAAATGCTGAGCCTGCATGCTTGTGCCGTCTGGGCTAACTCCTTTGTTTAAGACCCCATAACCATATTCATGCATGGAGTACATGCATGGAGTGCAATCGATGCACTTGCACATGACATGCTCTAGTTTGTTCTGCGCCTTGATGCACCTGAAGTTGCTCTGCAGGTGTCTTGGCAATTTTTGGTGCCTTACGTCAGTGAGGTGCAATCAACTCCTCTAGTGTAAGCTTGCTTCTCTGCTTCTTCATGACCCCCCTGCAAATCACTGCACAACACACCTGTCAGTACCTTACTTGGGGATTTCATGCATGGCATCCTGCGTGTGTGCATGCTTATCAACACCTTTGAAGCATGCATATGACTTAACATCTCAATAGCAACTTGAATGCTGTCTGCATCTAGTTGACTGACTGTCACCAGCAAGGGCCCATCATGCATCAAGTCAGTTTGGCATGGTGCAGATACAACTATACTGTGTACCAGGATACTGAGCATGGGCGTCAAAAGCTTGTTAGGGACTCAGTTGAGACCACCGTCTCAATGTTGGACAAGGTCAGATCAGAATGAAGTGATTCAGCTGGTCACACATTCTCCAATTGAGTTATTCACCTGGTTGCATTGTACTGTTCGTCATGCACTTGCCCTCCCCCAGCCCCCCCCGCCCCCCCCTGAATCATATTCTTTTCGGAGACCCTCCTATGTCAACTTTAATGCAATGCAGCCTTGAGCTCTCTGGTACTGAGCTCTCACCAACAGCTATACTCAGCAGTAACAAGCGTCAAGCAAGACACACAAAAACAGCATGACGATTAGTGCAGCATGAGCAAAATTCACTCTTGCAGCTGTATCAAATGTTGGCAGCAACCTTAAAACACATCATGTTCTGCAGAACGTGATGTATGAGATGTATCCAAGAGTGGATGAGATGAAGTGTGACAAAACCAAGCTGAGCAATACCTTGATGGGTCAGAGCCAGAGCACATCAGACAGCCGCAAGCTGCTTCAAGCAGACAGCAATGGTCCTCAACTCGGCTTTGTAAGTACTCTGCTGGGCCTTTCCCTATCATGTTTAAACACCCTGTACTACAGGTGCACTACAGGTGCACTACTACTGTACACGTACCACATTTGATCAAAAGTGATACATGTCCATTGGCAGCTTCTGGTTGTGCTGATGTGCTTGTTGCGTTATTTGATAACACACACATATTTTGGGTAAATACACACAGAGTCAGGCTGCATACATGTGACCATCATTGATACGCATCCAATCTGCACAGTGTGTCATGTAGACAGGTTTGGTGTACTGCTGAAGCAGCAGTGCACACAGACATACAAGCTATATGCTGGATGCACAGAAGCTTTGCCTAAGGTCTTGATAGATACTTGAAACCACACAATTTGCCTGGTCCTACAATGACTCAAACTTCTGTTCAAACTGTGTGGGACGCCGAACAGCTATATGCCTGGCTGTGGTGGAAAACTTGTGCGAAATCAACCATCACACACAAGCCTGCAATGGACCACAGTGGTGATTGTCCAGGTGCAACTAATATGCATGAGTCTCATGCACATAAAGAGTATCCTGTATGAGTCTAATGCACAATGGACTGGTCATGTTGCAGGTACTGCCAGACCTGACTGAGTCTCGCTGGAGCTACAATGGTACAGCCACAATGCATGATCAGGATGCCAACACATGGGTGATGGAAGCCAAGGAGGATCTAGGCTATGGAGAAATTGTTTCCACCTACACCATGTATGTTGGCAAGGTAAGTCAACCCTGTTCTTAATTTTGGCCTAATTTCCTTTGTTTAGTTGTGGACTTCACATTCAGCAAATGCCAGATTACCTGTGCAGTGTGCAGTCGTCTGACACAATACTGACTATGCTCCAGGACAGCAACAATTTCCCATTTGTGCCGATGTAGATCCATGCATGAGCAGCCACTTCACATTGGCAATGTCTAGCGCTTACACAAACATTCGGCGTATCTTCATATGAACAGGGTCTTCTTGCTGTGCAGGATGAAGCTCCTCTGCAGCTGTACATGCACGGTGTGGACCTCTACATGAACAGCCACTTCGATGTCTGGATTGTGGACATCACTCAATGGATACCTGGCCCAATTGATGAGGAGAACTGGAGAGTGCCAGACTTCTGTCATCAGGGGGAGTTTGAGGAGCTGCAGAGACACCAACTGGACAGCAGTCTTGCCATGGAAGTTGCAAAGCAGCTGCCCAATCTTCATTTCGGTGACAAGCTGTATGATGCGTTTGTCCACCGGCATGGACGCAGGCATGTCACCAGAAATGAATATGAGCAACGCACCCAGAGGTTTTATGAGAACAAGCAAATGATCGAGGTGAGCACACTCAGCTGCTCTTGCAAGTAACATCAGGCTGTGAAGCTCCTGTCGCATGTGTGCAAAGCAGCAAGCAGCTGACGTCATTGGTCACTAGGCAAAATGCGTGCAGAAAGCAGGAAAGTGTCCACTCATTTGGGATGCCGTGCGATGTAGCCTGGATGCATGGCCATGCAGTCATGTTGGGCAGGATCTCAAACGCTGTGCTGTGCTGTGCGTTCATCAGCTCACATCCTGACTACCTGCACATTTGGGTGCTCTTAATAATGCAGAATCAGCACACCAGTCCTCCGGCATTTAATGTATTGTGAAAACAACCATGGTGTATGAGCAAATGGCTATATATGTAGTGCATTGGGTGACTGATGCCTACGTATGCTCATAGTCACAGCGTGTGCAACATTGGCTGACTAATCCAAAGCTGACTTCGTAGCTACAGTTCTTCCCAAGTGCAGAAGCCAAACATTGGTGCAATTCCTGTTTATGCCACCACAGCATCTGCAGCAAGACAGACCCATATTCTACCCTTCAGCGACTACCCTAATAGCCCTTTGCTTATTTGCTCCTGTTGCTGCAGGAGCACAACAGCAGGGCAGACAAATCCCATACCCTAGCCCTCAACAAATTTGCCGACTGGCACAGAGACGAGTTCCTTGGTACAGTCTTACCCAACTATGGGAAGCCCAGACCCAGTCTCCCCCTTGAAGGCAAGCAGATGGTGATGCACAAGCCCAAGGTGCCTGAGCACATGCTGCCCAGCACTGTTGACTGGAGGGGCACTGGAGCTGACAGCCCAGTCAAGGATCAAGCATCTTGTGGCTCCTGCTGGGTGAGTCAACATTTGTCATGTAGCGTATGGTGGTT
>JAABUK010002275.1_pt1 | contig 34883 bp, 52 predicted proteins | sample 5559141 | NCBI WGS metagenome assembly JAABUK01 (sample SAMN10711869, study PRJNA513367) | rock metagenome | isolation source: Antarctica rocks | place: Antarctica: Victoria Land, Pudding Butte nord | collected 2016-01-03
AGATGAAGGAGGAGATCATGGACAGCATCCAGAAGGGCAACTTCACCATGCGCATCCTGAAGGACCAGCTGCAGAACATCCTCAAGATGGGCCCTGTGGGCCAGGTCATGGGCATGATCCCTGGCTTCAACAATGCCATGATGCCAAAGGTGCCCGCTCCTCGACGATGCTCATTGCCTCCTGTGTACTGTCTCTCAGGATTACAATCAACGCCTGCTCCCTGACTATGGTCATTGCCTCTTGTATGATATTTTCCAGAATGCTGACATCAATGCCTGCTTGCAGCATCCTGTTTGTATTGCCATACGGTAATCTGGACTAGGGTCTAGATGATGATACTGGCTTATGTATTTATTCTAATACCAGCTGCTATGTTGCCTCTGCCACAAGCTATCAAACTGGTTGGCAGGCCAGAGCTTTCAAATCTTGATCGTGAATAGACATGCAGCGCTCTGTTCACTCTAGCCTCATCCTTCCTAGCTCTATGTTGGCTTTGATTCTCCTCAGCCCTTGTGTGTGCATGTCCTCATCCCTTATGTGTGTGTCTTCTCATTCCTCAGGTGTGCATCTCCTCATCTCTCATGTGTGCCTCTCCTCATCCGTCATGTGTGCGGCATGCAACAGGGCTCAGACAAACAGAGTGAGGTGCGCACTGTGCACTCGTGCCTTTCCCTTCCTTACATTCTCTGTGTAGACTGTGCATCTCCTCATCCCTCACTCCTCATGTGTGCTGCATGCAACAGGGCTCAGACAAGCAGAGTGAGGTGCGTATCAAAAAGTTCATGACCATGATGGACAGCATGACCGAGAAGGAGCTCAACAGCAACGACATCAAGGTGCTCACACAGCCCAGCAGGATTCTACGCATTTCCCGTGGGGCTGGCCGAACCCCTCAGGATTACCATGAGCTCCTTGGTGGGTCTCTTTCTGCTATTGGCTGCGTCCTGGGTTTTCCAGAACCTGAAATCAGCGACGCTTGGGTTTTTCAGAACCTGATACCAGGGACATTTGTCTACTTGAGCATGTCTGTGTTTGCTCATATGTCATCTTTTCCCTTGTCTTTCTGCAACATTGCTTCTACCCCACCGTTGTCATGCTGCAGCAGCAGCAAATCCAAGCAGCACAGGCAACAGCCTCACTCGTCGTGTTGCCTACTTCAGCCTCTATTGGTATTTGCAGAGGAGTTCAAGCGCCTGAAGATGCTGATCTGTGGTGGCAAAGGGGGAGGAGGTATGATGAAGAACATGCCCAAGAACCTGCAGAAGGGCATGGCAGGCATGAATCCTCACAACATGCAAATGAACATGGCCCAAATGAGCAAGATGCTGCCGCCCCATGTGCTCAAACAGATGGGTGGCCCAGGGGCCCTTCAGGGTCTCATGAGACAGATGGAGGGAATGAAATGAGCCACCACTTTTGGCTCATTTATGAATGCCAGATTTGCTGCTTGAATTTAGAGTCGATGCGCAGGTTGTTGTCTTGTTAGCAGGTGAATGATCGAGCTGCCTTTTGAAATGCCGGTTGCTAAACAGGACATTGTTATTGCTTGTCAAGTGCTTCAACCTTGCAGTGAGGACACGATTCCGAACGTGTGAGCAGCTCATTTAATTGGATGCCATATCATGTAGTTTCTCTCTCTCTCTTTGTTAGAGCTACTGGCTTGTGTGTCAAGACAGGCTGTGTGTGTTTGCTTCTGTGTCCCAGCTTTTAGTGTCAGACATATGATAAACCGGAGATCCACTCTACATGCAAGCTCAACGTTTCCTTGGACCAACGCAAGCTTATGAACAAGAGTTGCAAATGACATTCAATGTCTCTGCATGAAGCCAGCACAGTCATTGTCACTAGCTTTTCCTAACCTACCCTGGGCACAGCTGACTGGGCATTGTGTAAACTGCCATGCCTTCAACCTAGTGATGCACAGAGCCCTGTCACAAGTGATAATGCACAACATACAGAAGTGATACTGTATGTTGTGCAGTTGTGCCTTTGCTCTTGAGCAGACGAAGCAAGTCTTGTACGCCAGGAATTTAAAAACTGGAAAACACTTTTGAGGCTTCAAGCGCATACACATATAGGTGCCTATACCTCTATGGTAGACGGCAGTAATATTTTGCTGTAACACTGAGTACATAAAATGACAGAAGAGCATCACGGCTACAGCTATGTGTGTCGAAAATTCACATCTGCAATTGCAAGCCTTGAGCTGAGCATCCCCATGGAAGTCCATTGGATGTGTGTGCAGCTCCTCCAACTTGCACACAGAGTCCAGGCACTGGATGGGGGCGGGGTAGGAGGGAGGTATCAGACAGCGCCATGTGCCAGGGGCATGATTGCATTGCAAGCCGTCTCACAGAGATTGTTGTACTGCTCACGTTGTGCAAGCACAATGAGATCTGTATCAGGCATAAACGGGGAACTGTAGCGTAGAGGGTGCCTGCGTGCAGCTCTGCCAATGACATAGCCAGCACGCCTGTCAGCAATGTCAAGATCTGAGGCTCTGGCATATCATGATTCGTCAGAGTCTGTGCGTATGCGCTTTGAGCTTTGGCCCTCGCTGACCCAGATCTCACTGTTGAGATTTTGCCCATTGCCAAGGCCGTGAAGGTGTGTCTGAGTCCCAGCTCGCTGGGGTGCTGTAGAGCGCTTTCTGCCAGCCCGAGCTCGATTGCTGCTTGTCTCACGGCCTGATGTGCTGGCCTCATGACTCATAGATTCAGGGCCTCTAGAAGCTTGAGCAGACCGCAGCTCAGCTTGTGCACTGCACACATAAGCAGAGGCACCTGTCAGTAGATACTTTAGGTGTATGGCGACTTTATCCAATCAATTTGCCAACCACTTTTCTTTCTCAGAATCCAGAAACAAGATCGTGACAAAAAAATCAAGTGATGCAACAAATGTCAGACCATGGTCCATTGTGGCAAAGACCACAATTCGAGATGACATGTGTGGGGTATTCTCTGGTGATCCCTTGATTCCGTGGCGACTGACCATGCTTCAAGCAAAAGACAGATCAGTGCTGCTACCTATCTTTCTCAACCTCCAGATCATCAAGCTTGGCTGTGCAGCTTGTCAGGTCCTGCCTCAGTCTTTGCCCATCAGCCTGGCATTCAGCAGCCAAGCAATCGGCCTGCACAAAATCCAAACCAGCATTTGCTGCTAACTGATACAGCAGAGCAGCACACATTTGTTATGCACATATTCAAAAGATACATACTGCCAGTTTCTGCGCTTTTGCTAATGTTGAAGCTGAATGATGTTGACTCAAAACTCACTAAGACACAGTGGATACAAGACACAGGGCATAGATGCTGTGACTCACACAAACATGTTCAAAGTTTCTGGCTGGTTCACCTGTCGTCTGGCCATAAGACTAGAGTGTGGCAGCCACATCCTGTGTCCTTGATCATCAGCCAGCTGCTGCAGGTCGGCTCCCGGCAGCACTGCAAAGCTGGCTGTCCTTTGCTGCAGAGGCATGTCATCCAGATTCTGCTCTCCATTGGTCCTGAACCAGTAGAAACACAGGATCGGGGTTTCAGAGGTAGAAAACGTCAATCAGTCAGCTTTCTGTTTAATCCTGATGCTGGACCAGGCCCATGCGTGAACACAACAGGAAACTAAACCAAGGCTCTTGATAGGATTAGATCAGGTCTATATATATTTAGGGTTTATAGACCCTATATATAGACCAGGTCGGTACATGAACACAATGCAACAATGATGATTGGGACATTTGCGCACCTGTGACAGCCTCCTTGCTGAGACAGAAGAGGAGGAACAGATCAGGTACATCTATTATTAATATAATACGAAAGTGACGATGTGACTTCGCACCTGTGACAGCCTCCCTGTAGAGACAGAAGAGGAGGAACAGGACGATTGCTGGTTTGCAGCCTGGTCACAGCAGCTTGAAGGCTGTCATCAGTGTCATACACCAGAAGCTGACCAAGCTTCATCCAAAAGATGGAGCCTCGTAGGTGCACCAAGTGGCTTTCCAAATGAAGCATGTTGATAGCATGCCTGCAAAACCAGTGGGGGTCAGCAGCTTGTCAACTTCTTGTCACCACTATTAGAGTGTAGTGTTTGGTTTCCACCACAGGAATCCAGACTGAGTGATATGCAGGCTGCCTGTATGACCTCAGGCATGGACATGATGAGGGCGTCAATGAGTCATGTTGACGGTGATGACAGCCTGTCACCAGTTGTCTGATAATGATAATAGTAATATTGATATTATTATTATTAACAATGATAATGATAATAGTAATAATAACAGTAATAAGAATAATAACAATAAAACCGCTTTCCAGGTCATGATGAGCTAGGTATGTGCAGTAGTCTGCACCACAGAAATACAGGCGAGGTGGGTTACAATGGTATCAATGTGTCCTGCTGAAGGCGCAGCAGCAATGACTGTGCAGTAACAACTGTAACAAGGCTTGCAAGTAGACATTAGAGAGAGACAAGAGTTTGACTATAATGATGTGCCCAAGCAGGCCGTTTGCTCCAACACACTCCCCATCAGGGAAGGGCAGGTCACCTTCAGCTGGACAAGGACCGTGTAGTATCAACTGTAAGAAGGCATGCAAGTAAACAGTTGACAGACAAGTTTGATTGCAAAGATGTACCCAAGCAGGCCGTTTGCTCCAACACGCTCCCCATCTGGGAAGGGCAGTTGCAGCCATCCTTGCAGTCCTTCAGGCGGACCATCACAACTGCTTTGACACCTGGCAGCCGCTGCAAGCACTGGCTTGCTATTCAGAGCAATGCCTCCGGGCATGGTGCAGTTGTCAGGCAGCCTGTGTTCAACACACAGTACAGTGATTGAGTATTGTGCAGTTTGTCAGGCAGCCTGTGCTCAAAACACAGTGCAGCATCACATCTTGAGCATTGTCACCTCTACTCATGAATCATAAGACCAGGACTTCTCTTTCACAAAACACAGTGCTTGCATCTTTTGCTGCACAGGTCAGGTCATCAGGTGACCTATCACAGTATGTGCTGCTGTATCAAATTGATTGCGTCAGCAAGGTGAGTCTGTTGCTTGTGACTACACAGGCATTGAAGACTGTTGCTTGTGACTATGCAGGCATCGAAACCTGTTGCTTATGACTACACAGGCATCGAACACAGATGATTCTTGTAACATCACCTGTTGCTGAGAATGGGACATGCAGCCTGTACATGCTGTCTCTACAGCAAATGATCTGCAAATGATGCTTACCCAAACACCTGCTGAAGAGCTTTGAGGCCTGAACTGCCGGCTTGCTTGCCTTGCAAGATCTCAATGCCTTGCTGGCTGTGGCAGATTGGAATTGCCACAGAGCCTGCAGATCAGCCACAGCAGGACATCACGATTTGACAAGACCTGAGCGCTTGTCAGCGGGTTCTGCCTTGTGGATACAACATAGCACAAAATAGATTGGTCACAACTCTTTGTGACATCACTTCCAACTGCATTGCTGACATTCTGGTTCTGCAGTCAGATTCATGCAGATGCACTGTCATATCAGCCACAGAGAAACATAGCCTCTGTTCAGGGTGCATCACAACCCTGTTCCTGTTGGCATCATATAACAGCATCATATAACAAAACCAGGCATCACCAGTGGGACCTGACAACAGGAACCTTCAGGAACAGTGCCTCTTTCCGTTTTCTACTGCAGATGACAGATAGCTGACCTCTGAGGTGGCAGCCCAGAGCATGTGCTAAGCCTGGATCCTCCACCCTTGCTAAAGTGATGAGGGGGCCCAGCACCTCTTGGCCCTGCTGGTACCCCACCTTACCCTCCTGCTGCGCCCTGCCACCACCACCATTTGTGTTTGGATATCGAACATCACACGATCACAAAATGGTGAATATAAAATGTTGTGTTATTACAGTACTTCATCTTTGTTGTTGACATTGATGTTGATAGTAACTGTTGCATCATTGCTATATCACATGAACGTCAAACATGATAAAAAGAACTTGGGGAATATGAAGCACACAACACACAAGCTTTGGCCACCCAGCAAAAGGTTTGACTTAAAACATAGCTAATGGCCTCGTGTGCTGGAGGGCACTTGCATACCTGACAAGGGCACTTGCATACCTGACCAGGGCACCTGCATACCTGACAAGGGCACTTGCATACCTGACACGGGCACTTGCATACCTGACCAGGGCTTGCAAGGAGCTGTTGGGCTTGTTGAGCAGTGAAGGGTGGGTGTATTCCCAGCCATGGGGGTGCAGATTCCTAGCTGTCAGGCTGTGCCACTGAGCTGCATCTTCCTGCCGTCCCTCTTCAGCTTCAGCACCTGGTGGATGACTGCCATACCCACAGTGCCCCTGAACATCAGCTACACACTCATACAACCCTAGTGTACATGTTTTTGGTGCAAGAAAATATTGACAAGCTGGGTTTGAACCAGGGACCCATGTTTCAACAGCCAGAAAGCAGGCAAGCATCATGCATACAATGATGAGCCTACATGTTGCTTGACAGGTCAACATGAGCTTGGGAAGCTGCGACCTACTAGCTGCAGTATACTACAGCTTTGCACTACAGCTGCACACAGCCTTTAATACCTGCATGGCACGCAAAACAGGTGCAGCATGACGTACAAAACATGCATCTGGCATGCTAGAACTTTTGGCTGCTGGACAGCAAGCATACCTCTTCATCCCACTGCAGATGCAGGTCCTGTTGCCTTCCCTCATTGAGCTGAATGGCACTTCTCAGCTCCTCTGCATCCTTGCAAGCTTTGTTGACCTGTTCTACCTTCACCAAAACACAGCAAGTCTGCAGCTTGCAACATGCTGCTCAAACACATTAGACATCATGGCATTTTCAATCCCAGAAATGTCATCCCTACGCTGGAAATCTACATTCAGATTTGCTAGGGAACAGTAAAAACACGTTCACTCCCTGCATTAGGGAGATGGTTAAGTAACCATTTGGTGGTTTGGCATTTTCCAGCAACAAGGCTGAGCTTAACTTCCTATATGCCGGGAGGCAATGCGCCCATGTGGGACTATGTGTGCCTATGAGTAACTGTACATGCCTATGTGGGAATGTGTGCCTATGTGTGACTGTACATGCCTATGTGGGATTATATGTGCCAGTGTGTGACTATACATGCCTATGCAGATGGCACAGACACAGGTCATGCATTTAGACTCCCAGAGGCATCTGGTCACCACCTTGCAGTAGCGCTGCAATGGCAGCATCAGTGCAATCAAACCAAGCTTGGACATGCATGCAAGCGTGACATATCTGCTCACCAGATCAGCAAAGCGTTTCTGTGCATGACGCAAGCCCTGGTTGGCAGCTTCCAGCTGTTCAGCAAGTTTGGCATCCAGATTGGGGTCCACCACATGTACCTCTGGCAGGTCGTACTTGTCATTGCCCACTTGCCAGCTGCTGGTTGCATCATGCAGATCCTGCACCTCAGCTGTGACCAGCAGCCCTGCTCGCCCATATATGTTGCCTGCAGAGATGGGCAGCCTGGTACAATACTTGGCTTCTTATCAAGTCCACCCCGAGAGGCGTAGTGGATTTTGTTCTTTTTTCTTGCATGCAGAGAGACGCACTGCAATGTTGCGCAATTTGCCTGAGGGCAAAGTTGCTCTGGGCAAACCGGACAAGGCAGCTGATCACGCTCAAGATGGCTGTAATTTATCCTTTCAATAGTTTACAAATTGTGGTCCCAATTTCTGTACCTATCTGCATTGATTGTTCAAAGTATCTGCATTTCAAGCAAGTCAAAGCCACCAGTGTTCTGAACTGAGATTTGTGGCCTGTAGTTGCCACGATCCGAGTGTGTGTGTCGCTGGTGACCACAAAAGCGCCTGCGCTATCAACACTGAGAGATCGTGACCCACATGAGCTATGCATTTTGGCATGAGTGCCCGTTGTTGGTACGCTGACTGCCAAAACAGCACCTCATACAGGCAGCTGCTCAGAACTGAACTGAACTGACCTTGGAGGAAGACATGTATCCAATGAGTGAAGGCCCATACCTGTCACAATGATGTCTTTGAAGACAGCAACACCCTCAGTGACAGTTGCAAGAGCATAGGCTCTTGTAATGCCGCTTTGCGACAGTTGTACACAGTCACTGTCATCTGCAGTTTCCACAAGCTTGAGCTCCAACTTGACTTGCACGTCTGGGTAGTCCTTGACCAGACAACCATGCTTGTCTTGCAGCAAAACATGGATTTCATCATCTGGATCAGCAGCCAAGGCTTGCCCAGCCTTGACTGTGGACTTGGCCTGCATGCAGTAGAAGCCTCAGCAAAGAGGTTGTTGCTGGTTGCATTGTATGTGATAGCTGGTAGCTGCTTCAGCATGTTGTCAAGACACTTGATGCAGATATTGTTCAGACTGCAATGACAGAAAGGGGTTCTGGACTTGGCTTGCATGCAGTAGAAACCTCAGTAAAGAGGTGGTTACTAGTTGCATTGTACGTGATAACTAGCAGCTGCTTCAACGTGTTGTCAAGACACTCAATGCAAATATTGTCCATACTGCCAGTGAAAGCAAGGGGAAACAAGACACAGAGTTGGGCTGCAAGCATGCTGCGTCTGCAGACCGTGATGACTCTGAGCTGTGGCAAATGCTTGCTATACTGTCTGTGATGTTGGAGACAATGCTCAAGCTCTTCAGTCAATCAACATACAAGTTTTGTCTTTAGAACTCAACAGGGCAGTGCACAGACGATAACTGGGAGAATTCTGAGACTGTCAAGTTTGAATGATACAAGTCATTGCCAGCAGCAGGGACAACTGGCAAGGGAATCTACGCACCATGTGACTCTGAATGAAGCAGAGCGAGGCAGGGCGGTCTGTTGGCACTACCACGGTCCTTGCATGTGCAATGTGTTTGGCTGGCTGAGTGCCAGGTATCTTGCAGACTGCTCTCAGCAAGTAGCTGCCAGGGTGAGTAAAGCTCTTTGGCACTGGAAACCTGAACACAGCATCTCAACTGCTGTACAACAAGCATGAAATCATGACCTAGCTGCAATTTTGAGACAAACAAGACAGCACTCCAAGCTTGTAATTGTACACACATAACATCTAGCCATGTACGCAACTCAACCATATGCATTACCACGAGGAGCAGTACCAGAGATCTGTCAGCAGCCACTTCCTTTCAGACTCAGCAGGCTGCTGTGCTGCTAATGCAGTCTTGCAGCACTCTGTACTAAACAGAATTGACAACAGCTCACCCATCAAACTGGAAGCAGTGAGTTTGAGTTGCATCTGCTTCCACCATGACTGGCTGTGGTATGTCAGCCACTACTGGGTGGCAGTTGGGTTGGCCATCCAACCACTCCAGAGACACTTTGGGCTGCTGCTCACACCTCTGACCATTCTCCGCAGTCACATAGACCAACACCTTGCCAAGTGTCGGAGGCATCATGTCACCTGGATCACAGCAAAGGCAAAGCTATGATGCCAAGACTTCCTATCAAACAGGCTCTATTTGTAACAAATAGAGCCTGTTTACATCACTACAGGCCTGTTCTGCCTGAAGTGATGCATCATATGTGAGAACTTCACAAGATCTTCATAGCCAGGCAGTATTGAGATCACTGCTGGCAGACACCGGTTTGCTGCACTTTGCTGCAATTTGCTGCAACTTGCTGCTGCAGACAGGCATGGTGTAATGCTGTGGGTGAGCATGTCAAAGCACCTCATGTGTTGCATACTACACACACACACACACACACACACACACACACACACACACACACACACACACACACACACACACACACACACACACATGCAGCTCAAGGCAAGGCTTCAGACACCAGGCAAGCCAGATCAACCCAAGTGCATTCACTGTGCGAGGCAACACAGAGACTGTGCACACTTGACTGTGCAGGTTTGGCTGAGCAAGCAACCCTTGCAGAGTTGCGCCTGACCAATGTTCCTAAGAAGCTCAACGACCCTTCAAGCACTCATGTGCAGGAGGCAGACACATGCTCACCGGACTGGTTCAAAGGAGACCTGACCAATAGTCCTAACAAGTCATTGACCCTTCAAGCACTCATGAGCAGGAGGAGGATGCATGCTCACCAGCCTGGTTCAGAGGAGGCCAAGAGAGAATTATATCTGGCAGGTGATCAGCCTGGTGCTCCTTCTCCTCTGGCAGCATCCACTTCACACTTCCAGGCAAGGCTGACTTGATGACAGTCACTCTGAGAGGCTCCAAAGTTGTCAACATCTTGCCAGCATGACAGCTCTGGAATGTGACATTGTACTCCCCAACTGGCGCGGAAACCTTAGAGAAGTGATCCGTTCCTTGGCCACCAGACTGCTTGGCAGTAGCTAGCTTGAAGCCAGCTGCTGCAGCAGGTGCTCTGGACCCCTTCCGAGTGGTTGCCATTTCAGGTGTGTCTGGTTGCAGCAGGGAGGCGAGGAGGGTCAGGGTCCAGCTGGGTAGGGTGATGCATGTGTTTGTCCACTCATCCACTAGCTTGAAGGGAAGGGGCCTTGAGGTGCTGTGCTGGACCACTGTAACCTGTTGGCAAATCAGAAGAGAAAGAGTGAGTCAAAGGGCAAGCCCCAATGCGGCTTAACTTGGCAGGTGTGTCTCTTACAAGTGGCATTGCTGGCGGGTATCCTGGTTGACAAAAAAATTCGCTCTGCTTTAGCATTTGCAGGTTAAACCCCTAGGGTGAAAGATCAACATACCTGATCGCAATCAAGCGTAAGATGATGAGGTTCGCCATGAGCTACATCCAATGTCCACGTTGTAACCAATGGCCTCTGCACAGCACAGTTCTTGCGTGATGCCTTGTCTGGCGCCTACCAAATTGTGGACAGGAGAGTGGACAGCAGAGTGGAAAGGCAGTGCTTGATTGCATGCAATTCTCAGAGTTCATGTGATGGTACTGTGCACCACAAGAAGCAGGACTCATGCACATGCTAGTAAGCATACACTGGGGGCAAGGGCTGCTAGGGCTGCTGTCGTACCCAAGGCAAAATCAGCTTGAGAGGGCGGGGCCGGCAGGAATCTGGCAGGGATTAGGGGGGGGATACAAGTGGGTAGTTGAGCGGTGGAAGAAGAAGTCTTGACACCTCTGTCAGGTGGTGAGACTGACTACCCCCCATGGCATCATCACGTGCTGCTTCAGGAGGAGCATGCAACAAAGGTGTGCGCTCATTGTCCGCCAGGTCGATCTTGACTCTGCCTGCCTGCCCTCTCAGCTTGATCAGGAACCTCTTCCTGTCCGTTGACAGTTTCCAGGTGGGCAGTAAGGCTTCAGGAGGGGAAGCGACAAGTCTCAGTGTGCCCTTTGCTAGAGGCGGCAATGAAACGACATTCTTGTGATCATCCAGCAACTGCAGCATGCACATGACCTTGCGGCAACATGCAATGATCACTTTACCAACATATGCACTGTTCAGTATGAATCTCTGCTGCACTTGCATCAACTACAGCAAAGGCACTTGCAATACTGCTGATGAGGTGACCTGCCCCTGCAGAACAAAGTGGGCTTGATGGGTCATGAAAATGCCCTCTTGAAAATGCAAGTTTGCCTGCACATGCATGTTTTATGCTTGAATGGCGCACAGAATGTTCCTTCTGCCATATGCAAAGATGGCACTGTATGAAATGTGTGCCTTGCATGCAGTGAGGCCAAAGCTGCCCAGCTGTGTCGCTTCCTAAGCCAACATACACATAGACAGCTCTGCAGGTAGAATAGATAATAACAGCGCTTTCCAGCTCATGATGAGCTAGGTACGTGCAGGTAGAAGCTGACCGTGAATGGCAAAGCAACTTCCTGCCCCATGCTACATTGAATGACATCCTCATGAGATTGCACCGCTACAGCCTCCCCCAGCTTGAGCTGAACCTTGACATTGGCTGACACACTGCCATGGTTCTCCAGCTCTACCACTAGTGAGCATGTCATTGGCTGCCTGCTCAATTGGAAGGGGGGCAGATCACATCTGCCATGCTTCAGCTGCACCTGTATCAGTGCACACAAGGTCTTGACCAGCAGCCAAACAAGGCGTTTGCATCTATGCAATGTGTGCTTCATGCAAGTGCGATATGCGCAGCACTGGAAAGCATTTGGCAATTGCTGGCATTCTGGAGTAATCCAAACATGTATGCAAGGCTTCCACAAGAACTGACATGAGACACATTGCACAGCACTGGTTGTTCATCATTGAATCCTACATGCAGACTAGATCGCAGAGCAGACAGGACTGGTTGCAGACCTGGTTGTCAAGCAGACAGGACGTACAAGCAAGCCCAATGCAAGTGCATCGACAACCTCACCCGTTTGTCTCCATCATATCGCAGAACAACTTTCAAAGTATTCTCATCCACTACTTCTGCCTTTCCATCTGTGAGCTCAACCTTCAAGCCTTGCAGTTCACTCCCAGCTGTTTGTCTGAGCTGCATCTCACGTCTGCCGTCCACAATCTGATACAGCTGTAGCTTCCGGACCGCGGTCTTGAATTGCAGCTTACTCAGTGGTCCTTTGCCATCTGCCAGCTGTACGGTGATGGATGCAGAGCAGTTGTAGCTAGCGCTCACCTGTGGACAATCCTCCAAGTCAAGATGGGCGCTTGCTGCTAGCAGTGCTTTAACTAAGCAGTATTAGGTCAGGGTTGAGGGTTTAGGATTGTCAAAACTGTTGAATTGGTAGACCTGGTAGAGATGCGCAAGACAGGCAGCTTTGGAGAGGCAAGACTTGTCCCGCACGAACCTAGCTCATCATGAGCTGGAAAGCGTTTGATTGTTGTTTTTATTATACTCATTGACATTATCTTTGTCATTGTCATTATCTTTGTCATTGTCATTGTCGTTGTCATTATAAGTGTCATTGTCATTGTTATTGTCACTATTACTACGATTATCATGTTTGTTACTACGAAACTGCAAAGGTACCTTGATGTTGAGAGGATCCAGATCCAAAGCCCCCTCTGCATTCAGTTGCCACACACCCTTCTTCTTCTTGGCATGGCCAAAGTTGTGGAACTGCACCCTCATGTCAGGCGAGCTGTCTCGGCAAAACTTGCTCAGACCGTGGTGATGACTACACACATTACCATGCTTGTCCAGCCAAAACAGCTGCAGGTCCCTGTATCAGGACAAAACAGGAAAGGGTTTTGTCCTGACATTTCAATTGGGTGAGCTGACAAGGCCATTGATGAGGCACACGCAAACGGCTGACTCGTTGAGAGAAATTTTCTGCGTGTGCAGATTCTGATGCTCGGCTGTGGTGGAGCTACCATCCCGCATGATGCACCAAGGCTCACACATTCAGAACTCTGTGCCAGATTCATGTGACAACCCAGAATCAGACTTGTTTGCTGCCAGGAACCTGTCAACACTCTCTAAACTAGATTGTCAGCAGAGCATGCAGCAGACATGCTGGGCATTGCGAGGAATTGATTGACATGCTGTGAACCAGGTGTATGGCAAACATTGCAGCTGGGCTCTGCTGACATGCTGTCAGACAGGTACACAGCAAAATTTGCAACAGACATGCCTGCGCAGAGTTCCAATGCAGTGGAGTGCTCAAGAAGTTTGACGTTGGGTTTGTCGCACACCACATACACCTGTGCTTTCAAGCCAGGATGTCTGATGACTTTCACAAGTGGCTCCACACCTCAGACTGTAGGATTTCGTTGGAAAACTCCAAAAACAATGTTTCTGTAAGAAATAGATCTTACAAAGCAAACACCCAAACCTGACAAAAAAAGGTAAAATGGGGGCGGGGGGAATGACATACGTGACATCTTGCCCAGGGTGCAAGGCCTCAGCTACTGTGTATACTTCTTCACCCTGAGGGCACAGCTCTATGCCGCCCTCATCAACAGTGATCTTGGTTCTGTCTGTGCACAACGTAGCTGGTGGTCCTGCCACCAACCTGCAGATTGACCACGCACTATTGTAATGAGTGACAAGGAGCAGAATGAAAGACTCTGGTTCTGTCTGGGCACGACGTAGCTGGTGGTCCTGCCACCAGCCTGCAGATTGACCACACACCATTGTAATGAGTGACAAGGAGCAGAATAAAGGACCCTGGTCCTGCCACCAACCTGCAGATTGACCACACACTATTGTACTGAGCAGCAAGAAAAGAAAGAAAGGTTGACAAGACACATCAGGCAATTCATTGTGGTGATCCCTACATGGGCCCAAGCTTCCCTTAGCCTGTCAGCCATCAGAGTGACAAATCTGAGGTACCAGGAAGGGAAAGCGGGGGGGGGAGGGGGGGGGGGTCATGGTCTAAGCTATCCTTGGCACTAAGTGGCAATGCGGCTGTGCTCATTAGCACTGCAAGACATGCGTGCGCCTGTGACTAAGCACATATGCACATGCGCTAGTGCAGACAGGGCTCACATGCTGACTAGGAACAAGAATGACTGCTGGTGTCTCAACATTGCCATTGGGCAGCTGACCTCTGTCCACTCCATAGGTAGGCACAAGGACAACATTGGTAGACAGATATGGCAGCCAGTGTACAGCTTGCTGTCAAAGCTGTTGAGCATGATACACAATCACGTCACTGACTTCAACACCTGAATTGAAGTTGCCTGATGAGTAAGCCTTACCTCACAGGTATCATACCCAGGCTGCCTTGGTACGAGTCAAGGATGTCAAAATCCTCGCTGTGGCCCAAGGCAATCTTGATCACAGCATTCACGATGCCTGGCGAGTCATGCTGATGAAACTTGCCATGCACACTGAGACCGCTGACTTTCATGTAGCCATCATCTAATTGGATGGCTGTGGCGTGAGCAACCATGCCATCAATGGGAAGGGCTGTCTCAGCATCCAGGATCTCAAAGTCCAGCTCAACAGGCTCACTGCACACAGCACCGATTGATTGATTGATTGATTGCTGGATTGCTTGATTGCTTGATTGATTGATTGATTGATTGATTGATTGATTGATTGATTGATTGATTGATTGGTTGATGGATTGATGGATTGATGGATTGATTGATTGATTGATTGATTGACTGATTGACTGATTGGTTGGTTAATTTGAACCTGTGCCAGCCTTTGCGCTCGCAGTAGCCAGGTAGGTATCAGGTATGTCTCACCGGAAATCAGAAGGCCATACAGCGCAGTGCTGTGCTCATCACTGCTGACAGACATGCTGACATGTGTGATCTTTAAGCTGCACTGACATTGTTGCAGACACTGTAACATGCCTAAAGTTAGCCCTTAATAGTGAACGTAACTGTCTTGTGAATGTACATAGTGACAAAACATGCAGGCTGATGAACATGGGTTTCTGCAAGTGACTTCTGGAGTCAGCCTACTTCATTGTTGTCATGCTGAACACAGCACTAGCTTGCTGCCTTGTTGTCACATCATACACAGTTCTACCTTGCTCTTTGTGAGGTGTTGAACCTGCAGTTGACAGTGCCTTTATGACAGCTATGTACACCTCGATTGCAACCTTTTGTTGTCAATATGCACTGACCTGAAGTACTAACTTGCTGCATTGTCGTCACATCATACACAGTGCTAGCTTGCTCTGTATGAGGTGCTGAGGCTGCAGTTGACAGTGCCTTGATAACAGCTTATGAGCATTCCAAACGTAACCTTTCATTGTTGATTTGTACCAACCTGAAGTCGATCTGGATGCCTGTCCTGTCATGGATCCAAACATGGACATGCTCCACATCTTGCCCCGTGCAGCTTCTCAACAACAGACCCACCGGGGCTATGACAGCATGGGTGAAGTTCATCCTAGACATTGTGTGAGCATGCTTGCTGCGGCCTCCAACGTGCTTAGATCTACATCTGTCCACCTCGCAGTCTTCTGCACATGGCCCTGCCTACATTGCAATGCAAACATTCAGTGCTTAATGTATGTTGATGTTCCAGCTGTTGCATCATGGCCGCTTTGGCAAACACACAGCAAGCAGCAACTTGATAATGATTGAAGCAGCAAGCAGCAAGAGTATTCTTACAGCAAGCAGTTTTACACAGCAAGCAGCAACAGAGTAATGATTGAAGCACAACAGTCTCGGAACTTGATGTGCGAGAAGCTGACAGGTAGGTGACTTTACTGAAAATAATGTAGGCATGACATGCAGAGGGACCAGTCAGAGCAGGCATGGACAGGCGACGTGTATGCCCACACATACCTGTCACAACATTCCTGAAATGCTGCTATGGCGTCAGAGAGAACGGTGTCCACAAGCACACAAAACCAATGTGCATCCAGCAAACACTTTCGACCACTGAGAACACGGCATGACTCACATGAAAGCATGCATGGATGCCAGCGACTTCAGTGCTTGGCTGAATGTTGACTGTCTTCACCAGAGGTTTCCAGTGTGCGTACTGCTCCTCCACAGCTCGTATGGTGATTGTATACGTCCCCGGGTAGTCCATCTCAAAGTCATGGCCAGACGTAGAACAAGCTGGCATGTAGCCATGCTCTGCGACCTTGTATGCTTGGTGCTGCACAACAGGTCAACGTGCACGCTGACTACATATTGGCTCAATTGCAGCTAAGCTGAGAGGAGGAGCACACACTAAGGGCTCAAGAGCCCAGTGGACGTCTGAGCTGGTAGGGCTGGTGTATGTAGGTCTGATGGTCAGACTGAAGACAGGAGCGAGGCCACCAGACAAGCAAGCAAGAGAGCCAAGGACAGAACATGTGCACAATGGTCAGTGCCCCTTGTGGTGCAATCCATGGAGTTCAGAAGGTGTTTGCAGGCAACACTAGCCTGCAAATGATGCATTGCAGAATGGGAAGAAGCTGTTGAGTGTCAAGCTTGAGCTGCAAGTGGTGCCCTTAAGGCAGGGCAGCAGCCATTTGCATGCAAAATTAGCCTGCAAATGATGCATTTCAGGATGGGCAAAAGCTGTTCGAAGTCAAGCTTGAGCTGCAAAGCATGCCCTTCGAGCAGGGCAGCAGCCATTTGCAGGCAAAATTAGCCTGCAAATGATGCATTGCAGAATGGGAAGAAGCTGTTTCAAGTCAAGCTTGTGCCGCAAGTGATGCATGTCAGGATGGGCAGCAGCTATTTGAAGTGAAAGTTGAGCTGCAAAGGATGCCCCTTCAAGCAGAGCAGCAGCCATCTGCATGCAACATTTACGAATCTGCCACTGCAGTCTTACCTTCTGCCTGACGGTTTCCAAGCCAGTTTTTTTCCTGTCCTGCTCATTCACAAACTCCTCGCCTTCGCTGTGCTCCAGCGTCAGTTCAGTCTTGATGCCAGGCTGCATGTATGGCTGCCCATTGTTTTGCACCACGCCCCAGGAAATCTCTGTCACCTTGTAGCCTGTTGGCTTCCAGCTGCTGTCCACGAATGATGCAGGCTTGCATGCTTCCCTGACAAACTCCAGCCTGTGCCATCACAAGGGAACAGATCCTGCCTTGTCCTGAACAGTTACTTCCTCACACAACACAGCAGCTTCACGAAGCAACATATAGTAACAGAAGATCTGTTCACAAATGGCAACTTGGCTGTAAGCTTTCAGACTTTTGGCAAAGTGCCAATCAATGAGCAGCTTGGCACTGCATACATTGCACAGTCTGGCAAGACATTGTTAAACTTGTAGTCAGCATTCTGACAACAGGTGTGACGTGTGTTTCCGAATGGTGTGCATGCACAGCTTGTGCGACCATGAGTCATGCTGACGTCCAAGTAAGGGTGTGCAAAGCAGCTTCACGAAGCAACATAGATTGTGTCGGCTACAGGCATGACATGTGTTTCTGAATGGTGCGCATGCGCACCTTGTGCCAACATGAGTCATGCTGACGTCCATGTAAGGGTGTGCAGAGAAGAAGAAGAAGAGCTTGCCTGGCTGGCATAGCATCCTTCTCTGCTTGCTCTAGCTTCTTCCACTCTGAGGTGCTCACTTTGCTGATATGCTTACCCATAGCAAGTGTTACAATGCACAATCGTCCCAGCTTGAAACTTGAAGCCTCCTGTGAACAACCACAAACAAAGTGCTTAGTCTGTTGTGTGAGTAAGCAGCACATTATCGACTGCAGCAGCAATCTGCCAGAGGAAATATGATGTGACTGTCACATGGGTTTGTATGTCCAGCTCTCTGCAAACTTAGGCAGCAGTATGCTACTTTGCACCTACTTTGCTACCACAAATAATGACACCATGAGGTCCTTTATGGCGCAACAACATCACATGCAAGTGTTCACGCTTTTTTTAAGCTGTCTTCATTTCCTCCAAACTTGACCCGTGTTTTCTTTCATACTTGTTGGCTAGCTCAAACATTTCAATCTTTCTCTTTCTCTCCCTCTTGGCCAAGGACGATGGCCTGACCAGCATGTCAGACAGGCATGGTAGACAGGCATGGTAGACAGGCATAGTAGACAGGCATGTCAGACAGGCATGGTAGACAGGCATGGTAGACAGGCATAGTAGACAGGCATGTCAGACAGGCATGGTAGGCAGGCATGGTAGACAGGCATGGTAGACAGGCATGCTAGACAGGCATGGTAGACAGGCATGGTAGAAAGGGCCAGTAGACTGGCTTAGTAGACAGGCTTGGTAGACAGGCATGGTAGACAGCTCTTGAGAATCTACCTGATCTAAAGTGCTGCTGGTGGAGGCAGGATCCCTAGGTTTCACCACAGCATAATAAGTTCTGTCACTGCTGGCATCCTCTGCAAATCCTGCAGGCAAAATATCACCATTCCAGTGAACCCTCAAGATCTGTTTATCTTGCATGACAGCAGGAAGTATCTCATGTGAGTGCATGTTGGCTCACAGGACTATGGTTTAGGCAAACTTAGTAGGTACCTGGCAAGAGCGATTAGCTGGAACGCCAGAAAACTGTTATTATTATTATATTTATTTATGACAGATCACAAATGACATGTGTCATACATGCATCTATGGCCGACCGGTTTCCAGTCTGCTTTTGCCGATGTACTCTCAAAACCTCAAGACCACACTGAGTGGGCTCTTGCTGCTATCATGCTGTGCTTGCAAACGCATCACTGGGTTCACTTCGATACACTCCACTCTGACGAGCAGGGATGACGCAATGCTCACCCGAGATGTAGAAGTACTCCAGTGTCCCATATGTTGGTTTTCTTGCACTGGAACCCCTGCCCAAAGGCTTCAGCTTGACCTTCTCTCCAGTCTTCCAAACAGCCTTCACTCCTCCAGACTCTGTAATCCACAGATGCATTATAATAGTGATAACAACAATAATAATAACAACAACAATAATAATAATAATAATAATAATAATAATAACAACAATAATAATAATAATAATGATGATGATAATGATAATAATAATAACAATAATGCTAACAATAATATGGACGATAATAATAATAATTGTTACAAAAGCAGTAACCGCTTTCCAGCTTATGATGAGCTAAGTACATGTGGGACAGATGCATTCAAGCCTTGTTACTCCCTGCCTCTCGAGTGAGTCATGACCTCGCCATTCAACTGCTGTATTTGGCACTGTTGTGCTAGAACTCAGTCCCAAGATGCTGACCAGAATGCCTGGCAGTGAAGCCACATCCACACCCATTCATTTCAGTAAATTGTAGGTTGTCAGTGTTGATGGTTGTGAGGTGGCACAGCACTCAAACGCAGGCTGATGACAGAGAATGATCACCAAGCTGGAGCTCTTTGTGGAAGGTGGCCATGGGCTGTGCCATCAGCTGCATCTTGTCTCTAGTTTCATCACTCTTCATGACCTGTCCGCTGTCCTTCACACCACTGAAGTCGAAGACAATAACACCTGCAACAGAATCACACTCTGTTTGCAGGCTATATCTGAGAAGACAGGCTGTTTGAACTCAACTTGTGCGCTACATCTGTAGACATCTGTGCATTTGACCTTCACCTGGCAGGCTGCAACCATGAACAAACAGCAGAGCTCAGCAGCAGTGCATGCCATGCGCTCCTGTTGGAACGAGTGCAGTATGAGCTGATGACTTTTCAGGAGCTCATTTTGGGCCATTCTCCAGTCATCTGTGAATGTGGGCCCATTCCCAATGCCAGACTCTATACAGCTGACATGCTGTGCTGAAATGCCATATTTGGGTTGGCAAAATCCAGGAGAGTAACAACATGATCAGCATACACACCTTGGTCTTGAGGGACACACTCATCATCGAACGTATTATTGTGCGTCTGAACCCATTCCAGATACGAGCTGTGGAATCTCTTTTCATCGACTAGGCGGCCATCTTTGCCCAGGTATGCAATCTTCAAGACCTTGCTACTCTTCTTCCAAGCCGCTTCTTGCATCATCTGCACCACAGAACCACAGCTTGGACCACCACTTGCAAAAAAAACCATCAAATATACACAAATACATTAAAGAAATACATTAAATTAGATTGGAAAGTACATCACAAAAAGCCTTCAAGAACCATGTGTGGCTCATCAAAGGCTGCACACCCCATGAAAGGTATGACCAGCAGAATGCAACAGACTACAGGTGTAGCATGCAGCATGCAGATTTTGAGATGATGAAAGCAACCTTGCAGAAGGTCACAGGAGTTTGGCTGCAGCTGCTACATAAGACAAGCTGTGAGCAGGAGGCGATAAGCAAAGCATGCATGAGAAGATGTGCTGTACCGCCTTGCTGCGCCCCAGATTGACAATCCCCAGTGTGAGCATGCTCTGAGCATCTTGCATGTCGCCTGGCTTCAGCGCTGTCTTGTCTGTCTTCACTGCAATGCCAGAGTCCAGCTCCAGTGTGAGATGCACTCGCCGACAAGCTCGCTCATTGACATCTGGCAGACCGGCAATGTTGCTGTGTGCCCTCATGAAGTGTAACAAGCCATGTGGAAGCTTGTGCATGCTGCGTAGCTCAACCTGGGCATTGGGCAGCTCACGGCCAGCAAAGCGCACGTTGAAGTGAGGCAGATCTGCACCCTCCTCCTGTCCGTGTCCCTGCACACAGGTCGACTGTGGACACATTGCTCTCAGCAAACAGATGAAATCATGTTTGTCCTGAATGAGACTTGACCATATTGTGTTCAGCTGCGGGGTGCCGCTTCCAGAGACAGCAAATATGATTGCTGAAAGGCATGGACCTTTCTTGCTTTCCTTTTCCAGCAGTGCTGCATATAATTGCGCTATAGGCACATGTCATCAGTAACATATAACTCATCACATCAGACTGTTGACAAGTCAAGAGACGTATGTTGACAGTGGCTGATCTCATCATGCTGTTCAAAGTTGAAGGCAAAAAGGGTCATACCATGATGTGCTGCAGCATCTCTTCTCCTTTGCTGCAGGGAAGGTAAAAGGCGTTCACATTGCCCCGACATGATGCTTCAACCTTCCCTGCAAATCAGCACACCAGTCAACTGCCTCAACCTGGCATTTGGTCTGACTAAGCATGCTGATCAGGCCAAGTTGTATAGCAGACAGCAACCGATGATCAGGTGATTGCAGTATTTGAGTATTTGGGTGTATTAGAGTATGAGAGACAGGCATTTGATTGTCAGGATAGGCACAATGACAGCAATGGTACTGATTGCACCTCGTGCAGGTTGGCACGATGACTGCATGACATGCAGCAGCCAGGGACGCCATGACAGATGCAGAAAGGCAGCATTGCAAAATGGAAAAGGTCAACACCACTGCGCCTGCAGAGCTTTGACATCAAGGCATGCATCAGATTCAGTACCGGTCTTTTTGTCGCACACTTCCACCCGGAACTCATGCGCAAAGGGTCCCTTCCCTTGCATGTTGCGCTTGGAGATGACATCATCATCCATCTCCCCCAGATTGACCCCCCGGGCGCCCTCAGCAAAGCTAGACATGAAGATAATTGCCAAAGGTTGGCCTTTAGCTGTGGTGTAATCAGCTGACAGAAAGGGATGGTACACAACCCGCACGTACTGCTTCAGAGCCTGAAGCATGTACCAAGGCGTCAGAAACTCTGCTCAACATAACAGAAGGCATGTATATGATGAATTTAATAATAATAATGATAACAATAAGAATAATGATTAACATGCTTTTCAGCTCATGATGAGCTAGGTACGTGCGGGACACTGGATTGATGCAGCATACACAGAGCTCATGCAACCTATCCACAGCCCAGAGACCGCTGTCATGACAAGACCAAACCAGCCTTGCAGGCATTGAACACACAAGCCCAGTAACAGATTATGTCAAACCACCCTTGCAGTCATTGAACACACAAGCCCAGTAACATAATGCATCAAACCACCGTTGCAGTCACTGCACAACAAGCCTAGTAACAGTCCAATCAGCTCACCTCAATGTCTAGCTCCTCTTTCAGGTTTGTGACGAGTGTGCATGTGAAGGAGCAAGTCTCTGGGTTCCAGCCAGCCTGGCTGCACAGCAACCTCTCCCTTGCAGTCATCGTGCTTCGAGCGCTGCCACGTGTCTTCCTCAAAAGCTTGGGCTCCCCATCAGCACCCCTGCTCACATCATACCAGAGGTCCCACACCAGGGGCTGCCCCTGCATCCTGCTGGACACCTACAATCACATTGATTTGTTTAGTCGTGATTGGCCTGTTGCAGATGGCATGCCCCGATGGTTGCCGGCAAAGACTTTCATCCCTGCCGAGGCTAAGGCCCTACCCCACGAGGGGCCATTGGCTCTTGTGCTCAAATGTCCCAGCAGTGACGCAGTGCAACAACCATGCAGATGCATGCAAGCTGACAGCTGGCAGTGGAGACAGCTGGCGCTGCCACCTGGCAAATTGCCAACAAGGAACTAACAGTCACGCTGCATATGCAAGATCAGGCATCAATACATGTGTTTGTCACAGCACATACAATGCATGGAGTTTGATCCTGACTCTATCACACGCTGTTGCAATGGCACAGACCAAGGTGCTGGTAAACCCTACATGATAAACCCTGAACCCATACCTTGACAGTCATTCCGATTCTGAAAGTGCCTGCCATGGCACCCACTCCGTACCTGCATCACAGCAAGCTGCGTGGCTACAAGAGTAGGATTTACGGGCTGATGACAGTCTTGGCAACAGACATCACTGCAGTCAGCACAGCTGTTGCCATAACACACAAAAGGAGTGAAGGCATACTGCTGTAATGCCATTTGTGCAGTGCCAGTGGGGTTGTGAGGTAACCACAACCCAGCACACTTTTTGAGTCAATGGTTGACGGCAACAGGAAGTCTGCTTGAGAGTCGGTCTTCACACCTGCCCAGCTGAGCTGTCAGGAAAGGTGGAGGATTATCCTGCTTTGATTTTCCCTTGCGGACCGAGCAGCCCTACAAACAGCAGACTGCATGTGCTTGAGCATAGAGGCAATGCTGATTGCCTGATTGCCGCTGATGGGCTGACCTTACATGGAGCGCTTTCTTGCATGGTAACATAGCAAAACCAGCATTAACACAGATGTGCAGGGCCTGCTGCCAAGAGATCACAAAGCATGTCACAGCAAAGGTGCTGACAAAGGGACATTAGAACGTGCAGGCTGTTCTTGAGAACACAAACACACCTGCTTGTGCAAGAGCAGCAGCGCAGGCGTAACGGCTTGATGCAAAACGCGACGCTGTGAGCTCAATGCCAGGGGTCAGAAGGACACATGCTGTGCGTGCTGCCAAACCAACCCAACAGCTGCCATTCCAAGACGAAGAAGAAGAAGACGAAGAAGAAGAGTGAGTGCTGCAAAAAGCTCACCAGGGCCGCCCAAGCAGCAATCCCACCGCTGCTGCTATCCATGCCCGACATCCCAACCCCACCATCAAAGATCTCCAAAGCCAGCTTGTCAGTATCTGGAGCCTTGCCATACGTGAGAAAGATAGCCTTGTGCTTGCCTGCTTCCAATTCTGGGTGATAGCATGCCTCCAGACTATTGTCAAAGATTTCCAGGACAGCGTCCATCAGGGTGTAGTCGTTCGGCAGCTTTGCCTGGGGAAACGCACATCAGGCTTGCTTGCAACCTGTTGGGTTTCTTGGTGTACTTTAGGGGAGTGATGTGCACACATGCACGAAGTCTGAGAGCAAGAATGTCTTCGAAATTGACATGACAGGCCTTCAAGCTGGTCTGCATCATCATGCATTTGCAGTTTTCTTCATGTTTCAGTTGATCTCACCTCAATTAGAGTGCTGCTTGGGGTGATGTCAAGCTGCAAGGCATACACTTCTGCATCTCCTCTCTGCATGGCACATTGGAAAGTGAACTGCATGTCCCAAGGTCATATTCATTATTGAGTCATTCACTTGATCCTTATTCAATCTGCAAACACATGTCTTCCCCTGAGTCAGGTTTGTACAGTCCTGAGTAGCTCCCTGTGTGAGGTCCTGATTTGGCAGTCAGCCTTTCAACAAACAAAAATTGCATGCAGTCTTTGTGCAAGCTTGGCTCAGATGCTGAGACAGTATCATTAAGCAGTAATCAAACGCTTTCCAGTTCATGATGAGCTAGGTACGTGCAGATTGGTGTGATAAAGCATCATGAGCGAGCTGCAGCGCTGGGGCATGCTATGAAACTTTGAGGTGTGACAACATGCTCACCTTGCACACAAGGAAGTTGGCACCATCTGTTAGCGGATGCATGTGCAGCCATTCATCTGTCAACAGGCAGGGGTCTCGACCAGCACTCTGCATACCACAGGACTACAAATGAGCAGCTGCATGATGCAGTAGACCATGACAGTGACAAGGCTAGGGTCAATTGCTACAAGTACTGCACAATTCACATGTTGGGGGTGCAACTTGTCGTGACAGAAACGGCGGCAATGTGCATGTGGACTGCACATTCCAGCTGGTGATGATCACGGTTAGCATTGAAGTTGTAATGTGCTGCTATGTGGCACATGTATGCATGAAAGCATGAGAGAATGTTATGGTCCATTGCTGCTTGGGCAAGTCTCTGTCACTGTTTGGCTCGGCAATTGGTATCTTGCTTTGAAATTGACAGTAGGAGGGCTCACCTTGATGTCAATGTCCTCAGGTTGAACACCACGCATATCCACATGCTGCTCTTTGGCACAGTGGTGCACAAGTCTTGAAAACTGTAGAGACAAGCAGAAGATAAGCAGTCAACTTTGGTGTGATATTTCACCATGACAATCAACAGCTGAAGCACAAAAACAGCCCAGTCCTGGGTGTGCGATGCTCACCTCTACACGAGATTTGTTCAAGTACTGGCCACTCCTAACTCCCAAGTCTTTCATTGGAACTTTCACCTGGAAAGCATTGAGCACGAAGTCATGACAGCAGTACTGGATAAGGGCTTCTGTCCAGTGTGGTAAAGAAATGGGAAATCCAGGGAGGGCGACAAAGCATGCTTGCCTGTTCAACTCCAGGAAAGGATGTGCTGCTGAACCAGAAATTTAAAGTGCTTCCTTGCGCGCCACATGCTGGCTCTTGATCTAGCTCAATCACGCCTCTGTCTTGGGACGAGCTTTGCCCAGAACGAGATGCAGCAACATAGCTCTGGTCAACTGCTGTGCTGCCTGCTTTGCTGGTAGAGGGAGCTCCTCTGTTTGGCTTTATAACATACGGACTCGGCGTTCCTGCCGCATGGGAATCACCCGTCTGGTAAGCTGGACTATGCGATGGGTCTTCTGCTGCGTAAGACATCTGTGCAGGACCCATGCGCCCTGAGCTTGCAGGTGGCAGGCGATCTGAGACCATGCCCGTCTCCTGAGGCGGCGTGTCCTCTTGATGACTGCTTAGCGATCTCTGAAGCCCTGCTCAACTTGTCTACACGCGATCACCGGTCGTACATGGGCGACAAAAGGCATGCACTGAGATTTCTCGGTCAAACCAATATGTTGCCTGACGAGTTACAACTTTGCTGAACGGTTTGTTTCAGCGTTCTTAACGCAGCACAAACTGAAGATGCTGAGGTGATTCAGCAGTGAGTGCGGGGTGCCGGATTTGCTCAAGATCAACTTCCACCAGCGCGGTCGCGTCCAGTCGCACACGAGACAGTCTCAGCACCCACGATGGTCTTGCTCACAGCAAATCTACCAAACGACTCGGGTTGAGAGAGAGAAAAATTACGACGCTTGCGCGATGGACCTAATGTCCGTGCAAGCACGAGAACGCAGCACGGGACGAAGGAACAAAGCACAGCTTTGCCCATTGTTTGACTTCTTCTACATGCGATCAGACTTGTTGGCATTTCAAAACAGATCTGTGCACATAACCAGACTGTACCAGCTCAAGTCACTCCGGATGTTTGGTTTCACATGTGCTCTGTGAATTGTCAAGTATTGCATGCTGTAGTGTACTGTCAGGGCTTGTGAGTTTTGTATTAGCTCTTTTTGCAAGCTGACAGCGGTGTTCCAGCACTCGCAATGCCAGCTTGCCATATAGCCACAATTTGTCAACATTGCAGTTGGCCCAGCATGGAGCAGTCACACCAAGGACTGCAACTAGTTTCTAACTGTAGATGTTGTCGTGTGCACCTTTGTCCTGCCCTACTATGGATGCAGAGTGTGCACACAAATAGTCAGCTGTGATTGTAGCGATTGAAATTGCTGTAGGCAAATCATGGCAGCTAGTGGCAGATATGCTGGGGCAGGCACGGCACCGGTGAGCACAAAGCTGTCCCAAAAAATGTATGCAAACAGTGTGTGCATGGTTGTCATGCAATGGCTGCTGTCACATAACGTTAGACCATCACGCAGGTGAGATCATATGCAGTCAACTTGTGATGTCATTACGCTTGTATAGTGTGTACAATGTGTACTAGTGAATGTAAGGTCTGAAGATATAGCAGCTCTGAGGCACCAGTTCTTCTGGTTGACTGATGACTGCCTAATAGTGTTTCAGTAGCATGCTCAGCTGCTTTGTTCCAGCATCAGCTAAGTCTTGTAAGATCAGCTGCCAGGCCTACTCCCTTGACGTCAGAGCCAACACATGTGGGTATTGATGCAGGAGCCGCCTCGTGGCTTCTTAGATATCCCTGTTGGCTGGGCCGAACAGTGCGGCAAGGAAGATCAAGAATCTGGCAACTTCTATAGTACAGTACACAACCTCAGCCATTGTGATCAGTGTTCTTATAAACGGCATTACCATGCCTACTTTGGAGAGAGTTGTCATGCCAACCTGTCAGCTGGGTCTCATGGCTGGAACTGTTGGTATGGCGGCATCATACTGGGTGCAGAGGTGTCAGTCCATGGTTTTGCTGTGTTGTGGTTGCATCCTGCCAGGAAAATGTGTCTCAGTGGGAAAGTTCCAGCTGTGTTTGAAGTTCTGGTCTGCTGCGGGTGTCGGCACTTCATGGCCTGAAAGTGTGTCATCTTAGCTGATGCATATGTGGTGCCTTTGCTGCATTGACAAGAGCACACAGGGCTCAGTTTGCAATTGTGAGACTGTGTTGGATGCAGCCTACTGAGAGAGAGCAGCGGGCGTGTCTTCACTTCCCACACGAAGATGAGACGCATAAAGGTGTCAGAGCATCTCTGGCCAAAGAAGAGGTAGGCACAGTTTTTTTGCTTGTGATGTTCAACGCTCTTGTCATTGTCTTGACTCAATAATGACTGCCGCTTTTGCTCTGCATGCGCCTGTCTAGATTATGCGTCAGCTGTGTATCACATGACACCATTCGTCACTGCAACAACTTTGCAGATCAGCATTTGCCTTCAGCCACATGTCAGACAGACATACATTGACTCTTAAGCTGGTGGCCTACATGCAGAGTACATTAAACAAGCACTTTCTGGCCTGGCGAGCTGCCCGCAACGCAGTCAGGCTATTGGAAGATGATATCATCGATGCTGATGCTGCAGCAGCAGATGCTGAGGACAGGCGACAGTCCTTTGTCCAGGTAACTGCACAATGCGTGCCTGAAACCCTTGTCCACAGGGTTGGCTCATGCACAGTGCCTTGCTGACCCTGTGCAGACTGGATGAGTTGTGTTGCTCTGTATGTTAATGTGTAATTGCTTCAGTTTTGCTACAACAGCTGCATGCATAATGTGATGTATTAGATGCATTGTATGGTAGACATAGCTGAGCAAACACACTGACAAAAGCAGCTGGCTTGCTTTTTACAGAAAGTCTTCAGATAGCACTTATAGTGTGTGCAGAGCTCAACACCTGTGCATTAAGCAAATGACCTAATTATGTGCTCCATGTGATTTCCGCTTTGTTTGCTTGACGCAGGCCATAACAAGAATGGAGCCTCGAAACCCATTCTAGGATGACAACCTCTGCCCGGTTCCCAGAATCACAATCTGTTCATGTCAGATTGATGGCAACAGCTGATTTACTGGAAGCTCTTTGGTCCAGCACTCTGTTTGCTTTTGTGCTTAGAGACTGTTCTTATGAAGATCATGCATATTTATGATGTGCAACATGTGTCATGCATGCAACAGTGCATTGGTGTAAGCTAGTGAAGGGTTTCAATTCTCGTCTTTCAAGAACAAGACTGTGCACTTATATCATACCAAAATTGCTATAACACCCACCATCTTTTGTAAGTACAAAACAGTCTGAAGGCATACGGTGTACATCTACACATCTATAAGCCATCAAGCTGCACAAACAACACAGGTATCGAGTGTGTCGCTGCAGCAGAAGTCTAGGCGGTCACCACATCAAGCATCTGTGACAAGCAAGATCTGCAGGTGTTGAAATGTCGTTTTTGCAGATGTTCACATCTACATTGGGCTTTTCAGTGTGTGTGAATGATGATGGCCTCTGAATCCACATCAGCTTGCATCTATGGCCTCTCCCTACAGCTATCAAAACAACAGGGCCCTACAAGACTTGTACAGGGACGGGCACATAGCCATGCCTGCTGTATGTGCCTGCTTGGCTACTAGAGGCATCAGTGAAGCTGCTGCTTGCAGAGGCACCTGGCCTGCTGTGTACGTCTGCTTGGCTACTAGAATCAGCATCAAAGCTGCTGCTTGCAGAGGCCCCTGGCCTGCTGCGTATGGGTGCTTGGCTACTAGACTCAGCAGTATAGCTGCTGCGTATGTCTGCTTGGCTACTAGACTCGGCATCAAAGCTGCTGCTTGCAGAGGCACCTGGCCTGCTGCGTATGGCTGCTTGGCTATCAGGGAATGTGCTGCAAGATGCTGCAGACGAGCCATCAGACATTATGGAGGAGCCGCTTTCCTCCAAGGATGACCTGCCCGATGCTGACTGCTTTGCTGGCAGCTGGATGAATGAGGGTGCCGCTTCAGACGTGCCTGATTTACTAGCCTGGTGTTCCTGCATACCAAGCAAATAAATATAAATACATATAAATTGTACATTATATATTTAGGGTTTCTGATACATGTTGTATAAATTATACATTTTTTGATTCAGTATAATATAATATAATATAATATAATATAATATAATATAATATAATATAACATACCATAACATAACATAATACAATACAATATAACATAACATAATGTAATGTAGTTATAATCTTATACAATATGATTTTTTGACACAACTTCAACCATAACACCACAACAATATGTTCATAACATGCTACTGCTGTGGATCAGGAGCCCGCAAGTTGCCTTGGTGGAGCTGAAACATGCAAGCAAGCCTGATCTGTCAAGTGACAGCAACAGGAAGAACAATGGTTCTCTCTGCTAACGGACATGCATGCAAATGCATTGCAAGGATCCATACAGCACATCTGCTGTCAGAGAAGGTAGAACTCACCTCATACTCCACGCTCGCTGTGGTAGTTGAGGCATGGCTGGCATGCCTAACAGCCTTCTCAGCTGTTGTGACTTCACTACGCGCCCGGTTGTCCTGCAACCTCATTTCCTCCCACAATGCCTTGGGCTTCTTGCCCTGCACCATTCAGCTGAATTGGAAACCAACAATAGGGCAAAGACAGCTTGCAGAATCTTCCATCAAAATACTCCTAGTCAGGCAAGAGATCCTGTTGGCTATTTAGATTATGCGATGTTTAGTGTTGCTAAGCAACACATACAGCAATGGGCCTATCATCAGCAACTGTGTGACACATATGTGAGGTAGGGCAACCTCTGCCCAGGATGTGGTCGCAGAGTGCACCACGTGCAGCCTTTGCACAGGCTGCTACTTGTGAAGTTTGCGGCCGGCATGTGCATCAATATCATGAGAGTTGTTGGAGACATACAACATTACTTGATATGCAATACAATGACAATGCAACATGATGACACAACATGACATGACAACACAACACATGTGAGGTATCACAGGTTTGTATAAAACAAAACATATACGCAAATGTAATGCAAAATTGGCAAGGCTACCCCACCTGGTGACCAACAGTCTTGCTCAGCCGCGAGACTTGCCTCTCCAGCCTGTTTATGCGCCGCTTGGCAGCTGCCAGAGCTGCACAGGCAAAACTTACTTTGGAAAATCTAGGGCACTGACACACACGTGTATTCAGAGGCACCAACACACAGACACACACATCTGCAACAGTGTGACAAAGAAGCTTCAAAACTCCTCATCAGAGCTGCATAGCACTGGTGTGGGACCACGGCTGAGCTCAGGGAAAGGGCAGGGCTGAAGGGCAGGGCTGAAGGGCAGAGGCTCAGAGGGAAAGACAATCTGGGGAACATTGCATACCATGAGGCACAGACTGCCCTTGGCAGATGCAGCAGCTATGGTGTGGCTTCAGCCTCCCAAATTGCCTTTGCTTGAAAATGCCTGACAGGACCTGTGGCTTTGCAGCCTTGTAGTGGCCCGAACCTGAGTCACCCTGCAGCAGTACACTGTCAGGTTGGGAAGCACAAGTACCTTGCTCAAATATGCATGTGCCTCCTCAGGAAGGCCGCTCTTGACAGTCGTGTGGTGAGCTGACAAGGCTGTTTATACTCCAAACAGGCTGCTGTCAAACATGTGCAAAGTCCAAGATAACAGCAAAAACGCTGCCTGACAGGATGTGAATGTGCTTATCAAACAATGCTGATGCCAAGGGGCCAGCATGTCAAAGTTGTAAGTGTGGTGGTGGTGGGGGCTGTGGGAAAGGAATTGTTTCAGAAAACATGCAGTGGCCACAGAAGCAAGTCAGGTTTCAGAATGTGTCAATCTAGCTATGGATCCTTTGACTAGAGAGTATCATGCTTGCATGACAATTGTGTGGCATAGAGCCTTGACAGACATATAGCAACTGAGGCTGCAAACAAGCAGAAGCATGTGCTGATCAGTGTCAGCTTTGCAAGATAGCATGCACAGTCGGCCTGGCGAGGTGCGTCACCTTATGAGCAGATATGAGCCCACTTGCATCTACAACTTGCTCTGACTCAGATTTCTGTACTCCCGCAGTTGATGCAGCATAGTGGGTGAACATGGATGAGGGGCCTGCAAAACTTGAGCGACCTGAAGAGTGCTGCGCTTGCTCATGGAATGCCTGCAAAAACCCAGGTGACATCAGAAAGGAGAACCCTCAAGCTCAGGGCGTTTATGAGTCAAAGATGTGCTGGTTCAGGAAGTTGACCAATACAAAACGAGGGTGTTTTGTATCCCTGTGCAAGCACGGCAGCCCAGACAAGAAAGGACCCGGCGCTGTGCAGCGCGCACCTCGTGGCAAAAGAAGTGGGGAAGCCGGACCCCATCAAGCTACTATCTCAAGATATCACCCTTGTCGGACTATCAACATGCTTCGTCGCACCCGTTGAACCAGCCCAGGTTGAGGTCTGAGCCGTTCTGATGAGAGCAACATGCTCTTCATGAAACAGCGCTGCGCTGTGTCAATGAACACTTGTCGAGTTACACAGTTTTGGTGTGCTTCGAGTTTGCTGACGTGTGAGTCACATGTTCAGGCGTTACACTGGTCACGGAATTGCCCTCACCAACAGGCCGCAACGGTCTGCCTGCAACTTTCTGAGCAGTCAGTCATGACTGCTTGTTCACACGAATAAGAAGACGAGACCTTGTAGCAAATAATGTCGAAGCCTCCATTTGCACTGGCCAACTCACACCATGAGTTTTCAACGGAAACTCTGCATCACTTTTCTATCTGGCGTGAGTAACACGCATTGGGTGCAATACTGCCCAGCCAAAAATCCAGGTAAACTATTTCGCCTGTCTACAAAACAAGTCCCTTACTAGAGAGCAAGCATAACTTGCACCATTGATGAGTTGAATCGCAGATACATGTTGCCTTACATCATACAGCTTCGGATACAGTATACAATTATGCAAGATTGTAGTGGGCTGAGGAACGCACTGACATGCCTTTCAGGCATGACTTGGACATGAATAAACCTCACAGTGCAACCCTGCATAATCGAAACACACGTACATGACTGGCACTCTGATTTGACACTGAAAGAATTAGATTGTTCCCATCTGCATGCAGCAGCACGCAGTTTTGCTGTGCTCAGCCAAATCTGTCATAAGCTGGCAAACAGAAACAATCGCATAGCAGCTTCATCCAATGGCTCCTGCAGTATTGGCTCATGGCTTCCAATCCATGATCATGCTGGCAGGGATTCCTTGGGGCTCTTCTTCACCGGTACTCCTGCATTACAGAGCAATGTTGCCGACAGCCATGCAATGCAGCTGGTCTTGAAGCCCATGCAAATGGCTGTGCAGACAGCCCATGTTACACATCTCATCTCAGGCTGCCAACCAGCTGTTCCAAACATCAGCGGCTTGCACAAATTGATGCTGTTGAGCCACAACCACAGCATTGGTGTGTTGGTGAATGTGTGCAGCAAGCTGGCAGTGCACTGACCAAGTCTGCGAGCAAAGTCCTCCACCATAAGGGCTAGACCCTCCTTCAGGGGAACCACAGGCTCCCAACCTAGAGTCTTCTTCACCTATATGGAAGTGTTTGCATCATTAGCACAATGATTGGATGCAAACTTTGCATATAGCCACAAGCGTGCAAGCACAAAACATGGAGTGACTGCTCATGAAGATTGTGAGTTAATTTGCAAATGGAACATAGTAAGATGGAGAGCTGCTGCAGCAGCAGCAGCAGCAGCAGCAGCAGCAGCAGCAGCAGCAGCAGCAGCAGCAGCAGCAGCAGGTTTGGAACTTCACAAATGAAGAAACAGCATATGTGTCTCATTTTGACAATGTATATATATATATATACAGCAGCAAGCAATACCTTGGTGATGTCTGGCTTGCGCCTGCTGGGGTCATCAGCAGTGTTCTCCTTGTAGACAATCTTCACATCAGGGTTGACCACTTCCTGCACCATCTTTGCCAACTCCAGCATTGTGAACTCTGTAGGGTTGCCAATGTTGAACGGACCCGTTTCTGGACCATCCATCACTGTCACCATGCCTGCCAGACACACAAGACGCCTTGCCAAAGTGTTCCAAGACCAAGACCAAACAGTAATGATGCAGCTTCTGTTCAGCCTCGGATTGGATATAGTTGGCATGCGATATGCAGTGCACAACCCTAGTTCATGCATTGCTGGAGTGTTGTGCAGCTAGCCCTAGAATTTGCAAGGGAAGACAGCCCGTTTGACCAATTTGCAAGAGTGTCATACCTTTGATGAAGTCAGATATCAAGACTGCAATTTGCCAGGGATTGTTTGCCTGTGTGTAAGATTGTCACACCTTTGGTCACACCTTTGATCAAGTCTGATGCATATTGGCCTGTGTGTGAGAGCGTCGTACCTTTGATCAAGTCTGATACATACTGGAAGGAGCGGGTCTGCTGACCATCACCATAGACTGTGAGGTCCTGGTCTGTCAGAGCCTGGGCCACAAAGTTGCTGACCACACGGCCATCATCAAGCGCCATGCGGGGCCCATAAGTGTTGAAGATTCGCACCACCCGTACCTGCAGAACAGGCCTGCTTTCTACATGCTTACTCTGCTCAGGTTCTTCACACAACCAACAGGTCATGATAGTCAGGTATGTATCAGCAGCTCTGCATGATGGGACCAGTTGAAGACTTTGCTGACTGCATGCCAGGCCTTACAGATGGACAGCAATCCCTTGCAATATGCATCAGGAATAGGCTTGACTTGACAGCTAAGCGTGCAAATATTCCGTAGGGACAGAAAGGTACTTCGTTTTTGTTAGGACAGGAGTGATGAAAAGGAAGGTTTTCTAATCTGGTATCCCTTCCCTGCCCTTTTTTTTTATTTAAAAAAAAAGCGATGGGACAGGAAGGGACACAAGTTTTCTAATCTGTCCCTGCCTTTTTCTGCCTTTTTCTGCCTTTTTCGAAGAAAAAGGATGAAAAAGGATGAAAAGGAAGGGACACCAGTTTTCCTTCGGAAAACCTTAAACCTGTTGTCGTGGAAGGGATACAGGGATACCCCTTACTTCAAAAAAAGCTTTACAAAAAAAGCCTGACAAAAAAAGCTTTACAAAAAAAGCGAACCTTTTTTTGTCAGGCTTTTTTTGTAAAGCTTTTTGAAACAAAAAATGCAAACCTGTTGTCCCTTCAAAAAATGTGAAACATTTTTTGTTGTGTCCCTTCAAAGACTGGGCAGCGTGTCTGCCTTACATCCGTGTTATGTTCTCGCTTGTAGTCAAAGGTGAGGCATTCAGCAGCCCTCTTGCCTTCATCATAGCAACTGCGTTCCCCAATGCAGTTCACATTCCCCCAGTACGTCTCTGTCTGTGGGTGCTCCAATGGATCTCCGTACACCTAAACAGCATCAGCTGCTGCAGATTTTGCTGAACTGGCATGTCAGATTGACGTGAACATCTGGGCATTGATGAGGAGGTGTGGCTTTCCAAAAGACACAAGCTGGGCATAGGTGAGGAAGTATGGGCTGTCTTGGACACAAGCTGTGTCTTGTGTGCATCTCTGCATTTCCCAGTAACAGTCTGTTATAAGCTGATTGACAATGCATCGTTGGTGCACTGTAGGCCTTGTTATGTCTGTCTGATGTGTGTACCTCACTGGTGGATGTCAGAAGAAATCTGGCTCGTGTCCTCTTGGCCAGACCAAGCATGTTCATTGTCCCAAGAAAGCTGGTCTTGATGGTTTTGATTGGGTTGTATCTGCAGGCATGAGTGCTGTGAGATCCTCTGAGGCAGCAGCAGGCA
>JAABUK010002276.1_pt1 | contig 34854 bp, 25 predicted proteins | sample 5559141 | NCBI WGS metagenome assembly JAABUK01 (sample SAMN10711869, study PRJNA513367) | rock metagenome | isolation source: Antarctica rocks | place: Antarctica: Victoria Land, Pudding Butte nord | collected 2016-01-03
CCTGAAGCGTGATTGTCCAATTGCCTGCGGGCGCGTTCGCTTTGAAAATCAGAAAAATATCCGGCTGGTTATTCTGAGAATCGTTAGAATTGTCTATTTCAAGATACTGATCCGATGCTCCGGGGCCGGTTGGGTTTGCAACATAAGAAACAGGGCCAAGAGTCGTTCCGTCGGGACGCGTGACCGTAACGATGTATTTGTCTAACTTACGATTATATAAATCAATATACTGCTGCGCGGTGCCGCTGACGACACTAAAATTGAGCGTCAGGATGCCGCCCGCCGGAACAGTTCCGCTGGCGTGAATGCTATCGCTGCCTTCGTTACCGGCGGCGACGCAAACGGCGCGTCCGGGGCCGCCGTTCACTAAATTATCAATAGCAATTTCTGCCGGGTCTGTGCCGTCGTGCGGGCCGAGTTGACCGCCGAGACTCATGTTAATGACAAAAGGCTCATTGAGCGCGGCGGCCTGCTGTTGAATAAAGGCCAGCCCATTGATTTCGTCGGTGGGGCTGAAGCCGCCCGTCGCAGTCTCCGAGCGCATCCCTTTGACAATCACGAGGTCTGCTTCAGGAGCCATGCCTGCGTAAGTGCCGGGCGCTGTTCCGCCGAGTCCGTTACCGGCGGCGGTGCCAGCGACGTGCGTGCCGTGACCGTTCAAATCCTTTTCCAGAACGGCATTCACATCGCCCGCCAGAGCCGCATTGATGTCGGCCTGCGTGTATACGTGGCCGCGTTTGACGTTTCCGGGCAGCGTATAATCGTCGCGGCGGTCAGAAACGTCATAAAGAGCTTTAATTCGTGTCGAGCCATCGGCGTTGCGGAAATCGCCGTGACGAAAATCTATGCCTGTGTCGATAATGCCGACGACGACGCCGCGCCCTGTTTGCCCGACGACGCGCTGGCCTGAAGCGTTGTCGATGCCGACATCGCGGCGCGCGCGGTCGTTCAGCGTATGGTGATAAACGGACGCAGACATTTTACGCACGGACGATAAAGCAGCGAGTTCCGGCAAACGGTCTGCGGGGGCTTCGACGGTGACGATGTTGCCGATGCGCGCGCCCGTCGCAAAGCCTGCGGCGCGCAATTCCGATTCGTCCGCGTCCGCCGCCAGACGCACTGTCAGATCGACTTTAACATCGCCGCTCGCCAACGGTTCGAGGCTGACAATCTGCGAGAGCTGGCCTAGTTCGCCGGTCAAAGGCTCATCGAGCAATTGCTCGCGGGCGGCTTGCGTTCTCGATTCGGTTTTCGCCGTGCCGGAATCAACTTTGGCGATGTGATAAACGCGCTGCAGTAATTTATCTGCCTTAGCGCTAAAGGCATCTGCCGGATCGACGGATTGAGCACCGGCGGCGCGCAAATGCAAAGCCAGCGGCAGCATGACGACTGCCAAAAGGCACAGCGCGAGCGTGAAGCGTCGGCGAATAATGGAGTTTGATTGTTTTTTGTGGAGGCGCGGGCGCGAAGGGTGATGGGAAGAAACGTGCGACACAGTATGCTCTCTCCTGATTAATTAAAGACAAGAACGGTTTTTTTACGCACGGGGCCATCGCTTTTTGCGGCAAAAACTTGCGAGGAACGCCGTATTAAACTGACCGCTGCTTGAAAAGAACGCTTATTTTGGGGTTTAACTCGCCTGCGGTAAAGCCTGACTGACCTGACTTATTCGGCGTCGAATCCGATTGCCTATTCTGATGCAGAATGTCCCGAATAGTTTGCATTGATTTCACAAAATTTTCAATGCAATAGAAGCCGCGCAAAGCCTTCTTGCAGCAAATTCGGATTGTCCGCGCAGACAGCCGGTCAAGCATTATAGTTGAGTGGATTTAACCGCGCAATGCCAAACCTTCGGCGGCGCAACGGAGGCTTGTAAAGTTAGCGGGAACGCTGGCCGAATTGTTCCGTGCCGAAGGTGCCGATGCCGTTCAAACGAAAGCTGAAAACCACTCGATTTTCGTTGCGCAAACCGGCGTTGAAACGATTGTCCTGAATCGTCACGGCGCAGCAGTCGAAGGCATAACCGGCGGTGATGTTGGCAGAGCGCAAAAGCGGCGAATTGACGCCGACAGGCCGCCGCTGGAAATCGAAGAAAAACGACACGCCCCCGAATGCGCCGCGCGCGCGATTGCCGACGAAGACAGCCGGGCTGAACTGCGAACCGGCGAGCGTTCCCGGCTCGAGGCCGCGCGTGTCCGAGAAACGCCGCAGGGACGGCACAAGCCGCACCGCGCGCTCGTAGTAGTAGCTCTGGAAAAGTTGTATGAACGGGCGCGTCAAGCCGAAGGTCAGCGAAGTATTGCGCACGCCGCCGTTCTGTACTGTGTCAAAGTCGAGCCGCGCGTCTGCGAAGAGATCGCGGCTCGGACGATAGCGCGCTTCGACGTTGACGGGCGAGAAATTGCGCGGCACGCCGCCGAAGGTAAAGCCCGACAATTCGTTGAGCGGGTAAAATTGATTGCGCTGTCCGGGAATGAGCGCGCCGCCAAAGGTCGGATCGAAAAAGTATTTGCCGCGAATCGTAATGCTCAAGGCTTCGTAAGGCTGATTCGCCAGCGTCTTGCTGTCCGCGCTCTTGTTTTTAATCGCTGCCCGCGCCGCCGCGTCCGACACGTTTTCCGTTGAACGGCGCGTGAAAAAGCGGTTCGTTATTCCATACTCGATTTCGTTTGTGTCGGCAATGGCGTCTTCCGCATCGAAGCGTATGATTCGATTGAAATTATTGATGCCGCCGATTTTGCGATAAATCAAATAAGGTTCGATGACGTGGCGAAAGCGAAACGAACTGTCGGCGCGGCGAAAATTGCGCGCGAGCGCCGGAGGGCGAAAATCCAACTCGAACTCCCCGTAGCCGCGCGTCACATCGCGCCCGAGCACGAGGCGCGTCGCAGGGTCAATCGAGTTCGAGTAAAAGGTTCCGCGCACTCCGCCCGTCGCCGTCAGAGACCAGCCGCCGTATTCCAGTGGAATCGAAAATTTCGGATGCACGTCGAGACGCTGCACAATCGACGGGCTGACGAGCGGTTCGCTGCCTGCCTGCTGGCGAAACAGCACAACGTCGTCCGCCGTTTCCTTGCGGCTCACGCCTTCAAGCCCGCCCTCGAAGGAAAAATAAACAGGCACGCGCTTGAAACGCGCCAGCGCCGAAGGACGTTTATCGAGCGTGATGCTCGGCAGTTCCCTCGTGCGTATGCGAGTGTTCGTGCTGGCAGTAAGCTGCGATGAAAGCGTCGTGACCTGCGAGCGCGCGAGAAGATTAAAGCTGTAATCGCCGAAGTTTTTGTTGACGAAGACCTGCGATGTTTCGAGCGGCGAAATAACCTGCTGAATCAAATCGGAGAAGACTTGCCGGAACGCTAGGTTCGAGGTGATGTTGACATCGGCAACTGCGGTAAAGCCGTTCGGGAAATAATTGACTCCTTCGGCAGTAAAGCTGGAGCCGCCTTGATTCGGGTTTTGCGCGCTCGACTTGGCGCCGAAGATGCGATCCTTGACCGTAAAGAAACCTACGTTGAGAAACGAGCGGGAGCTAAAGCGCGTGCGCAAATCCGCGCCGAAGCCGAGTCCGCGCGCCGTGTACAAATCGTTGCGAAAGGTAATGTCTGCGGAGCGCCCGAGCGTTTGGTAATAAGCGTTCGAGATGCGAAAGCCTTTTTTGCCGGAGCCGCTAAAAGTCGGCGACAAAAAGCCGCTCGCGCGATCCTGTTTCTTAATCGAAATCGAAGCGAACGGTAGATAAACAACCGGCAAGCCTTTGACGCGAAAACTCGTTCGGGCGACGCGCACGCGGTCATTTAATTTAATCGTCGCGCGCTTCGAGCGAAAGCTCCACTTCGGCACGTTGTCTTCGCACGCCGTCACTTCTGCGTTCGACGCGATGATCGTATCGCTGCTTACTTTATCAACGCGGTCAGCCGTGAAGTAAATCACCGTGCCGTCCTGCGTTTGATTGGTAAAGCCAGTGCTGTTCAGAAAGTAGCCGGTCTTCGATGCGTAGTTGACATCGGCGCGCGACCCAGTGATGCGTTGTCCCGGCTCTTGATCGAACACGACGTTGCCTTCGGCGAGAATGCGATTGGTGGCTTCCGTGACGGTGACTTTATCAGCCTGCAAGCGAAACGCGCCGAAACGCACATCGACATTGCCATCATAGACGGCGACGCGCGCATCCTTCGGCCCCGAAATTGTTTGCCGATCAGCGTTGACGTCAAGCAAGTTCGGCGGCGGCAATTCTCCGCCAGTCTTTCCTGTTATTCCTGTTTGGGCGGGCTGGCGCGGGCGCACAGGTTGATCCTGCATTAATGGATTGATGTTCGGCGTGTCCGTCAGCGGATTCGTAACTTCGCGGTCAACCGGATTCGTGCTCTGCGCACGGACACGAAGAGGCGCGAATACGGCAAGCAGCAAACACAAAACCAGCGACGCGAAGAATCCGGACGCGAAATGAAAACTTTTTTTGTTCACGGGAAAAACGGAACGCAAAACGACGAAATAATTGGTCTAATAAACCGCCGCTGATGCTAACACGCGCTTGCAACGCGCGACAAGCATCCACGCTGACACCGCGCGCACATTCCTTAACAACACTCGCGCATCCTTCTTCCTTATGCCTTCCACGCACCCGCTGCTGTTATGATGCTTCACAGATGAGCGAATCGAAGCCGCAAACACATCGCTTGATGATCGTCGCCGGAGAAGCTTCGGGCGACACGCTCGCCGCCTCACTCGTCCACGCCTTACGCGAACAAGATGCGAACAGGGATTTTGAATTCTTCGGCGCAACCGGAGAAAAGATGCGCGCGGCGGGCGTCGAAGAAATCGTTCGCACGGATCATCTCTCGATCACAGGCCTCGCCGGAATAGGCCGCGCGCTCCCCGTTTTCTGGCGGGTTTTTCAAACGCTCAAACGCACTGCCCTTGCGCGCCGCCCGGATGCCGTCATCCTTGTCGATTGGCCTGACTTTAATTTGCGTCTCGCGCGCGCACTGCACCGTCGCGGCCTCAAAGTTATTTATTACGTCAGCCCGCAGCTCTGGGCGTGGCGCGCGCACCGCATACGCAACATGCGCCGCGACGTAGATTTGCTGCTCGCCATACTGCCTTTTGAATCCGCTTGGTACAACGCGCGCGGCCTCTCGCACGTCGAGTTCGTCGGCCATCCGCTCGTCGGCACAGTCCGCACGCAAACAACGCGCGCTGAGTTTTGCCGACGCCATAACTTAACGCCGGAGCATCCCGTCATAGCCCTTTTGCCCGGCAGCCGCCGCAAGGAACTCACGCGCAATCTTCCGCACATGCTCGAAGCGGCGCAAATCATTCTACGCACGCAGCCGAATGCACAATTCACACTCGCGCTCGCGCCGAACAGATCACGCGAAGAAGCCGCCGAAATCGTCGCCACTATAACCAGCGATTCAACGCCGACAGACTTAACGTCAGCCGCCGACACGCCGCAACTAATCGAACGCTTGCGCATCATCGAAGGCGAAACTTACGACGCGCTCGCAACAGCAGACGCGGCAGCCGTCGCAAGCGGCACCGCCACGCTCGAAGCCGCGCTCATTGGCACGCCGCTCGTCGTCGTTTATAAAGAATCCGCCCTAAACTGGCATACGCTCCGACACCTCATCGACACGCAACACTTCGGCCTCGTCAACCTCATCGCAGGAAAGCGCATCGCCACCGAACTAATGCAAAACGATTTCACAGGCGCTCGCCTCGCCGATGAACTAATAGTGCTGCTCGACGCCGAACGCAATCGCCGCGCACGCTTGCAACTACGCGAAGCCGTCACACGGCTCGGCGCGGGCGGAGCATCGAAGCGCGCCGCAGACACCGTTATCCACGCCATCCATAATTGGAACGCAAACGAAAAGATTTTCTAACCGCTGCACATTACGCCCTGCCCTGCTATTACTTTTCATCGAGCCGAGCGGCAAGTTTCCTTATCTGCTCGCGCAAGACTTTTAATTCTTCGTGCATCTGCGGCAAGCGTCCGAAGTAAGCATTGAGGCGTTTGTATTCATCGAGCGGGCGCACGGGTATGCCCCACACAACGCTTCCTGCGCGCACAATCTTGCCCGGCAGAATTCCCGCCTTCGACCCGACGATTGCGCCGCGCTGCACGCGCGCATGATCGCCCATCCCGACTTGCCCGCCGATTACCGCGTCGTCTTCAATAACAGTGCTGCCGGAAATTCCCGTCTGCGCCGCGATAACGACGCGCTCGCCGATTTGTACGTTATGCCCGATCTGCACAAGATTATCGATCTTTGTGCCGCGCCCGATTCGCGTTTCGCCGAGTGCGCCGCGATCAACGCAACTGTTCGCGCCGATCTCCACATCATCCTCAATCACGACCGTGCCGACTTGCGGAAACTTGTGATAACCATCCGCGCCACGCACATAACCAAAACCGTCCGCGCCGATCACAACACCCGCATGAAGAATCACGCGGTCACCAATCGCAACGCCCGCATACAACACAGCGTTCGCATGAATCACACACTCGCGCCCGACGCTCGCGCCCGCTTCGACAATCACTCCGCCGTGCAACTCCGTGCCCGCGCCGATCCTCGCCGCTTCACCGACGCGCACATACGCGCCAATGTAAACGCCCGCGTCAATCAACGCACTCGCCGCGATGCTCGCCGTCGCATCGATAAACGACCCGCGCCGGTCACGCGGCTGAAGCAATTCCGCAATCAACGCGAAGGCGAGTTTCGGGCGCGCCGCCTCAATCACACACTGTGCTTCGACACGCGCGCCTTCGGATACAATCAAGCATGACGCGCGGCTCGCACGCGCCGCTTCCAAAAATTTCGCGTCCTCGACAAACGCAATCTCGCCCGCCGCCGCCGTCTCAAGGCTTGCGACTCCTTCAATCAAAATGCTGTCATCGCCCACGACGCGCCCGCCGACATGCGCGGCAAGTTCGGCGACGCTACGGACTATTGTTTGTTCATTCATAAAATCGGCGTTTCTTTTTTTCGCTCACGCGTAAAGCCGCGTCGTGATGCGCGTATGAAGTTAATCAGATGATGTACGTTCACGTCGTGTAAGTCGCTCATTTCGCGCAGCGCATCGGGGAGCGGCAGAGTTGCGCGGAAGAGAAGCTGATAAGCCTGTTTCAGATTGCGGCGTGCTTCGCTTGTGAATCCGGCGCGGCGCAAACCGACTGTGTTTATTCCACGCACGCGCGGCGGATTGCCGTCCGTGGTGAAGAAGGGCAACACGTCCTGCACGATCTTGGATTTGCCGCCGACCATCGCGTAGCGGCCGAAACGCACGAATTGATGCGCGCCGACGTTGGATGACAGAAAAACGTGATCTTCGATTTCACAATGTCCGGCGAGCGCCGCGCCGTTGGCGAAGATATTGTCGTCGCCGATTTCGCAGTTGTGCGCGATGTGCGTGCCGATCATTAGAAAATTTCTTGAGCCGATGCGCGTCGCTGCGCCTTCGCCGCTGGCGCGGTGAATCGTGACCGCCTCGCGTATTAAATTGTCGTCGCCGATGAACAGGCGGCTCGTCTCGCCTTTGAATTTTACGTCCTGCGGCTCGCCTCCTAAAACTGCGTGCTCGAAAACGCGATTACGCTCACCGAGCGAGGTATAGCGTTTAATGACGGCGTGCGCGCCGATCTCGCATCCCGCGCCGATAACTGTTTCTTCTTCGATGATGGCATAAGCGCTGATGCGCGCATCGCGGGAAACTTGCGCCCGCTCGTGAACGATGGCTGTCGGGTGAATGTTCATAACTTTGCCACAGCGGGCGATGGTACATGCACTGCAACGAGCGCGGCAAGACGTGGCTAACGCACGCAGCGACGCATCGCAGGCACATACGTGCGCTGTCCATCGCCTTAAATCTTTTCTTGCCTTTGCCGCTTGATGCCACTATCATGTGCTGTTGCATACTTTGAACATCGAAAGCGCGTAAAGCTTTGCGGGTCTCGAAGGCCTTTATACTTTTTTTGACTTTTTTAATCGGGGCGCATCAAAAGGATTTTCAAACCTACACGCGTCCGAAGGAGAAATACTTTTGTTTAGCGATCAATTTCGTCGAGGCGAAACGGAAAAAGCGAAGTTCAGCGGTGTCAAAACCTCTAAGCTTCTCTCGAATCTCTCGGATGTGGCGTGGAAGGCTTTTCAGGGAGTCAATAAACTTTTGCCCGAAGGCGAGGCGATTCGCCCGCAGTGGGCGGCGGAACCGCTTCTGAAATCCTACGAGCGCACCAGCCCGCCGCTCGGCTTCCCGCGCGAAACAGATTCTCTTTGTCCGCGCTGCGTGAAGGAAGTGCGCGATGGCGTAATCTCCGGCGAGACATCTCTCGAAACCTTGATGCACACGCATCCCGGCGAAATCAAAGCGCAAATTTTAGAAGAAAACGGTCAGGTCATCATGCGCAAAACTTGCCCGAAGCACGGCGAGTTTACGGACGTGATGGCGACGAGTCCGGCGTTTCTCGAACGCATCGAATCGCTTTTCTTCGGGCGCGACTTCAAAGCGGCGGAAGACACGCACATACACAAGCACGGCACATCGAACATCAAATTTGGGCGCGGCGCGGTGCTCACGGTTGACTTAACGAACCGCTGTAACATGATGTGCAACCCTTGCTTCATGGACGCCAATCAAGTCGGCTATGTCCACGAACCGACGTTTGAAGACACGAAGGCTATTTTAGACCGCGCCATCTCATTCAAGCCGCGCCGACAAATCATCATTCTCTTCTCCGGCGGCGAGCCGACGCTTTCGCCTTATTACTTGGAAGCCGTCGCCTACGCCAAAAAAGTCGGCTTCTATCGCATCTTAGCCGCGACGAACGGCATACGCTTCGCTGAAGACATAGAGTTTTGCAAGCAAGCGAAGGAAGCCGGACAGCACGGCGTTTATTTGCAATTCGACGGCGTCTCCGAAGAAAAAAACAAGCATCGCGGTGTCGGCAATCTCTTCGACGTGAAACTTCGCGCGATTGAAAATCTCGCTTCAGTCGGCATCAAAGTCACGCTTGTCACGACCATCGTCAATTCGATCAATAACGACGCCATCGGACAAATCGTCGAGTTCGCCGCGAAGAACATCGACAAAGTTCAGACCATCGCCTTTCAACCCGTTTCCTTCACAGGCCGCGATGAAGACGTGCCGGACGACGTTCGCATGAAGCAGCGCTACACGCTCGCGGGCATGACGAGCGATCTCGAAACACAACTCGGCGGGCGCATCAAACCTCTGCGCGATTGGTTTCCGCTGTCATCATATTCGGCGTTTACTTCCGTCATGGATATGTTGCAGGGAGCGGACGCGCCTTGGGGCTGGTCTTCGTGTAATTGCCACCCGAACTGCGGCATCTTCACCCTGATGGTCGTCAATCGCAAGACGGGCGAATATACGTCGCTGTTCGAGTTCTTCAACTACGAGCAGTTTATGAAGGACATCGCCGTTATCACGGACACTGCGCGCGGCAAGAAACTGTCCTACGCGCAGCTCGGCATGGCGATTATGCGAAACTTCGACGCCGCGCGCGCCCCCGAAGGCTTTCCCATTTCGCAAATTCTCAATCTCTTCAAGCCGTCTTCGACCAACTCCAATTCGGATCGCAATGACCGCATGAAAGCGCAAGCCGCTCCCGCTGCTTCCGAAGATTCGTCGGATATGTGGCGCGTGCTGTGCGTCGAAGGCATGTGGTTTCAGGACTTGTTCAACTACGATTTCCGCCGCACGGAGATGTGCGTGATTCCTTACGGCACGCAGGAAGGCGAAATCAGTTTCTGCGCTTACAACACGGGCGTCGGCTGGCGGCAGATCATCGAGAACATGCACAAGACCGCCGGACTCGCCGAATGGTACAAAGAACACGGACGCCACGCCGTCTACGCCAAAGGCAAAGCAGTGCCTTTAACGACTACCAAGCACACGCTCAGTTTGCCGATCATCAATCAGATTCTCGCCGAAGACCATGACGGTCAAGAGCAAATCGGAGCCGCGACGCCGTATCTCGTCGAAGAGCAGGAAACAACCGCTTCGGTCAGCGGCGACTAGCCGAGGCGATAATCGCTCTCAAACAATTACCCGTCCCGTCGGCCTTTTGCTGCGCCATACGGGACGGGTAATTTATTTTCTACGATACACCCTTTTACAATCAAACCGAATACGCTTGTGCCGCCTTACTCTCTCCTCTTGTCAGAAGCGTTTACTTCAGGATATTCATAGCTCACTTCGTTATTCGGGAGCTGCACGTCGCGCAGTTCGGCGACCGTATCGCGTATGCGCCCGGCGAGTTGCTCGATGGTTTCAGCACGCCTGCGCGCCGTCGCCGGTAAGTCAGGTTCGCGCAGCAGAAGCTGTGCCTGCCCGATCACGCCCGTTAAGGGATTATTGATTTCATGCCTGATGCGCGCCACGCGCTCGACTATCGACAGCAGTTTCGTTTCCTGTTCGGCGATCTGTGCGCGCAACTCTTGTTCTAAGACTTTCGTATCTTTTGTCGTGGGTAAATCACTCGTATCATCGGTGCTCATTTTCTCAGTCTTCCTCCGCGAAACCGCGGGTGAAGGAGTCACGCACGACGAAAGAAGACGAACGTATCTTTCGCTTTCGTTACGTGCCTCGCGGCGTCAAATGATCGCACGACATTGTGCTTCGGATTGCCGTATCGGGCAAGCGAAATTTGCAGGCGCAAGCAGGATCGGCGAAATTACATACTCAACACGCGTTTGCAGTGCGCGCAATTTTTATTCTCGATGTATAGCAAATCCTACCGGCAATCGAGACTATTGACGCATGAGCAAAAGCCATTCCAGTGCAAACAATTCACTTGCGGTTGACAAGTGCGGCGTCGATACGTAAATTCTTCTGCATAAGCTTGGGAGATCGTCCAATGGTAGGACTCCAGACTCTGAATCTGGCTATCTAGGTTCGACTCCTAGTCTCCCAGTGAAAAAAGGCCGGAAAATGCAAGATTTTCCGGCCTTTTCGATTAGCGCGCGAGAAGTTCGTTGATGAGTGCAATGATTGTCGCCGGGTCGAGCTTGCGCTTGAAGACGATGACATGATCGGGAACGCGCGCGAGGACATCGCGTGTGCCGCGCAGTTCGTCCCATGCCGCGATGATGAAATTTTCGATGCGCGCGTGAGCGAATTCCGCTAAACGCTGCTGTAAATGCGGCGGCGTCCAGAAGCCTAAAATTTCCAGATAAAATTCTTTGCCGTCCGTCTCCCGCCGCAAAACGTAATCGGGTATAAACGCGCTGTCGCCGAGATCGACGACGCGGCGTCCCTGTTCGAGCGTCCATGCGCTATCGAATTTTTGCCAGCTTTCGGAGAGTTGTTCGACGGTTGGATTGCGGTACGGCATCGCCGGTAGATAATGCGAGTGTAGGGCTTTTTGATTGCTGTCGAGTTCAAACGTAGCGTTGTTCGTGCCGGGCTTTTGCGCAATCTCTGCGCGCATCCGCCAATTCGTGCAAAGCAGCAGCGCGGGAAGAAAGACAGCCATTTGGATGCCGTATTTTTGCGAGCGATGAAACATCGAAACAGGGCCGTCGAGCCGAATCTCGTAACCGTCGGCGGCATTTCCCTTGACGGTGTGAATCAATTTGTAAGCCTTGATTGCGCCGAACAATTCGCGGTAGCCGTCCGTGCTTTGCGGCGCAATCGTCAAACGCATTTCGAGGCAGCGATAAAGCAGCGCCTGCGCCTGTGCAACGTTATAAAGTTCGAGCAGTTCGCTGGCGCTGATCGGCTCGAACTCCGAAAGCTTTTGGTTCAAAGGCAGATCGGCATACAGTCCCGCCAGCAAATCATCCGGCGAACATTCAAGCGCGCGCGCAACGCCCGACAAAGTTTCCGCGCGCGCTTCGCTTTCGCCGATGATCGGATGATGCTCGCAGGCTTTGAGAAAAAGGGCGCGTCGTATCTCGTAAGGCTCAATGCTACTACTAACCTCGAACGTGCATCTGTCCATCAACAGTTTGATAAACCCGCGCAGAATTTTATAATCCGTGCCGACGCCGACGTATGTTTGTAACGCTTCGTCTAATTGATGGCGGGCGAGGCTTTGATGGTCAGTGAATAATTTGATGAGGTCGGCGGCGTCCCGCAACAGTTCGGGATCGCTTGCATCAATCAAGCGCGGCCCCGTGCGCCCGCCGCGCTGCCAACTTTGCGCCAGATCAGCCGTCAACATAATTTAGATCGAGCCTTACAATTTAGAGCAGGCTTCCTTCCGCCGCGCCATTCGTTTCCGTCGTGCGCCGCGCTTCGCGGAATTGTCCTGCGTCGCCGCGCCGACGGCTGATATGCTCTTCGGTCGTATCGTTCGTCACCACTTCGTACAGCACGGCTTTTTTTCCCGGTTGCTTGCGCAGGATGCGCCCGAGTCTTTGTATGTGCTCGCGCGTCGAACCTGAACCTGATAACACAATCGCCACCGACGCCGCAGGGATATTCACTCCTTCGTTCAAAACCTTTGAAGTAGCAAGCGCCAGCACTTTGCCTTCGTTGAAAGCTTCGAGCCATTCGCGCCGCTCTTTGATGCCCGTCTCATGCGTGATCGCCGGAATGAAAAATTGTTCGGAGATGCGATAAACCATTTCATTTTCGGCGGTGAAAATCAGCGCGCGGTCATGTTTGTGGCGCGCCAGCAATTCGGCGAGGACGCGCAGTTTGGCAATTGTTCCGAGCGCGATGCGTTTCGATTCGCGGTAAGCCTGCATTGCGCGGCGTCCGGCTTCACTGCGCGCGCTCATCACAATAAAGTTTTGCCAGCCGTTCGTGCCGCCTAGATTGATGCGCTTCTCCGCCAGAAATTCGCGGAAGATAGCGCGCTCCGCTTCATACGCCGCGCGTTCTTCCTGTGTGAGTTTGACGTTGACGCGCACGAGGCTGTAATCAGCCAGATAATCGCCCGCGAGTTCATGCGCTTCACGGCGGAACACAATCGGCCCGATTAAGTCTTCGAGCAATCCGTCGGCTCCGTCGGCGCGCTCCGGCGTCGCTGTCAAGCCAAGTCGAAACGGCGCAATCGACATCTCTGCCGCATAGCGATAAATGCTGCTCGGCAAGTGATGGCATTCATCAAAAATAACGAGGCCGAATTGATTGCCGAGCCGTTCCATAAAGCGAAACGCCGAAGCATAAGTAGTGACGGTCAGCGCGCCGACTTCGTAGTAGCCGCCGCCGATTAGTCCGACTTCCGCTTGAAAGCAGGAGAGCAGCAAATCGTACCACTGGTTCATCAAGTCAATCGTCGGCACAACGATGAGCGTCGAGCGCTTCGTCAATTCGATTGCCATTTGTGCGACGAGGCTTTTGCCCGCGCCCGTCGGCAGTATCACGACGCCGCAGCGCGCGCTGCTTCGCCAAGCTTCTATCGCCTGTTGTTGATAAGGTCTCGGTTCGACCAAAAGCTTCGTGGGAAAATCGAATTGATGATACCGGCGGGCGTCGTCTTCGTATGGCGTTTGGCTGCGAATGAAATCTTTAACGATGTGGCGGTAAGCGAACGCGGGAGCACGCCAGCGCAGGGTTCTTTCGTCCCAGCGAAAGGCTTGCGGCACGCTTCTGGAGCGATCAGCGCCGTCCAGCAAAAGTGTTCCGGCCTCGAAACGTAACGCAATCGGTGGCAAGTTCATAACGCGAAATCGAGCTTATACTATTTTCCCCTGTGTGCTTCGTGCTGTGCCAGCGCGTTCGCGCTTTGTGTCTTTTTTTGTAGCGGATTGAGAGTCGAACATATCCTGATGCTGCTTCATGCGTTCGATGTACACAGGATCGTTTTTGACAGTATCCAGCTTCGCCTTGAAGATTTTGGCGGATTCGAGCTTGCTGTAATCTCTGTCAAAGGGCGCAACCTCGCGGCCATGCGCGCCGCTTTGTCCTTTGCTATCGAGCGGCACTGCGCCGACGTATTTTTGCCCGCTTTTGTGGTTGAAATAACGCAAACTGCGTGTCCATCCCATCTGCAAAAACTTGCGCGCCATATCCATCCCGACGAAGTCCCGCTGCGCTTTATACTCTCCGTACAGTTCGTAAATTTTTTCGGCGGAGAGGCGCGCGATGTCCGGCGTGCGAAAGCGCCAGTGCGGAAGAATTTCGCTTTTGTAAGGCTCTACGAGCAGTACGCCCTGCTCGCCGATTCCGACGCGGTAAAGCTCGGGCTGTTTGCGAAAATCTGTTTTTTGAAATCGAGGCCGTAATTGAATTTCGTCACATCCGATAGTTTACGACAACGAGCGTCACAAGAATTTGTCGCGCCGCTCGAAATAATCGAGTTCGATGCGATTTCAGTTGCGCGGCGATTGTTACCGTCAATCCGTCATTCGCTCACGCTGCTTTCAACGCAATACACGCACGTCGCGCTCGCTCGCAATTTTCCAGCCTTCTCTTGTTCGACGCCACCGGAGTTCCTGTACGACTTCACCGCGCTTCGTCGCTCCCGCTGTTCCGCCTTCGATTGCATAGCGCTTGCGAAAACGCATCACGGCTGTTCGGTTGGGTTCATCGAAAATAATTTCCGGCGTCGCGGCGCGCACATCCACCGCGCTCGCGCGCGCGAATACGCGAGACTTATCAGCGCGCACAAACTCGCGCGAGACATTGCGCGCCAGATAATAAGCATCGACACGCGGCAAATAATAAGTTAGTTGTTCGCCGATGTCGCGCCTGTTCGTCGCGCCGATCCACGCGTCGAGCGATGCGCGCAACACGTCCGCATCTTCGCTTGCGGTAATAACATAAGACCTCGCCGGAACTCTATTTGTCGCAGCACTCGTCGGCGCGCCGCTATTGTTGGTATAAGCAGGCGGCTCAACCGGCGCAGGCTGGGTTTCGCCGTAAATACTCCAGCGCGCGATGTCTGAAACTTTGTTGTAGAGGCTGCGGATAACAACGGGTTGATTAAGGCCTGCGGCGGCGATGCGGCGCGTCACCCGAAGGCGACGCCCATCGTCAATCGGCTCGAAGACAACCGTGAATTTATCTTCGCTCGTGCCGCTCGTCGAAACCGTTAATTGCTCGCCGAGCAGCGCGGCGCGCGTGCGAATCGTGCGCCCGTCCGTCGCCTGCTCCGTGCGCTCTATGCCGTCCGCCTCGAAGGAAAGACGCGGCGCGCGCGACGATGCGATGCCGATTAAAAATCTGCGCCGCTCGATGGCAAGCTGATCCGGCGCGGCGAGTCGTATCGTCAAATCATCGAAAAAGCGCCCCTGCTCGCCGGGTGGCAAATTGCTGGAAGCCGTTGAAACGACTGAATACAATTTATCGCTGCCGCCGACATCTAAGCGATACACGCCCGTCAACAAAGACGTCTCCGCCGCACGACGCGACGCAGCGGACGACGGTGCGCGACGCTGCTGTTGCTGCGCTTCCGCAACCCCGCCGACGCTCCACGACGCACACGCGAACACCAACAACATCACAGCGCTAACTTCGATTCTCTTCATTCAAACTATTTCCTCTACGTCTCTCTTGCAGTCGCTTTCCTCAAAACGGCAGGCGTCAAGCGTAACGCCCTCTCCGCCTCAAAGCAAGATGCGATTGAAGGCCACCCCGAACGAAACAGAAAAGCGAAATTGGATTCTCTATTAATGAGCGAATAAAACATCGCCGACGAAGCGAGCGCGGCAACGAGGCGAGACTTTTGTAACTCACTTTGTTTTCTTGATAAGCGGCGCAATCGCGTCGGCGAGGCTCGCTTCGGTTTCGCCAATTTCGACGCCGCGAAACAAATACCAGCGCTCCGTGTGTTCGACGAATTCATCCGGCTCCAAATTTTGCAGCGCGCCGAGCGTTTCGATTTCCATGTACGAGCCAGCCGTGTATGTTTCGTTGTTGCACCCGAAATCCGTGTAGCGCGCTTTCTCTTGGTAATCGAAACGCTTCACGTAAAGCGTGCCTGACAAATAATAGGCGCACCAGCCGAGCGTGTTCATCAAGCCGATTTTTTGCGGCTCCGGCAGATTCTCATTCGTTCGCAGGCGCAGATATTTTTCGCCGATGCGATAACGCTCATCGCTCAAATCCGTGAAGTACCAGCGCACGATTGGTTGCGCGGGAAGCAAATATTCGTCGTGCGAGCGAAACTCCGTTAGCGGCAAAACGGTTTCACCGTCGCCACGCATAATCGTGATTCCCCACGCCGCAATCTCAATCGGCCACAAAGTTTTATTAGTGATTTTATGATTCACTGTCACGCATGTGCCTTCGCCTGCCAGCGCGACGCTCATCTCCTTTTGCAATCCGCTCAAGTCGGTTGATTGAGTGAGCCGAATTCGATTATCGCCTTCCGCGTGGTATTCGATGGCATCGTTATCCGGCGCGTAACTGCGCGGGAGCGCTTCGGGCGCAGCCCACAGGCGATGCCCGCCCCAAGGCTTCCACTCGCCCCACTCTGTCTGCACTGCAAGCTCCGGGCATTCGCCCAAAATATTTTCTTCTTCGACAAAGCCGTAACGAAGAACGCGCGGCCCCGTGTCCGTCGTGACGATGATTTCCGCTTCCGCGTTCGATAGTTTGTAGCAGTTCGGCTGATTGAGGTAACTAACTTTTTCCAACTTGTGTGCTCCTTGAAATTATTCGCTTTACACAAACAACGAAAAGTTTTTTGTTGCGTCCAGCAGCAGAATATAAAAGATGCTTTAATGGCGAATGTATCTCGTTACGTTGAATCGTAGCTCAAAACGGAACTCGTCGAAGACGCGGGTGACGGGTACGATTGCTGCCGCGCCGTTCACGCGATTGTCCGCAAATTCAACGTGGAAGTTTGCCAGCTTTCGGCTGAATGGCACATTGTAATTTATGCCCGTCCGAAACGCCTGCTGCAATGCCCGCCCGTCTATTGAATCGCGGCTTAGATGTACTACGTCATAGCGCACATACGGGTCGAGGTCGCCGGTCTCGTCCGTATCGAAAAGCGATACTTGCCCTTGAACATATCCGCCGCTGACGCTCGTTTTGCTTCGTGAGAAATTTGAATATAGCCCTTCGGCTTCGAGTGTGTAAGGTCTGTTGCGAATACGCGCCGTATAAGCACCTAAGCAAAAGTTTTTCGGTAGAATAGATAGTTATGTGAATCAGTAGTTGAAAACGAGGAGGAAGAAAGCGACTGCCAGTTTTCCCCAGCAATGAACCATCAGTGCATCAGTTGAGCGCACCTTACTTGCTCTTTGAATCCCGGTCTTCTCCTGTAGCCAATTGAACAAGCTTTCAATGGGTTGACGGATGCGTCGCACCAGCCGATTGTAATACTTCTCGTCATTGGTTAGTTCTTTGCCTTTCGGCTTTTTCTGTGGCGCAATCAGCCGTGTGTGCTGCTCTTTCAAATGATTGATGATCTCCGGCGTTGGGTAAGCTAAATCGCCAAACAGTTCAGTGGCAGGCGCTACCGGCCGCTGTTCGATAAAGGCTTTCGAGTCGTGATGCGAGGCGGCACACAGCCAGACTTGAGCGGGCAGCGGCAGTCGTCCCATCCGTCGTTGTGCCATGCAGTGCAGGCGCACGCCATGAAAGCGAGTCTTCTTAGCCGCACAATAGCCAACATCGGCAATGTCACGAGCCACGCGCGCACTGTAAGAATGTCCGTGTTGGGCGAGCATGATGGGCAAGGAGTCAACCAGATGGTCACCCTCCGGCGTTCTCTTCGCGGCCAACGCATCAGACAAGCATGCGCCGAAAGTCTGAAAAGTCGGCTCCAAGCGGTTCAGGCGCAAGACGAAAGTTTGATAACTGGGCAAGCGTGGAAACCAGTGATGCCAATACTTGAGAATCAAGCGATGCATCTTCTTTTTCTCAAAGCAGCCCTCTAAATGAGCAAAGAACCAGATGGTGATGATCTCTTGGTCAGTGAACTCTGGTTTCCGGTTATTACTCAAGCGTTGATAACAAGTGTTGGACGAAGTATCGTAGGTTTGACAGACAAACAGGTAGATTTCAATCAGTAGGTTTTCCATAAGCAAGAAAATTCTACTAATTCTGCCGTTTGTCTGTCTTTCAACTACTGATTCGCATTTATAACGCGCCCAACGCTATTTAGAAAGCTAGCCGCACAGCACGGAGCCGCCGTTGAGGTTGAGGATTTCGCCTGTGATGTGGCGCGACCAATCGCAAGCGAGAAAGACGATTGAGAGCGCAACGTCGTCGGCGGTGGCGATGCGGCGCAAGGGAATGGCGTTGATGACGCTTTGCTCGTATTCCTTATCGCGGAAGACTTCCGTGTTCATCTCCGTATCGACCCAGCCGGGCGCGACGCTGTTGACGCGAATAATGGGCGCGAGTTCAGACGCCAGCGCTTTCGTGAAACTGATCTGGCCGCCCTTCGACGCGGCATAGTTTGAAACTCCTGCTTCGCCGCGCTGTCCGGCAGTGGAACTGACAATCACGATTGCGCCGCGCTCCGCCTTCTTCATAACAGGCACGGCGGCGCGGCACACAGCCCACGTTCCTTTCAAGTTGGCATCAATGACGCGATCCCAGAGTGTTTCCGTCATTTCTTCGACGGGTGCGCCTTCCCAGATTCCGGCGTTCGCAACCAGCGCATCGACGCGCCCGAAACGTTTCACGGCAGCGTCAACGAGCGCCTCGCTTTCATCCACCTTCGAGACATCTGCGCGCACGGCTAAAGCTTCGACCTGATGTTCGCGTGCGAGGCGTGCGACTTCTTCGGCGGCGTCTTCTCTGTTCAAATAATTAATGACGACGTGCGCTCCTGCTTCGGCGAAGCGTAGGGCTGCGGCGCGCCCGACGCCGCGCGATGCGCCCGTGATGATTGCCACTTGATCGCGCAGCAAATCGCGCGGCAAGGCTTGCGGAATTCGATTATTAGTGTCAGCCATAAATGCCCTTCCCTGTTGATTGATAAAATTTGAATGTCAATTAGCAGCCAGCTTCGCCGTCATGTCGCGTGCATCATCATGCTCATCGAACGCTTGGCGCACGAGCGGCGCAAGCAGCGCGGCGTCCGCGAGAAAAGCGTCGTGGCCGTGCGAGGAAACGAGTTCGCTATAACGCACATTCACTGCTGCCGCGCGCATACGTTGACAGAGCGCGCGCACGTCCGCCGCAGGAAACAACCAGTCTGTCGAAATGCCGACGAGCAGCACACGTGCCGTGATGCGTCGCAAAGCTGATTCTTCGGAATCAAAGCCGCGCGCCGGATCAAATGTGTCCATCGCTTTCGATAACACAAGATAGGAATTTGCGTCGAAGCGTGTCGTGAAATTCCTGCCTTGATAATCGAGATAGCCCGCGATTTCGAAACGATCATTCATCGCGCGGTGCGGGTCTTCGTTCGTGCGCCCGTCGGGACGCCGGTGATAACGCTCCGTAAAGAGTTCCGCAGATTTGTAAGAGCACATCGCCAGCGCACGCGCGAGCGCGAGACCTTTAACGGGCGGATCATCCGGCGCGTAGTCGCCTCCACGCCACGCCGGATCATTGCGAATCGCCTGCCGTTGCAGATGATTAAGCGCGAGTCCCATTGCCGACAAGTGCGTTGCGCCGACAGCCACGCAGCGTTCGACGCGTTCCGGGAAATCAATCGCCCACTGCAACGCCTGCATTCCGCCGATGGAACCGCCGACAACAGCATACAGCTTTTCAATGCCGAGATGATCCAGAAGCATTGCCTGCGCGCGCACCATATCGCGGATAGTAACGAGCGGAAAGTCTGCGCCGTAAACTTTTTTCGTGCGTGGATTAATGGACGCAGGCCCCGTCGAGCCGTAGCACGAACCGAGGACGTTGACGCCGACGATGCAAAAACGCGATGTATCGAACGCCGAATTTGCGCCGAACATTTCCCTCCACCAATCCGCGACTCGCGCCGAACCCGACAGCGCATGACACGCGAGAATCGCATTGTCGCGCCGTTCATTAAGCTTGCCGTAACACGCGTAGCGAAGTGTGACGAATGACAGTTCGCCGCCGACAGCCAACTGAAACGGCGCGTCGGCGGCAAACGTGTAATCACTTTCAAACGTTGGTTCGAGCAGCGCGCTCACTGCTTAAACCCCGCCCGCTCCGGCAGCGGCCTTTTGCGGCTCGTTCGTTAAATTGCCGCTCGGCTCAGACTCATTCGTGCTGCGCCTTGCGAGTGCTTGATCGAGATCGGCGATAATGTCTTTGACGTTTTCGATGCCGACAGACAGGCGTATTAAGTCCGGCGTGACGCCTGCGCTTCGTTGTTCTTCTTCGGTCAATTGCTGGTGCGTGGTTGATGCCGGATGAATGACAAGCGATTTGGCGTCGCCGATATTGGCGACGAGGCTAAAGAGTTTGAGCGCGTTGATAAATTCGCGCCCCGTTTCGATGCCGCCGCGAATGCCAAATGTAAGAAGCGCGCCCGCGCCCGCCGGAAAATATTTTTGCGCCAGCGTGTGATACTCGCTCGTTTCGAGTCCCGGATAATTGACCCACTCGATTTGCGCATGACTTTGCAAAAACTTTGCGACTTCGAGCGCGTTTTCCGAATGCCGCTGCATACGCAAATGCAAAGTCTCCGCGCCCTGAAGGATAAGAAACGAATTGAACGGCGAGAGGCTTGCGCCCGTATCGCGCAAACCGACGACGCGCGCTTTGATGATAAAGGCGAGAGGGCCGAAAGCTTCCGTGTAACTAACACCGTGATACGAAGGGTCTGGCGCGGTCAAATCCTCGAATCTGCCCGAAGCCTTCCAATCGAACTTGCCGGAATCAACGATCACGCCGCCGATTGACGTGCCGTGACCGCCGATAAATTTCGTCGCGGAATTAATAACTATGTCCGCGCCATGTTCAATCGGGCGGCACAGCGCAGGCGATGCCGAAGTGTTGTCAATGATAAGCGGCAATTTGTGTTCGTGCGCAATTTCTGCGAGGCGCGCGATGTCTATAACGTCGAGCTTCGGATTGCCGAGAGTTTCGGCATAAACAGCTTTTGTTTTGTCGTTGATCGCGTGGCGCAAGCCATCATAGTCCGCGCCGTCAACAAAGCGCACATTGATGCCGAGCTTCGGCAGAGTGTAATGAAAAAGATTGTACGTACCGCCATAGAGCGAAGAGGTCGAAACGATTTCGTCGCCCGCTTTGGCGAGCGTGAGAATGGTAAGCGTTTCGGCAGCCTGCCCCGAAGCGAGCGCGAGCGCGGCGATTCCGCCTTCGAGCGCGGCGATGCGCTTCTCTAGAACATCCGTCGTCGGATTCATAATGCGCGTGTAGATATTGCCGAACTCTTCCAGTGCGAAGAGGCGGGCAGCATGTTCCGCGTCGTTGAAAGTGTAGGAAGTGGTTTGATAAATTGGGACGGCGCGCGCGTTGGTTGTCGCATCGGGTTCCTGCCCGCCGTGAATCGCGAGCGTCTCGAAATGGAAATTCGGCGCATCGCCGTTCGTGTTTTTGCCAGTGTCTTCCGCCATTGTGATTCTCCTTATGGTTTAATTGTTTATCGAGCGCGTAAACGTAAGCGGCGAAAAGCTGCGAGATTCTTTGCGTGAAAAACAAAAACGCGAGACTCCCGCGCTAAAGTGTTGCGCGGAAGTCTCGCGAAAACTTTTCGGAGAACACGTCCGGCCCTTTAGCAGTTTTTTACGTGGAGCAAGTCGCCCTAAATCGCCACGCTTTAATTGTCAATGCAATGCGACAAACTCTAAGCCATAACGGGCGCATCTGTCAAAGGCGCTACTCAAAAGATGGGTTAAGTCGTGGACAAGCTGTCTTCGTCCTTTGTTGCGCCTTATGGTTTTGCTTCGATTTCGACAACTAACTGTACCTGTGATTTGACGTTCAAAGAACCGGATTCAACCGGAGTCGCATACTTCATCTTTGCAGCCGTACCGCTCATATTTGCACTGGCACGGGTATCGGTATAATCAAGCGAGTCGGCGGTCGTTGTCAGCGGGCGATTCGTTGTGCCGCCTTCCTGCATTTCGACCACGCGGACGATGCGTCCGCCCAGCGCCTGCGCCATTGACTGCGCTTTGCTCATCGCTTGCTTGGTGGCGTCGGCGAGTGTCTGGCCGCGCGCCGGATTATTCTCGCGCAGGATAAACGAAATGTTTTCGACGCTGTTTGCGCCCGCCTGCGAAGCCGCATCAATCGCCGCGCCGACTTTATCCAGATCGCTCATCGTCACCGTCACAGTGTTGCGCGCTTCGTAGCCGATAATCGTCGGCAATTTATTTTGACGATAGCTTCGTTGCGGTTCGAGGCTGTAATCGCTCGTTTTAATTTCCGGGTTCGCGCCCGCCGTCGTTTGCACTGCGCGCTTGACGGCTTCGCTTTTGCGCGCGTTTTCCTGCTGCGCATTGACGGCTTGCTGCCCTTGCGTGACGACGGAAAGAACGAGCACCGCTGTATCGGGCTGCGCGCGCACGTTCGCTTCGCCCATCACGACGGCGCGCGAGAAAGCGGGTTGTTTCGTCGCGCATGAAGCGTTGAAAATCATTAGCAACGTAAGCGCAATGAATAGCGCAAAGTAAAAATTTCTTTTCATCAGTGTTCACCTCATCCTTTGGCTTTAGACTCGAAGAACGAAACAGCGCGCCGAATCTTGCGCTTTAATTTTCAATTACGGCTCGGCCTTTTGGCGTCAACACATTGTTCACAAATCATCCTGTGTTACGCAGCCCGGCGGAAATGCCGTTGATGGTAGCGGCGAGCGCGTAGTCGAGTTCGGCGCTTTCTTCTCCAGCGCGTTTGCGGCGCAGCAGATCGACTTGAATCAAACTGAGCGGATCAACGTAAGGATTACGAAGGCGTATCGAGCGGGCGAGGACGACGTTCTTTTCCAGCAAACGCGTTTGCCCGCTGACGCGCAAGACCATAAGTTTCGTGCGCTCGAATTCTTCTTGGATCATCGTGAAGACGCGTTCGCGCAAAGCTTTGTCTTTGACGAGTCCGGCATAGCGGCGCGCGATGGAGAAATCGGCTTTGGCTAACCCGACTTCGACGTTGCCGATCAAGTCGTTGAAGAAAGGAAAGTCCTTCATCATCGTTTGCAGCAAGCGTTCATGATGAGCGGCGGCGCTGATAAAGCGTTCGAGCGCGTGGCCGACGCCGAACCAGCCGGGCAATACATGGCGGCTCTGCATCCAGCCGAAGACCCAAGGGATAGCGCGCAAGTCCGCAAGGCCGCTCGTTTTTTCGCTGCGCCGCGCCGGGCGCGAGCCGATCTTTGCGAGTTGGAATTCGAGCACCGGCGTTGCTTCATCGAAGTAAGGCACGATGTCCGCGTTTTCGACGATGCGCGCGCGGTAAAAATCGAAGGCGTCGACGGACAATGTCTCCATCGCTGCTTCCCATTCGGCTGCATTGTCCTGCGTTTCTGCCGCTCTGTTGCCGGGACGCGCGAGGGCTTCGAGCGAAGCGGCGATCATTAATTCCAGATTGCGTTCGGCGAGCACAGAATCGGAGTATTTCCAATTGAGGACTTCGCCTTGCTCCGTGAGTTTGAGCGTGCCGCGAAAAGCATTTGCGGGTTGCGCGACGATGGCGCGATGAGTGGGGCCGCCGCCGCGCCCGACCGTGCCGCCGCGCCCGTGAAAAAGTTGCAGATGGATGTTGCATTCATCCGCGACCAGATGCAGCGCGCGGTGAGCTTTGTAAATCTCCCATGTGCTCGTCAGCATTCCGCCGTCTTTGTTCGAGTCCGAATAGCCGAGCATGATTTCTTGTTTGCGCTGCCAAGATTCGAGCAGCGGCTGGTAAGCGGGCGCTGTCCAGAGCGTGCGGCAAATTTCAGGCGAGTTGCGCAAATCTTCGATTGACTCGAACAAAGGCACGGGCATCAAACCGGGATCGCTGCCGTCATTCGACGCTGCGACACGCACGCCGTTCGCTTCACACAACCACACAAGCGAGAGAACATCCTCGACGCGCTCCGCGCCGCTGATGACATGACTCCTCATGGACTGCGGCGGATACGCGCGCTTTAGTTCGGCGACGGCGCGCAGAGCATCGAGGAGTTCCGCCGTTTCAGTGGACACGGAAGCGGGCAGAGAGATGTGTACGTCGGCCTGTGTATCGGCTTTGGCTGGGGCGTTGCTCTCTACGCTTTGCGCAGCTTCGATAAGTGTCGCGCCGCGCGCAAGCTCTGTGACGGCGCGTGTGTGAATGCGCGCGTGCTGTCGCGTGTCGAGCGTGTGCAGATGAAAGCCGAACGTAGAGACTTGCCGCAGCAATGGATCAAGCAGAATTCGCGCGAGGCGCTCCGATTTGTTCGCCGAGAGGCTTTCGCGCAGTAGATTTACATCGAAGGCGAAAGCGTCTGCGTTCGTGTAAGCAAACGTGTTCGCAGGCTCGTCGCGCGTCGCGCGCAGGCGCCCGCGAATGTGCGAGAGAAAGCGGCGATAAATTTCTTCGGCGGCGATTGTTTGCGTCGCAGACTCGTTGATGTTCGCCGCACTGATGCTCGCGTCGTAACCAGCCAACGCTTCGCGGAGTGATTGCGAAACAGTCATCTGGCTCATCGAAACACTCAACCGCTCGCGCAATTCTGTAATCGCGTTGACGTAGTAATCCAGAATCGTTTGCCGCGCCATGCGTAGGGCGTCGCGCATCGTGTCCGGCGTGACAAACGGATTGCCGTCACGATCCCCGCCGATCCAAGAACCGAAGCGCAGCACACACGGCAAATCCCCTGCCTTAATTTCCACTTCGTAAATTTGACGGAAAGCGTCCGCAATCTCTTCGTAGAGGCGCGGCAGGGCGTCTATCAAACAGCTCGGATAGTAATCGAGTCCCATCTTGATTTCGTCGCGCACCGTCGGCGGGCGACGCCGCACCTCATCCGTTTGCCAGAGCGCCGTAATCTCTGCGGCGATGGCGGATTCCGATGCTATGGCGGCGGCGTTTGTCAGCGGCAACGAATCCAGACGCTCCAACTCGCCCGCGATGCGCCGCCGCTTGAAAAGCACAGTGCGGCGTGAAACTTCCGTCGGGTGCGCGGTGAAGACCGGAACGATTTCAATTTTTTGCAGCCACCGGAGCGCGTCGGCGGCTTCGATGCCAGCTTCGCGCATACGCTTGAACGTGCCGCGCAGAGAGCCGGGCTGCGGCGCGCGCGCTTCATCGAGTTGCGCTGTGCGGCGGCGACGTTTGCGATGGTTCGTTTCCGCCAGATTCGTCAACTCGAAATAGATCGCAAACGCCTTCGTCATGCGATACGCTTCATCGATGCTCATGCGGCTGACAATCGTCTCCGCCTGCTGCATCAAATCATGATCGGCAAAAGAAGCGCTGTCCTTCGTCTCTGCGTGCGGCGTGTGGCGCGCGTCTTCGCGGTGTTGAATGGCGAGTTGCCGTAGTTCTTCGACGTGGGCAAAGAGCGTATCTCCGCATTGTTCCTTTAACGATTCGCCGAGCAAGCGCCCAAGATTGCGCACGTCTCTGCGAAGCGGCGCTTCCTTCAAGTCGGCATCATCGCTTGTCAATTCCGCCAGCCGCGCCGATTGATCCGCAGCCGCCCACAAAGGCGAGTCGTTGTCTGCCATGTCGTTGATTCCCTTTCGCGCTTTCTTTAGGCTATGTTGACAGTTGATAAATTACCACTAGCTTCAGCTAGTGGTAATTGAGTAGAAAAAGATGTTGGCTTTAGCCGAATGAGGAATCAGTCTCAGTCATGACTAGCTTTAGCTAAAGCACGAAGGCCGATGAGCTTTCAGAAAGATTCGGCTCAAGCCGCTTGTATTGCTACGTCTCTCCACTAACTAAAGTTAGTAGCAATTGAAAAGAATTAATCTCAATGACAGCCTAACCTTTCATCGTTCAATTTATCTTAGTCACGGCAGGAATCAAACGTCGCCGTCTGTTTTACGCAACCGTCGTTTGCTTCGGACGTTGCCATAAACATCCATGCTGCGCCAGAATGTGCATCGTCAATTTTGATTCAACGGATCGAGGAGTTGCAAAACATTTTATGCGCTGGTCACAATATTTTATTCCGACGCTACGCGAAGTTCCTGCCGATGCCGAAGTCGTGTCGCATCGTCTCTTGCTGCGCGCAGGGCTTGTCCGTCAATTGAGCGCGGGCATCTATTCATATCTGCCGCTCGCGCAACGCGTGTCGCTGAAGATTATGAATATCCTGCGCGAGGAGATGAACCGCATCGACGGTCAGGAATTTTTTCTGCCCGCTTTGAACCCGCGCGAAATATGGGACGAGTCCGGGCGCTGGGAAGTGATGGGCGACAACATGTTTCGCCTGAAGGATCGCAAGGGCGCGGATTTGTGTCTCGGCATGACGCACGAAGAGGTCTTTACTTCGATTGCGCGCGGCGAGATTCGTTCATACAAGCAACTGCCGCAAGTCTGGTATCAAATACAAACGAAGTTCCGCGACGAGCCGCGCCCGAAGTCCGGCCTGCTTCGCGTGCGGCAATTCATCATGAAGGATGCTTACTCGTTCGATGTCGATCAAGCGGGCTTGGATAAATCTTTCGACGATCAGCGCGAAGCATACAAGCGTATCTTTGACCGCTGCGGCTTGAATTACTCGATTGTCGAAGCGTCGTCGGGCGCGATGGGCGGCTCGCAATCGAACGAATTTATGGTCAAGACGGACGCGGGCGAAGACATGATTGCGACATGCAGCAATTGCGATTACGCGGCGAATTTAGAGAAAGGGACATCAAGATTGCCGCTTATTGATGACGGCTCGAAACCCGATCAATATGATTCTCTTCCAGAGGAATTCCCTACGCCCGGCGTGCGCACGATTGAAGATTTAACGAAGTTTCCCGGCGGCGCGGAAGCAACAAGGCAAATCAAAACGCTTGTCTTCATCGCGACAAAAAACAATGAAGCGCAGTTTGTGCTAGCACTTCTACGTGGCGACCATCAATTGCAGGAAACGAAATTGTCTGACGCGCTTGCGGGAGCCGAAGTGCGCGCGGCACACGCGGAAGAAATCAGAGAATTGCTCGGCGCAAGCGCGGGCAGTCTCGGCGCAGTCGGCGTTAAAGCGCAGGCGCGGGCGGCTGGACACAACGTGAGTATTCTCGCAGACCTTGCGCTCAAAGAGCGCAGCAACATGACAACCGGCGCAAACAAAGACGATCACCACTTGCGCGGCGTGGACATCGCGCGTGACATAGAAGTTGACACTTGGATTGATCTACGCGCCGTCACTTCGGGCGAAGCATGTCCGAACTGTGAAACGGGAACGCTCGAAGTTTTTAAGGCGCTCGAAGTCGGGCATATTTTTAAGCTCGGCACGAAGTATTCGGAATCCATGAATGCGCGCGTGCTCGATAAGAACGGCAAGGAAGTGCCGATCATCATGGGCAGCTACGGCATCGGCGTCGAGCGCATTCTCGCCGCCGCCATCGAATTGCACCACGACGCCGACGGCATTATTTGGCCGCAAGCAATCGCGCCCTTCGATGCGGTCGTGACTATCACCAACATCAAGCAAGCAGAGTTGCGCGAGGCGGGCGAAAAACTTTACAAGGATTTGCAACGCGCCGGACTCGACGTTTTGCTCGACGACAGAGACGAACGCGCGGGCGTCAAATTCAAGGACGCGGATTTGATAGGCATTCCCTGCCGCATCGTTATCGGCAAAAAAATCGCGGAAGGCTTTGTTGAATTATTTGATCGTCGCACGAAAACATCCGAGGACGTTGCCATTGACGAATTAGTTGAACGAGTGCAGAAGCTTGCGCTCGCGGGATTGTAATCTTCTAAACATCCGGTGGCTAAACTGAACGGAAACCCACATACAACTATTTCGTCGCTTCATTAACCAGCAAGGTGAGTGCGTTGTCTTGCAGCGTTTTGTTGTTCTGTAAATCACCGTGCAGATCGCAGGCGAAGATGGCGTAGGTGAGCGGCAGCGCGGAATCGAAGAGCGAGTCGCGGCGTCGTGCGCCCGCGAGAGTTTCGGCGAGCAAAGAGCGGCGCGTGACACGTCCGTCGCCGGGCGCATACATGTGGCGCGTGGCTTCGTTGCGCGAGACGCGGCGGTTGTCGGGTGTGCGAAAGGCGCGCGGCACGACGAGCGTAGTCCAGCGATTGTTTTTATCGTCGCGCAAGATAACGGGCGCGTCAATGGTTTCCTCGCAGTCGCCGCCGAAGGCAAAAAGCGTGACGGGCGCATCAATTTCCGTCGCCGCATCGAGCGCTTCGTGAAAACGTTTGGCGCGCTGGAGCACCGCAATGAAATAAGCGTCTAGGTCTTCGAGCGCGCCCGCTTTGTACGGCGCTGCGTCGCCGCGCGTCGTTCCTCTGGCGAATCGCTCGCGGAAATTTTCATCTGTAATCGCAGACCAATTGTAACGCCGCCATGTTGCCGGATCGTAAAGATCGAGGGCGAGCGGCTGAAGATTCGCATCGAGGAAACGCGCGACGGTTTGGTGCGGCAAAAGTTGAAAGATAGAGGGCAGCGTGAGCGCATCTTCGCGTGTTAGTTTGTTAAGCAGCGGAATGCGCGTGCGCAGGCCAGCCGTCACGGAGTAGCCAGCGAGCAGCGTGCTGAAGGAATCCGCCGAGCCTTCGTTCGGCGTGCCGAGCATGATGATTTTGTTGATGCTCTTAGCGCCCGCCCACGTCGGATGCGGCGCTGCTGCGCTGTCGTCGGCGAGCAAGTCAGCATCGCCGTACATTGCCGCATAACGCGCGACGAGGCCGCCCATCGAATGCGCGACGATGTTAAAGCGCAAATCAGGGCGCTGTAATTTTTGTTTCAGTGCTGCGATGCGCCCGACGAGTTCGCGCGCCGTTTCGACGTTGTCGCGCCGCCAATCGTAAGCGAAAACATAAAAAGTATCCTGATCGCCGCCCGCGCCGGGATTCTCCCAATCGCCTTCGCGGTAGCCGCCGTAATTTTGAAGCGCCTGTAACAATTCACGATAAACGTAAACTTCCGGCACGAGGCGCGCGAAACGCACAGTGTTAAAAAGCTTCGCCGTATCAACGATTTTTTCCGCGACCAAGTTATCCCGATTCTCCGCAAGGCGCGGCGATACGGGCAGGCTCAGGCCGTCGTCCGCCGAGCGAAAGGCCGAAGGCCAAACGATCTCACCTGTTTTTTGATTGACGAGCTGCGAACCGAGTATGCCGGGAATGACGATCAAAGGACGCTTGCCCGTGCGCGTGCGGGCTTCGGCGAAAACACGCTTGAGGTCGGGCGTGCGCCGCGCACCGCAGCCCTGCGCGAAGAGATTAATAACGCAGACTGCGATGAGCAAAACGGCGCGCAGATATGAAGGGCGGCGCGTGCGATAAAAACGTTGGGTGAGAATAACGTGGCGCAATGCTGAGGGCACTATAAGTCTCTATTTGTGTATGCAGCGATCTTTATGTTACGCAAACGCTGGGCTTCCGCCGTGCCGAGCATAAAGCATTCAAGCTAACCGCAGCAAAGGCACTTGAGAGGCACGCAGTCTAGGCATCTCGCTGCAAGAGATTGTTAGACACTGTTCGATTCTTCATGCAGGCAACGAAACGATAGGCGCAACATTGAAGCCAGACAATAGCAAGCAATTATGCTGAAGAGAAAAAGCTGAAATGTAAATCGCGGCTGCTCAACATATACATCCCATTCTCCAAATAACTTGTGCCACCACGCAGCCAAGACACTCATATTTAAGATCGGTTTGCCTAAATCATCTGCACTTGCCGACAATCCCGAATATGCCATTACAAAAGCTATCCATGCGCTCAAATTAAATGACACCACATAACTCCACAATTTACTATGCCATAAGCCAAGAGCCGCTATGAGCAAAATGGTCGGTCTTATCATGAATATATGTACATCTGCCTCATCACCACCAGTTTGCCACTCCCGCCATACATAAACTGCTATTGAGAGAAAATGGAACAACGCAAAGCCGAGAATGATAGCTTTCGGCTCCAAGAGCGAGTACAGGAACTGCTTAGTTCGATCAGCTTGGCCTTTCATTAGTTTCTCCATTATCTTTTAATAGGTGTCTAATTTTATGCTAAGCGAACGAGCCGTCGATTTATTCCGGCGACGCGAATTTCCGGTTAATCAAACTTGCGACGAAGCCCGCGCCGAAGCCGTTATCTATATTTACGACCGTCACGTTTGACGCGCACGAATTCAGCATTCCGAGAAGCGCCGCCACTCCGCCGAACGACGCGCCGTAGCCGATGCTCGTCGGCACAGCGATCACTGGAACCGCCACCATCCCGCCGACAACCGAAGGCAGAGCGCCCTCCATCCCCGCGACGACAATGCACACGCGCGCTTTTTGCAGCAGTTCGCGTTCTGACAAAATACGGTGAATTCCCGCGACGCCCGCATCCCAAATTCTGCGCACGCGATTGCCCATCGCTTCGCAGGTCAGCGCCGCTTCTTCCGCGACGGGAATGTCGCTTGTGCCTGCCGTGACGATGCTGATCTCGCCCGTGCCGCGCTCCGTTGTGTCGCGCTGAATGCGTATCATGCGCGCCGCTTCGTGCCATTCGGCATCCGTCGCAATGTTGCGCACTTCGCCGAACACACCCTCGTCCGTGCGCGTCACAAGCACGTTCGGGGCGCGCGCGATGAGCCGTTCGACGATGCCGACGATCTGCGCGCGGGTTTTTCCTGCGCCGAAAACGACTTCGGGAAATCCCTGCCTTTCAGCCCGCGCATGATCGACGCGCGCATAGCCTATGTCTTCGTACTGAAGATTTTTGATCGCCTGCAGTGTCGCGCTTGTATCCGTCTCGCCGCTGCGGTAAGCGCGCAGTAAATTTTCGACTTCCTGCAAATCCATACGCCAAAACCATGCCTGACAATGCAAAATAAAATGTAATAGAAGAAGATTCTAGCATCAAATAGGGCAACGCCCGAACAAGCATGAGAGCGCAAACGGAACCTACCGCAGAGACCGTAGAGGCGCGAGAGATATGATTATACAAAAAAGAATGAAGCGGACGCGCTTGCGGACGGTTGCTGCGACCCGTATCATTATAAGTTTGATTATGGGTAGCATTTTGCAGCCATTAATTAAGTATTTGGCAGAGCGCCACGAAGCGATTTGAGAATTGGCGTGTTGCAAAAACAAAAGCATGATGAGCGGCGTTTTCGTGCCGTAAGCCAATGGCCTGACAGTTGCACGTAAACTTTTGCGCCGACTGTGCGTGTCGAATGAAAATCTGAAAACGATTTCTCGTCGAATAATCACCTCGTTCTGATTGCCGTAAGTTCGCTTTGCTATGAATACCGTTGCACGAAACGTTCGCACGACGCTCGAAATGATTAAGATCGAGCACACTTTGTTTGCGCTGCCGTTTGCCTTTCTGGGCGCGGTGCTGGCGGCGCGCGGAATACCCGCATGGCGCGAACTGCTCTGGATTACCCTTGCGATGGTCGGCGCGCGCTCGACGGCGATGGCCTTTAACCGCATCGCGGACAAAGAAATAGACGCGCGCAATCCGCGCACACAGATGCGCGCGATTCCGGCGGGAATGCTCTCCGTTTCCTTCGCGTGGGTGTTTACAATTGCTTCGGCGATTCTCTTCTTCGTTGCCGCCGCGATGCTCAACCGCTTAACGCTCCTGCTGGCTCCCGTCGCGCTGGCGAGCCTTCTGCTTTACTCGTACACAAAACGCTTTACGTCGCTGTCGCACATCGTGCTCGGCTGGTGTCTGGCGATTGCTCCGACAGGCGCTTGGATCAGTGTGCGCGGACATCTCGATAGCCTTGTGCCGCTGCTTTTGTCTTTGATCGTGCTGCTGTGGACAGCCGGATTCGACGTGCTTTACGCGTGTCAGGATTATGAGTTTGACCGGGCGGCGGGTTTGCATTCGATTCCGGCGCGGATCGGCGTCGGGCGCGCGTTGTGGGTTTCGCGCTTGCTTCACGCGGGAGCATTCGCGGCGCTCGTCGCTTTGTTCTGGATGACGAATCTCGGCGCGCTGGCGTTTCTCGGAGTTGTGGCGACGGGTGCGCTGCTCATCTACCAGCACACGCTTGTCCGCGCAGATGATCTCGGACGCTTGAACGCAGCATTCTTTACGACAAACGCGTTCGTCAGCGTTATACTTCTGGCGACCTTCGGAGGCGCGGCCATTTTAGCTTCACTTCATGTTTGGAAATAATTACAGATGTTTTTATCATACGACGCAAAAATCAATTCCATCGCCGAAAAGGTAAGCGCAAGGGAGCGGCTTTCATTCGCCGACGGCGTGGCTCTTTACGAAACAAACGATCTCTCCGCGCTCGCTAAATTAGCCGACACGGTCAGGCGCGAACGTCACGGGCGCACGACTTATTTTAACGTCAATCGCCATTTCAATTTCACGAACGTCTGCTACGCCGATTGTAAATTCTGCGGCTTTTACCGCACGCCCAGGCAAGCGGACGCGTACACGCACAATATCGACGAATCGCTGAAGATCGCGGGCGAAGCGGTGCGCGAAGGCGCGACGGAATTGCACATCGTCGGCGGCCTCAACACGAAACTTCCCTTCGCTTATTTCACGGATTTGCTTTCGGGTTTGAAGCACGCATACCCGCAGCTTCACTTGAAGGCTTTTACGATGGTCGAACTCGATCACTTCGCGCGCTTTTACAAAATGTCGGACGACGAAGTTATCGGGCAATTGAAAGCCGCCGGAATGGATTCATGTCCGGGCGGCGGCGCAGAGATTTTCCGCGAGCCGACGCGCTCCCTTCTCTGCGCCCACAAATGCGACGCCGCGCGCTGGCTCTCTCTCTCCGGCAAGGTTCACCGCGCGGGATTAAAGACCAACGCGACGATGCTCTACGGGCATATCGAATCGACGGAAGACCGCGTTGACCATTTCATTCAATTGCGCGAACAGCAAGACGAATCGGGCGGCTTTCAATGTTTTATTCCGCTCGCCTTTTACCCGGAAGACACAAAACTCTCGCACTTGCCGGGGCCTTCGGGCGTCGATTCTTTGAAGACCATCGCCGTCTCGCGTTTGATGCTGGATAATTTTCCGCACATCAAAGCTTACTGGGTAATGCTCGGCAAGCGTCTCGCGCAAGTCGCCTTGCATTACGGCGCAAACGACCTCGACGGCACGATCACAGACGGCGGCGAATTATCGGAAAGCTACTCTGTCGAATCCAACAACGAAGTCAAAATGAACAAGGGCGAAATCATACGCCTCATCGAAGACGCAGGCTTTGAAGCGACGGAACGCGACACGCTTTACAATCCGATCAATCCAATTTCGCAAGAAGCAGTTGCCGTTTAAGGCTCTGTAATTTAAGTTTATAGATTTACATTAATTGCCACTAGCTTCAGCTAGTGGACAAAATTAGCACTGGAATGATCGGCTTTAGCCGAAGAGTTTGGCTAAAGCCGGTATCTTGTCGGATTGTTATCCTCCAGCTAAAGCTGGAGGCAATTTATTAAATACTTGACTTACACAGTCTCTAGCTTTTGAGAAATTTATGTCCACCGCACTCCAAACACGCACCATTTCTATCGCGCATTCGCCGGATTCCGACGATGCGTTTATGTTCTACGGCCTCGCGACGAACAAAATCGACACAGGCGAATTGCAGTTCACGCACGTACTCGAAGACATACAGAGCTTAAACGAAAAGGCCACGCGCGAAGTTTACGATGTCACTGCCGTGAGCTTTCACGCCTACGCATACATCGCTGACAAGTACGCGCTGCTGCCGCACGGCGCGAGCATCGGCGACAACTACGGCCCCATCGTCGTCGCGCGCGAGCCTGCAGCGATCAAGGATTTAGCGAAACTTAAAATCGCTATCCCCGGCGAATTGACGAGCGCATTCCTCGCCCTGCGCATTCTCGAACCGTCGTTTGAATACGAAGTCGTGCCATTCGATCAAATCATCGAAGCGGTGCAGACGGGACGCTGCGACGCGGGATTATTGATTCACGAAGGCCAGCTATTTTATCAAAAACTAGGGCTGCATAAGGTCGTTGACTTGGGCGAGTGGTGGCATGAATGGACGGGCTTGCCCTTGCCGATGGGCGGCAACGTAATTCGTCGCGGGCTTGGCGACGAACTGATGCGCAAAGTCTCCGGCTATTTGCACCAGAGCATACGCTTCTCGCTCGACAACCGCGCGGACGCGCTCGCCTACGCGATGCAGTTTGCGCGCGACATGGACACGGGGCTGGCGGATCGCTTCGTCGCCATGTGGGTCAATGACCTGACGCTCGACTACACCGAGCGCGGGCGCGAAGCCGTCCAGAGATTGCTCACGGAAGGTTTCGAGCGCGGCATCATTCCGCACCGCGTTGCAGTAGAATTCGTGGAATAGATTATCGTTATCCTTCAATAAACAAATCGCATAAAATTAAAGCGATGAAGTCCGTTTCAAGCGAGCGAAAATCCATTTCCAACCGCGCGCATTTTTTTCTCATTGCGGCGCACGCGGCTGCCTTAATCATCGGCGCGGCGGCAATCTTTTACTATCTTGTTTTCTTTCCGCCCGTCTTTCGGGGATGGCCTGAAACGACTTCTTACAACAGCGTCGCCGGTTGGGTCGTCAATGAAGCGTCGCCGGTGCAAAGCGTCGAGGTGGAGCTATACGTTGATAATCAGTTTGTAGCACACGCGACGGCAGATATTCCGCGCGCGGATGTGGTCGCCGCAGGCCGCGCGAAAACAGACAAGTGCGGTTTCAACTTCGATTTGCCCACGCTCGCGCGCGGTACACATGAAGCGCAGATTTATGCGGTGCATAAAGTGTATGCAGGCGGCGCTTACCGCACGTTGCAGCGCATCGGCAAGCCATTACGCTTGAAGATTTCGTAGCTCAAGCGAACCCGCGCAAAACAAAACATTGTTACGACATCGCCGGATTGCCAGCGCCGTTTCATGGCTTGAAGTATATGGCAACACTCTGCGCAGGAGCGGCATCTTAAATACTCGCTCAATAGCCCGCCGCTCAACGGCGAAGCGAGGAGC
>JAABUK010002277.1_pt1 | contig 34852 bp, 34 predicted proteins | sample 5559141 | NCBI WGS metagenome assembly JAABUK01 (sample SAMN10711869, study PRJNA513367) | rock metagenome | isolation source: Antarctica rocks | place: Antarctica: Victoria Land, Pudding Butte nord | collected 2016-01-03
TTATGAACTTAAACACACTGAAAGAGTGACCGCAATCAAAAGTTATTTTTCGCTGGTAAAATTTTCTCATACCATTTTTGCCATGCCATTTGCGATGATTGGATTTTTTTTGGGTGTGATATATGCCCGTAAAGGTGTTACGCTGAATTTACATAAAGGTTGGCTGTTATTAGATAATCAAGGCAGGTACCAGCATCTGGTACTTCTAATGCTAGTAATTCTTTGTATGATTTTCGCACGCAGCGCTGCTATGGCTTTTAATCGCTGGCTTGACAAGAACTTCGATGCCCTTAATCCCCGTACTGCCCTTCGTGAGATTCCTGCCGGTATTATTTCTTCTAATAAAGCGTTATTGTTTGTCGTGTTTAATTGTATAGCTTTTGTTATTTGTGCAGCATTAATTAACACCCTGTGTTTTTATTTGTCGTTCATTGCATTAGCTGTAGTATTGGGATACAGTTACACCAAGAGGTTCACCCCTTTGTGCCACCTGATTTTAGGATTGGGTTTATCACTTGCTCCTATAGGAGCATACCTGGCAGTTACCGGTCAATTTGCTTTATTGCCCATACTTTTCTCATTAGCGGTAATATTCTGGGTTTCGGGGTTCGATATTATTTACGCTTTGCAGGATATGGATTTTGACCGCTCGCAACACCTGCATTCAATGCCTGTTTGGTTGGGAAAAGAAAGAGCATTAAAGATTTCAGAAGTATTGCACTTATTAAGCGCAATATGTGTGCTAACCGCAGGAATTTATGGAAGATTTCATATCTGGTACTGGTTTGGCATTGCCATTTTTATTGGAATGCTGATTTACCAGCATTCAATTGTTAAACCTAATGATCTGAGAAGAGTGAACATTGCATTTATGACATCAAATGGCATCGCAAGCGTAGTATTTGCGTCGTTTGTGATTACTGACCTGGTGCTGAATTAGTTTTAGCTATCAGCTCTAAGCATTCATCATTATATATTTATTTTAAGTAATGGTTTCTGAAAATATTTCATTTAATGCCAAGGATACTTGCAATAGATTATGGTCTTAAGCGTACAGGCATAGCTGTTACCGATCCTTATAAAATAATTGCTACCGGCTTAACCACTATTGATTCAAAACTATTGATTGCCTTCTTAAAAAATTATTTTACTCTGGAACCTGTGGAATTAATAATCATAGGGGAACCTAAAAATCTGGATGATTCTGATACCCATGCAACTGCTCTGGTAGCTCAATGTGTTAAAGAACTCGTAAAGAATTTTCCCCTGATACCGGTCATAAAAGTTGATGAGCGTTATACCTCTAAAATGGCAGTTCAAAGTATGGTGCAAAGCGGTATGAAAAAGAAGGATCGCAGGAACAAAGCCCTTGTAGATGAAATTGCTGCAACCATCATGTTACAGGAGTACCTGCAACATAATAGTTACTAAATCGCCGCGAAGGAATATGGAATACATGAATTAAATTTGTTCACTTAAATAATATTATATTTTCCTGCAGGAAGATGTATTTGAAGTGTTAATTATGATTTTACCAATTGTTGCTTATGGACATCCGGTTCTAAGAAAAGTTGCGGAAGATATCACACCTGAGTACCCTGGCTTTCAAAAACTTATTGAGGATATGTGGGAAACCATGTATTATAGCAATGGAGTAGGACTGGCAGCTCCACAGATTAATCGGGGTATCCGCCTATTTGTGATGGATAGTAGCCAAATCTTTAAAAACATGAAAGAAGACGATGATAAAGAAGTTTATCCTGATGATCCCGGAATAAAAAAGGCTTTTATTAATCCGCATGTAATTGCTTTAGATGGAGAAGAATGGTGTTATAATGAAGGTTGCCTTAGCATACCAAAAATCAGAGAAGATGTTTACCGGGCAGAAGAAGTGACACTGGAATATATGAATGAAAATTTTGAATTGCAGGAGTTAACGGCCAAAGGTTTAACAGCAAGAATAATTTTACATGAATATGATCATATTGAAGGGAAACTTTTTATAGATTATCTGAAACCATTAAAACGAAAATTACTTAAAAGAAAATTGGATGATATTTCAAAGGGCAAAATAAAAGTTGATTACCGTATGTTATTTCCAAAATAAATATCCAGCCTGGTTATTAACCATATTTCAATCATGAATACATCCTTGTTTGCCCTCAAGTATTTCTTGGCAGGGTGTATTTTCTTTCTTAATTCCTTTCTGATTTTTTCACAGGATAGCTCTCTAACTATCTCAAAAAAAATTATAACGCTCAAAGAAGTTGTAGTTCGAAATAACCTGAATATAGCCGGTTTTATAGACAGGGTACAGAAAGATACCAGTTTTTATAAAGCATTTAAAAACCTGCGGGTATTAGGTTATACAGCACTCAATGATATCCGCATGATGGATAAGAAGGATGCTGAGCAGGCAACTCTTCAAAGCAAAACGCAACAATCTGTATTCAATGGTTGTAGAAGCATGGAGGTTATTAATGAAACAGCAACAGGAAACATCTATGATAAACAAAGAAACTGGAATTACTATACAGCGGCACTGTACGCCAGTCTGTTCCTTACAACGGGCACTGTTTGTAATGAAACTAATATTATTAAAGAAGAGGCTATAAGTGCTAAAGGAAAGACGGGTGTTCATAAGCATAAAGAGCAACTAAAGACGCTGATTTTTAGTCCGGGATCTAAAATATCCGGTATTCCCTTTATCGGTAACAAGGTTGCAATTTTTGAAGATGAGGTATCCGGGTATTATGATTTTATAATAGACATGGATAATTACCAAGGACAAAATTGCTACCTGTTTGTAGTTAAAGCCAGGGAGAATTTGAGCGATTCCGAAAGAGATAATATCGTAATAAATAGGATGACAACCTGGTTTGATAGCCAGACAATGGAGATCGTCGCCCGTAATTATGACCTGAATTATAACGCCGGCGTGTATGATTTTGATGTGCACATGAAGGTGGAGTTGACGAAGTTTCATGAATACCTGGTACCTAAACTAATAAGGTATTCAGGCAATTGGCATGCTATATTCAAAAAAAGGGAGAATGGAATTTTTACGGCTACTTTATTTGATTTTAAGCAATGAGGTATGAGGTCTCAGGTATGAGGTCTCAGGTATGAGGTCTCAGGTATGAGGTCTCAGGTATGAGGTCTCAGGTAAAGTTCGGGTTTGGCTTGTGAAGTCTTGAATAGTGGAAGTACTTGGACTTACAAAACAGACGATGACTTCGGAAGTCGCCTCGAAAAAGGTGAGACTAACAAACTGCCAACTTTTTTCAGAACAAGACACACACTTCATACCTGACACCTCACACCTCATACCCCATACCTCATACTTTATTTACATAGTTTCTCCATTTCTCAATCACAAGCTGCATATCTTCTGCAAGTTCACTTTCAAAGATTACTGTTTCTTTTGAGCCGGGATGTTCAAAGCCGATAATTTTGGCATGAAGTGCCTGACGTTTGCATAAATCGAAACAATTAAGTACAAATTGCTGGTATTTGGAATATACAGTCCCTTTTACAATCCGGTCACCACCGTAGGTATCATCATTGAAAAGGGGATGTCCGATGTGCTGCATGTGTACTCTGATCTGGTGGGTTCTACCGGTTTCCAGCCTGCATTCTACTAAGGTCACGTATCCAAACCGTTCCAATACTTTATAGTGGGTTATGGCTTCTTTTCCTGAATCTCCTTCTGGATATGCATCGAATAGTTTGCGTGTTTTTTTATGACGGCCGATATGAGCTATAATCGTTCCGGTGTCCTGCTCCATATCTCCCCAAACCAGTGCATGGTATCTTCTTATTACGGTATGATCAAAAAATTGTTTGGCTAAAGAAGATACAGCCAGTGAATTTTTAGCAAGCACTATTAAACCACTGGTATTTTTATCTATCCTGTGCACCAATCCAAAACGGGGAAGGATTTCTTCTGAAATTGAATTGTTTTTTTTCAGAAGATAATAAGCTACTCCATTAATCAGCGTACCCGTATAATTACCACAACCAGGGTGCACCACCATTCCTGCGGGTTTATTAATGATCATGATATCATTATCTTCAAAAGTGATATCAAGGGGAATATTTCCAGCAATTATTTCTTCTCCCTGAACTTCTTTATCAGAATATACCACGATTTCATCCAGTGGTCTTATTTTGTAATTCGACTGAACTAATTTGTGGTTTACAAGCACCCTCCCACCTTCAATAGCTTTCTGCACTTTGTTCCTGGTGGCATGTTCAGTTCGTGCAACTAAAAATTTATCTAAACGTACCGGTTCCTGTCCTTTATCCACAACAATGGTTATCAGTTCAAACAGCTCTTCCAGCTCTTCCGAATTATCAATATCATCATCCGTTACCGCTGCTTTTATCATGAACACATTTTAAACAAAAATAGGAAAGTAAAGAGGGAATGGAGAAGTCATTATAAAGAAATAAATTTGCCGTTTATGCAACATGTTTTGCTACGTGATCTGGGCACAATTGACTATTTATCCGCATGGAATTACCAGGAGTCTTTGTTACAGGAAAATGTAAGTGTTAAATCAGCTTATAATAAGTTGCCAGTAGGTACTACCAGGAGCCAGCCTGATTCACCAGCATTGAGTGTGCCGACAGTTAATTACCTGATATTATTGGAACATTCGCCGGTATATACCCTTGGCAAAAGCGGATCAGCTGAAAATATTTTAATAACTGAGCAGGAAATGAATGAAAAAGGAATAGATTTTTTTAAAACCAACAGGGGTGGGGATATTACCTTTCATGGTCCTGGGCAATTGGTGGGCTACCCTATCATGGACCTTGAAAAATTTTATACAGATATTGGCCGGTATCTCCGCGAACTGGAGGAAGTAATTATACGTACCATTTCAGAATACGGGTTAAAGGGAGAGCGTTCCCCGGGAGAGACAGGTGTTTGGCTGGAACCTCTAATTCCAGGCAGAGCCCGAAAAATATGTGCTATGGGAGTAAGGTGCAGCCGATGGATCACTATGCATGGTTTTGCCTTAAACGTAAATACCGACTTGGATTATTTTAATTATATAATACCCTGCGGCATACAAAATAAACAAGTGACCTCTTTACAAAAGGAATTAAATAGAACTATCTTAATGCAGGAAGTAAAGCAGAAATTATCACGAAATTTTGAAGAAGTCTTTAACGTTAAGCTGGAATATGAGATGAAGCGTACTTAAAAATCTCTGGGAACGTAAAATTTATGTTTTTCCCTTAATTTTCCATCTTCATACAATTCAAAAAGAAACCAGCCCGAATGGATGAAATTGGTTTTATCCATTATTACCAATGGGTCACTGATATGTTTTATTTCAAAAATTTCTGTGTGATCTTCTTCGAAAAATTTTAATGAATATTTTTTTGAACCGGCATCAGTCAGCGAAATCCTGATATTACCATCCTTTTCAGTAAATACATATTTAGACGGCCTGTAAATTTCCCTTGCAACAAATGGCCTGAGAACAATGGTATCAGCAGTTTTCATAAATAATGTGTCCCTGGTAGTAAAATTTATAGAATCCTTGAAACGCTTTAAGTTCGATTCAATAATAGCGCCTAACAGAACTTCCCTGCTTTTAATAAAGATGATACGCTCATTGCTCTTTTGTGCCTCTTTCTTTAATTCTGTTAAGTCCTTAAATTTCGTGATTACCGCCGGTCCGCCAGAAGATAGGGAATTAAAGGGATTGCTTTGAACGGTGCTGGTGTCAGTTTTAGGTCGTTTTGTAACGCTAAATACATACTTTCCACTATCCTTCAAAATATACAACCGGTAAAACATGTGTTCTGTAGCTGCTTTGCTGTCAACGTACCCATTCTGTGGAATAGTAGGATCGGGAACCGTAAGAATTGTCTTAAAGTTTTTAAGGCTGTCAAAAGAGCGTTGAATACTTAGTTGCCTGACCTTGTTGCCAAAAGGATTGGTCCAGCTTATAATGATCCTGTCATTACCTCTGTTTATAACTGAAAAATCAGGGAGCGTATCTTGTGCCGCAGCCAAATAAGATAAAAACAGCAATGCAGTTAATACGCTGAAAAACCTGGACATCAATGATAAATTGCGCAACTTTAAATAATTAGTGTTTTTTACGGTGCAAAGATAATAGCGGAGCTTATCCAAAATACAGTAGCAAATTTGCGTATCAGAAAAAATTAAAATAATAATGTGCCTTCAGGTAATGATCCATTTCCCTGCAAGCCACCACTATGAATTGCAAGAATTTTACTGCCTGCCGGAAAATAGTTTTTAGATACCAGGTCTGAAAGAGCAAAAATTAATTTTCCTGTGTAAACAAAGTCGGTGGGAATGCCAGTTTGTAAATAGAAATTATTCATGAATTGAATCAGTTCACCGGTCTTTTTTGCATAGCCGCCAAAGTGATAATCATAAATGATTTTGCAATTGTCTTTCTTTTGAGGGGGTTCAGTAATTTGTTCCGGGAAAAATTTAATACCTTTTAATACAGGAATACCAATAACTTCCTGCTCCGGTAAAGATGAATTTACAAGTCCGGCATACATTGTTCCGGTGCCAATGCAGCACATAATATGAGAATAGCCCTCTGTTTCGGTTACATTTAAAATTTCTCTACTCCCTTTAATGCCTGGAATACCAGCACCTCCTTCCGGAATGAAATATACATGACCAAATTTTTCTTCGAGGATTTTTTTAAAGCTATCATCGTTTTTCCTGGAATACAATCCCCGGTTTATGAATTCAAGAGTCATTCCATGATCAATTGCATCCAGCAATGTATAGGATAACTTTAAAGGCCTCTCCCCACGAATCACCCCTATTGCATGAAAGTTAAAACACTTTGAAATATATGCAGTCGCAATAATGTGGTTTGACCAGGCACCTCCGAAAGTAAGCACTGTATTAAATTGTTTTTTCCTGGCATCCTGCAAGTAATACTTTAGTTTAAACCATTTGTTACCGGAAATAACAGGATGAATTTTATCAAGTCGCAAAATATCAATCTTTAGATCTTTTACCAAGAATTCAGGAAGTTTCAATGATTGTAGCGCGGCATTATCAAGATTTATTAAATGCTGATTATCTATCATGATAAATAATATTAAAATAATCACTAATCTCGTGTCAAGCATAAAAATGTCGTATTAATTGCTATCAGCCGTCAGCTATCAGTTATCAGGACGCTAATGTATGATGTATTTCCTCCTGATTGCTGATAGCTGACGGCCGAGAGCAAAAGCGATAATTTAAGGTTGACATGACAGTAATAAGTAACATACAAGATATCTAAAGCTTATACATCGCAATTTCAAATATATTTAATAAGGGCTTTTACGTAAAAAAGATAAGCCTTTCTTATTATTACGGAATAATATATTGTAGGAATAACTGTAAAATCAGATTCTTAAAAAATTAATCATTTTAGAACATTCCTTTTTTCTATTTTCGTGCCAACAAAAAATTAAGCATGCAACCAACTTTATTGATTTTAGCTGCAGGAATGGCCTCACGCTATGGAAGTATGAAGCAAATACAATCATTTGGACCGAGCGGTGAAACCATTATGGATTATTCAATCTATGACGCTATGAAATCAGGTTTTAAAAAAGTCGTTTTTATTATCCGTAAAGATTTTGCGGAAGATTTTAAGGCCATATTTGAACCCAAGCTCAAAGGCAAAATAGAAACTGACTATGTATACCAGGATCTTCATTCGTATGTGGGTGATTACCGGGTTCCTGAAGAAAGAAAGAAACCATGGGGAACAGCTCATGCGGTACTTTGCGCTAAAGACGCAATAAAAGAACCTTTTGCTGTAATAAATGCTGATGATTTTTATGGAAAGGATGCATTCGAAAAAGCTTACCATTTTTTAACAGCCGAAAGCAATCCTTCTACTCATTCTATTATTGGGTATGACCTGTCTAAAACTTTGTCTGAAAATGGAACGGTTAGCCGGGGAGTTTGCCAGGTTGATTCAAAAGGCAACTTAGTTTCCATAGCAGAAAGAACCAAAATTTACAGAGAAGGAAGCAAAATCGTGTACGAAGAAAACGGTGAAAAAGTTGAAGTGCCTGATACATCTCCTGTATCCATGAATTTTTGGTGTTTCGATCCATCTGTTTTTGCATTCATTGAAACATTGTTCAAAGATTTTTTAGCGAACAAAGCCACAGACCCTAAAGCTGAATTTTATATTCCAATTATTGGTGATGCTTTTATCAATCAGGGAAAGGGCGTTATAAAAGTAATTCCAACATCTGCGCAATGGTTCGGTGTAACCTACAAAGAAGATGCATCAGGTGTTAAGCAAAGCCTTGATAATCTTGTAGATTCAGGAGCATATCCGGAAAAGATCTGGGATTAGGTTATTTTTTGTCTCCAGCAATTAAAAACAAAAAGCCGTCTGATTAGGACGGCTTTAATATTTTCAAAAGGCTTTTAGTAAATTTTCACCATAAATACGTAATCCTGTATCCTCTTTATCTGCTGAACCCTGTCAAGGCCTTTAAGAGTAGATCCTGAAAGGACTTTAATATTTTGATAAGAAGTATCTTCTCTAAGTTCTTCAAGAATACTGTATATGTTTTTAGTTTTAACAGCGAAAACAACCCCTTCTGCCTGCACCTGCCGTGTGCTTAAAATACCTACTATTTCGCCGCTTTTATTAATAACAGGTCCACCGCTATTACCAGGGTTTGCAGCTACTGCGATCTGGCAGGCAAGTGTATCACCGTTGAAACCGGTTTTAGCGCTCATATAACCTTCGCCATACACAATTTCGTCACGGGGATAACCCATTGTAAATATTTCTTCTCCTAAATCAGCGCCAGATTTTTTAAATCCGTAAGGTAAAGAAGTTAAAGCCTTAAAATCAGCATCTTCAATTTTAAGAATCGCAAGGTCTCTTATTAGATCAATCTTCACAATTACCGCTCTGTACTCTTGTCCCTTACTATTTTGAACTACAACATTTTTATAATTTCCTAATACATGTGCATTGGTAACAAGATATCCTTTAGCATCTACTAAAAAACTCGTTCCACCAGATTGTACACTTACATCCGTAGGAATTTTTGGAGCCTTTTCTTTAATTATGATCTGGTTACTCAGTGCGTTTTGCTTTTTTTCGAGATTGTTAACTTTCCGGCTTAGTTGTTCTACATATGCTGTATTTGCCTTGGGAGTAAAATAAGCTATAAGTGAACTAATACTCAAAGCAGTTAAGCCTGCAATGGAAGCGGCAACAGCAATATCCCTGCTGTACCTTCTAAATAAATCTACTACCTTAACTTTGGGTTTTATTAATCGTATTTCGCCGGAATCTATAAAATTATTATGGATGTCGTTAAGAGTAGCTTTGAAGTTTTTTCGCTCTCTAAATTTTTCTATTTGATTTAAAAAGATAGTATATTCTACTACCATCTGGTCCAATTCAGGGTTGTTCCTGAGTTCCTCTTCAAAAGCAATCCGCTCTTTTGCATCCATTTCCCCCAGAATATATCGTTCTATTGTTTCAAGTATTTGAACATCTTTTATCACAATAATTCATTTTTATATTTTGAAAAGAATAGTTTTTTTAAGCGCATCAGGCATTTATATTTTTGATTTTTGGCATTGTCAGCATTAGTATAACCAAAAGATCCTGCAATTTCCACCATGCTTTTTTTTTGCATATAATAGGCTTCCAGCAAGGTTTTACAAGGCTCGCCTAAATTCATTAAAGCCTTATCCATAACATGAAATTCAGTGCTTCGTTGCATATGGACTTCTACTTCTTCTTCAACATTAACAACCTCACTCATATTTTCAACCTGACCGCTATATCTTTTGAGATGTTGTAAACGCTTCAGCCACAAACGCCGGGCAACGGAATATAAATAAGTCTTAATCTGGCAGTTTAATATAAAGGTGTCGGATTTAGAATTTTCAAAAAGAACGATCATTGCTTCCTGGAAAATATCCCTGGCATCGTCTATTGATCCATTATTGTTAACGATCATGGACTGCACCATAGTATAATTATCTTTATATATAGTTTCAGCGGCCTTCTTGTCGTTCCTGGCCAGTTCCTGGAGTAACTTCTTTTCTGATTGATCTGTTATCACATTTCCGGATTTAATACTCAAAATAACAAATAGTAACCCAAATAGAAAGTATTAGCCATTTAAGTGTTGGGGTTACCTTTTTCAGTATCAGGTATAAATGTCAATCAGATTAATCAAACAAGGTAAAATTAAATGAAGAAATTCTTAGTAGTATTAGCTATAGGGGGATTTACAGGTTGCAATAATAGCGCAACAAGTACAGAAAAATTAATTGATTCTTCAGCTAATGCTACTATAGATTCTTTAAAAAATACTACAGATAAAAATATTAATACAATTGATTCAACAAAGATAAAATAGTTGATTTTACTGAAGCTGATGCTGATTCTCTTAACAAAAAATTGTAATCTCTTTCATATGGCAAGCAATCGTTAAAGGCCGTCCTGTTCTCAGGATGGCTTTTTTTAGAAAAATGTAAGCTTTATGGTCTTTATTAAAATTCAGGGTTTTAAAGGGTTACGTTTTTAAACTTTTTGTATTAACTGTTACAAATTCATAACACTAAAAAAAATAACATGAAAAAATTCTTAGTAATTTTAGCAATTGGTGCTTTTGCTGCTTGTAACGATAGCGCTACCACAGACTCTACAACAACTGACTCAAAAATGTCTACCGATACGATGTCAGCTCCAATGGCTACTCCGGATACAATGTCAAGAATGTCTACTGATACAATGTCAAAAATGTCAACTGATACATCCAGACATAAATAAAGCTTCATATATTTATTGAGAAAGCCATCCCAAAAGGGATGGCTTTCTCAATAAATATATGAAGCCTTTATTATCTTTATTGCTAACTATTGTAACAATAAAGCTTATAATCCCATTTTTGTCTTTAGATTTTCATCAATTGCATCCAGAAACTCTTCTGTGTAGAGATAATCTTTTCCATGCTCTACTTTATTACCATGGATACAAACTGCCAGATCTTTTGTCATCTTACCACTTTCCACGGTTTCAATACAAACTTCTTCAAGAGTTGTACAAAAATCAATCAATTCCTGGTTCTTATCTAATTTTCCACGAAAAGCCAGGCCTCTGGTCCATGCAAAAATTGATGCTATCGGATTGGTGGAAGTTGGCTTACCGGCCTGATGATCCCGGTAGTGACGGGTTACCGTACCGTGAGCGGCTTCTGCTTCCATAGTTTTACCGTCCGGTGTTATTAACACTGATGTCATGAGGCCAAGAGAACCAAAACCTTGTGCAACAGTATCGCTTTGAACATCTCCATCATAATTTTTACAGGCCCAAACAAAATTTCCGTTCCATTTTAAAGCACTCGCTACCATATCATCTATAAGGCGGTGTTCATAAATAATACCGGCTGCATTAAATTCAGCTTGAAATTCATTTATAAAGATATTCTCAAAAATGTCTTTAAACCTCCCGTCATACTTTTTTAAAATAGTATTTTTTGTTGACAGATATAGTGGCCACTTTTTACTTAAGGCTATATTAAAGCAGCTTCTTGCAAAGCCACTAATGCTTTCATCAGTATTATACATACTCAATGCAACACCATCGCCTTTGAAATTAAATACTTCAAATACCTGGGGCTCGTCACCATTCTCCGGCGTAAAAGTCATGGTTAACTTACCTTTACCTTTAATAACAGTATCAGTTGCACGGTATTGATCTCCAAAAGCATGGCGGCCAACTATAATTGGGGAGGTCCAGTTTGTAACAAGGCGTGGAACATTTTGCATTACAATAGGTTCTCTGAAAACGGTGCCGTCCAGAATATTGCGAATAGTGCCATTAGGACTTTTCCACATTTGTTTCAGGCTAAATTCTTTTACCCTTGCTTCATCCGGCGTAATAGTGGCGCATTTAATTCCTACTCCGAATTGTTTAATCGCAGTTGCGGCATCAATAGTAACCTGGTCATTTGTTTCATCCCTGTATTCAATCCCAAGATCAAAGTATTTAATATCCGCTTCCACATACGGAAAAATAAGCTTGTCTTTTATAAATTTCCATATGATGCGGGTCATTTCGTCACCATCCAATTCAACCACCGGGTTTGCAACGCTGATTTTCTTTACCATTTCATTATTTTTATAATTCAAAAGTGAACAAACCTACGCGAAATCAATGAATTCTCAAATAACTGATTCGATACTTTAATAGCAGTTTTTTAATTAGTTCTTTGTATTATCTGGAAGTTTAGCTAATTTTCTGCAAATAAAGAATTCACATCAATTTTTTATAAATATATTGCAATATGTTGGATGCTGTTTATAAATATTTAACTCGATTTGTAGAAATTTCAAATGAAGAATTTGCCTATTTAAGCAAGTTCGTTGAAGTTCGTCATCTAAATAAAAAAGTTCAATTGGTTAGTATTGGGGAAAAAGAAAAATACGTGAATTTTTTGATAAAGGGACTGGTAAGAAAATTCTTTTACCGGCAAAAAGAAGAAGTAATTACGCAAATAGCAAAAGAAGGAGAACTGATCTGTTCCTCCGTATCATTTCTATCTGGTTATAATTCTGATTACGTTGTAGAAACTATTGAACCCACAACAGTTTTATCTATTTCTGCTGAAAACCTGGAAAAAATATATTCTCAAAGTTACAGAATGGAGAGATTAGGCAGATTAGTAATCATTGATTGGTTGTTACAAAAAGAGTATTGGGAAAATGAACGTATTAAGCAAGGCCCTAAAGAACGATTTTTAAATTTTATCAGTAATAATCCTGATTTACTTATTCGTGTGCCTCAAAAATATCTTGCATCATACCTGAATATTAAACCTGAAACTTTTAGCAGGTATAAGCACCTGTTACAAAGACCATCCAGTCAACATCAAAGAAACAATAAAACCATGACCCATCACTAATCTCTGGTAAACACCTTGCCATTAAATAAAAACTATATTAAATACATTGAGAAGATTTATCAGTACTTCAATGGATTTGTTCCATTAACCCATGAGGAGCATGAACAGATACTTCCTTATTTTGAATTCAGGGAGTTTAGTAAAAAGCAACTGGTTGTTAAATCAGGAGAGATAGATGAGTATTTTAATATTATTTTAAACGGCCTTGTTCGTAAATACATAATAGTTGGTAAAAAGGAGGTTACATTACAGCTTTCTATTGAGGGGCAAATGATTCACTCAGAAATATCTTTCAACACCCAAACTCCCTCCAATACTATTGTTGAAGCAATTGAGCCAACATTGTTGCTATCTATGAGCTATAAAAATTTGCAGATAGTTTACAATAAATTTCCAAAGATTGAAAAATTGGGAAGACTAGTAATCACCTATATGTTTATTAAGAAAGATTTTCGTGATTTTTCTCAGTTAAAAAAGACCACACGGCAACGTTTTTTAGATTATATGAAATCTCATCCTGATATGCTTCAACGTGTTCCGCAAAAATACCTTGCTTCCTATTTAAATATCAAACCTGAAACTTTCAGCAGATTAAAGCATTTAATGAAACAAAAGAGCGATAGTGTGTAGCGTTTAATCAAATTTTAATATGGTTCAGGCAATAATATTCAACAAACAATATTTAATTCTCAATGAAGACCTTTCGATAAAACGGCTTCTGTATTCTGTTGAATATTGAAATATTACCACTGTTTGACCACTATAACTACATTGAATTAACTGATTTATGAGCTATGAACAATCAAAACCGGTATTTTCAGCTCATGCCGAACCTGATTAATGGTAGCACCATATAACCAGTCTTTCATGCCTGCATGTCCGTGAGCGCCCATAACGAGCAAATCTGCGTGCACCTCTTTTACAATCTGAACTATTTCCTCTTTCCTGCTACGGTAACCAAGTCTCCCGATTACATCATATCCCAAGCCTGCCAGCTGTTTAATATAGAATTCCAGTTGTTGCTCATCCTTTCTTGTTTCGAGGTCGTCTGTAACTTCCCCCATTACCCGTGCAGCAGCATTCTACAACATGTATTAATATAAAAGAAGATTTTTGTTTTCCTTGTCCGATAGCAAAAGCAATGAGCTTTTGATCATGTGTGCTAAAATCTAACGCCACCGCTATCCTGTTAAAATCGGGTATTGCTAAATTGTCCAGACTTTTTACTTCAGGATGAATAGCTACTTGTTTAATATTCTTTATTTTCTGAAGCCATGGATAAGAGATTACTACTATAAGCAGTACAAATAATACAAGTCCCCCGGTTACAATCAGAATTTTCCAATAAACGGCATGGGGCGCAACTAAAAAATCAGTTATGGAACCGCCGACCATTTTTAAATTAAGAATCACCAGGATAGCGGTAACAAGCCAGGAGAGAATTTTTGTTGCCGGATTTATAGCAAATGATTGCATCTTATTTTTATCGCTGACAAAATGAATAAGCGGAATAACAGCAAAGCCTAATTGAAGGCTTAATATAACCTGACTTAAAATTAGAAGTGCATCTATTTTTTTATCACCGTATAAAACAATTACCGCTACTGCGGGTGTAATAGCCAGTAATCGTGTAAGCAATCGTCTTAACCAGGGATTTATACGGAGTCTTAAATATCCTTCCATAATTATTTGTCCCGCCAAAGTACCTGTAATAGTAGAGCTTTGTCCGGCGGCAATCAAAGCAATTGCAAAAAGTACAGGTGCTACACTTGTTCCTAATAATGGCGCCAGTAGCCTATGTGCATCTTTAATTTCAGCTACTTCTGTTCTGCCGCTTTTAAAAAACACGGTGGCAGCCAGTATGAGGATGGCTGCGTTCACAAAGAAAGCAAGGTTCAGGGCTATCGTACTGTCAAGAAAGTTCATTTTAAGTGCGTGGCGTATTCCAGCCTCGTCCTGCTTTATTTTTCTTGTTTGCACCAAGGCAGAGTGTAAATACAGATTATGAGGCATAACCGTAGCGCCGATTATACCAATAGCTATATAAAGAGCCTCGCTGTTTGGTATGTATGGAACCAGCCCTGTCGCTACCTCGCGAAGATCTGGCTTGGCAAATATCATTTCAGCCAGAAAAGACAAACCAATAATTGCAACAAGGCAAATAATAAAACCTTCCATTTTACGCATGCCCAGCCGTTGCAATAATAATAACAGCAGCGTGTCTAATACAGTAATGATTACTCCATATAATAATGGTATTCCGGTTAAAAGATGCAGGCCAATGGCCATTCCTAATACTTCAGCAAGGTCAGTTGCTGCTATGGCAATTTCTGCCAGTATGTATAAGGCAAAGTTGATATACTTAGGGTATACTTCACGATTAGCCTGCGCAAGGTCTCTTCCTCTGACAATGCCTAATCTTGCAGATAAACTTTGCAGTAACAACGCCATAAGATTGCTCATCAATAAAACCCAGATCAGTGTATAACCAAACTTACTTCCACCTGCAAGATCAGTTGCCCAATTACCAGGATCCATGTACCCCACGCTTATAAGATAAGCAGGTCCAAAAAAGGCTAATATTTTTTTCAATTTACCCGTATTCCCGGTAGTGTCAACACTACCATGCACCTCACTTAATGATTTATCTTTGAGCATTGTGTTTATAATATATAGAAGTCTTTTGCTTATAATTATAGATAAGTACGTTTTTGTTCAGGTAAATAAGCTTTACCGGTTTATCTTTTTTCAACAGCAGGTTCTTCATACTTGACAAAGAGATTTTTGGCCAGGTGATCACTAATAATAAAAGCAGGTTGATTGCGAAGCTTTATTTCCATGGAATTGTCAAAATTAAATTTCTTTTTCACTTCCAGTTTTGTTCCGATGCGGATGTTTTTATGATTCAGTAATTCCATGATATCTGATGTCTGGTCACCAATATTACATACCATGCATATAGAATTTACCGGCAGCTCCGCCAGGTTTATCTGTTTACTTACAGGCATCCGGCCTTGTAAATTAGGTATTGGATCTCCGTGTGGATCTGTTTCCGGAAAGCCAAGGAATTCTTCTAATCTGTCTATGAGTTTTTTGCTGGTAACATGTTCCAGTTCCTCTGCCATTTCGTGAACCTCCTCCCAGCCAAAACCTAGTTTTTGTACCAGGAAGTATTCCCATAACCGATGTTTACGAATGATTAAAATGGCTACTCTTCTTCCTTCTGTTGTAAGTTTTACACCCTTATATTTTTCGTAATGCAATAATTTCTGCGCTTTTAATTTCTTTAGCATATCCGTTACCGAAGCAGCTTTTGTGAGCAAGGCATGGGCAAGAGCATTAGTGCTGACACTCGATTGCTCGTGTTGCAAATGAAAAACTGCTTTTAAATAATTTTCTTTACTAGCTGAATACTTCATTGTTAACATTTAATATTAAATGATTTCCATTTTTTAATATTAATTTCTTATTAGTTAAGAGAAATAAAGATAACAACTTTTTAGCTCACCTAAATTATAGTTTAGTCTAATCTAAATAAGTTATTTAAATCTGTAAATTTAAAAGTGGGAAGTTGGTAACTTAATTTTATTTTTACTTTATTCTATAAGGAGAAAGAAGATTTATGAAGAAAACTCTGATCATATTTTTGCTGCTTTTTTTAATAGTAAGCTGCAAAAACACAAAAACAAAACTTGCAGATAATGATACAGTTGAGATTGCTGATTTTGTTGAATTTTTTCCTGAAATTAAATTGCCATTTCAAATAGATGATACTTTGCTGATGAGGAAAGAAACCGACTCCTCTACAATAGGATACAAAATCTTTACCCAATTTATACCCGATAGTGTTATAACCAGGCAATTTGCACAGGAATCGAAGCTAAAAATTTACCCATTGGGCAGGGTATCTATTAAAAAATTTGAGACTTACCTTTTTTTAAAAACAATCAGCTCATCTAAAAAGGCGGTATTTGTTATTGCTTTGAATAATGATAATAAATTTATTGCGGGAATGCCTTTAGTGGTAGTAGATAAAGACCCTTCTACTTTACAAATGGGTTTGATGGATAAAAAATATACAATAACCCAGACAATACAAAAGAAAAAACCGGATGGGGAATTTACAGAGATTAAAAGCGTATATATATTGAACACTGAGGCCCGGAACTTTAGTTTGATAATGACAGACCAGGGTATTGCAGAACAGGAAAGGGAAATTATAAATCCTATTGATACATTACCCCATAAAAATAAATTTTCCGGTAATTATATTAAAGACAAACGCAATTACGTTTCAATACGCGATGGAAAGAAACCATCTGAAATATTATTTTTTGTTCATTTTGAGAAAGACAACGGGGAGTGTACTGGTGAGCTAAAAGGTGAAGCATCTATACATGGCATAAGAACTGCATTATACCGTGCTATTGGCAATCCTTGTGTGCTTGAGTTTACTTTTACCGGCAATACGGTTTCTTTAAAAGAACAGCAGGCATGTGGTTCTTACAGGGATATAAAATGTTTTTTTGACGGTTCTTTTATAAAAAATAAAGAATTAAAACCAAAAGCTATTTCCAGGAAAAAAATGTGATTTTAAGCAGAATAACTTTATATATATTTAATATCTCACCTGGCTGAATACAAAGCATGTTAACTTAATCACTATATTGCCACCCTTTTTAAAATCAAAAGCAATTAACAGATATGAGTTTTACTAATTTCAAAATACCTTATCCAACAGATGATCGATATTCAAAGAAAGTAGCTTATTTTTCAATGGAATTTGCAGTTCATCAGCCATTGAAAATATATAGTGGGGGTTTGGGATTTTTGTCCGGCTCACACTTACGTAGTGCTTATGAATTGAGGCAGAATATGATCGGTATCGGAATATTGTGGAAGTATGGTTATTATGATCAGTCCCGAAACCAGGATCAGACATTACAGGTTACGTGGATGGAAAAACATTATAGTTTCCTTGAGGACACAGGCATAAAGTTTCAGGTTAATATTCATGAACATGCGGTATGGGTAAAAGTTTATTATCTAAATCCTGAAACTTTTAAAAGTGCACCTTTGTTTTTACTCAGCACAGACCTACCTGAAAATGATTATGTATCACAAACTATAACGCATCGCTTATATGATGCAAATGTTGCTACAAAAGTTGCCCAGTTTATTTTACTTGGAGTAGGAGGTGCGAAGTTACTTGATGAAATGGGTTACTCGCCAGAAGTGTATCATTTAAATGAAGCTCATGCCATTAGCGCAGCTTTTTATTTATATAAAAAATTCGGAAACATTGAGGAAGTTAGAAAGCGGCTGGTGTTCACCACGCATACGCCTGAAGAAGCAGGTAATGAAAAGCATGATATTTATCTGTGTCATAAAATGAGTTACTTCTGTGGTTTGTCTCTGGATGAAACCAGGCATTTAACAGGTATAACTGATGATCAGTTCAATCATTCACTGGTAGCACTTCGTTTTGCAAGGCTTGCTAATGGCGTTTCGCAATTGCATGGAAAAGTATCAAGAGCCATGTGGAGCAGGTATGATGATATATGTCCGATCATCTCTATCACCAATGCACAAAACTGGAGATACTGGGCTGATAAGCAATTGTACAGAAGCATGGAAGAACAAGATGACCTTGCATGGGATGATCGTAAAAAACATCTTAAGAGAAGGGCATTTGAAATTGTGGTAGACCAGACAGGAAAGTTGTTCGACCCAAATGTGTTTACTATCGTTTGGGCAAGACGCTTTGCAGGTTATAAACGTGCTGAATTGATAACCAGGGATGTTGAGCGTTTTAATAAATTAACCAGCAGCACAAAGTATCCTGTGCAGTTTATATGGGCAGGAAAGCCCTATCCAATGGATTATCCTGCGATTAATGATTTTAATCACCTTGTTCATTTAAGTAAAAGCTATAAGAATGTTGCAGTTGTTGTAGGGTATGAATTGTCTTTATCCAAACGGTTAAAACAAGGTGCTGATTGCTGGCTGAATAATCCCAGGGTACCAAGAGAAGCCTCCGGTACAAGCGGTATGACGGCTGCTATGAATGGTGCGGTTAACTTTTCTACTGATGATGGATGGATACCTGAATTCATTAACCAGGGAAATAATGGATTTGTAGTTCCACAAGTAGATTATGCCAATCTCCATGTTCAGCAGCAGGATGAATATGATCTCAATAAGATATATGAGATGTTGGAAGAGGAAATTTTGCCATTATATTATGATCACTATGAAACCTGGAGGCAAATCTCAAAAAATGGTATGAGGGATGTTCGCTTCCAGTTTGATTCAAACAGGATGGCTCATGAATATTATGAACTGATGTATAAATAAGGTATGGGGTATGAGGCGCTTGGCCTAGGAATTTTAAGAAAATATAAATGGAATTAGGGCTGATAACTCTCAAATAAAAACCTGTCTTAATTAAGACAGGTTTTTATTTGAGAGTTATTGATTTCCGTTAGTTCTATTTTTTATTTATAATATCCAACAATTCAACATCGAAGATCAAAGCCGACCCAGGACCAATTTTTGAACCGGGAGGTGAGTAATTGCCGTAAGCTAACTCAGAAGGAATAAATAATTTCCATTTGCTTCCTACAGGCATTAAAGGCAATGCTTCTACCCAACCCTTAATTACGCCACCTACAGGGAACTCAGCAGGTTGTCCTCTATCTACAGAGCTGTCAAAAACAGTTCCATCTATAAGGGTACCATGATAATGGCATTTAACTGTGTCATTGATAGTTGGCTTGGAGCCGGTTCCTTCTTTAAGGATCTGGTACTGAAGTCCACTGGGTAAACTTACAACTCCGGCTTTTGATTTATTACCAGCAAGAAAATCTTCTCCTGCTTTTTTGTTCACTGATGATTTTTCTTCTTTCATTTTTTCTAAATTGTTTGTTATACAAAGATTCATTTGTTCTTCAGTAAGTAATGTTTTACCCCCTTTAAGTGCATCGTTGATACCTTTTGAAACCATAACAGTGTTAACAGTTTTAATGCCCTGCTGTTTATAAAATTGCGCCAGGCTTAAACCTAAAGCGTAGCTTAGAGAGTCAGCGCCTGTTTTCATAGCTGACCCTGATGCAGAAGAAGCAGCACCAGGTTTTGTTTTCGACGAACCTGATAAAGCTTTATTTGTAGTGGGCGGTAAGGGTTTTGTTTTAGTTCCTGATTGAGCATAAACAGCAGCGCTCAATACAAGCATAGTAACCACAACTATCGACTTTCTCATATTTTAAATTTAAGCTGGCAAAAGTATTACAAATTGTGCAATTGCACATTACAATTAACAAGTAAGAAATTTAACAGATTCTTTCCTCTAATTCTACACATACTTGTTACTTTACAGCAATTCGTAATAACTATTCAGATAATAAAATTGTTAAATTATACCGATCAAAAAAATTGTTTAAACCCGGAAGTAGTTAACGCTTCGAAAACAAACAGATGAATTCATTTATCAAAAGTATTGAAGTAAGATGGGCAGATCTTGATCCTAATTTTCATGTACGCCATTCGGCCTATTATGATTATGGCGCAAGTGCACGTATCGATTTTCTGCAGCAAAACGGAATTACCTTACAATTGATGAAGGATAAAGCTTTTGGACTGGTAATCTTTCGGGAAGAATGTGTTTTTAAAAAAGAAATAACCATTAATGATAAGATTACCATAGATATTGTTTTATTGAAAGCCACACCTGATTACTCAAGATGGAGTCTTCAGCATAAAATTTTTATAAATGGAGATACCCTATCGGCTGTCCTAACGTTAGATGGCTCATGGATAGATGTTATTAAACGCAAGCTGACAGAACCCCCTGAGGAAGTAACCAACACATTTGGCAGTCTGCCAAGAGCAGCGCAATTTGAATGGATCATTAAAAATTAAGAAAATTATCAGGATTATGAAAAAGATATTCGTTATAGCCATATTTCTTATACCAGGTTTAATTGCATTTTCTCAGAAGGATTCTTCCTCGTCCAAAGGCCTGAACGGACTTTTTAAAAAAGCAGGAAGCATTTTAAATTCTTCAAGATCCGGATCGGCCAGTTCTCTTAGCACAGATGAAATTATTTCCGGCTTAAAAGAAGCATTATCTGTGGGAGCAAAAAACAGTACTGGTAAATTATCTGTAGTAGATGGATTTTTAAAAGATGCCGCTGTAAAGATCCTGATGCCGGAAGATGTTCGTAAAGCTGAAATTAAGTTACGGGCTTTAGGAATGGGTAAACTGGTAGATCAGGCCGTTATCAGCCTGAACAGAGCAGCAGAAGATGCTTCTAAAGAAGCAACGCCTATATTTATCAATGCTATTAAAAAAATGAGTATCCAGGATGCATTGGGTATACTGCGGGGATCTGATACTGCTGCTACTGCATATCTTAAAAAGTCAACATCTAATGACCTTACCAATGCTTTCAGGCCTGTAATTGAAAATTCACTTAAGAAAGTTAATGCAACGAAATACTGGAAAGATGTTTTTACATTATATAACAGATTCGCTGCTACACCTGTAACTTCAGATATCAATGAATATGTTACCACAGGAGCATTAAAGGGTTTCTTTTATTATGTAGGTGAAGAAGAAAGAAAGATACGTAAAGATCCTGCTGCAAGAGTGACCAGTATTCTGCAAAAAGTTTTTGGTGGTAAATAGTATGACACAATTGCTATCAGCAGTCAGCTATCAGGTATCAGCTAAACTGTTGCAGTTGTTCTCTCCTGATAGCTGACTGCTGATAGCAAAAATTAATAGTCAGTTCATAATTCACATAGCACTAACTGGCTTCACTAAGTTCAAGCCAGCGTAATTCCTTTATATCAAGTAATCTATCAAGCTCACCAATCCTTTGAGATAATTGCTGCAGCTCTTCAAAAGATGTAGTGGCACTGTTTAATTTTTCAGTAATAGCGGTTTTTTCTTTCCCTAAATCTTCTAATTCTTTTTCTAATAATTCAAATTCACGTTTCTCTTTAAAAGAAAGTTTTTTTAGCTGCACAGTTGCTACCGGCTTTGACACATGTACAGAAGTATAATTGCTCTCCTCAACTTTTGAGAAAGCTGTCGGATTGCCGGTTTCTGATTTTTCCTGTTCTTTCATCCAAATTCTGTATAAAGAGTAGTTGCCCGGATAATCTCTTATTACACCTTCTCCTTCAAATACAAACAAATGATCAACTAATCTATCCATAAAATATCTATCGTGCGATACAATAATGATGCAACCTTGGTATTCACTTAAAAAATTTTCAAGTACGCCGAGCGTCTGCAAGTCTAAATCATTCGTCGGTTCATCCAGTATTAAAAAATTAGGATTGCGGAAGAGAATAGAAAGCAGGTGTAATCTTCTTTTTTCCCCACCGCTAAGTTTTGAAATGTATGTGTATTGTTGTTCAGGTGGAAACAAAAACAAATTAAGAAACTGAGCGGCGCTTAGTGAACTGCCATCAGCTAATGGAAAATGTTCAGCGATATCTTTTACGTATTCTATAACTCTTTTATCTTCTTTTATCTCCAGCCCTTGCTGCGCATAGTTGCCAAATACAACGGTTTCACCAATGTTTACTTTACCACTGTCAGGTTGTTCCTGACCCTGAAGAATATGCAGGAAACTAGATTTGCCCACACCATTTTTTCCAATCACACCAATACGGTCACCCTTTTTAAAAGTGTAGTCAAACGCTTTCATAATTATTTTATCACCGTATCGTTTGTATACTTTTTTCAGCTCGATTATTTTACCACCAAGCCTGCTCATTTTTACATTCAGCTCCAGTTGCTGGGTATCTAATTTTTGTTTTGCTATAGCTTCTACCTGGTAAAATGAATCGATCCTGCTTTTTGATTTTGTTGTACGGGCTTTGGGTTGCTTGCGCATCCATTCCAGTTCTTTTCTATATAAATTTTTTGCTTTGTCAATTGTAGCAGTTTCACTTTCCATTCGCGCCGCTTTTTTCTCCATAAAGTTTTCGTAATCCCCTTTGTATACATAGAGATAGTCCTGATCCAGTTCCCATATCTCTTCACTGACCGCATCAAGAAAATACCTGTCATGGGTTACCATCAGCAAGGTTACTTTTTCCTGGCTGAGGTAATGTTCCAGCCATTCCACCATCTCCACATCTAAATGATTGGTAGGCTCATCCATTATCAGCAACACATGTTTGTGTTCAAAGCCAATATCAATAAGGGTTTTAGCGAGTGCTACCCTTTTGCGTTCTCCTCCTGAAAGTGTACCGGCCAATTGCTGAAGCTGGTGAATATTTAATTTGCCAAGGATCTGCTTTACTTTAGTGTCAAAATCCCATGCATTCAATTCATCCATCTGAACGATCGTATCGGTGATTTTATCTATATCCCCTTCTTCACCAATCAGTTCATAATTTTTAATGGCATTAATGACCGGATGCTCATGATGAAAAATATTATCCAGCACGGTTTTCTCTTCTTCAAAAACCGGATCTTGTTCAAATAAGGCGATGGTTACATCTTTATGTATCCAGACTTTACCATTTTCAGCAGTTTCTTTACCGGCGAGTATTTTAAGAAGTGTAGATTTTCCCGAACCATTCTTTGCAACGAGAGAAATTTTATCACCTTCTTCAATATGAAATGAAATGTTTTTAAACAGGGGCTTAACACCATAAGATTTGCCCAATCCTTCTACAGATACATAATGCATACTGCAAAGATAATCTTCAGATGTGATTGTTTAAATTTTCACCTCTATTAAAGATTTAAAAACAGTTCGAACGTATAAATAGTATGATCAGATAAAGTTTCTACTTATTGATTATCAGTAAATTTGTATGGATTATAATTGATTCAATACTTGTTGAAGTTCACGGATTCCAATAACGCCCGATTGCCGCCATTTGACAATACCTTTTTGAAATATGATCAGCGTAGGCACACTTTGCACATTATACAACTGCGCTGCCTGTGGATTTTTATCAATGTCAACCTTTAGAATGGTTACATCTTCCTTTACATCCTTTTTCAGATCTTTAAGTATAGGTGACATCATCTTGCATGGACCACACCATTCCGCTGAAAAATCAACCAGTACCGGTTTATCAGATTGGATCATCTCAGAAAGCGTTTTCATAGATTGTTGCTTTTACTGTTATGGTATTTAAAACGTGTAATTAGTAAAGAACCACGGAAACAGGGAGACACAAAGGAACACAGTATTAATATCATAACTACGCTGTGTTTCTCCGAGTCTTACTGTCTCCGTGGTTTATAAGGTGTACTTACTAAGAAGAATATTGTTGACTGCTATTACTTATACACTGGTGACCGCAGGTTGCTCTTTAATGTCTACCACCTTATAGCCACCTTTCGACTTGAAGTATGCCATTAGCAACAGGTAACTAGCCAGCATAATCAAAGGAAAGATAACAATTTTACGTAGGGCTTCTTTTTTTGCCGTCTCCCGTATCGTTCCCACTAATTCTTTTTCTTCAGCTTTAGCACCTTCCAGTTTGTTTTGATCCAGTCCGGAGTAATCTCCAAAGAGACTTGTCTTCTTTTCTGTTACATAAGTACTATGGATGGCGGTGTTATTTGCTACATCATAGTTCGCGATTTTGTTATCAATAGATTTATCTTGTATAAAACCAAGAATGCCTGCACCAATAACGCCGGCAGCAATCATTCCCAATCCACCCGTAATATTAAGGGTAAGCGCACCTCCTTTTGGAAATCTTTCAGCAACTAAACCGAGCATTGTTGGCCAGAAAAAGGTTTTTCCGACACCATAAATTGTTGCCGCCAGTAAAATCATAATTCCACTTGAATAGGACAGTGTATATAATCCCAGGGCAGCAATGCCCGAACATACAGCCAGTAATCCAACGGGTGAAATCCTGTGTGAAATTGATCCGCCAAAAAATCGAAGTACAAACATGATAAAAGAGGTATATACCAGTACCCAGCCTGCCTGTAATCCTATCTTACTCATTTCAGGAGTCATAAGGTCAGTTATCCAGCTATCAGTGCCTAACTCGGTAGTAGCAAGTGGAATCATGATCAATAATAATATAATGAAAAGAGGCTGTCCGAAACTTCTTGTGTACCATCCAAATAATATAGTAAGAATTGCGGTTATCGTAATGTTAACTCCGACCGGCCATCCGAAAACAGATCCTAGCTGGAACACAATCAAACCTGAAATAAGCAGCGCCCCGGCACCACCAACTTCCTGTAGCATCTCCTTATAAGAAACACCCGCCTGAACCCTTTCATTTAATGGGAATTTGCGGGCAACCATCATAATCGCATATATAATGGTAGGAAGAAGAATCAGGCCCACTTTATATCTCCAGTCTGTACTAGCTCCCATTGATATTACAATGATTCCTCCAAGAGCCAATCCGCCAGCCCAGCCGGCATGAAGAATACTTAGCCATTTTACTTTTTGTTTAGGAAACATCGTGGCAACAACCGGGTTAGTAACCGCCTCAACAGTACCATTTCCTAAAGCAACAATCAGGGTACCTGCATACAGCATCCAGTAACCGTCTGCAAATATGGTGATGATCGCGGAACTTATATGGCAGATGATCGCAAAGATCATAGCAGTTTTGTAACCGATCCTATCAATAATTAAACTAAACAACACTATGCTGATTGCAAAGGGCCATAAACCTGCACCTGATATTTCTCCCAATTGTGTTTGAGTAAGATTGAATGTTCTACCCCATTCAGGAAGTATAAGTGCACGAACAATGAAACCGAAAGCCGTCGTAATCATCGCCACAAAGCAGGCGTAAAATAATTTCATGTCTGGTGCCGTTGCGGCTGAGTTAGTTACTGAGGTTCTGTTTTCCATATAGCTGTGTTAAGTGTTTACTTAGTTATAAAACCTTAGATAATAGGAAGTTCACTCTAAATTTACACCAAGGCAAAAAGTGAAAACGAATATCGGAATATTAATTTGTAAAATCTTTAAATATTAATCCATTACGGTACTGTTGCATGAATAGTGCAATTGATAGCGCATTATCAGCAATCAAAAAACACAAAAGCAGGTAAAGGCTGAAGTGGATAAGCTGACAGATATTATAAACCTTAGTAGAAATATGAGTTATTGAATTATCTTTTACCTCATTACCTTCATGCAACAAAGCCATCCATTACTATTAAATTGTTTGCAGACAAATGAATGTATTGTTAGCGTGCATTAAACATTCAAACAAGAACACGAGCTAAGAGAACAGAATGTTTTATTTTTGTTTCGCAAAAAGAAAAATATGGCTGAAAATATAGTTGAGCTGAAGAATGTAAATATCTTCCAAGGGAGCAATTTGATTTTACAGGATGTAAATGTAACAATTAACAAAGGAGAATTTGTGTACCTGGTAGGAAAAACAGGAAGCGGTAAATCAAGTTTGTTAAAAACTTTATATGGAGATCTTCCATTGAAAGAGGGTGATGGAACAGTAGTTGGATTTAATCTGAAACAAATGGACTGGAAGAAAGTGCCCTTCCTCAGGCGAACGCTTGGTGTGGTATTCCAGGATTTTCAATTGTTAACGGACAGAACGGTGAATGAAAATTTAAAATTCGTACTCAGGGCAACCGGCTGGAGAGATGAAAAATTAATGGATGAGAAAATTGCAGATGTGCTTGATAAAGTTGGATTAAGATCAAAGGGTTATAAAATGCCTTTTGAAATGAGCGGCGGTGAACAACAGCGTGTTGATATAGCAAGGGCATTATGTAATTCTCCTAAATTAATTCTGGCCGACGAACCTACGGGTAATCTCGATCCCGAGACCTCGGATGAGATCATGCAATTGTTATTTAATATCAGCCGGGATTATGGTGCGGCCATTATAATGGCAACGCATGATTATATGGTTATTAATAAATTTCCTGCAAGAACCTTAAAGACAGAGAGGGGTAGGGTTATAGACAATGCAACGATCAACATTACATGATCTCTGTATTGATTCCTGTGTTTAACAGGAATGTAAACGAACTTGTTGATGTGTTAAGCAAGCAGCTTAAGCTTTTAAATAATTCAGCTGAAATTATAATAGTGGATGATGGGTCTGAAGCTTATTATAAGAACCTGAATTGTAAGTTAGCCGGTATTGAATTTGTTCAATATGTAGAATCGGATACAAACAAGGGCAGAATATATTGCAGGCAGAAGCTGGCTGCCCTAGCTAAATATAAGTGGCTTCTTTTTTTGGATTGCGACAGCAAAATCGTTTCTGATCAGTTCCTTAAAACTTATTGTAACAAGCTTAACAATAGTAAGCATGTAATAGTTGGCGGTAGAATTTATACTTCTCAAAAACCAATTGATTGCCGCTTTATGCTGCATTGGAAATATGGTACTTACAGGGAAGTAATGAGGTTTGGTAACCAGGCCCGTGCAAACAGGTTTATGACTAACAACTTTTTCATTAGCAAAAATATTTTTGAAAGATTTGATTTTACCGGCGGATGGAGTGTATATGGATATGAAGATACCTGGATGGGTATTCAACTGGAAGCAATGAATGTTCCTGTAATTTTTATTAACAATCCTGTACTACATGATGGCATTGAAACTTCTTCTGTGTTTATTGCAAAAAGCGAAGAAGCTCTGGAAAACTTAAAAAGGTTAAGCGAACTGATTGCACCAGGTGTCCTTATAAGACATGTTAGGTTGTATCATTATTTTTACAGGTTACAATCGTGGAGGATATTGTGGGTAGTGCAACTGGTATATTCGATTATGAAAAGACACATTAATAACAATTTGCAATCATGCGAGCCATCTTTGTTGAAGTTTGATTTATACAGGTTGCATTATTTTGTCGGTGTGATGAACATCAAAACAACTCATGCATGATCTTAGCAACATTCTGATCGTTATTAAAATGTTTATGTAATACTTTCTCACGCACTTTAATGTCATACTCTTCAAACGACTTATTCATCAACTGCAAAATAACTGATCTGAATGATTCTGCACTGCCGGCAATATGAAGTAAAGGTCTTAGTAGTGTGTTATTAGCCATGTTTTCATTTACAACGCAATGCCTGCCACAAAATAATGCATTTAATAATTTAATGTTACAGCTCTCTGAATGGAAAGAAGGTAGTACGTTAATTTGGGCTCTGCTTATAAGATCCTGCATTTCATTTTCTGAAGGATTTGCAATAAGGCAGGTATTGGCTTTCAATAAAGCCAGTTTTTCCAGTGAAGAGGAAGGAGATTTACCTGCAATTACAAAGGGTATATCAATCTTATTAAAAATATTTTCCAACAACCAAATGGCTGATTTTTCATTCTCAGGCATTGAAAGATTACCATGGTATAAGCAAAAATTTCCTTTTCCTTCCCTGCTTTCAATTTTATTCCACGGAACAATTGCAGGTATGGATATCACATTTTCATAGCCTAGCTGTTCCTGGTAATTATTTTTTGTTTCCTCGTTTAATGTGGCAAATACAGCCTTCGTAGAAAGATTCTTTTCATAACACTTCAGCAAACGACTTTCATTTTGATAATAGATTTTGTTGAGGAAGGAAGTACCAATATTTGCAAGGTTGTTATAAAACGAATGTTCAGCGCAATGAAGCCGCACCAATATTTTTCTGTTTGATGTATCCAGCCGTGTCAGGAAAAAAGTAGAATGAACGCCATGAACATATACCGGATAATTATCTGCCTGCAAGGTCTTTACCAATTGTTCATCTGAACGTGAAGAAATGATATAAGGAAGTGACAGTGAAAACCCTTTATGACCTTTCTGTTTTGGATAATAGTTAACGTGTTCGCAAAAAGAATTGATACAATCCTGCTTTGGCCGGCTGTACTCAAAACAATGAAGGGTAATTTTAACACCCATCTCATGCAAAGCTTTTATCTCGTTAAACATGATAAAAGACCTCTTGCAATTAACAGGAAATGGGGTATCCAGGCAAACAATATGTAATCTCTTTTCCAACTCAGTTAATGGTTAATTATTAACGCTTAATTGTTAATTGGTAGTGGTTAATCATCAATGATGCATCTATCCGTTAACCATTAATCATTAACAATTAATCATTAAATATTTTATCATAAAAGCGAAAGAGTATTTGTTCCTCTCTTTGCCAGTTGTATACTTCGTGCGCTTTTATACAATTTTCTTTCAGTTCTTTATACAAAACATCATTTTCTAATAAAAGGTTCAATGCTGATGCAATGAGTCCGGGTAGTGGTTTCGGAATTAATACAGCTACTTTATATTCTTTGTTAATACGGGCGTATTCAACGAAATCCATCGTAAGCTGTGGCAGGGCGGCATGAATATAATCAAAGAATTTGTTAGCTAATGAATATAATTGGTTCAATCCGTAAGGTTCCACCAGATTGATACCAATATAAGAGGAGCAAGTGATTTTATTTAATTCTTCAGGTAAGAGCATCCCTTTAAAAATTATCTTTTCTGATAACTGATGTTGAATAACCAATTGCCGGGATTGATTCATAAAATTTCCATCACCACAAATAAGTAATCTTGCTGGCACTTCTTTCATTGCCGGAATTAAATATTCAAGGCATCTTCCATAATTAACTGCGCCCTGGTATAAGATAATTTTCTCAGAAGACGTAACGGGAGCTCTACCAGCGTTTATTTTCGGCATATTCCTGATCACCTCGTAATCAACTTTATATTTTTTAAGGAAAACCTGTGCTATACTCTCACTGACGGTATATCCTGACTTAAAATAGGGAACAGCATTTCTTTCTACCCAATTCCATACCCTCTTTATGGCAGGCCTACTTATTATTTCCTTCATTTCGGTAAACAGCTCATGGGCATCATAAATTCTTTTACATCTTTTAATAATTGAAACAAGCAAAACAGGGAAGATAGTGTCCAGATCAATGGCGCATAAACAATCTGCACGTTGAAACAACAGGTAGCAAAACAGCTTTAAGTTGAATTCTATATATGCCATTTTTCCTTTTTTAAAATAGCAATAGAGCCTGTGCTGGTTAAAAGATTTTTCAGATAAAGGCAGTGAACTGCGATAACTTTTTCCAACCAGAAAAATGGTATAATCGCCGGATACCAGAGAGTTACATATCCTGATCATGCGCTGATCATAATTCAAATCATTATTAACAACAAAATAAATATTTTTCACGTAATATGTTCCGGTGTGCCGGCAATCAGGTTATAATGTGTAAATGTGTAACTGTAAAAATAATGCTAGTGTGCTGTCAAATATAATGTCTGTAAATGTTGCTATCAGCAGTCAGAAGATCAATGTGTATTAAGTTTCCTCCTGATTGCTGATAGCTGACGGCTGATAGCAAAAGCGATAATTTAAGGTTGACGCGACACTAGCTAAATTTATTAATCACCTATTCTGGGTGGCTGATAGCATAAGTGTCAATTTAGGGTTAACATTAGTTACATTTAATTTTTTCCCTACCTTTGCCGCCAAAATAAGCAGCATATTTATTCGGATGCCTTTTAAAAAAATCAAAGATGTCGTATTTAACTAAAGAAAAAAAATCAACAATTTTCGGAGATTTCAGTGGGTCAGTAACTAATACAGGTTCTATTGAAGGACAGATTGCCTTGCTAACGGAGCGTATCAGCCAGATATCGAAACACTTACAGGAGAACAAAAAAGATTTCTCAACACACCGCGGCCTTATGCAGATGGTTGGTAAAAGAAAGCGTTTATTAAACTACCTGAGTAAACATAACCTGCAGGAATACCGAAAGCTAATTGAAAGATTAGGACTCAGAAAATAATTACATATTGAATAAAAAACTATTCCCAACTTACTCTGGTTGGGAATAGTTTTTTGCGTATACACATTACCATTCTCAGAATACATTTTAACGATTGCTTTACATAAATCCCACCTTGTAAAAGCGTCTCAACATTCCAAAAACTACACATGATAACACAACCGATAAGTAAAACTTTTGATATAGGTGATGGTCGCCAGATTACCATAGAAACAGGTAAACTGGCACGTCAGGCAGACGGCAGTGTTACTGTTCGCCAGGGTAATTGTATGATACTTGCTACCGTAGTAGCTAACAAAGAACCTAAAGAAGGACAAAGCTTTTTTCCGTTATCTGTTGATTATCAGGAGAAATTTGCTTCTGCAGGGCGGATTCCAGGTTCATTTTTTAAACGGGAATCTAGGCTTAATGATTATGAAGTGCTTACTTCCAGGCTTATCGATAGGGCGCTTCGCCCCTTATTCCCTGATGATTACCTGTGCGATGTTCAGGTATTGATTACATTGATCTCAAGCGATCCGGAAGTAATGCCGGATGCAATGGCTTGTCTTGCTGCATCTGCGGCCCTGGCTGTTTCTGATATTCCTATTCAGGAAATTATTTCTGAAGTAAGGGTGGCCCGGATCGATGGTGTGTTCAAAGTGAATCCTTTCAGAAGTGATCTGGCAAAAGCGGATATGGATTTTATCATTGCAGCGACTGACAAAAACATTATGATGGTGGAAGGTGAATCTAAGGAATGCAGTGAAAAAGATCTTATAAAAGCTATTGAAATAGCGCATGAAGCCATTCGGGTTCAGGTTAAAGCCCAGGAAGAGCTGCGTGCACTTAAGGGCGTTACCCAGAAAAGAGCGTATTCAAAGCCAACGGAAAACGAAGAGCTTCGTGAAAAAGTAAAAACCTTTGCAGCTTCCAGAATACTTGAAATGGCTAAATCGGGCAGCAGCAAAAATGAACGCGGCTCCGCATTAGAGCAGATCGAGGACGATCTGCTGGTTCACCTGAAGGGTGAATATAATATAGAACCGGATGCTATATTACCTGATGACATTAAGAAACTGGCAAAAAAATATTATCACGATCAGCAATTTGATGTGATCCGTGATATGATTCTGAATGATAAGGTTCGTTTGGATGGCAGGGGACTGGAAGATGTCAGGCCATTAAATATGGAAATAGATGCACTTCCTTCTCCACATGGTGCCGCTTTATTTACACGTGGCGAAACTCAATCGCTTACAACTGTAACGCTGGGCACCCAGTTAGACTCTTTACTCGTTGAAAGTGCCGCTACTTCTGATTATACAAAATTTATCCTGCATTATAATTTTCCTCCGTTTTCAACCGGTGAAGTTAAGATGATGAGGGGCCCTGGACGACGTGAAGTAGGTCATGGTAATCTTGCCATGCGTTCTCTGAAGCAAATGATGCCGGGTGGAGATTTTCCTTACACTGTACGCTTAGTAAGTGATATACTGGAATCAAACGGTTCTTCTTCCATGGCAACTGTTTGCGCTGGTTCCCTTGCATTGATGGATGCCGGCGTTGGTATTCCCAAACATGTTGCCGGTGTTGCTATGGGACTTATTTCCAAAGAAGGTAAATACGCAGTACTGACAGATATACTGGGAGATGAAGACCACCTGGGTGATATGGATTTTAAAATTACAGGAACCCGTGAAGGAATTTGCGGAGTACAGATGGATATCAAGGTTGATGGATTAAGTATGGATATTATGCTCAGTGCATTGGAACAAGCCCGCAGGGGGAGATTACATATCCTTGATGCTATGTATGCAACCATTAAGGAAGCCCGTGAAGACATAAAACCTCATGCTCCGAGGATGATTAAATTATTTATTGATAAGGAATTTATCGGCGCTGTAATTGGACCCGGCGGTAAAGTGATCCAGGAAATCCAACGCGAAACCGGAACGACTATTAACCTGGAAGAGAAAAATGAAATGGGTGAAATAAGCATTTTCAGTACCAATAAAGAAGGAGTTGAAAAAGCTGTTTCATGGATAAAAGGCATCGTTGCCGTACCTTCTGTAGGTGATGTGTATGAAGCCAAAGTAAAATCAATCATGCCTTATGGTGCTTTTGTTGAGTTCCTGCCCGGTAAACAAGGCCTGATTCATATTTCAGAAGTTAGTTGGAAAAGGCTGGAGACATTGGAAGGAATTTTAAATGAAGGAGATATAGTAAAGGTGAAACTTACCGGAACAGATCCAAAAACAGGAAAGTTTAAATTGTCGAGAAAGGTTTTATTGCCGAAACCTGAAGGAGCGAGGGATTAGCTTAGCTATCAGCCTTCAGCTGTCAGCTATCAGGAAGAAGGCTTTCGCATTATTGGCAACTTACTTTGATAAAACAATTTGAATTAAATAATACTCACCCCGGATAAAACGTTCGGGGTTTTTTTATGGCAAACGGAAAAGATTATATAGAAGTAAGTATTATTACAGGTGGTGATGCCGATAAAAAAGATATACTGGTAGCACAATTGTCCGGCATTGGCTTTGAAGGTTTTGAGGAAGAGAAGAATTTATTAAAAGCTTTTATTCCCGAAAAGGAGTATAAGGATTTGTTGATGCATTCTGTCATGGAGCAAAGCGGAATGGAATACACTACCTCAATTATCAAAGATAAAAACTGGAATGAAGTCTGGGAAGCAGGATTTGAGCCGGTAATTATAGAAAATTTTTGTGCCATAAGAGCAATATTTCACCAGCCTGTAGATGGGGTTGAGTATGATATAATCATAACGCCTAAAATGAGTTTTGGTACAGGCCATCATGCAACTACTTACCTGATGATTAAAGCAATGAAAAATATTTCTATTAAGAGTAAATCTGTATTCGATTTTGGTACTGGCACTGGTGTGCTTGCTATCCTTGCTGAAAGAATGGGTGCCTCAACTATTGAAGCAATTGATATAGATGAGTGGAGTATAGAAAATGGGAAAGAAAATCTGCTTCATAATCAATCTGAAAAAATCATTCTTTACAAATCAGAAGAAATAACATCTTCAAAAAACTTTGATGTAATACTTGCTAATATTAACCGCAATATAATACTGCAGCATTTGGGTGCCATGCAAGCGCACCTTTCACCTGCCGGAGTAATTGTTTTAAGCGGGTTATTAACCGGTGATGAAGAAGCAGTTAGTATTAAAGCTAAAGATTTTCATTTAAAGCTTTCTTCAATAGAAGAACGGAAAAGCTGGATCTGCCTACAGTTTGTTAACGTACAAGATTAATTCGCAGACTTTGACCAGTTTTCTTTATTTTTATAGTTCCACTCAATTAATGATAATGAAAGAAGTTTTACTTATTTTATTAGCATATCTTATTGGTTCCATTCCAACGTCCGTGTGGGTAAGCAGATATCTTTATGGTATTGATATCAGGGACTATGGAAGTGGTAATGCTGGCTCCACCAATACATTCCGCGTGTTAGGTCCGAGGATGGGAACTTTTGTTATGACAGTTGATATATTAAAGGGAGTAATAGCAACAAGTTTATACCTTCTTATACCGTATTATATGCATGATGAATGGGACAGGACCAACTTTATGGTAGGTTTAGGACTAGCAGCAGTTCTAGGGCACATTTTCCCTATTTGGGCAGACTTTCGTGGAGGTAAAGGTGTCGCCACTTTATTTGGGATGGTGCTTGCTATTCAACCCCTGGTTGCATTATGCTGCATCGGTGTGTTCTTAATGGTTCTTTATCTTACCCGGTTTATTTCTCTCAGTTCCATTTTAGCAAGTGTTGCTTTCGCTGTTTTCATTCTTTTTATATTTAACGAAAAAGAAACTTTATACAGGGGCTTTGCAATAGCTGTTGCATTCATGGTAGTTCTTACCCATCAAAAAAATATCGGACGGTTATTGCGTGGAAGTGAAAGTAAAGTGCCCATATTAAAACACCGTGATAAACGAAAAAGCCGCAGGCAATCTCACATTGAAAAATAATTTTCTCCATTTTCCTTCGTTTATATTTTTCGTTTATATTTATTAACAGAAGATTAAAAATTAATGACAACCAGTCATTAAAATATATCCTCTGAGAATTGGTACAA
>JAABUK010002278.1_pt1 | contig 34851 bp, 30 predicted proteins | sample 5559141 | NCBI WGS metagenome assembly JAABUK01 (sample SAMN10711869, study PRJNA513367) | rock metagenome | isolation source: Antarctica rocks | place: Antarctica: Victoria Land, Pudding Butte nord | collected 2016-01-03
GGCTCCGCTTCTACTCCGGCAGCACGCGCAGGATGCGGTTGATGCCTTCCTTGATGTTCTGCATCGAGTTGGCATACGAGAACCTGACGTGATCCGGCGCGCCGAACCCCTCGCCCGGCACGCACGCCACCTTCGCCACGCGCAGCAGATACTCGGTTAAGTCCGTGGCCGTCGAGAGCTGCTGGTCCTTGCCGACCATGACGCCGAACAAGCCCGCGACCTTCGGGAAGCAATAGAACGCGCCTTCGGGCCGCGCGCACTCGAAGCCGGGCACGTCCTTCAAGAGCTCGCGCATCACCTTGCCGCGCTTCTCGAACTCAGCCATCATCGCCGCATCCACGCCGCCTTCAAGGGCCGCCACCGCCCCGGCCTGCGCGAAGCTCGTCGCGTTCGAGGTGCTCTGCGACTGCAGCTTGCCCATCGCAGCCGCCAGCTCCTTTGTCGAAGCCGTCCAGCCGATGCGCCAGCCCGTCATGGCGTAGCTCTTGGCGCAGCCCTGCACGATCACGGTGCGGCGCGCGAACTCTTGGGAGTAGCGGGCCACGCTCCACTGCTCGGCGGGCGCGTACACCATGTGCTCGTAGATTTCATCGGTGATGACCAGCACGTTGGGGTGCGCCTCAAGTACTTGACACAGCTGGCGCAGGTGATCGGGCGCATAGACGGCGCCGGTCGGGTTCGAGGGCGAGTTGAGCACGACCGCCTTGACACGAGGATGCTGCTTCAAGCAGTCGTCGAGCTGCTGAGCCGAAATCTTGAAGCCCTGCTGCTGAGTGGCGTGGAGGAAGACCGGCACGCCATCGGCGAGCAGAACTTGATCGGGGTAGGAAACCCAGTAAGGCGCGGGAATGATGACCTCGTCGCCCGCGTTGAGGATGCTCTGGAAGATGTTGTACAGCGAGTGCTTGCCGCCGCACGAGACGACGATTTGCTCGGGCGAGTAGCTGAGCCTGTTCTCGCGCTGCAGCTTGTCGGCGATGGCCTGGCGCAAAACGGGCGTGCCCGCGGCGGCTGTATACTTGGTGTCGCCCTGTTCCAGAGCCTCGATTGCGGCGGCCTTGATGTGGTCGGGGGTGTCGAAATCGGGCTCGCCGACATCGAAGGAGAGCACGTCCTCGCCCCGAGCGCGCATGGCCTTGGCGCGGGCGGAGATGGCCAGGGTCGGCGAGGGCTGGATGCGGTTGATGCGTTCCGAAAGCATGATCTTAATCCTGATTCACGCGCTATCTTAACCCTCGCCCGCAGCCTCGTCAAACACCATTCGAGCCGGAAAGCTGGCGATTTGATGCGCTCAGCTTTCGGTTTTCGCACGCCCAGAGGCACTTTGGCCTCAAGTACTTCCTGAATGACGCCGCCCGATTCCCTGCCCGCGCCCCGGCCCGATTCGCCGCCCCCAACCGCGCCCCAACCGACCGCGCCCCCGGAAACCCAGCCGCCGCAAGTACTTGCGGCACCCCAACCCAACGCAGTTGAAGCGGGTGAGATGAGCGCCGAGGAGCATCGGGCGCAGGCGCGGGAATTCGCTGAGATGGACGCCAGGATGTGGGCTGAGGGCGAGAATCACGCGACGCGCCTGGGCCGCGCGGCCTTCGCGCTGGTCGCCGGGGGCTACCTGCTGTGGGCGCAGAACACGAACCGGGAGCTTTCGACGCACTTCGAGTGGGGCCGCTGGGTCGCGCTGTCGGTGGTGGCGAACTTCCTCGTCCCGCTGCTCATCGCGAACCTGTTCTTCGCGCACGGGCTGCAGCGCCACGGCTGGCGCGACCGCTGGCTCTCTTGGCGGCACCGCGAGCCGCTGATTTCCTTCCACGACTACCTGCCGCACCAGCGCCTCATCGCGTGGCGGCTGGGCTGGAAGTGGCGGCCTTTAGCTCGCCTGGCCGGGCTTGGCCTCGCGATGTGGGCGCTGATGCTGCCGGCTCTGTGGCTGGCCTCGCGCGATGGCGGCACGCAGATTTTCTACCGAGGCTACTTCCCAACGGTTTACGATGCGCGCTCGTGGGCCTGGCTGCTCGGGACCCTCGTCGTTTATATGGCGTGCTGGGAGTGGTTCTTTCGCGGCTTCTTGCTCTTCACGCTGGCTCAGGGCGTGGGCGCGGCGGCGGCGATCGTGCTGCAGGCCGCGATGTTTGGGCTGGCGCACGCGGGCAAGCCGCCGCTGGAAATGGCTTCGAGCTTCGCGGGCGGCCTGATTCTGGGAGCCGTGGCCTGGCGCGAGAAGTCTTTCGTGCCCGCCTTCGTCGCGCACGCCCTGATCCACGTCACCTGGGCGATTTTGATCCTGAGATAAAGCCGCGCCAGTACTTGCTGCGCCACACTGAGACCAATGAACAAAACAACCGCGATGCTCAAGCCAATGCTCAAGCCGATGCCGAGCCCGAGCCCGAGGCCGCGCCTTCAGCTGAGCTCGATGCTGAGCCTGGGCCTTGCGCTGGGCCTGGCCGGCTGCGCCAAGGGGCCAGCCGGCGGGCCGACGACGCCCCAGGCCGTGAACCGCATGACGGTCTCGATGACGCTGCAGCAGCCCGTCAACCCGCGCTATTTCTACGACTTCGCCTTCGATGACAACGGCAACGAAAGCGACGGCCCGGTTGCGCTGATCGGGTCCAGCTCGCTCACCAACGGCGTGGTCGGCGGCTCGTTCGGCGTGCTGGTCGAGTGCCTGGGCGGCAGCCGCTTCAACGTGTACCGCCGCACGCGCGTGGGCAACGGCGAAGATTTGCAGCTGGTGCCCAACGCCTTCGTCACGCAGCCCGCGCTCACCACGGGGACCACGCTCTCCTTCACGCTCAACCTGGACGCCACCTACACCGACCGCGCCACAGGCCAGCAAATGCGCCTCTTCCGCAGCCCAGGCGGAGGCTTCCCGACGGCTCTGGACATCAACTTCGTCACCTCGGACGAGCAGCGGCGCGACCCCAACAACAACCTGCCCAAGACCTTCGACGCCTTCTTCTTCCGAGGCAGCAGCCGCTACCTCACCATCCGCAACCTGGGCACCCAGAGCATCACCAACGCCGACACCGTGCAGGAGCCCGCCAACGATGTGACAACCTCCGACACCACGGGCCGCGTCAACACGGCTCAGCTCGACATCACCGACTTCCACATCGACATCGTGCGCTCGAACGCCTGACAAGCCGCGCTCCACGAGTCGCGCTCAGGACAAGCGCCTCAAGTACTTGAGGCGCGGTGGATATTAATCTATGGCCGAAATACTTCAGTTGCCGATGCTCAACGGGCAGCCGCGCGTGCCCGAGTGGATGAAGGCCAAGACCGGCAAGGCCCGCCAGAGCGCCCAGACCGCCGAGCTGCTGCGCGGCCTGAGCATCACCACCGTGTGCGAGGAGGCGCGCTGCCCCAACATCGGCGAGTGCTGGAGCCACAAGGCCGCCACCTTCATGATCGGCGGCGACAAGTGCACCCGCGCCTGCGCCTTCTGCAACGTCGCCACCGACCGCCCGGACGCCCTGGACCCCTTCGAGCCCGCCCGCGTCGCGCTGGCCGCCAGGAAGCTGGGCCTCCAATACGTCGTCATCACCTCAGTGGACCGCGACGACCTGCCCGATGGCGGCGCGGCGCACTGGGTCAAGACCATCGAGGCCGTGCGCCGCGAGCTGCCAGGCTCCAAGATCGAAATCCTCACGCCCGACTTCAAGGGCCGCTGGGACGACCTGTACACCGTGGCCGCCACGCGCCCCGATGTCTACAACCACAACATCGAAACCGTGCCGCGCCTGTATGCAACGGCTCGCCGCGGCTCCAAGTACTTGCGCTCGCTCGAACTGCTGCGCCGCGTCAAGGAGTTCGACGCCGGCATCAAGGTCAAGAGCGGCTTGATGGTTGGGCTGGGCGAGGAAAGAGCTGAGGTGCTGCAAGTACTTGAGGACTTGCGCGCGCACGGCGTCGATTTCGTGACCATGGGCCAGTATCTGCGCCCCACGCCCAGGCACCTACCCCTGACGCGGTACTACCACCCCGACGAGTTCGCTGAGCTCAAGGCGGCGGCGCAAAGAATGGGCTTTTCAATGGTGGCGAGCGGCCCGTTCGTCCGGTCGAGCTTCCACGCGGGCGAGGATTTCGAGGCGATGGCAGGTTAGCGCACGGGTTAGCTCAGAGGAGGCATCAGAGGAGGCAAAGGCCGCTGCAAGTACTTGCGGCCTCTTGCTTTGCATATCTCGGCTTCACGAGGCGCGGTTGCGGCCCAGGCTCTTGGAGCGATACAAGGCTTGATCGGCGCGCTGCATCAGGCTTGCCTCGTCGTCGATGCCGGGAGCATCTCCTGTGGTGGCGACGCCGAGGCTGATCGTGACCGGGCGCAGCGGCCACGCGGCATCTTGAACCGCCCGGCGCAGCAGCTCAGCCAGGAGGAGAGCGCCGCTGCGGTCGGTCTGGGGCAGCAGGATGGCGAACTCCTCGCCGCCGTGGCGGGCCACGATGTCGTTCTCGCGCGAGTGCGCGCTCAGCAGGCCCGCGATCTGTTGCAGCGCGTGGTCGCCTTCGGGGTGGCCAAAGGCGTCGTTGTAGAGCTTGAAGTGATCCACGTCCAGCAGCAGCAGCGAAAGCGGCGTGTTGTAGCGGCAGGCGCGCGCCAGCTCCTCGTGCATCTTCTGCTCCAGAGCGCGGTGGTTGAAGAGGCTGGTCAGGCTGTCGGTCAGCGAAAGCTCGGCCAGCAGGCGGTTGGCCTCAGCTAACTGCTGGGCCTGCTCTTCGATTTTCATTTCGGAGCGTTTGCGCACGCTGATGTCGCGTTGCACGGCCACGTAGTAGCACAGCTCGCCCGCCTCATCGCGCAGGCCGTAGACGCTCCACTCCATGAAGTACAGCTGCCCGTCCTTGGTGTAGTTGATGGCCTCGCCCACAAAAGGGCGCCCGGCTTCCAACTCGCGGCGCATCCGCGACATCGCGGCGCGGTCGGTGCGCGGGCCTTGCAGCATCCGCGGCGTCTGGCCCACAGCCTCCTCGAACGAGTAGCCGCTCAGCTGGGTGAAGGCCCGGTTGACATACACGATGCGCGGGCCGGGAGCTGCCAGGTCGATCGTGGTGACGAGAATCGGATCGTAAGCGTGCTCGACCATGAACTCAAACAAGCGCAGCCGGGCCTGAGCGTCCTGCCAGGGGTTGGCGGCGCTCGGTAGCTTTTCTTCGTGAGGCTCAAGCTCAAGCGTGAGGCGAGCTGAGGTCATGGCGACACCTCTTGCAATGGCTGCGTGGAAGCGGCGATAGCATCTTCTGTGGCCTCGGGCGGCTGGGGCGGCTGGGGCGGCTGGGGCACGAGGTCGGGGGCGTGCATCTGGAGAAAAGCGTCAACGACCTGGGGGTCGAAGTGGCTGCCGCTGCCCTGGCGGATGTGCTCCAGCACGCGCGCGATGGGCCAGCCCTTGCGGTAAGGGCGATCCGAGCACAGCGCGTCCCAGACGTCGATGACGGCGAAGATGCGCGCGCCCAGCGAGATCTGCTCGCCGCTGAGCCCGCGAGGGTAGCCGCTGCCGTCCCACTTCTCGTGGTGCGTGTAGGGGATGTCGAGCGCGGGCCGCAAGTACTCGATGGGCGACAGCAGCTCGTAGGCGTAGGTCGGGTGCTTGCGCATCACGACCCACTCGTCCTCAGTGAGCGGGCCGGGCTTGAGCAGGATGCTGTCGGGGATGCCCATCTTGCCCATGTCGTGCAGCAGGGCGCCGCGCCGGATGTGCACCAGCTCGGCGTCCGGCAGCCCCATGTAGGCGGCCAGGCGCAGTGTCTCGTCGGTCACGCGCTGGGTGTGGCCTTCGGTTTCTTTGTCGCGCAGATCGAGCGCGCCGGACCAGCCTTCGAGGGTCGAGTCGTAGGCCAGAATCAGCTCGTCGTTGGATCGCTGCAGGTCGCGGAACAAGGTCGCGTTGTCGATCGCGATGGCCGCCTGGCCCGCCAGAGTTTCGAGAAACTCCAGCTCCTCCTCGTCCAGGCGCAGCGGCGAGCGGTGCCAGACTTCGAGCACGCCCTTGACCTGGCCCGAGGCCACCAGAGGCACCGCGTGATACGAGACGAACCCCTCGTTGGGCAGCACTCCGCTGCGCCGCGAGCGCCGCAGCAGGGCCGCTTCCTCATCCGGGCTGCTCGGTTCGCCGTGCGGCCCGTTGCGCGGCTCATTCTGCAGCGGTGGCTCAGCTGAGCTTGAGGGCGGGCTGATGCCGGGCAGCTTGAGCTCGGGGTCGCTGAAGTCGGCTGAGATGAGGTCGGGGCGGCTCAGGTCGGGGACGTGGATCATGCGCCGCTGCAGGGCCGCGCGCCCGGCCAGGCCCTCGCCCAGCCGCCAGTCGGTGCGGCGCGGCGTGGCGGTGCGGAAGCCGCGCCCGGCGGCGTAGCGCAGGACGCGCGTGTGCGGGTTGAGCAGCAGCACCGAGGCCGCGTCCGAGCCCAGCCGCGCCACGACCTGATCGAGCACGACGTTGAGCGCGATGTGCACCTCGCTCGAACCCAGGATCGCCATGTCGATCTGGCGCAGCGCGTGCAGGTTCGCCAGCCGCCGCTGCGACTCGGTGAAGAAGCGCGCGTTGGCGATCGCCTGCGCCGCCTGATCCGCCAGGCCCTGCAAAAGCGCCAGCTCGTTGTCGCTGAAAGTGCGCGAGTGGACGAACGAGTACACCTTGAGCAGCCCAAGTACTTCGCCCTCGCGAATCAGCGAGGCGATGCCGATGGTGCGCATATTCACTTCGAGATACAGCTTGTGGTTGGGCAGCTCGGGCGTGGCCTGCGCATCCGTGAAGAGGAAGAGCGTGCCCATCTCGCGCACGTGGCCGTCGTAGATCGAGCGCAGGGTCGGCGTGTAGCGCCCGGCGTAATCGTGCGGCATATTGATGGTCGCCGTGGGCACGAAGGCATCGCGCGCCTTGTCGAAGAGCATCACCGCCGCCGGAGCGCCGATGGTGCGCGCGGCCTCCTCGCAGATCGCCTCGCACACATCCTGTAAGTCGAGCTGAGCGTTGAGGTGAGCCGCCGTGCGCAGGAGCGACTCGGCCCGCGCCTTCTCCGCCTGCGCGCGCAGCTCGGACTTTCGCCGCCCGCGCTTGTCGTGCACGATGTTGGAAAAAGTCGCGGTGAAGCGGCGCGGCTGCCCCGCATCGTCGCGCGTGACGACGCCCGAGTGAGTCCAGCTGAGGTAAGAGCCGTCCTTGCAGCGCGCGCGGCACTCCTCGAAATACGGCTGCTGCGTCTGCAGGTGGCGCGACATGGCTTCGAGCACGCGCCCGCGATCCTCGGGATGCAGCGCCCCAGCCCACGCCTCGATGGTGCGCGGAAACTCGCCCGCAGCGTAGCCCAGGTGAGCGTCGATGTCGCCAAACCACTGCAGCCCCTCGTGCCCCGGCTGCGCCCGCTCACTTCCAAAACTCTCGGGGCTTTCTGAGCGCCGCCACAGACGCCGCCACCAACTCGCTCCGGGCTCAGTTCGAGGCTCCGGCTCAGTTCGAGGCTCCGGCTCAGCGGGCGGCTCCGGCTCAGTTCGAGGCTCGGTTGAAGGCTGATCCTGAGCCAGAGCGTCCAGGGCCGCGCAGCGCCCGCCGCGCAGCTCGCCGCGCGGCATTTCCCACTCGAAGATGACGATGGGAGAGGCGGCGAAGTCGCTCGGCTCAGCTCCGCTCGCGGCCTTCACGATTGAGCTGCCCGGCGCAGACAAGCCATCCGAACCGGCGACGCCGCTGCCCGACCCGCTTGAAACCGGGGCGGCCAGCTGTGGTTGCTGCCGAAATCCAACGGAATGTAAGTCCATGATGCCTGCCCACCGCGCCGGCAACGCCCGAGAGTCGGGGCGCGCTCCCTGACGAACCGCTGAAAAGCGCCTGCCGATTCCGTGCGCCTGGCGGCTCTGCGCACGACGCTTGGCTCCGTGCCGCGAGCCGTTGCAAAAGCCTTCTTCGCGGCTGCCTTTGCTGCCTTTAGCTAAGCACGGGCTCAACTCGGGCTTTGCCGTCGTGTTTCTATAAAATGGCCATGCAATCGACATCGACGGTCAGGCCGTCCGCTTCGGCGCGCGAGAGTCGATCGAAGACGCCAAGTACTTGGTGCAGGCGCGGGCGGCTCTTGTCGCGCAGCAGCAGGTGGAAGCGGAACTTGTTCTTGACGCGCCCGATCGGGCAGCTCACCGGCCCCAGCAGCTCGGTTCCCAGCGTGCCCTTTGGCAGCGCGGCCTTCTGCTTGAAGATCTCGACCTCCAGGCGCCGCGCCAGGCGCGTCAGCTTTTCCCTGGCCGCAGCCTCGTCCTCGTCCTGCGCGATGACGTTGACGACGTGCGCGAAGGGCGGATACGGCACCTCGCGCCGCTGCGCCAGCTCCTGCGCGACGAAGCTCTCGAAGTCGTGCTGCTTGGCGGCCACGATCGCGAAGTGCTCGGTGGACAGTGTTTGAATCAGCACTTTGCCCGGCCTGTCGCCCCGCCCCGCGCGCCCCGCGACCTGAGCCAGCAGCTGGAAGGTGCGCTCGCTGGCGCGGAAGTCCGGCACGTTGAGCGCGGTGTCGGCTGAGATGACGCCCACCACCGTGACGCGCGGGAAGTCGAGCCCCTTCGTCACCATCTGCGTGCCGATAAGTACTTGCGCCCGCCCCGCGCGGAAGTCGCCGATGATGCGGGCGTGCGCGCCCTTGTTCATCGTGGTGTCGCGGTCCAGCCGCAGCACTTGCGCCGCCTTCAGGTCGCGCCTGGCCAGCAGCTCCTCGACAACCGCCTGCACCTTCTCGGTGCCCGAGCCGGTGAAGCCGATCATCCAGCCCTGGCACTGCGGGCACTCGTGCAGCACGGGCTTCTCGAAGTCGCAGTGGTGGCACTTGAGCAGTGAGGCGCCCTTGTGAAAAGTCAGCGAAACGTCGCAGTTGGGGCACGACTCGACGCGCCCGCAGCTCAAGCACTGCACGTAAGTCGCGAAGCCGCGCCGGTTGAGGAAGATGATGGCCTGCTCGCCGCGCCCGATGGCCTCGACCAGCTCGTCCTGGAGCCGCTGCGACAAGATCGGCACCTCGCCCATCTTGACCTCAGCCGTCATGTCCACGATCTCAACCGCAGGCAGCGGGCGGCTCGCGAACCTCTTGAGCAGCTTGACGTGGCGATACTCGCCGCGCGTGGCCCGGTGGAACGATTCCAGCGACGGAGTAGCCGAGCCCAGCACAACCACCGCGCCCTCCAGGGCCGCCCGCCTCAGCGCGACATCGCGGGCGTGGTAGCGCGGCGTGGCGTCCTGCTTGTAGGAGCCGTCGTGCTCCTCGTCCATGATGACCAGCCCCACGTCGCGGCACGGCGCGAAGATGGCCGAGCGCGCGCCCACGACGATCTCAGCCGCGCCCGAGCGGGCTCGCCTCCACTCGTCGAACCGCTCGCCCGCGCCCAGCGCCGAGTGCAAAATCGCCACTTTGTCCTGGAAACGGCGCTGGAAAATCTCCACCGTCTGCGCCGTCAGCGCGATTTCAGGCACCAGCACCAGCGCGCGCCGCCCCAGCTCAAGGCACCTCTCGATGGCGTGCAGGTAAACCTCCGTCTTGCCCGAGGCCGTGACGCCCTGCACCAGCACCGTCTGCGCCTGGCCAGGCTCGCCATCCTGCTGAGCGCGCACAATCTCCAGCGCGCCCGCGATTTCCGCCACCGCAGCGGCCTGCTCCTGCGACAATTCGGGCCGGGCTTTATCACGAGGCGGCAGCTTGAGGTGCGAGGCGCGCGAGGCTTCGATGGCTTCGATGGCCAGCGCGCCCTTCTTCTCCAGCGCGCGCAGCGAGGCCGCGTCCACGCCGTGCTCCTTCTTCAGCAGCGCGATGGGAAAGTGCGCCTGAGCGCCCTCGGCCCCGGCCAGATTTGCAAGTACTTGCAGCGCCTGGTGCTGCCGAGGCGCGTTCGCCAGCAGCCTGGCGTCGCGCAAAGCTAACGCAGGTTCGAGCAGGCGCGCGGCCAAGAGGCGGCGCGGGCGCACGTTGGGCGCGGCCAGCTCGTCTTCGAAAGCCACGATCTGAGCCGCTTCGAGCTTCTTGAGCGCCTCGCTCAGCGCGGCCTTGTCCGACTTGAGCGAGCCGTCAGGCGAAGGCGGCAGTATCTTCTGGATGTCGCGCAGCGAGAGCGGCCTATCGGAAGACAGCAGCAGGCGGACGAGGTGCGCCTGTCGAGGCGAGCGCAGGTCGCGCAGGGCACGCAGCGGCTCGGAGGCGCAGACGAAGTACTTGCGTTCTGAGGCGAGCTGCCAGCCCGAGGGCACCATGCAGGCCAGGCACTCGCCCAGCGAGCAGTGGTAGTAGGCGGCCATCCAGCGCGCCAGCTTGAGCGCGTTGGCGTCGAAGACCGGCGAGCGCCCGATGACATCGGCGATGGCCTTAAGCTGCGCCACCTCGCAGCCGCAGCTGTCCTCAAGCGCGACGACGTAGCCCGTCATGCGCTGAGCGCCAAAGGGCACCAGGACGGCCATACCGGGCGCGACGTGGGGGCGCAGCCGAGTGGGGATGGCGTAGTGCAGCTCGCGCCCGATGCCGCTCTGGTTGCGGTCGAGCGCGATGAGGGCAAAGGGCGGCTGGGGCAGTTCTCTGGCCTCGCCCGGCTCGGGAGCGCCCGCTTGGTTGAGCAAGCGCGAGCCGTTGTCCTGCTCGCTGTGCTGCGCGTCGGGCGGGGCAGCGAAGAGGGAGGGAGAGGGCAGCGGGCGCAGCATTCTCGGAAGATTATAGCACGCGGCAGGCGCGCTTCCTGAAGCCCGCGCCGCAGCCCGCAAGTACTTGAGGGCGTCATTGAGCGGCCATAACCTGGCGATGCAGGCTCCGGCGCGGCTCGTTTGATGCCGCCCATCGCTTTCAGGCGCTTTCAGGCGGCGCGAGGTTCGCCTTGCGGAAGTGAGCTCAAGGCACGGCTGCAAGTACTTGCGGAGTGGGGCCGCCAAGACAAAGCGCCCGCGAGATGAACTCGCGGGCGCTTGGACTGGCGCTGATGCCTCAGCTTACATTCCGCCGGTCGTGCCGGTGGTGCCCGTGGTGCCGCCGGTGGTGCCGCCGGTCGCGCCGGTGGTGCCCGTGGTCATCGAGGGGTCGGTAGAGGTGCTCATGCCGCTGCTCATGTCGGTGGACATCCCGTAGGTCGAGTAGCCCATGTTCATGGCGCCCATCTCTTCCTTGGACATCTTGGAGCCCTTGTTCATCTTCATGCCCATGGCATTACCGAACAGGCTGCCCTTGCGGTTCATCTGCACCATGGGCAGGCCCACAGCGCCCACCGCGCGGTCGTTGACGACCAGGGCCGTGGCCGCCACGCGCTCCGCATACGGCGACATCACGCCGTAGCGCGGAGCCTCGGCATAGCCGACGACTTCGACATTCGAGCCCTTGAACAGGGGAGCCACGCGCTCCGAGGCCGCCATCTGCCCGCCCGAGTTGTGGCGCAGCTCACGCGGCACGCGCACCAGAACCAGGTTGTCCATCATGCCGCCCATCATGCCGCCGCCCATCATGCCGCCGCCAGCCATCATGCCGCCGGTGCTCATGGTGTTGGTCGTCGAGTCGGTGCCCGTCATCGCGCCGCCAGCCATCGCGCCGCCAGCCATCGCGCCGCCGGCCATCGCGCCGCCGGCCATGTCGCCGCCAGCCATCTTGCTGTCGGCCATGGAGCCCTTCATCATGCCGCCCATCATGCCGGGCAGCTTGGCGCCCTTGAGCACCAGAGCCAGCACTTCGCCCATGTCATCGGTGACAACCGACTGCAGCTTGCCGTGGAACTGGATCAGGCCCTGGCCCGCCATGATGTAGGGCTCGGACTTGAGCGTCTCGATGTCCGAGGCCATGTAGGGCTTCATCATGCCGCCAGCGGGCATCTGATCGCCCATGGCGACCAGGTCGTAGCGCGACATTCCCATCGCCATCGAGGGCTGCACCATGCCGGTGATCTGGCCGCCGACGGGGTAGGTCGAGTACAGGCGCTGCGCCATGCCGGGGCCAAAGCGCACCATGCGTGTGCCGTCGGGCGTCTGCACGTCCATGGCGGTGACGTAGCCGGCGCGGTCGGTGTAGTACCGCTCGACGGTGCCCGTGACTTGCATCGGCTCCATCGACATCATCGGCTTGGCCATGTCCGGCTTCGCCATGCCCGTGGTGCCGCCAGCCATATCGCCCGTGGTGGTCGTGGTGGTCGTGCTCGACGAGGTGGTCGCCGTGGTGTCTTGAGCCATCGCGCCCAGCGCGAGAGCGAGTGTACAGCCGGACAGCGCAACAACTGAAAGCTTTCTGGAGATCATCGTAACCCCTTTAACCTATGGCCTCAGCCCTTGCGGACACGGCCTGAACACCTTGTTTACCAAACTTCCCGCAGCACCGCGCCGCAAGACAGCGCCACCAGATTTCGCGGCGCCCTTCAAAGTGCCGTGCCCCGTTGAGCAAAGCGAGTGCCACTTGCCGCGCCGCTCCCGCGCTTTTACCGCTGCTGCTATCGCTGCTGCAGCGCCAGAGCCAGGCCCAGAGCCAGCAGCAGAGCGCCGGTCGCGCGGCTGGCTCTTCGCTCAACCGCAGGGTGCCGCTTGAGCAGTGCGCCCAGCCGAGCCGAGCCCAGCCCCACCAGCGAAAACCAGGACAGCGCCAGCCCGACGGTGGCCGCGCCCAGCATGGCGAACTGAGCCGGGACGTGGCCGCGCTCAGGATGCACCCACTGCGGCAAAAAAGCCAGGAAAGTGAGCGCGGCCTTGGGGTTGAAGAGGTTGGTCAGCAGCGCCTGGCGCACCACGGCCCGCTCGTCCAGCTCAAGTACTTGCTCGGGCCGCGTGCTGGCCGAGCGCAGCATCTTGAGCCCGATCCAGAACAGGTAGCCCGCCCCGAGCATCTTGACGCCCCAGAACAGCCAGCGCGAGGTCGCCAGCAGAGCCGAAAGCCCCAGCACCGCCATCGTGGTGTGCACGCACAGGCCCAGCGAGATGCCCAGAGCCGAGAGCACGCCCGCGCGCGGCCCCTGCGCCATGCCGCGCCCCAGCACGTAGAAGAAGTCCGGGCCAGGCGAGGCGATCAGGGCCAGGACAGATACGCAAAAAAGCCACATCGCAGCGCATTGTAGACGCTGCGGCACCAAGAATCAACACGCGGCGCAGCAAGGACTTGAGCAGTGGCGGCGCCCTGCGCTTCAAGCTCTGCCGCCAACATCCCACACGCCGCCTTGAGCCGGTGCAAGTACTTGCAGCCACAAGTACTTGCACCGGTTCGGGGCTTAGGTGGCTTCAGAGCGGCGCGCGTGGAATGCCGACTTGCTCGCCGACTTGGGGCAGCGCGTTGATGAGCGTGCGGTAACGCTCTTTGGCCTCAGCAAGCTCGGCATCGGTGGCGATTCTGGGGCGTGTGGTGCCGAACTCATCGCGCTTGTTGTCGAACTTCCACTTGAAGGCGGCCAGGGCGAAGTCGCAGGCGCGTGCCGGAACCATCCAGTGCTTGCCGTCGGGGTCGCCCGCAGGATACTCGTCGATCTTGCGCTTGTTGTCCATGAGCTTCCACAGCGCGCCCAGCACGTTGGGCTCGTTGATGGCCAAGATGCTTTGCGACAAGTACTTGACGTATTCGCCTCGCTCCAGATGCTCACTGAGAGCTTCAATAGCGCCTCCATCGCCCCAGGCAACTTGGCCGACAAGCGTGGTGATGTCGTACTTCTGGCGCTTGGCTACGCTGTCAATGAGAGGCTTCAGCGAAGGATCGGGCGACAGCAGCGTCAGCAAGAAGACGGCGTTGTCATCGTAGAAAACGCCGAGGTAGCTCGTCAGGGCGCGCCTGAGGGCAGCAAGGTCAGTCTTCTTGCGGAAGTATTCACGCTTGCTGGCATCTTGAGTGAAGAGGTAGTTGCGCAAGGCGCCGACCGCCGAGGTAGAGGATTCGCCGTCTGCTCTCGAAGCGACTTGAACAAGCACAGACAGAGCATCCGTATGCACATCTGCGGCTTCATCATCGTACAGCACTCTGTCCGCCACTTCTTGCACTAAGTCCCGCACACTGTTGTCGGTGTGCACGGCGTAAGGCTTCAGCCCTCTCAAGGTGACCTGGGGGTAGTCGGAAAGCCTGTCCTCCAAGATTCTAGCAGCAAGGGATCGCTTGGGGTCGTTGTAAGCCTGCAAATCACCGCGCTTGGCCGCCTGCAGCGCCTGCCACAGCACTTGGTTGACGTTAGCTTCGGTCACGGGCTCAGCGCGCAGGCGTTCACCCAGAGTAACAACGAGCCTACCTTGACCAGTTCGGCTTTCCGTACCCGTTGCAGTCGCCTGAGCGGGCGATTCGGAAGTGGAAGGATTGGGAGGCGAGGCGAGGCATAGAGCGCCCAGCAGAGGCAGCGTGAGTGCCGCGTAGAGAAAGCGTTGACGGTGCATGAGTTTTCCTTCGGTAACCAGCAAGTACTTGCACCAAGACCGCGCGCCGCTGCAAGTACTTGCAGACAACAAGAGGACGCAGCCAAGCGGCTGCGTCCTCTTGTTCTGGCTGGGCTCAGGCGGGCGGCGCGTTGGGAGTTGGCAGGGCGTCGATGAGTGGGCCGAACCGCTGCTTGGCTGCGGCGAGTTCGTCGTCGGTGGCGATGTCGGGCTCGCGCAAATCAATCTTCGCCCCTTCGAGCTTGATTTTGAGAGCGGCTAAGATGTGATCGCAGACGTGCCGCATGAAGGGACTCAGGTCAGCATCCGCGGCCACCGGAAAACCGATGGCATGTGTCTCTCGCCTGTCGTCCAGGTGCAAGGCGAGCAGTCGCAGCACCTGTGGATGGTCGATGAAGCGGATTCTGTCCGCGACGCCAGCCAAATCCTCCGGCTTCATGGTCTTCAGTTCGTGCTCGACGGCTTCGAGCGCGTTGCCGTCGTTCCACTGGGCGAGTGCCAGGGAGAACGCGAAGGGGTAGCTGTGACGCTTGGCCATGCGCGCCAGGAATTTGCCGACTTGGGCATCGTCGTGGAAGAGGGAAAGCAGGGCTGCTGCCTCCTCATCAGGCCCAACGTTCTCCACATAGCGCATCAAGCCGCGCTTGACGCCGGCCTTGGCGTACCTCTCGACCAGGTTCGGCGGCTCGGTGTAACCAGGCAGAGAGCCCGCTATCACCAAGTCGTAGAGGGATTGCACAGCAGCAGGCGCAGAAACAGCACGGAAGGTAGACACCTGAGCCAGCAGACGCATTGCCAGGTCGCGCGTATTCTCGTCTACAGGCTGCGAGAGGATGCTCTGCCCGGTCAGGGCATCGGCAGCAACCATGTACACGATCTCGCGCGCTGATTCGTTGGGATGCACGGCGTACGGCGCTAGTAGAGGCAAAGTGATTGAGGGCACTTCGCGCAGCCGCGTCACCTCGGGCGCGTTGCTGATGTCTTGGTCATGCTTGGCCTGAGCTTCCCTGGCCAGTTTCAAAGCAGCGCGCACTCGTGCGGGGGCGTTACCGTGAGTTGTTGGGTTCTGCGGGAGGACGGGTGTGTCGATGTAGTCGGGGCCGTCCGCCACGACCTGCCGCGCCTGTGCCCAGCAGAGCAGGCCAAGGCTGGCGAGGCAGGCGGCCAGGGCTGTGGTTCGAGATCGTGTGTTCATGGCTGCACCTCACGGATTTATTGCCGCCCCCCTACTTTATGTGCAACGTGTTCTTCTAGCTCAGCATGGCACACCTCCGCTTGAGATGGCCTATTACGAACCATTGCGCCCGATTTGTAACCTCTTTGCCCACAGCTTTTGCGATGGCTTTGAAGCGGCTCGCAAGTACTTGCAGGCGTTTGCGCGCGCTCAGACGCCGCGCGCGTTGCCCCACAGCAGCACGTGGAGCTGAGGCAGAATCACCACGTCGCTCCAGCCGTCGCTCATGGCCAGTTCCATCAGCCACTCGATTTGCTTGGTGGTTTGGCTCGCGTCCGGCGCGCCCTGCCAGCCGTTCTGGGGCTGAGCGGGCTCAGGGTTGCCGGCCTGCAGCACGAACGGAACATCAGGAAACAGAGCGTGGGCCTGGCGCGCGAACTCGTAATCGTGGCGGTTGAAGACCACGATCTTCATCGAGGCGCGCGTGGGCAACGGGCCGCCTTGGGATGCCTCAAGGCAGCCGCGCACACGATCCCAATTTGTCGCCATGCCAGAAGACGGGCCTTTGGGCGACAGCGTGAGGAAGTCGAGCTTGGCAAACCAGCCGCGCGCGACCGAGCCCTGAGTTTCAAGCGCGAAGGTGCAGCCGCGCGCGTGCCCAGCATCAATGAGGGGCTCCAGGTCCTGCAGCGCCGGGTTGCCGCCCGAGAGCGTGACCAGGATGCCCCGCCCGCGCGACAGCTGCAGCACGCGCTCAAGTACTTGAGCGTGGGGCGCTGGCTTCCAGTCGGCCTTGAACTCGGGCAGCACGGCGTACAGCGTGTCGCACCAGCTGCATCGAAAGTCGCAGCCGCCCAGACGCACGAAGATCGTGGGCCGCCCGATCAGCACGCCCTCGCCCTGGATCGTGGGGCCGAAAACCTCGCTGATTAACAGCGGCTTGTTAAGTTCAGGCATCAGCATTCGTAGGCGGTCGGGTCGGGGACGCCGGCCAGCTCAAAGGCTTCGCGCCGCTCGACGCAGGTGCCGCACCGCCCGCAGTGCACCTCGCCGCCCTCGTAGCAGCTCCACGTCTCCTGGAACGGCACGCCCAGAGCAGCTCCCAGGTGCACGATGTCGTGCTTGCGCAGCGTCAAGAACGGCGCGAACAGGCTGAGCCGAGCATCGCCCGCGCCTTCGACAGCGACTCTTTGCATCGAGCCGAACGCTTCGATGAAGGCCGGGCGGCAGTCGGGATACACGGGATGGTCGCCTGCGTGCACGCCGATAGCGACGAGCTGAGCCCGGCTCGAAACCGCCCAGGCGTAGGCCGCGGCCAGGAAGATGGCGTTGCGGTTGGGCACGATGGTCGCGGCCATGCTCGGGGCCGCGTAGTGCCCGTGCGGAACCGCGACATCATCGGTGAGCGCCGAGCCCTTGAGCAAGGGCCTCAGCCCTGACAGGTCGATGACCTCAAGCGGTGAGCTGAGCCGAGCGGCGCAGGCGCGGGCGAATTCGAGCTCGCGCTGGTGGCGCTGCCCGTAGTCGAAGGCCAGCAGCCTCAAGAAGAAGCCGCGCGAGGCCAGGAAGTGGCACAGCGTCACCGAGTCCAGCCCGCCCGAGACAACAGCAACAGCCGAGAGCTTCTCAGCAGGCGAAGGGGCGAGCGGCGGATCGGGCGGCGGCACGAAGGGAAGCGGCATGAGCCAAAGTCTAAAGGAATGGCGGCTCACCAAGAGAGGCCGCAAGTACTTGAGGAGCACGCGCCTGGACGCTTCAGCTCGCCTCAGCAGCGGGCTTAAAGCTGCTTTTAGACGAAGCGACAGGCCGCCCAACGCCCGCCTGTGGCCTCGCCTCTACTTCCATCACTTCATTCGCAGACGGCTCTAAAGCGCGGCCTTGCATTGCGCGGCCTTGCGTTGCGCGGCGCGCTCTTCGATGCGCTCCAGGGCGCTTGCGGGCAGCGGGCCGCTGAGCCCGCAGTCGCCCAGCCGGTTGGCCTTGCGCGCGCCGTGGAAGTCGCTGCCGCCGCCTTCGAGCAGGTTCAGCTCGCGCGCCCGGCGGCGGCTCCACTCGATGTCGGCCTCGTTATATGTCGGGTAATGCGTCTCCAGACCATCCAGGCCCCAGCCGATCCACACGCTCAGCATCGAGTCGAACTGAGCCCACGAGTATTTTTCGGACGCCACGCCGTCTTTGCCGCGCGTGCGGCGGCTGTCGCACGGATGCGCCCACATCGAGACGCCGCCGGCCTCGCGGATGGCCGTGACAGCATCGCGCGCCGTGAGCACCACTTTGGGCCGGTAGGCAGGCCGGCTCGAATCCAGATAGAGGTCGAAGGCTTCTTGCAGGCTCGACACGTGGCCCTTCTGCTTGAGGAGCTGCGCGATGTGAGGCCGCCCGATCTGATGGCCGCCCAGCGCCCTCAGCTCCTCGAAGTCGAGCGGCATCCCAAGCCCGGCAAGTACTTGCAGCACCTCGTGGTTGCGCTTGTCGCGCTCGGCTTGCAAAAACGGCACGGTCTGGCTCAGCAGCCTTGAGCTGGGGTCGCAGGCGTAGGCCAGCAGGTGGAAGCGCGCGAAGGTGCCGCCGAAGTCGTCCTCGACCGAGAGCTCGATGCCCGAGGCCACGCGCACGCCAAGCTCGCGCCCTACAGCGGCGGCTTCGGCGCAGGCGCTTGAGGTGTCGTGATCCGTGACGGCCAGCGCGCTCAAGCCGAGCCTATGGGCGAGCGAAACCAGCTCGCGCGGCGACAAAGTGCCGTCCGAGTGCGTGGTGTGCGCGTGCAGGTCAATCATGCGCAGGTTGGGTTGAGCTGGCCTCATCATTCAGCGTGCATCTTTGCCGATCAGCTGGTGCTCTTCGAGGTAGCTGAGGATCATCCCGAGGGCCTCATCGACCGAGGCTCTGTCGGTTTCGATGAGCACCTCGGGGTTCTGCGGCTCCTCGTAAGGATCGTTGACGCCGGTGAAGTTCTGCAGCTCGCCCGCGCGCGCTTTTTTGTAGAGGCCCTTGGTGTCGCGCGCTTCGAGCTCGTCCAAGCTGCAGCGGGTGAAGACCTCGACGAAGGCGGCCCCGTGGCTCTGCACCAGAGCGCGGCACTCGTCGCGGATTTCCTGGTAGGGCGAGATGGCGGCGGCCACGGCGATGACACCGTTGCGCGAGAGCAGGTCGCACACGAAGCCGATGCGCCGGATATTGATGTCGCGGTCGGCCTTGGAAAAGCTCAGGCCACGGCTCAAGTTGGTGCGCACCACGTCGCCGTCCAGGACTTCGACTTTGTAGCCGCGAGCGCGAAATTCGTTGTCCAGCCGGTGCGTCAGCGTGCTCTTGCCGCTGCCCGAGAGCCCGGTGAACCACAGCGTAAACCCTTTGTGCATTGTCCCTTCCTCTCGATTCCGAACCCGCTTAGCATAGCAGAGGCCGCGCAAAGATCGCGCTCAGCGCCCTTGTCGCCCCCTCAACTCAGCGATTTGCACCGCCTCACCCAGCTTGCGCCCACGCCGATGCGCAGCGCGGAGCAGGGCGGCGCGGAGCAGGGCGGCGCGGAGCAGGGCGGCGCGCATCGAGCCCCTTCGGTTGGGCTCAGCGAAGCCTGGCCACGCGGCTGCCGCCCGGAGAGCTGCCGCCACAAGTACTTGCAGCGAGCGCCTGCGCGCTGGCCTGAGCCGAGATGAGATGAGACGGAAGCAGATTTGCCGAAGCGATAGAATAATCTGCGTCGCACCCAAATCGCCTCGCGGCCTGAGCCATGTCCCAGCACACTCACCCCACGCCTCCTCCCGAGCCTTCCAGCACCTCCGCTTCCACGCCGCCTCCGCTCGACCTTCCAGGCAGCGCGGGCAGCGGCTCTGGGGATAGCGATGCGCGCAGCGTGCGGGCCAAGATCATCAGCGGGGCCTCGTTCGGGCTTTCGGCTGTGCTGTCGCCCTACATCGTGCTGCCCATCGGGACGGCGACCATCATCGGCTCGCTGGCGGCTTCGCGGCGCGACTGGCTGGTGTACGCGGCGATCAGCGTGCTGTTTTCGACGGTGCTGCCCGCGCTGTTCGTGGTGGCTCAGGTCAAGCGCGGCAAGATCACCGACGTGCACATCATGGACAGGAGCCAGCGCGGGGCGCCGTTCTGGGTCGCCATCGCGTCCTCGGCCATCGGCGCCCTGGTGCTGCGCGCGATGGGCGCGCCGATGAACATCTGGAGCATCTCGGCGGTGCTCGCGCTCAACGGCCTGATCCTGACCTGGATCACCTCGTTCTGGAAAATCTCGATGCACGTCGCCGTCCTCACCGCCACCGTCACCGCCGCCCTCATGATGATCCCCGAGGTGCAGGCCCCGCCCCTGCTCGGCCTGGTGCCCGCCCTGATGTGGGCGCGCGTCACGCGGGGCCGCCACACGCTGTGGCAGGGCGTGGCCGGAGCCTCGCTCTCGGCCTTCATCACCGGCCTGTGCTTCCTCTCGCTGCGCTTCATCTACGACAAGCCGGCCCGCGACGCCGTGCTCCATTTCCTGGGGCGATCCTGACACCATATCCTGACACCATGAAGCGCCCGCAAGTACTTGCACGCCCCTGGAGGCGCGCGTCGAGGCGCGCCGCCTTCGCCTGCTGCCTGGCCAGCGCCGCGTGCCTGCTGGCCGGCGGCTGCAAGCGCGAGCCACCGCCCGCCTTCGACCTGCCCGGCGCGATGGGAGCCGACTTCCACGCCGACATCGACGCGCTCGCGGCCCGGCTCGGCCCGCCTCAGAGCCAGGGCACCAGCCAGAACGGCCTGCCCACGCGCGTCTGGCAAAAGGACGGCGCGACCCTCACCGCAGCCTACAAACCCGGCAGCAAGCGCGTGCTCAGCCTGTCCGTGATCGTACGCGCGGACGCCGAGGCGGTGAGCGACGAGGGCAAGCTCAAGCTGCTGCAAGCCGCCACGCTGCCCGAAAACGAAGGCAGCGGCGCTTACTCTGTCGAGTGGATCGAAGCGCGCGACCGCCCGACCTACGACGTCGGCTTCCGCGTCATCCCCGCGCCGCGCACCCACCGCGTCGCGCTGCACGTCTCGGGCACTAACGCCCTGCTCAGCATCACCTTCCAGCCCAGCACGACTGCAGCGGGCAGCCAGGGCAGCCAGGGCGGAGCGCCCGAGGCGGGAAGTGGCGCGCCCTTCATGACGAGCCCGCCGTGGCAGACCACGCTCGAAGCGGTGCCCGACGACGCCAGGATCGTGTTGCAGTCGCGCATCTTCAGGAACCTGGACCCGAGCGGCCTGTTCTCGATGCGAGCCCAGATCGAAGTCGACGGCAAGCTCGTGCGCGACCAGGAATCCAAAGGCCCCCCGCTCAGCCTGGACTACGAGCTTTAGCTCAGCGCCTGCTTTAGCTCAGCGCCTGCGCGTTGCTCATCAGCCCACGCTGCAAGGGAGGCGGCTGTGGCACAGGCACCTCCTGCACCTCCTGCACCTCCTGAGGCGCGGGCATCTGCCGCAGTTGCAGGCTGTGCGGCAGGTCGGCCCACTCGCCGCCCTTGCCCTTGACTCCCATCTGCCGAGCCAGAGCGGAGCCCAACTGCTTGAAGAAGACAGCGACATTAGCCGCCCGGCACTGCTCCATCACTTCAAGCGCCCACTCGGGGTTCATGGCGCGAGCACCCGGCCCGGATTCGCCACCGATGATGGCCCAGCCAATTCCCTGCAGCGGCAAACGCTCGATGCGCCCGATGAGCGGCTCGACCGAAAGGAAACGCACCCGCGAGGCAACCCCGGCAAGTACTTGCGCGCGCTCCACAACGCGCGCATCTTCCACCGTCGCGCCCAGCCACACGTTGTCCCAGCCGTCGTCCCAATCCAAGGGAAGCAGCTTCTCGATGTTTTGCGGGCGCTTGGTCAGGAGCTGCCAGTCGAGCCAGGGCGTCTCGCGGATGACCTGCCACAGCTTCGCGCGCTCGTCTTGAGGCGCTTCGGCCTCGAACACATCGGCCATCGAAGCGCAAAACACCTGAGCCCGCACGCCGTTCCGCTTCGCCTCGGCGTTCCAGCGCGCGGGCTGGCGCCAGTAGGCCGGGCTCAAGGTGCGGCGCGGCGCTCGCGTGCCCCAGATGTCGTGCCCGTAACGCTTGGCTAAAGCCTCGGCGTAACAGTTGCGGCAGCCTTCAGAGACGCGCGCGCAGCCCCACCACGGGTTGAAAGTGTGCGTGGTCCACTGTATTTTCGATTCAAAACCCATTATCTTCCGTTGCTGTCAAGGCTTAAGCAGATCCTTGGCGATGTTGAGAGCGGGCCCTTTGTTGTGCGAGGCGAAGCACAGCAGGTACAGCGGCACGTTCTGCGAGTTGCGCAGCGTAAGAGGCTGGGGCACCTCTCCAAACAGCTTTTCCAGACGCTGTACAAAGAACCTCTCGATGCTGGCGAAGTCGGCGACCTTCACTTTACGCGTGGATTCGGCAGGCATCGCGGGCCCGTCCCCTTCCAAGTCCCATATTGATAGTTGCCCGCTCGCCCTGTCCATCTCGTCGCGTGATCGGTAGAAGACCTCGGCCCAATCATGCGTGCCGAAGAAGCGATCCAGCTTGCGTTCCCACGAGGGAGGAGGTGGCGCCTGCGAAGTCAGAACCCGGTTCACAGCTTGGCCAATGGGAAACAGAAGCCATAGATCCACCCGCGCTCGCGACAGCGCCTCGATGGTGCTCCAGTCCACGGCCATGCCGTAGGGATCGAGGAAGACCACGCCCCGCCACCTCTTCCATTCCGTGTTGCGGCACAGGGCGTCCAACTCGGCGTTGGCGTCGCCGTGCTTAATTTCCACGCTGCGAGGCGCATTGATGTACTTCAGCTGCAGCTTCTGAAGGTCGCGTACATGGGCGATCTTGCTGTCGATGAACAGGTAGTGGTCGAAGGGAGGCTCCAGGTCAAGAGCGATGGTTGCGCTGCCGTCGCGGAAGCGTGCCGTGTCGGGCGCACCCAGAGCCTCATCCACCGGCTCATCCTCATCGAAGAAGCTCGCCTCAAGCGCAGGAGAGCCCGCCCGCTTCTCCCTCACGGAACGGTAGCCCGTGCCTGCAAACGCATCGACGTAAATTGTGTGGAAGTACTGCGCGTTGGGGTTGCGGCTCATCACCCTCATAAACGCGGGCAAGTACTTGCGCAGACGCTCCAGCTTCTGCTCCGTCCAATCGCCGCCGAATTCATTCAAAGCCATCGCCGCTCCTCCTCTACTCGCCATCCTCAAAGTCCAGCGCCTGCACCTCGCTCCACAGGTGCTTGTGGGCTTCGATGAAGGCCCGGTGCCTGGGGTGCGGGCCGTAAACTTCCAGGCCGGCGCGATCCTTGAAGCGCACCACGAGCCCGACCTCGAAGCCGCGCGAGCGACCGCTGAAGTCCTCGCCGACCGCCAGGTGCTCGATCTCTGAAATCTGCGGCTGGAGGGCGCGCAGGCCGGCCATCAGCTGCTCGCGCTCGGCCTTGCCCGCGCCGTCCGCCATCTTGAACCAGACTGTGTGCTCAACCATGGATGCTCGTTCCTCGTCTCAATTAATCTTCTAATCTTCTAATCCTGGCCCGCGCCGATGCTTGGCTGGGGCGTGGCGCCCAGAGGCTGCGGCGCGGCGTGCAGCGAGTGCTGGCCTCGGCTCAGCGGCTGCTCGCGCAGGCTCAGGTGCTGCTCAAGTACTTGACGGCAGCGCGGCGCTGCCACCAGCAGCGGGGCGCGCAGCTTGCCGCGCACGATCTGGGCGTCCCAGGCGCCGCCGTCCAGGTACGAAGCCTCGCAGCCCGCCTCAATGCACAGGCACATGCCGCCCGCGATGTCATACAAATTGTGCCAGTGCGCCATGTTCGCGCACACCACGCCGCGCGCCAGCAGCGTCAGGTGGTAGGCCAGCGAGCCGAAGTTGCGCAGGCGGCACGGCACGCCCGAGAAATCCACCGCCTCCTCGACGCTGGTGTTGCACGCGATCAAGTCCTCCTGGATCAGCACTTCGGGGTCGCGTGCCTTGAGCTGGTGCTGCGCTCCGTTGGCGCCGCGCATGAAGGCCCCGCCGCCGCGCGTGCCCCACAGAATCTCGTTCTGCGGCGGCACCGCGACCACGCCCAGCATCGGCTGAGCCTGGTAGACAAGGCCAATCGAGACGCACCACAGCGGCACGCCGCGCACGAAGTTGGTCGTGCCGTCGATGGGGTCGATGACCCAGCACGGCGCGGCAGCGTCGCCCGAGAGCCCGCCCTCCTCGCCCAGGAACGAGTAGCCCGCAGCCAGAGCCGAAAGCTCGTCGCGCAAAAACGCTTCGACGGCGCGGTCGGCCTCGGTGACGAGCGTGTTGTCGGCCTTGACCTGGGTGTGGCAGCGGCCCTGCCACTCCAGAGCCAGGCGCGAGGCCCGCTCAGCCAGCGCGACCACGGCAGAAACCTCAAAGGGAAGTTGCAGCATAGTTTTGATACGGCTCCGCAACGCCAAACCCTGCTCAGCGCCAAGCCTCGCTCAGCGCAAGCCCTTGCGCCTCAAGTACTTGGGGCGCGCGAGCCGCCTTGCACCTCAGTCTAAGCGGCTGGGCTCATCTCGGATTCGCTCAGCGGGCCGCAAGTACTTGCCGCGAGCGCGAGAAGCAGGCACCAAGCAGGTACGAAAAAGCGCCCGCGCTCAGGAATGAGCGCGGGCGCGGCTTGGGTTGAGCTGAGCAGGTGGAAGGGGGTTAGCCGCCGTTCTTGGTCTCGGCGGTGCCGGTGGCGGTGGCGGCGTCCCAGTGCAGGGTGATGTCGGTGATCTCGGACAGCTTGAGGTCCTTCCACTCCAGCGAGTTGCCCTCGGAGTCCTCGACCTTCAGGTCCCAGTCGTCGGCCTCTTCCTTGGGGTCGAAGGTGATGTGGACATCCTGGCCGCTGGGCAGCGTGTCCTCGCCCAGCACGTCCTCTTCCCAGGTGTCCTTGTCGTGGGCCGAGGTGAAGAGCTTGTGGATGGTCACGCCCGTCTCGTTGTGCAGTTCGAAGTCCTGCTTGCCCTCAGCCAGAGCCGAGTGCATCATCCCGGTCACGCTCAGCGCGGCCACCGCCATCATCCCGGCCAGCTTGCTGCCGGCTCCCATCGTTCGTAGCTTCATTTCGTTCTCCTCACGGCTAAACGCGGTCATTGTAAGCGATATCGTCTTCTCCCTGTTCATTTTTTGATAATACCTTTGAAAAATATTTTGAGGCATTTTCCGGCGGCATTTGCGAGCAGTTATGGCGAGGCGCGGGGCGCTCGGCGGGCGGGCGGTGTAGGATGAAGAGCGTCTGCCGGCGGCGTTTATGCCTCTTCTTTTTCTGCTGCGCTTTCTTTCGTGGCGCTACTGGGCGCGGCACCGGGGCGCTCTGGCGCTGGCGACGCTGGGCGTCTCGCTGGGGGTTGCGGTTTTCGTGGCGGTGCAGTGCGCCAACTACTCGGTGCTGCGCGCCTTCTCGTCCTCGCTCGAAGCGGTTTCGGGGCGGGCCAACGTGCAGATCGAAGGCGGCGCGCGCGGCCTGCCCGAAGAGGTTTACGCGCGCCTGCTGCAGAACCCCGACCCTCGCGTCCGGGCTATGGCGCCCTCGATTCAGAAGACGCTCTTCTCGCCCACGCTCAGGCCAAGCGCCCGCGACACGGGCACTTCGCTGCTGGTGCTGGGCATCGACCCCTTCGCGCAGGCCGATTTCTTCGATCTCGACCTGGAATTGCCGCCGGGCTCAGCTGCAAGTACTTACCGGGCGGCCTCGGGGGAAGGCGCGCGCGGCGCGGGCGTGCCGCGTTCGCTGCGCGCGGTCGGCGAGTTTCTGCTGCGCCCCGACGCCATCGCGATTTCGCCCTCGCTGGCCAGCCGCTTCCACCTCAGGCGCGGCGGCGTGCTGGAGCTTTTCGTGGGCTCGCGGCGCAAGAAGTTCCACATCGTGGCCGTGGCGGGCGGGCTGGGCGATGCCTTCGGCGGCGACTTCGCCCTGCTCGACTTGGCCACGGCTCAGGAGGCGCTTGGCGAAGTGGGGCGCCTGTCGCAGATCGACCTGATCGTGGACGAGCCGCAAGTCCCGGCCTTCGTGCGCGACTGGCGCGGCCAGAGCGGGAAGCTGCTGCCGCCCGACGCGCGCGTGCAGCGCCCGGCTCAGCGTTCGGCTCAGGTCGCCTCGCTGCTCGCGGCCTTCCAGCTCAACTTGTCCGCTTTGTCAGGCATCACGCTCTTCGTCGGGGCCTTCCTCATCTACAACACGGTCGCGGTCGCCGTGGTGCGCCGCCGCCTGGAAGCCGGGATTTTGCGCGCCACCGGAACGCCTTCGGCTCGGCTCACGGCTCTGTTCTGCATCGAGGCCGGCGTTCTTGGCTTGATAGGCTCGCTGGCCGGGTTCGCGCTGGGGCTCATCCTGGCTCGTTACACGCTGGGCGAGGTTTCGCGCACGGTTTCGACGTTGTATGTGGCGGTTCGCGCGCGCGAGGTCTTCGTTCCGCCGTGGCTTTTCCCGGCGTCGCTGGCCGGGGGCACGCTGCTTTCGATCGCGGCGGCGTTCCCGGCGGCGCGCGAGGCCGGGCACGTCTCGCCGCGCGAGGCCTTCAACCGCGCCACGCTGCACGCCTCGACCGCCCGTTTTTCGCGCGCCCTGGCTTTGATTGGCCTGGCCATCATCGGCCTGGGCCTGGTGCTGTGCCTGCCTTCGATTGCCTCGCGCGCGCCGTGGATCGGCTTCATCGCCACCACCGCCACGCTGGGGGGCTTCGCCTGCTTCGCGCCTGTGGCCGTGCTGTGGGGCGGCGCGCTGGCTCAAAAGAGCAGCAAGTACCTGGGCGCGGGCCCGATGCTGGCCGGCATCGCCCTGCAGCGCGGCGCGCACCGCGCCTCGCTGGTGGTGGCGGCCCTGATGGTCTCGCTGGCCATGACGGTCGGGCTCTCCATCATGGTGCTTTCCTTTCGCAACACCGTGGCGCGCTGGGTCGACAACACCATCTCCGCCGACTTCTTCGTGGCTCCAGCGCGCGGCTTCGAGGGCGACGCCGGACCGGGCCTGCCGCCCGAAGTCGTGGCGTTCGCCAAACAAATGCCTGAAGCCAAAGCCGTGGACACCATTCGCGGCGCGCACACCATCTTGAAGAACCAGCCCGTCTTCATCGCGGCCAACACGCTGCCGTCCCTTGCCACGGGCGAGCGCAAGATCGAGTGGGTCGCGACTCGCAGCGGAGCCGCCAACGCGCTGCACGATTTCCAGGCTGGGAAGGTAATTCTGGTTTCGGAACGCTTCAGCAACTTGTTGGGCTACCGCGCGGGCCAGAGCGTCTCCTTGATGACGCCTCGCGGCCCGCGCCGCTTCGCCATCGCGGGCGTTTTCTTCGACTACACGCCCAACGAAGCCGTGGTTTATATGCCGCAGGCGCTGTACAAGTACTTGTGGAGCGATGGCAACACCGATGGCATCGCCTTGTATTTCAAGCCCGGCGTGCGCGCCGAGGTGGTGCAGCGCGAGTTCGAGCAGCGGTTCGGGCGCAAGTACGCGCTGACCTTGCTGCTCAACAAGAAGATTCGCGCCCAGGTCTTCAAGACCTTCGACGACACCTTCGCGGTGACGTACGCACTGCAGCTGATTGCTGTGATCGTGGCCGGCGTGGGCATCTTCGACACGCTGCTGGCCTTGCTGCTCGAACGCGGGCGCGAGCTGGCCGTGCTGCGCGCGACGGGAGCTTCTAAAGGCCAGGTGCAACGCTGGATTCTGCTGGAGTTCGGCTTGGTTGGATTGTTGGGCTGGGCCTTGTCGCTGGGCGCGGGCTCGCTGCTGGCGTGGCAGCTCATCTTCGTGATCAACCGCCAGTTCTTCGGCTGGACCATCCACCCCGCGCTGCCTCTGCTGGTTCCGCTGCAGGCTCTGGCGCTGGCGCTGGGCGCGGCTCTGGGGGCGGGCCTGATCCCTTCGCGGGCGGCGGCGCGGGCAGATTTGGCGCGTTCGCTGCAAATGGAGTGAGGCGCTCGCGGCTCGCGAGCGGCTTAGTTGAAGAAGTGGAACGCTGTTTGCGACGTTTGGCGCGGGCGAGGCGGGGAAAATCACGATGAGGATTCTATTTGTGGACGATATGCCGGACACGCGCGACGTGTTCCGGCTGGCCTTTGGCATCCAGGGGCACCAGGCTCAGGTCGCGGGCAATGGCTTCGACGCCGTGGACGCCGTGCGCGCCGAGCTCTTCGATGTCATCATCATGGACGTCGAGATGCCTGGCATGAACGGTTGGGAAGCCGTGCGCCAGATACGCACCCTGGAGCACGGGCGCTTGGTTCCCATCGTGATGTTCACCGCCTACTCGGGCCGCGAAGACCGCGACCGCGCCAAGGCCGCGGGAGCCGACGACGTGCTGCAAAAGCCGATGCTGCCCCAGGAGCTCATCGCCTACATCGAAAAGTTCCACGCCTGATCCGGCCCGCCTCTGCTGCGGCCCGCCTCTGCTCCAGCCCCGCGCAACCCCTGGTGGCGCGGGGCGTTTTCGTGCGCGCTTATGCCTTCAAGCCCGGCCCGGCGCCCCCGCTGCCGCCTCCTCACCGCAAGTACTTGCACGCTCCTGCTCGCCTCCTGCGCCCGCCACGTCACGCCGCCAGCGCCATCGCCGCCAGCTCAGCCGCCATCGCAGCCAGCTCAGCCGGCCTTGAGCTCGGGCGGTGCTCAGCTGGACGCGCGCGGCTTCCAACTGGCGCGCGCGCCCTACGCCTTCGCCTTTCCCTTCGACCACGGCGCGCACCGCGGCTACCTCACCGAGTGGTGGTACTACACCGGCCACCTCAAGAGCCGGAGCGGGCGGCGGTTCGGCTTCGAGCTGACCTTCTTCCGCAACGCCTTCGTGCCGCCCTCGGCCCTGCTCAAGCGCCAGTCGAAGTGGGCCACGCGCGACCTGATGCTCGCCCACTTCGCGCTCACCGACGCCCAGGAAAAACGCTTCCTCTTCGACGACCGCATCGCGCGCGCCTGCGCCCTGCCTCTGGCCGGAGCCGACGCCGCCTCAACTAAGCCGCCGCGCATCTGGCTGGGCGATTGGAGCCTGCAGTTCCAAGCCCCGCGCGGCCAGTCGCAGCGCATCCGGGCGCGCGGGCGCTCGCACCCAGACCAGGCCAGCTCAAGCGAATCAACCACGTTCGCGCTCGACTTGAGCCAGGCCGCGCTCAAGCCGCCTGCTGTGCATGGTCGGGGCGGCATCTCGCGCAAGGGAGCGGGCGAGGGCAACGCCTCGCACTACTACTCGCTGACGCGGCTGCAGTCGAGTGGCACGATTTCGATTGGAGGCGAGGCGTTCCAGGTCAGCGGGCAGAGCTGGTTCGACCACGAGTTCGGTTCGAGCCAGCTCAGCTCGGCTCAGGTTGGCTGGGACTGGTTTTCGCTGCAGCTTTCTGATGGGCGCGAGCTGATGCTGTACTCGCTGCGCCACGCCGACGGCTCTGTGGACGCGGCCTCTGCGGGCACCTTGATCGCGCGCGAGGGCAGCACCAAGTACTTGAGCCGGGCCGATTTTCGCATCGAGCCGCTGGCCTGGTGGACTTCGCCGCGCTCGCTCGCGCGCTACCCTTCGCGGTGGCGCCTGCGCCTGCCGCGCGAGGGCTTAGACTTGCAGCTCGCGCCCGCGCAGGAAGATCAGGAGCTGGACACGCGGCGATCAACCGGGATTTCCTACTGGGAAGGACTCGTCGATGCGCGTGGAACTGCAAGCTCAGCTGCAAGCTCAGCCACCATCTCAGGCGAGGGCTACGTCGAGCTGACCGGCTACGCCACCCCGTTCACCAAGACCTTCTGAAGCGGCTGAGCCAGAGCGGGGGCCTCGCCGCCTTGCAATCTCTGGCAGCCACAGGAGTTGGAAGAAGGCGCAGAAGAAGGCGCAGAAGAAGGCGCAAGCGACTTTCCAGACTGATTTCAAGAAGCTGTGTTGTGTTGGGCTTGCGAATTATGGACGAATACGATCTGGTGGTCATCGGGGCGGGCACGGGCGGGCTGGTCTCGGCGTTTGTGGGCGATGCTCTGGGCGCGCGTGTGCTGTTGGTCGAGCGCGAGCGCGTGGGCGGCGAGTGCCTGTGGAGCGGCTGCGTGCCCTCGAAGACGCTGATTCAGTCGGCGCGCGTGCTGAACTTAGCCCAGCACAGCCAGGAGTTCGGCGTGCACGTCGAGAAGCCGCGCCTGATCTGGAACGCGCTCAGGCTGCGCCTGCAGGACGTGCGCGACGACATCCGCCGCCTCGAACGCGAGCAGCTGAGCCGCTCCAGCATCGAAATCGCGAGCGGCCAGGCTGCGTTCGTGGACGCCCACCTGCTCGACATCCAGAGCATCCAGGGCCCGGCCTCAACGCGCCGCGTGCGCGCCCGCAAAGTGATTCTGGCGACCGGCTCGCAAGCCGTAATCCCCGACATTCCTGGCCTGGCAGAGGCCGGTTTCCTGACACACCGCGACTTGTTCGAGCTGCCCGCGCTGCCGCGCTCGCTGGCCATCATCGGCGGCGGCGCGGTCGGCTGCGAGATGGCGCAAGCGTTCGCGCGGCTGGGCTCGCGCGTCACGCTCATCCAGCGCGGGCCGATTTTGCTGCCGCGCGAGGACGCCGATGTTTCCAGCTACGCGCGCAAGATTCTGCAGGGCGCGGGCGTCCAAGTACTTGTGGACGCACAGGTTCTCGCGGCGCGCGGCGACGACGACGGCAAGTACTTGCAGGTGCAAGCCGGCGGCGAGCAGCACGAAATTCGGGCCAGCCGCATCTTGGTGGCCGCGGGCAAGAGGCCCCGCGTCGAGGGCATCGGGCTTGAGCGCGCAGGCGTTGAGTTCAGCGCGAGGGGCGTCGGCACCGACAAGTACTTGAGGACCAGCGCGCCGCACATCTTCGCGGTCGGCGACGTGCGCGGCAAGAACTTGTGGACGCACGCCGCCGAGCACGCCGCCAAAGCCGCCGCCCGCAACGCGCTGCTGCCGCTTCCGGCTGCGCTGGACGAGCGCGCGATGCCTTCGGTGGTGTTCCTGGAGCCGCAGCTGGCGCGCGTCGGGATGACTGAAGCCGAGGCGAGAAGGCAGTTTCGCCATCCCCAGATCGTGCGCGAGGAGTTCAAGACGCTGGACCGCGCCATCATCGACGGCCAGGCCGAAGGCTTCTGCAAGCTGGTGCTGGCGCGCTCGGGCCGCATTGTGGGCGCGCACATAGCGGGCGCGGGCGCGGGCGAGCTGCTGCCGCTGCTGACGCACGCGGTTCGTGAGGGCATGGTGGCGGCTGAGCTGGCCGAGATGGTCTTCGCCTACCCGACGCTGAGCGAGATTTTGCACCGCGCAGGCAACTCGTGGTATCAAAACGCGCTGAGCAACCCCTGGCTCAAGAGGCTGCTGCGGCGGCTGGCGCGGCGGGTTTGAGCCGGCTTGAGCTCAAGTACTTGCAGCCGCTTCAGCTCAGCTTGGCTTCAATCGCTGGCGGTTGCTGCAGCGTGGCGGCAGGCGCGGATGGCGTTGGAGAGCCACTGGCGCGGGCGCTCGCGCAGCCACACGCAGCAGGCTTGGGTGCCGTGGACGCGCAGCCAGCGGTCGATGATCATCATCTCGTCCAGCTCGGCCTTGGCGGTGAAGGGCCGGGCCGGAGCGGGCGCTTCGAAAACCTCGCGCAGAATCTGGCGCGCCGCCTGCCACTCGCCAGGCTCGTCGCGCACGATGAGGTGGCGGCGCACCAGGCCGTTCTGGATCAAAAATAGGCTCCAGCGGCGTGTCAGGCTGCCCTCAAGGACTTGGCCCTCAAGTACTTGGCCCTCAAGTGCCGGCTGCGGCTCGCTCAGCGCGGGCTGGACGATGGCGAGGTTGTTGGCTTCGCGCATCGCCTGCAGCCTCTGCAGGCGGGCGGCGACGTGCGCGATGGCTTCGAGCTGGGCCTTGATCTTGGCGGCGTCCTCGAACTTCCACTCGCTGGCCAGCCGCATCATGCGCGCGCGCATCGCCTCGATGTGGGACGAGGTGCCTTCGTGCAGCGTGCGCACCAAATCCTGACACAGCGCGGCATATTCCTCGCGCGACGAATCTCCCACGCAGGGGCCGCAGCAACGCTTCAGCTCGCGGTAGAAGCAGCCCTTGCCCCCGGCATCCGGCACGATGTCGCCCTCGCACGAGCGCAGCGGGAACAGCGCGCGCACCGCCTCAAAGGTCCACCAGGCGGCCTTGGGCGTGGTGAAGGGGCCGAGGTACAGGCCCGCGAGCTCGCCGGCGCGCGGCGGATTTTCCAGGCTCGAAGTACTTGCGGCCTCGAAGGGCAGGCCCAGCGCGCTGGCGTCGCGCGGCACGAAGAAGTCCACTTCCTCGTCGCGGCTGGGCTCGGCTGCGCTGGAGGCTAAGCTCGCGATGGGCTCGGCTCGGGTGAGGGTGAGGCGCGGGAAAGGCTCGTCCGAGAGCAGCAGGTAGGGATAGACATCGAACCTCTTGAGCTGGCGGTTGAGCAGGGGCCGCCGCTCGGCGATCAGCTTGCGTTCGAGCAGGAGGGCTTCGAGCTCGGAGCCGCAGTGGTGCACTTCGAGGCGCTCGATCTCGGCCAGCAGGCGGCGCAGCTTGGGCGGGCGCTTCTGCTTGGTGTCGGCGAAGTAGCTTGCGACGCGCTCGCGCAGCCGCTTGGCCTTGCCGATGTACAGCAGCCGGTCTTTGTGGCCGAAGAAGAAGTAGACGCCCGGAGTCCTGGGCAGCGCGCGGGCCTCGGCCTTGAGCTGGCGACGCCGCCGGGTGTCGATCTTGCCTTCCCAGGGATGCTGCACGCGGTGCGAGCCGAACGCCCGCAGCGCCGAGGGCCCAGGCTGTGGGGGCGTTTCCATAGCCGGGCAGTCTAACGCCTGGGCGCAAGTACTTAAGTCGTGCCTCAAGGCTTGAGCCGCCCGAGCCGGAAGTGCGCGATGATCGGCCAGCGCGTCAGCGCGTGGTCCTCGATGCACACGCTGCCGTTGTGGATCACGAAGGGCTCGCCCGCTGAGTCCACGCCGTCCGAGACGACGCCTGTGTGCTGCCGCCCGCTTCCCGTGTTCCAGTACACGATGTCGCCCGGCTGCCAGCTCTTCCAGCACGAGGCGTCAGCGCGCGTGGCCAAGACTTGAGCGTGCCTCTGGAAGAAGGCGATCTGGTTGGGCACGCGCCGGTGGTCAATCGAAGCGTTGGGGCCGCTCTCGCCCCGCTTCTGCGGATAGGCGGCGAAGCGCGCGCTCATGTCCCGGTGGATGAGCTGCTGCAAATCCACGCCAGCCGCGCGCAGGCTTCGCACGATGACATCGGTGCAGGCGCCGCGGCCCTTCGCCACGTCGCCCATGGGATACGCGATGAGCTTGAACGAGGCGTCGTAGCGCGTCCCGATCTGCGCCCTGGCCGCCTCGACGATGGCGCGCGCTTGAGCATTGGCGGGCTTGAGGCGGCGCGCCACGGGCACCGAGCGGCCCTCGTCCTGGAGCCCCACAAGTACTTGAGGCGCCAGCTGCCACGTCGCTCCCAGCGCCAGCGCAACCAGGAGCACGGTGGCCCCGGCCAGCTTGAGCAGCCGCAGCCCAGGCGGGTTCTTCTTCATGGCCTCAGGGGACGCCGCAGCCGCTTCGAGGTGCCGCCTCAGCTCAGCTCGGTGGACGCTTTTCGGGCGCGCCGCCCACGCTCGCCCACCGCCCACGCTCGCCCGCCGCCCACGCTCGCCCGCCGCCCGCTCGCCCGCCCACGCTCGAAGGCAGCTCGCAGGCCCAGGTACTTGCCGCTCTACTCGGGCGCGCTGAGCTTCTCGATGAACCAGGCAGGCACGCGCGAAGGCTTCATGCGCGCGTTGATGAAGGCGATGGTTTGAACCGCGCTCATCAAAAGCGCGCCGTCCTCGACGCGGCGCAGAGCGTAGTGGAGGCGGGCGCTCGAACGACCGTGCTCGCCAGTCGCGGCTTCGAGCTCCAGATCGTCCTCGTGGCGCGCGAAGCCCAGGTAATCAACTTCGACTCGCCTCACAACCGGCTGCACTCCGTGCTCGGCCCACAGCCGCGTGATCTTGAGGCCAGCCGAGTGCAGCAGAGCGTAGCGGCCCCGCTCGATGTATTCGAGGTAGCGCGTGTTCGAGACCACGCCGCTAAAGTCCGTCTCGAAGGCCACCACCGTGATGGGCAGCAGGATTTTCATGGCTCGGGCCGGGCTTCTTGCAGCCTCGCCGACAGCAGCAGGACGGCGGCCAGCAGAGCGGTCGCCGCGCCCACGGCGAAGGGAGCCGAGGGCGAGACGTGCGAATACAGCCAGCCCGCCAGCAGGCTGGCCGGAAGAGCTGCGGCCCCCACCAGCATATGGAAAGCTCCGGTCTCGGCGCCGCGCCGCGCCGGGTGCGCCAGGTCCGAGACGAGGGCCTTCTGCACGCCCTGCGTCAGCGTCGAATACAAGCCATACAAGCCGAACAGAACCCACACCGCAGCGGTTGGATGAGGCAGCCTGTCCAGCGCCGCGAAGCCCGCGTAGGTGAGCGCGAAGACGATGTAGCCTGCGGCCAGCAGGGGACGCCGCCCCACGCGGTCGGAGAGGCGGCCCGCGAAGATGGCCAGGCACGCCTCGACCATGTTGAAGGCCGCATACAGCAGCAGGCTCTGCTCGGGCCGGATGCCCGCGCCCTGCGCGCGCAGCAGCAAGAACGCATCGGACGAGTTGCCCAGCCCGAACAGCCCCACGATCAACAAATAGCGGCGGTAAGGCAAGCTCAGCCCACGCCAGGTGAAGCGCGCCTGCTCCGGCTGCTTCTCAAGTACTTGGGCGCGGGGCCTGGCCTTCTCGCGCACCACCAGGGCCAGCACCAGCACGCCCAGCGCCGCGGGGACAAAGGCCAGAGCATACAAATTGCGGATGGCGCCGGGGAAGAAGTGCAGGAACACCCAGCCCAGCAGAGGCCCCAGCACAGCTCCCGTGGTGTCCATGCTGCGGTGGAACCCGAAGGCCCGCCCACGCTCCTGGGCCGAGCAGTTCTCGGCGATGAGGGCATCGCGCGGAGCAGCCCGCAGCCCCTTGCCCACGCGATCGAGGAAGCGCGCCCCCAGCACGTGAGGCCAGGCGCCCGCCACGGCGATCAGCGGCTTGGAGACGGCTGCCAACCCGTAGCCTGTCAGGGCCAGCGGCTTGCGGCGCCCGCTGCGGTCGGACAGCCGCCCCGAGAAGAGCTTGAGCAGGCTCGCCGTGCTCTCGGCCACGCCCTCGATCAGCCCAACAGTCCAGGCCGGAGCGCCCAGCACGCGCGTCAAAAAGGCGGGCGTCAGCGGGTAAACCATCTCGCTCGAAATGTCGGTGCACAGGCTCACCCAGCCCAGAGCGCGCACCGTTGGGCTCAGACCACGCGCCTCAGCTGAAGGCTCAGCTGAAGGCTCAGCTGAAGGCTCAGCTGAAGGCTCAGCTGAAGGCTCAGCTGAAGGCTCAGCTGAAGGCTCAGCTGAAGGCTCAGCTGAAGGCTCAGCT
>JAABUK010002279.1_pt1 | contig 34814 bp, 38 predicted proteins | sample 5559141 | NCBI WGS metagenome assembly JAABUK01 (sample SAMN10711869, study PRJNA513367) | rock metagenome | isolation source: Antarctica rocks | place: Antarctica: Victoria Land, Pudding Butte nord | collected 2016-01-03
ACTGTTCCATGGTCGTCCCTCGATGATGCTTGGAGCAGGCCCATCCTGACTCCGGTCAACGACACCATCACTCTGAGGGACGACCACAAACTCAACTAGCCTGCAGCCAGCCCGTTACCCCATCTAGTGAGTTCCGAAGTCGTTGTAACGCGTCCTTAGTGTGATCGCGCAGTAAACCTCCAACAAGGTCTGGCGCACCGGGTGGGCTTCTTCCACGCACCTGAAGTCCATGAGCCTGATTCGAGCTTTCTGGAGGGCAAATATCTTGCAGAAGGCCGTATTCTCTTTCAGCCCCCTTCTGGTGCCCTTCTCATACTCTGGACGAAGTTTGTCCTTCTCAATCGCAAGCGCCATTGCGAACGCGGCGGAGTTTTGGCCTGAACCTGGATTAGTGTGCCTGCCATATCGCCTCCTGATATGGCGTGAGCGCCCGACGTAAAGGTGCTTTCCGTTCTCAGTAAATAGGTAAACGCCGGCCAATGGCAGCATGCGCGGGAGGGTGTCCGCTGTCAGCGGCTGCATGGCGCGAAGTTGCTCAAACTTGCCGTGTAGCGCCTCTACGTGCTCTGCGAACTCAGGATCCATCTGACCGCTCAGGCTTGGCCTTGGCGGTGTCCTCACCGCGTTTCTTCGCCCCCACAACCGCTTTCAGCTTCTCGTCAAACGCCGCTTCGTCCTCATCGCAGCCGAGGGCGCGGGCGTTTTCGAAGAAGCGGGCGTGTTGGGCTGCGCTATCCGTGACGGACTTGGCCACTTCTGCCTCCCTGGGTGCTAACTGCTGCCCGAAGTTGGTAGAACGCCTTCGGGTCGCGATCCCGGCCCATCGGTGATTTTCGTTCCATTACCGACCGTAGAACGGCTTACCCACCACGTTCGCCTCGGCAGCGTGTGATTCGCATCGACGATCTCTCCGCGAGCGCACTGCGGCGCTCTTCTGACAGAAGGTGACGGGGCACTCCCTCTCGGTCACACAAATATCAGAAATTCGACCCTTCAGTCAGATTTTCGTTTAAAGGAAGGTTCCAGGCTTCGGAGGGGGCTCACGGCCAGGCGCGGGCTCGAGCGAAGCGGGCCATCCATTCCGCCGCGGTCGCGCGCCGGCCAGGGCAGCGGCACGCCCTAGCCTCGCTGCACCAGACCCGAACTGGCCGGGCGCAGGAAGTTCACCGTAATCGACACGGTCGAGACGCAGCGCCGCGGCTGGCCATCGGGCGCCCAGGTCACCGCCCGGGCGCAAGCGGTATCCAGCAGGGTCGTCACCATTCCGCCATGCAGGAAGCCGCTGCGATTGCCATGCTTGCGCGAGACGACCATCTCGACCGTGGCCATGCCATCCGTCCACTCGACGACATTGTACCCTGCCAATGCCTGGAAGTTCTCCGCCTCGCCCATCCGCTCAGCCCTGCAGCCCGAGATCCGCCAGCGCGTGCGCCCGCAGCTTTACCTTCTGCACCTTGCCGCTGCCGGTCATCCCAATCGGCTCGAACGAGTCGATCAACCTGAGATACCGCGGCACGCGGAAATTGGCGCAACGTTCCCGGCACCAGCCGATCAGTTCCTCCTCGGTCGCGGTATCGCCCTCGTTCAGGATCACGTAGGCCGCGCCCACCTCGCCCAGCCGTTCGTTCGGCACTCCCACCACTTGGGCCTGGCGCACCTTTGGATGGCGGTGCAGCACGTCCTCCACCTCCGCCGGGGCCACGTTCTCCCCACCGACCCGGAACACTTCCTTCAGCCGGGCTACGAAGGCGAATCGGCCCTCGCCGTCCGACACGCCCAAGTCCCCGGTGTGCAGCCAGCCATCGGCGTCCAGCGTCTTCGCGGTCTGCTCGGGCATGTTGTAGTAGCCCTTCATCACGCTCCAGCCGCGCACCTGGATCTCTCCAGTGTCCGCGCGCACCGCCCCGGTCTCCGCATCAACCAGGCGGACCTCGATCCCCGGCAGCGGGCGTGCAAAGCCCGAGATGCGCTTTTCCAGCGGCTCGTCCTGTCCAGCCATCCATACGTTCGGCGCTGCCTCCGACAAGCCATAGGCCGAACTCAGCCCTTCCATGCCAAAGCGCTCGATCACCTGGCGCATGACCGCGGGGCCGGCCGCCGACCAGCCGGTGCGAAGCTGGAACCGCCGCTTCGGGAAATCGGGGTGGTTCATCAGCATCAAGAAGATCGTGTCGTTGCCGCCGATGATCGTGCAACGCTCCTGCTCCATCAGAGCCAGGGCTTCGCCGGGTTCGAACACCGCGACCGAGACGATCGTCGCCCGCGCCTGTAGCGCGTTCAACAGCGCCAGCGTCGTGCCGGCCACGTGATAGAACGGCCGCACATAGAAGTACCGATCGCCCCGGCACAGCCCCAGCCGCCGCCCAACCTCGGCCGCATCGCGCAGCATATTATCATGGCTCAGCATGACGCCCTTCGGGAACGAGGTGCTGCCGGAGGTATACTGGATCAGCAGCACGTCATCGGCCCCCACCGGCTCCGATTGCTTGTCCGGCAACGGATCGGCGGCCATGAACAGCTCGGCTCCGGACAGCGTGCCGGGCGGATGTTCGTTCCCCAGCACGACGACGCTGTGGAGCAGCGGCAAGGCCACGCCCGGCAGCGCCGTGTCCACAGCCGGCTCGACCGAGCGCAGCATCCCTATGAAGTCGATCTTCAGGAACCGGTCCACCGTGACCAGCAGCCGCGCATCCGATTGTTGCAGGCAGTACAGAATCTCGTCGGCCTTGAATCGCGTGTTCACCGGCACCGTCACCGCCCCGAGCGTGGCGATGCCGTACCAGAGTGCCACCCAATCGACGCTGTTGGGCAGGCAGACGGCTACGTGGTCACCGGGCCTGATCCCCAGCCGCTTCAGGTTGGCCGCGACCAGGCGCGCCCGATGCCACAGCGCGCCATATGTGATCCGTTCGCCGCGGATCACCAACGCCTCGACCTCCGGGGCATCGTCGGCGGCCTTCCTCAGCGTCTGCGCCAGAGTGAGCTTCGTCCAAGACATCGCAGGTTTTCCTAATACAGGTCCCAAAATCCGCCACGCTCCAGGATCGCGGCCGGTGTCGTCTCGAGCACCACCCGTCCGAGCTTGAGCACATAAACCCGGTCCGCAATCGCCAGCGCCGGCCGCACATTCTGCTCGATCAACACGATCGTCATGCCCAGAGTCCGGTTGATGCTGGCGATGTGTTCCATCACCTGCTGCACCATCGCGGGCGACAGGCCGATCGACGGTTCGTCGATGAACAGCAACTCCGGCTGCGCCATCAGCGCGATGCCGATCGACAGCAGCCGTTGCTGGCCGCCGGACAGCGCGCCTGCCCGCTGGCTTCGCTTGTCCCGCAAGGCCGGGAACAGCGTCAGCACGCGATCCAGCCGCATCCCCGCCTCGGCCTTGTCGTGCACCACCCAGGCGCCCATCCGCAGGTTATCCAGCACGCTCAGGCCCTGGAACACGCCCCGACCTTGCTGCACGAAGCCCATCCCGGCAGCGACATTCCGCGCCGGTGTCCGCCCGGTGATCGGCTCGTCCCGCCACGACATCGCCCCGCCCCACGAGGGCAGCAGGCCGAACACGACTTTCGGCATGGTTGATTTTCCGGCGCCATTATGGCCGATCACCAGCACGACCTCGCCCTGCATCACATCCAGATCGACTCCATGCAGCACTTGAAGCTTGCCGTAGCCCGCCTGCAAACCCTGCACGGTGAGATAGGGGGTCATCCGCTACATTCCGAAGTAGATCTTCGTCAGCGCCGGGTCGGCCAGGATCGCCTCGGTGGGCCCGCTCGCTAGCGCCTGGCCCTCGGCCAGGAACACGACCGTGTCGGCAACAGCCCGCACCACGTCCATGTTATGCTCAATCAACACGATCGTGCGGGATTGCTCGGTCAGCGCCTGCAGAAGGCGGATGACACGGTCCAGCATCACAGGATCAAGGCCGGAGCAGGGCTCGTCGAGCAGCAGCAACGAGGGCTCGAGTGCCAGCAGCCGCGCGATCAGCACGAGCTTCTGCTGCCCATACGACAGGTCGTCGGCCAGCGCTGCCGCCTTGTGTGCCATCCCGACGAACCCGAGCAGTTCCATGGCGCGCGCGCGCGTTGCCGCACGCTCCTGCCGGACCGTAGCAAACCGGAACAGCGCCGCACCGATCCGCTCGCCCATTTGGTTGGGCACCGCCATCGCCACGTTGTCGCAGACGGACATCTGGCCGAACAACCGCATGTCCTGGAACGACCGGGCCATGCCGCGCCGGACCAGGCGGTGCGGCTTGATGCCAATGATGTTCTCGCCCGCGAAGCGCACCGTCCCGCTGTCGGCGGGCAGAAACCCGGTCACCAGGTTGAAGATGGTGGTCTTGCCTGCCCCGTTTGGCCCGATCAGCCCGGTGATGCGCCCAGCCTCTACGGTGAAGGACAGATCACGCACCGCGGCGACGCCGCCGAATCGTTTGCTGAGCCTAAAAACCTCGAGCAGGCTCGTCATCGGACCACGGCCGCTCGCAGCCGCAGCATCGGGCTGCCGGACTCCGATACGATCCCGCGCGGCCGGAACACCAGGAACAGCAACAGCACCGCCGCATACAGCATCTGCCTCGATGCCCCCGCCACGGCTGCGGGCGGGTCGACGAAGCGCAACAGCTCCGGCAACACGACCAGCAGCACCGCGCCCAGCACGGACCCCGGCGTCGATCCGGCGCCTCCCACCAGCACCATCGCCAGCACGTAGATCGACTCGTCGATCATGAACATCTCGGGACTTATGAAGCCCGATTGGTGCGCGAACACGCATCCCGCGGCCCCTGCCAGCGCGCTGGCGAACGTGAACACGACCACCTTCGCCCGCACCACATCCTTGCCAAGGGCGCGGGTCGCCGTCTCATCCTCGCGGATGCCGCGCAACAGCCGTCCGAACGCGGAGCCGGACACCAGCGCCGCGGCCCCGATGCACAACCCCGCCACCAGGGCCGCCAGCACCAGATAACGGCCCGGCGTGTCGAGCGGGATGCCCAGCAGCGCCGGCCGCCCGATCCCTGGAATGCCCGCGGGGCCCCGGGTCAGCGGCTTCAGGTTGTTCAAGGCCGCAAACACCAGGAACTGGAAGCCGAGCGACGCAATGACCAGGTAGTCGCCGGAGACGCGCAACGCCGGAAGCGAGATCAGCAAGCTCGCTGCCCCCGCGACCACCATCGCCGCTGCCAGCCCGGCCCCGAACGGCAGGCCCAGATCCACTTCGCACAGCGCCGCCGCATAGGCGCCCAGCCCGTAGAACGCGGCGTGCGACAATGCGAACAGCCCGGTGACGCCAAGCAGCAGGTTAAACGACGACGCCAGGATGGCGTAGCAGCAGACCATGGTGCCGACCGTGAACACATAGTCCATCGTCTATACGCCGCCGGCCCGGCTACGCAGGCCGAACAGCCCCGTCGGCCGCAGCACGATCACGGCCAGCAGCACGCCAAAAGCGATCGATTCCTGCCAGGCGCTGTCGAGCTGCCAAATTCCGACGTTTTGCGCGATCGCCAGCAGCAGCGCGCCCAGGCCGGCCCCTGCCAGCGAGCCAACCCCGCCCACGATCACCGCCGCCGAGGACATCAATATCGCCGTCATGCCGGCATAGGGGCTGATCCCGGTCTGCAGCCCGATCAGATAGGCCGCCGGCACCGTCAGCGCGGAGCCGATCCCGAAGGCCGCCGCCCGCACCGCGCCCAGGTTCACGCCGACGACCAGCGACATGCCGGGATTGTCGGTCACCGCGCGCAACGCCCGGCCGATCCGCGTTGTGTGCAGCACCAGCATGCCGGCGCCGAACAGCAGCGCCCCGGTCGCCACCATCGCCACCCCGGAACCCGCCACATAGGCCGGCCCCAGCTCGAACCCCTCCACCGCTTCCAGCCCGCCGACCTGGCGCGTCTCGGTGCCCCAGATCGCCGCGGCCAAGTTCAGCAGGAATATCAGCACTGCCAGCGAAGCCACCGTAAGGGTCAGCGACTTCGCCCCGCGCGCGGCCAGCGGCCGGTACACCGCCCAATTGATCGCAAGCCCGAGCGCGCCCGCGCCCATGCAGGACAGCGGCAGCGCCACCCAGATCGGGGCCCCCACCAGCCCGGCCGCATAGATCAGATATCCGGCGATCACATAGACGCCGCCATGCGCCAAATGGAACACGCCGGTGACGCTCCAGATCAGCGCCAGGCCAAGAGCGATCAGCGCGTATGCGGCGCCCAGCGCGATCCCGTTCACCAGCAGTTGGAACAGCAACTCCATTCGGCCTATTCCGGCATGCGCGCGATCTCATCCACCGTATAGACTTTGACCACCTCGAACCTGTTATTGCGCACGGTCTTCAGTGCGATCGGCTTCAGCACCGTGCCGTTCGGCCGAAACCGCGTTTCGCCGAACACCGAGTAGAAGCTGCCTAGCCCTATCAGCGCGCTGCGGAGCGTTTCGCCCGTCACCGGCTTACCCTCGGTCTGCAGCGCCCTTGTCGCGGCGATGAACAGCTCGGCCGCCTCGAAGAACTGCGGCGCGGTGTAATCCACCTTGTCTTGCGGGGTGCCGAAACGCTGCTCGAAATCGCGGTAGAATTGCGCCGCGGCCGGATAGGGATTGCCGTCCGGCCCGATCACCGAGCTGACCGTGTATAGCCCGCCCTCGGCCGCATCCGCGCCGATGCTCAGCGTGTTGCCGTTCTCGTACCCGGCATAGGAAATCCACTGCGTCTTGAAGCCCAGCTCCCGCGCCTGCTTAACGATGATGCCGGTCTCGTTGCCGGCGCCGACCACGAACACCGCGTCTGGCCGCTGCACCCGCAGCTTCGATAGCTGTGCCTTGTGGTCGGGCGCGTTGGGCGTGAACGACTCCGAAGCGATCAGCGCCGCGTCCAGTTTCGGCCCGTAGGCCTTGACCGCGTCGGCGATGTCGTTGCCCAGGTCGTCGTTGCGGTAGTAGATCGCGATCCTTTTGACGCCGGTGACGCGCACCGCGTGGAACAGCATCACGCGGGCCTGGATGTCGGCCAACGGGATCGAGTTGAAGACGAACGGCGAAGCGTTGGCCAGCCGCGAGGATGAGCCCCCGGCATTCAGCAGCAGCATCTTCGCGCGCTCGGCGATCGGGGCTGCCGCCAGCGTGACGGAGGAGTAGCCGATCAGGCTGAACGGCACCCGATCGACGGTCGCGAGCTTCTCGGTCGCCGGCACCGCCATGCGCGGATTGGCCGCCATGTCCTCGTAGATCGGCTGGAACTGTATGCCACCCTGCTTGTTCGCCGCCGCGACCGCCAGGTCGATGGCCTGCCGCTCGAACGTGCCAGAACTCGACGCATTGCCCGTCAGCGGCAGCAGCGCGCCGAACGCCTGTGTTTCGGCCTGAGCCGGGTTGTTCGCCGCCAAGGCCAGCAGCAGCGCCGCCATTCCTATGATCCGCATGATATCCATCCCCGTTTTCAGATCCGGCTCTCCGGCCAGATGTCTTCGTCCAGCGCTATGCTACCCAAAGCCGGCGCAATCCGCGCGCCCTCCGCACCGAATCCTGCCATCGGCAGCGCCGGGATCATCCGGCCGCTCCCCAGCACGACCTGCGGCGCGAACACGCCGCGGGCCGCGTAATGCGGGTCCTGCATCGCCTGCTGCACGTTACGCACCAGTTCCACGCAGGCATCTACGCCCTGGAAGCGCGCCGCCCACTCCGCCGCTGTCGCCGCCCGGACCCGCAGCGCCACCTCGGCCCGCGCCTGCATCGGATCGGCCGTATCGGTGCGCCAGGCCTCCGGCAGCCCGATCACGTCGCAGAACCGGACCCAGAACGCCTCCTCCAGCGGCGCCGCCGCCAGTGCCTGGCCATCCGCCGTCGGCCACACCCCGTAGCGCGGCGAGCCCCCGGTGTGCCGCCCCCGCCCCGGCGCCGGAGACGTCCCCTCCGCTGCAACCGAGGCCATCGCCCGCGCCATCCAGGCGAACGTCGCCTCGGTCATCGCGATGTCGAGCAACTGTCCCCGTCCACTCTCCGCCCGCGCCAGCAGCGCCAGCAGCATCGCCGTCACAGCGGGATAGGTCCCGCCGCCGATGTCGGCAATCAGGCCCGGCGGCAGCACCGGAACCCCGCTCTCGCCGCCCAGCGCCAGCAGCCCGCTGCGCGCCAGATATGTAAGGTCATGCCCGGCCCGTTGCGCTTCCGGCCCGAACTGGCCGAACCCGGTGATCGAACAGTAGATGAGCCGCGGATTCGCCGCCGCCAGCGCATCATAGCCCAGGCCGAGCCGGGCCATCACACCGGGCCGGAACTGCTCCACCAGCACATCCGCCCGCCCGGCAAGCGCCGCGACGCGCGCCCGGGCGCCGGGGTCCTTCAGGTCCACGGCCACGCTGCGCTTGCCACGGTTGAGCATCGCGAACTGCACACTCTCACCATCGAGCTGCGGCTGGTTGCGCCGCGCCGGCTCCCCTTCCGGCCGCTCGACCTTGACCACATCGGCCCCGGCCTCCGCCAGCATCAGCGTGGCGAGCGGGCCGGGCAGCAAGGTCGTGAAATCCAGCACCCTCAGCCCACGCAGCGGGACCACAGACGACCTCCTGCCTCACCTGTTCGACAAACTGACTACTTAGTCGAATTATTGAACTTAGCCTTGACCCGGACGCGCTGCCGAGTCAAGTCTTCCGTTGAGGACGCCAAAGATGTCAGGCGGCAGGGAGGCAAGATGGATACGCAAACGGCGCCGGCCGTCAGGGTCGAGCATGCGGATGGCCTCCTGCGGCTTACGCTGGACCGTCCCGGCGTGCGCAACGCGCTCAACCACGAGATCGTCGAGACCATCACCCGGGAGGTAGGCGCGGCAGCGGGCGATCCCGGCGTGCGCGCCATCGTGTTCGCCGCCACCGGGAAGGTGTTCTCGGCCGGGGTGGACCTGGCCCGCCTGCGCGGCCTGTCGTCGGCCACGCGGGCGGAGAACATTGCGGACGCCACCACGCATTGCGAGATGCTGCGCACCATCTTCACTTGTGCGAAGCCGGTGATTGCGGCAGTGCAGGGTTCCGTGCATGGCGGCGCCGTCGGCCTATGCGCGGCCTGCGACATCGTCGTCGCCACCGAGAATTGCCGCTTCTCGACGGCGGAAGCGCGCGTGGGCCTCGCACCGGTGCTGCTGGCGCCTTACCTCGCCGCCGCCATCGGTGCGCGCGCGGGGCGCTATCACCTGCTGACGGGCAAGCCGATCGAGGCGGCGGAGGCGTTCCGCCTCGGTCTCGTGCATCGCCTGGTCCCGGAGGGCGAACTCGAGTCGGCGCTCGCCGACACGCTGGCGGCGATCCTGCAGGGCGGCCCCTCGGCCCTGCGCGTCACCAAGCGCGTGCTCGCGGATGGCATTCCGCTGCCGCTAGACGATGCGGCAATCCGCAAGGCCGCCGAGATGATCGCCGATGCACGGGCCGGCGCCGAAGCCTATGAGGGCGTCGCCGCCTTCCTCGACAAACGCGCGCCGGTCTGGCCGTAACGCCCCGATGCAGATTGAGATCGACCCCGAGCGCGCCGAGTTTCGCACCACGCTGCGCCGCTTCGCCACCGGCGTCGCTGCGTCCTGGGTCGCGGAGATGGATCGGGATGGCGGCTTCCCGCCGGGTCTGGTCGGCGCGCTGGCCGAAGCCGGGTACCTCGGCATGCGCGTGCCCCAGGCGCTCGGTGGCGCCGGCATGGCCCTGGGTCACTACTGCCTGGCGCAAGAGGAGATGGCCCGTGTCCACCCGATCCTGACCGTGCTGATGTCTAGCACTAACGGCCTGACCCCGATGGCGATCGTCCGGCACGGGACCCAAGCACAGCACGAAGCCTATCTCCCGCGACTGCTGACCGGACGGTTGCGCACCGCCTTCGCGCTGACCGAACCCGAAAGCGGCTCGGACGCCGCGTCCATCACCACGCGCGCCGTGCCGAATGCGGCCGGCTGGTCGATTTCCGGCACAAAGCACTTCATCAGCGGCGGCGAGTCTGCTGATGCCGTGCTGGTGCTGGCCGTCACCGACCCGGCCCGGCGCGCCCGCGGCGGCATCACCGCCTTCATCGTCGGGCGCGGTACCCCCGGTTTCACCGTGGCCCGAGTTGACCACACGATGGGATCGCCAGCCTGGACCCTGGCCGAGCTGCATTTCGACGATTGCCTTGTCCCCGCCGATGCGGTGCTGGGCGAGGTCGGCGCCGGGTTCGGCCTGGCGATGGAATCGCTCGACGAAGGTCGCCTCAGCGTCGCCTGTACCTGCCTCGGCGCGGCCGACCGCCTGTTGGAACTGGCGCTGAAGCACGCCCAGGCCCGCCGCACCTTCGGCGCGCCGCTCGCCAGCCGCCAGGCTATCCAGTGGATGCTGGCCGACTCCGCTGCCGAGATCGCCGCCATCCGCGCACTGATCTACGAGACGTTGCGCCAGGCCGAGGCGGACCTGCCGGTCGGCCCGGCGGCCAGCATGTGCAAGCTGATGGCCAGCGAGATGGCTGGCCGCGTCGCCGACCGGGCGCTGCAAATCCACGGCGGGGCGGGCGTCGTGCAGGGCAGCGAGGTCGAGCGGCTGTTCCGCGACCTGCGCATCTTCCGCATCGGCGAAGGCTCTTCGGAAATCCAGCGCATGGTCATCGCTCGCAGCCTGCTACCGAAGGGTGCGCTCCATTGACCCGCGCCCCCTCCTCGGCGCGGCCAGTCACGTCGATCGCCACATCCACGGAAACCACCATCACTGTCCGTGGCCACGACCTGGTGAACGCGCTGATCGGCGTCCGCAGCTATACCGAGATGGTCTATTTCCTGACGGTGGGCCGCTTCCCCGCGCCGAACGAGACCCGATTGCTCGATGCCTGCCTGGTCACGCTCATGGAACACGGGCTGACCCCCAGCGCGATCGTCACCCGGCTGATCGCCGACAGCGTGCCGGGCCAGGCGCAAGTGGCGATGGCGGCCGGGCTGCTGGCGGTCGGCGACGTGTTCGTCGGCACCATGGAGGGCTGCGCGCGGCTGCTGCAGCGCGGCCTGGCGGCGCCTGATGCGGACGCGTTCTGCGCCGCGGAGATCGCCGCCCACGTCACGGCCAAGCTCCCGGTCCCCGGTTTCGGCCATCGCCTGCACAAGCCCGACGATCCGCGCAACCCACGCCTGTTCGCCATTGCGGCGGAATGCGGCCTTGCCGCCGAACCGATTGCACTGCTGCAGCGCCTGGGCGCGATCCTGGACCAGGCCATGGGACGCCACATAACGATCAACGCCACCGGCGCGATCGCCGCCCTGTTGCTGGGCATCGGCATCCCGCTGGAGGCTATGCGCAGCCTTGCCGTCGTCTCCCGCGCAGGCGGCCTGCCCGGCCACCTGGTCGAGGAACGGCGGACCCGCTCGGGACGGCGCATCTGGCGCATGGTGGACGATGGCCACGACTATGAGGACCCGGCGGCATGACCGAGAAGATCGTCCTGTGCGAATGCTTCGCCCGCGACGGGTTGCAGCATGAGAACGCCCTTATTCCCGCGGCGACCAAGATCGAGGCGATCGACCGTTTCGCAAGCCTCGGCTTCGGCCGGGTCGAAGCGACGTCGTTCACCAATCCTAAGAACGTCCCGCAATTCGCCGACGCCACGGAGGTGCTGACCGGCATCGTCCGCCGGCCCGGCGTCCGCTTCAAGGCCACCTGCGTCAACCCGCGCTCGGTCGAGCGCGCGCTGGCCGCAGCCGTCGCCGGCCACGGCCCGGAAGAGATCAGCGTGCTGCTTTCCGCTAGCGAAGCGCATACCAAGCGCAACCTGAACCGCACCCCGGCCGAGCAATGGGCCAATGTCGAGGCGATGATCGCGGCCGCTGCCGGACAATTCGTGCTGGTCGGCACGATCTCGGTGGCGCTCGGCTGCCCTTTCGAGGGCCATGTGGACCCGGCGGTGGTCGTGGCCGACGCGGAGCGCCTGGCCTCGTTGGGAGTCAAGCTGATCGCCATCGGCGACACGACCGGCATGGGCAATCCGCGGACAGTGCAGACGCTGTTCCGCCGCCTGTTCGATGCCGTGCCCGGCATCACCCCGATCGCCCATTTCCACGACACCCGGGGCACCGCGATTGCCAACTGCGTCGCGGCCTACGAAGCCGGGGTGCGCTGCTTCGACAGCGCGTTCGGCGGGGTCGGCGGGCACCCGGTCAGTATTTCCTATGGCGGCGGCTACACCGGCAACGTGTGCACCGAAGACTTGGTTGGCGTCTTCAGTCAGATGGGCATCGACACCGGGCTCGATCTCGGCCGCCTGATCGAGACGGCGCAGTGGTGCGAGCAGGTCTTGGGGCGTCCGCTGCGTGGGATGGTGACGCGATCCGGACTGGCGAATGCAGGAGGCAAGCATGGCTGATGAGTTGCTGCGGCACGACGAGGGTGCGGTCCGGGTGCTGACGATGAACCGGCCCGAAAAGATGAACGCGCTCAATACGGCGCTGACCCAGGCACTGCTGGATGGGCTGCAGGACGCGGACCGGGATCCGTCGGTGCATGTCATCGTGCTGGTCGGCGCTGGCCGCGGCTTCTGCGCGGGCGCCGACCTCAACGAATTCAAGCACCTGACCGCCGACAACCCGCAGGCGATCGCTGCACGGGGCGACCTGACCATGGCGCTGCATGCCGCAATCCCGCGCATGGGCACACCGGTGATCGGCGCGATCAACGGCGCGGCGCGCGGGGGCGGCTGCGGGCTTGCACTCGCGCCCGACATGGTGCTCGCTGCCGACACTGCGACCTTCGGCTACCCCGAGGCCAGGCGCGGCGCGGTGGCCGCGATCGTCATGGCGAACCTGGTGCGCCAGGTCGGGCGCAAGGCCGCCTTCGAACTGGTCGCGGTCGGCGACGTCGTCAGCGCGACGCAGGCCCAGGCGCTCGGAATGGTCAACCGCGTGGTGCCCGCCGCCGGGCTGATGGAAGCGACGCTGGCGCTCGCGACGCAGATGGCCTCGGTCAGCCGCGACGCGATGGCGGCGACGAAACGCCTGTTCCACCGCTGCGCCGAACTCCCCTTCCCCGCCGCCCTCGAGGCCGCGCGCGACGCCAACGTCATCATGCGCGGCTACAGCATCCGGAGCACCGTATGAGACCTCTCGAGGGCGTGAAGATCCTGGACCTGTCCCGGGTCCTGGCTGCCCCTTTCGCAACGATGATCCTCGCTGAGATGGGCGCCGAGGTCATCAAGGTCGAACAGCCCGGCGTCGGCGACGAAATCCGCAGCTATGAGCCGTTCTTCAATGGTGCCAGCGCCTATTTCTTCACCGCCAACCGGTCCAAGCAGTCCCTGACTCTGAACCTGAAGGATAAGCGCGCCCAGCAGATCGTGCGCGAGCTCGCCAAGCAGTCCGACGTGATCGTGGAGAACTACACGGTCGGCACGCTGAAGCACTTCAACCTGGATTACCCCGCAATCGCCGAGGTAAATCCCCGCCTGGTTTACGTCTCCGTCACCGGCTTCGGCCAGGACGGCCCGTATGCAAAGCGCCGGGGCTACGACACCGTGTTCCAGGCCATGACCGGCATGACCGGGCTGACCGGCGAAATCGGCGGCGATCCCATGAAGGCCGGGCTGCCCACGGCGGACCTGTCCTCGGCGCTATGGACCGCCATCGCTATACTCACCGGGCTGATGGGCCGCAACGCGTCGGGCAGGGGGTCCTACATCGACTTGTCGATGACCGACGCCCAGGTCGCGCTGCTGACCATCGCAGCGGCTCGATACTTTGCATTGGGCGAAGTGCCACAGCGGATGGGCACGGAGCATCTGGGCCGCGTCCCCTCGGCCGCGTTCAAATGCGCCGATGGCGGGTGGGTCCACATCACCTGCACCGACGCCTACTGGCCGGCGCTGTGCAAGGTTCTCGGCGCGAAGGAACCGGGCATCGTGGACTGGGGCGCCTCCCCCGCGGCCAAGACCAACGCCGACCGCTTGCAGCGCCGTGACGAGGTGATGGCGCGGCTCCGCGGCGCCACGCTGCATTTCGCCCGGGACGAGCTTGTCGCCGCATGCGCCGCTGCGGGCGTGCCCGCCGGCCCGGTTTACGGGGTGGACGAGATCGTCGCTGACCCGCATTTCCAGGCTCGCGGCATGGTCGGCAGCTTCGACTACCCCGGCGCCGGCCCCTTTCCCGCCCTCCCCGTGCCGCTGAAGTTCACCGGTCTTGACCAGCCAAAGCTCGGCCGCCCGCCGCTGCTGGGCGAGCATACCGACGCGATCCTACGCGACCGGCTCGGCATGGACGAGCCAGCCATCGCGCAACTCCGGGCCGAAGGAGCCATCTAGTGACCTACACCACCGCCCCGCAGTGGGAAACCGTCGCCTACACCGCCGAGAACGGCGTCGGCACCGTGACGCTGAACCGCCCGAACCAACGCAACGCGCTGAACCTGAAGATGGCGCAGGAACTATATGCCGTCGTGAAGCACGCCGAGGCCGACGAGAGCGTGCGCGTCGTGCTGTTCCGCGGCGTCGGCCCCAGCTTCTGCGCGGGCGCCGACCTGAAAGAACGCGCCGGGGTGACCGAAGCCTGGTTGCGCAACCGCCGCACCACGGCCTTTGCCGCCTACAACGCCATCCAGTGGTGCGAGAAGCCGTGCATCGCCGTGGCCCACGGCCCGGTGATCGGTTCCGGCTGCGAGATCGCGACCGCCTGCGACTTCATCATCGCGTCGGAAAAGGCTTCGTTCCGGTATCCCGAGGCGGTCTGGGGATCGGTCGGTGCCAGCCAGCGCCTGCCCCGCATTGTCGGCCGCGCAATGGCAAAGGAGCTTCTGTTCACGGGGCGGACGATCGGCGCTGCCGAGGCGCTGCATCTGCGCCTGGTCAACCGGGTCGTCGCCCCGGACGCGCTCGAGGCCTCGGTTGCCGAGACGGTGGCGATGATCCTGAAAGCCTTCCCGCTCTCGGTTCGCCTGGCCAAGCGCTGCATCGACATCGGCACGGAATCGGATCTCCGGACCGGCATGGACTACGAATTGCTGGCGATCGACCGCTGCTTGGCGGACCAGGAATGGAAAAGCGGCGTCGCTGCCTTTGCCGAGAGGCACAAGACCGTTGGCTAAACCGGCCGCCCAAGCTCCGGCGATCCCTGGCGCGTTCGACCGGGCCGCGCAGCACCAGAGCAAGCGGCTGGCGCTGTTGCAAGCGGCCGCGCAGATGTTCAACGAGCGTGGCTATGCCACCGCCTCGCTCGAGACGGTGGCCACCAATCTCCACATCAGCAAGGCTGCCGTTTACTACTATTTCAAAAGCAAGCAGGAGATCCTATTCGAGTGCTACCAGATGTCGTTCGACGTCTGGGATGCCGCCCTGGAGGCGGCGCACCTCGAAGGCCGCACCGGCCGCGACAAGCTCGAAATCTACATGCGGCGATACTTCGAGGCGGGGATCGACTCCCTGCAGCCGCTGATCGTCATCCGCGAATGGGAAGCGCTGGACCCGGAGGCGCGGGGGAAGATTGGCGCCCGGCGCCGGCTGTTGCGGGACCAGGTTCGGGATATCGTCGCCGAAGGCGTTGCCGACGGCACCCTCGCGCAGTGCGATCCCCGCATCGCCGTCACCATCATCAACGCGGCGATCTCGTGGCTGCTGCGAACCTATCGCAGCGATGGCAAGCTCCCGCGCGACAAGTTCATATCGGAGGTCATGGGCCTCCTGCTCAACGGAATTGTACCCCGCGCCAAGGCGGCACGAGCCAAGAAGGCGGCATCGCGATGATACCGAAGGCCAGCCTTGCTCCGCTGCTGCGTCCCCGCAGCGTCGCCGTAATCGGCGCCGGCCAGGACACCCACCGCATCCGTGGGAAAAATTCTGCATACGCTGAAGACTGGCGGGTTCGAGGGAGCGATCTACCCGGTCAACCCCGGCCATGCCGTGATCCAGGGCCTCCCCGCCTTCGCATTGATGGCCGCCCTGACCGCACCGCCCGACCTGGCGCTGATCGCCCCGCCCGCCGACAGCGTGCCGTTGATCCGGACCACCATCTCGTCGAGGTGCCACGTCGCGGTCGGCTTCGGGCGGGACCTCCGGAGATTGCCCGCAAACTGCTGCCCGAACTTCCTCGTCCAGCAGCGGATCGTCTCGTAGCAGACCTCGATGCCGCGCTCGGCCAGGAGATCCTCGATATCACGCCGACTGAGACTGAACCGGAAATACAGCCACACCGCCTGTTGGATCACCAAGGTCGGGAACCGGTGACGCTTGTAGGAGATCGGCTGCAGGGCCCTGTGCCTCCGCGCACGCGATCAACGGCGCACATTCCTGTTCCCTGACGATGCCATCCAGGAACTGTCGCAGGACGGGATGCACAGCGTGAAGCTCTACCGTCCCGAATGGAGGCATGAACAAGCAGATGCGAATGGATGCCCAGACCGGGGTGATCGAGAATGGCCTGATGTTCCTGCCCGCAGCCGCCGAATGGCTCGAGGCATACGTACACGAGATGACGACCTTCCCCGCGGGAAAGCACGATGATCAGGTCGACTCGACCGCCCAGGCCCTGCACTGGATCAAGATGGCAAGGATCCCAGAGCCCGGCATTTACGCCTACTATCGCCAGATGGCCGAAAAGCAGGGCAGCACCGCCCCGGCGTGGTGAAGGTGAGCGTGGCCGGGAGACGGAAGGGTCAACGCCCGTGACCGCGACGCTGCGGTCGAGCGTCTAACACCGGGGCAGCCCGTTGCCGGGGCCGCTTCAAGGCTGTTTCGGCAGTAGCGGCGCGACGCGACTTAGTAATCGAAGATGCGAGACATCACCAGCATCCGACGCTTGCTGCTTTTCCTTGCGCCAGAGATCGCCCATGCGGGCTTCGATTTCGGCCGCGAAGCCAAGGTCGCCTGTTGCCCTTTCCCGCTCCCAATAGCGCCGACGGAACCGGTACAAAGCTTCGATCTGCTCGGCTTGATGTGCACTTTGCTGAGCGTCGTGCCAGCGCCACTTACTCGTCACCTCGTAAGTGGAGACGAACTGATGCGAGCGAGAAAGTCGAAGCCATAAGTCGAAATCTACGGAGTATCGTTCAGCTTCGTCGAAACCTCCGATGCTGAGCAGGGCGTCGCGGCGGGTCATGGAGCCAATGGTGGTGTGCACCCAATCCTGGAACGCGAACCAGAACACGTTCGATGGCTCGCCAGGCGGAATGTAGCCTCGGATCAACTCATTGCGTAATCCGAAGCGCTGTACTGCTGCAAAAGCCGCCGTCGCTCCAGGATACTTCATATGCAGCGCTGTTAGCGTGCTGACATGATGGGGCAACCACAAGTCGTCAGCGTCCAACCAGGCGATCAGGTCGCTGGTCGCACGCCGGAGTCCCACGTTGCGCGAAAAGCCCTCTCCCGAGTTGCGGGCGTTCCGCACCACGATCACATCATGGCTCTTGGCAATCTCATACGAGCCGTCAGTCGAGGCGTCGTCGACGACGATGATCTCGTCAACGCCCTGCATTTGAGCCTTAATCGACTGTATCGCCTCTCCTAGCCATCGCGCGCCGTTGTAGCACGGAATGATTGCGGAGACGCTGAGAGCGGCATCAACGCGCCGTCCTGCCGAAGTTACGGGCTCAGTTTGGTTGCATTCAGCCGCGCCGCTTCCGGCATTCAATCTTTTCAGGACAACGCCGTGCACCTTCAGCACGGATTGTTCACGCCAGAACGCTCTGAACTCAACCCGATAGCCCTTTTTAGCAAAGAAATCGAGGTGGAACATCCTCGACTGGTCCTCGAGGTCCGCAACTGCAATTGTATCTTCTGCCAGAACGGTTCTCGCCCCTAAGTTCTCGTAAATATCCAAAATGACCAGGGGGTCAGTCGCGAAGTCGTAAGGGCAGATGTCGATCTCAAAGATGGCGCTGTAGACACCCTCCTCGGAAATCAGGAAATCCCCTCCAAAGATGCAATGTCCTTTCTTGTGCAGCAGCGGGATGCACTCGATGAGGTCAGGTTCGATGTTGCCAGTGTTGCTTTGCAGGGCGCTTACCGCGAATGACCTGAGCATCGTGCCCTCACCCGCCTCCGTTTGAGGATAGGCAAGGCGAGAGAGGCGCGGCGCAGACCGGCGCGGCGCGGGTAGGCGAAGCATGGCCTGAATGGATTTGTCCAGGGATCTCCAGCTCGAAGGCTGGAGCGGCGCAGCCCGCAGCATCCGCAACGCAAAGACAACGGCCTGCGCAGGTTCGTTCAACACGATCGATTGTCGTACTGCTGCCGCCAAGCGCGCCAATAGGAGGGGCTGGGGAATATCAGAGCGGCTGCCTCCCCGGCGCCGATAGGCTTCGTATAGGGCATGAGCGCTGGAGCGAATTCCCACCGGATAGGTTCGGGGCGCGTGGGAGACGGAGGTATCCAGGACACGGTAACGGTACAGCGGTTCGTCGATGCGGAACGTCGGGGCTGCTTCTTCGAGCTTGAAAATGAGGTCCCAGTCTTCGGCATGCTTGAGTCGGACATCTAAGCCAGCTGTCTTCTCGTAGATGGCCAGTTTGAAGGAACGGAACGCGTTAGGGCCGGCCATCCAGACCAGAGGTACCGCGCGGTGCTCGGGTTTGGTAACCGTCACCTCGAGTGAGGCGAGTTGCGCGTTGCAATAAATGAGCTGAGAAAGAACGAGGCCTACTTCCGGCTTTTGAGCGTGTACGGCGTGGGCTCTTTCGATAGCGTTTATCGTCAATGCATCATCGCTGTCCAGAAATCCAACGATCCCCGACGACACCTTCGTCAGCCCAAAGGTGAGGGTCTTGGTATATCCCTCATTCCGCTCCCTTCTGTACAGCCGTATCCGGGTGTCACTGAGATACTTCCCAATCCGTTCGACTGAGTTATCGAGCGATGCATCGTCAACGATTACGAGTTCCCAGTTGCTGAAAGTTTGGTCCAAAACCGACTGAATCGCCTCGCCGATGTGGGCGCCGTTGTTGTAGTTGGCCATCAGGATCGAAAACTGTGCCATTCTAACCCGTGTTATTTGAAAATCGATTGAAGCGTAGCGGATTGTTTGCCGCGAGGCTGCCCTACCGTTCTGAACCATTCTGCCGATTCACGGCGGGCCTGAATTGTGCGCATCTGCGTTCATGGCGCAGACAGTATGCGTAATCGTGAGTGCGTCGGATCGAGAGCGGTTGGAGGCGGTGGTGGCGGACGGCAATCGCCTGCGCAAGCACATCGAGCGGCTGAGGTGGTTCTTGCCTCGGCGAGCGGCGGGCCAGTGCAACGAATAGCGGGGCAGGTCGGCGTGAGCCGTCCGATGGTTTGGCGATGGCAGCAGCGCTTCGCCGAAGTGGGCGTGGACGGGCTGCTGCGCGACAAAACCCGCAAGCCCGGCAAGCGGCCCGTTCCAGCCGAGACCGTCGCGCGCGTCGTGGCGCTGACCTGCGGCAAGCCTGCGGGCGAGGTCACGCAGTGGACCGGCCGGGCGATGGCGCGGGCGGCGGGCAGTTCGCCGACGTCGGTGCAGCGCATTTGGCGCGCGCACGACCTCAAGCCGCACCGGGTTGGCAGCTTCAAGCGCTCGCGCGATCCGGCAGTTGGCCGACAAGCTGATCGACGTGGTGGGCCTCTATCTCGCGCCTCCGGCTCAGGCCGTGGTGTTGTCCATCGACGAGAAGAGCCAGATCCAGGCGCTCGATCGCACGCAACTGGGTTTGCCGCTCAAATCCGGCCGCTGCGCCACCATGACCCACGACTATGTAAGGCATGGCACGACGACGCTGTTTGCGGCGCTCAACATACTGGACGGCACGGGGATTGGCCGCTGCATGCAGCGGCACCGGCATGAGGAATTCATCCGCGTCCTCAACACCGTCGAACGCGAGGTTGCGGACGGCAAGACAATCAAGGCCGTGGTCGACAATTACGCGACCCACAACCACCCCAAGGTCAAAGCCTGGCTGGAACGCCATCCACGGTGGACATTTCACTTCACGCCCACCTCGGGATCCCGGCTGAACGCGGTCGAGAACTTCTTCTCCGTGCGCACCCGAAAACGCATCCGGCGCGGCAGCTTCCGCTCGCTGGTCGACTTGCAGGCAGCCATCAAGCGCTATCTCGCACACCACAACAAAGCCCCAAAGCCGTTCGTCTGCACCGCAGCGGCAGCCTCCATCCTGGCCAAACTCGACCGGCTACCTGCATCATGTGTTTGAGTCACTACACTAGCACGGTGATGATCACCCCCATGATCGGGGCAAACAGCACAGTCGCCAGGTATTGGGCGGAGTTGAAAATCGCCGACGCTGTACCGCGCTCGGCGGTTAGGAACCAGGCCGCGACGATGCGGCTGTTGGCCGGAAAGGATGGCGCCTCCGCCACGCCGACCAGGGCGCGGAGCACGAACAGAACCGGCACCACGGCGGTGGCGGTCATCAGCTGGACGCCGCCCTGTAGCAAGGTGAACAGCGACCAGGTCATGATGCTGACGAAATACACCATCTTGGAACCATAGCGGTCGAGCAGCCAGCCGCCGGGGATCTGCCCCAGCATGTAGGTCCATGCGAATGCGGAGAACACGACGCCGAGCGACACAGGGCTGATGCCGAACTGCTTTGATATGGCCGGGCCGGCCAGCGACAACGTCGCCCGGTCGGCGTAGTTCACGACGGTGACGGCAAACAGCATTGCCCTCACCCCATAGCGGACGCGGCCTACCCCGGCCGCCGCACTGGAGATCGAGATCACCGGCGGGGAGTCCCGCTGCTGCGGATGGTGGCGTCCTCCCGGGTTCGCAGCCGCGGGTTCAGCGCCGTGCCTAATCCCGGGCCGGCTGGCGCCTGCACGATGCCGGTATGGATTACCGGCAACTCGGTCACCAGGTCGCGGTACCATGTGGCAAGGGTGGCATGCACTACCTCCTGGAAAATCGCCGTAGGCGCATGCAGCGCCAGGTGCAGCCCAGCCATTAGCGTCACCGGGCCTGTGCAGTCATGTGGAGCCAGCGGCTTGGCATAGCTCTCGGCGAGGGTGGAAATCTTGCGCCCGGTAGTCAGGCCGCCGCACCAGGCCAAATCCAGCATCACCACGTCGATGGCATCGGCGGCCAGCAAGTCGCGGAACGGCACCAAGCCACCCAGCGTCTCACTTCCGCAGATCGGCACCCTTGTGTGGCGGCGCAGGTCGGCAAGTGCCGCGACGTCGCTCATCTTGCCGATCGGGTCCTCGGCCCAGAAAACGCCGTAGTCCTCCAGCGCGCGGCAGATGCGTGCGGCCGCGTGGGTGCCCCACAGGCTGTGCAGCTCGGCCATCACTTCGATCCGTTCGCCCACGGCAGCGCGGATCTTGCGGAAGGGCTCCAGCCCGGCCTTGAGGTCCTACAACGAGATCATATGACCGCCGGTGGCCGGTGCGTAGATGTCGAACGGCCATATCTTCATGGCGGCATAGCCCTCCGCCAGCAGGCTTTCGGCCAGGGCGCCGGCGTCTCGGGCAAAAGCGATCTGATCGTCATAGGGTCCGGCCGCCTGGTCCGCCGTCCCGATATCCCGCCGCTGCACCGCGGCGGTGTTGTAGGAGTAGCCGGCACAGGTGTTATAGGCGCGGATTTCGGTCCGCGCCCCGCCACCCAGGGCCTCGTAGACGGGAATGCCATGCCGCTGTCCGGCCAAATCCCATAAAGCAATATCCACGGCGCTGGCCGCGCGGACCTCCGCGCCTGCACTGTCGAAGCCCAGATAAGGCGTCATCAGCTGCCGCGACACCGCTTCGATTTGCCGAGCGTTGCGGCCCAGCAGCCAGGGAGCCACCTGGTCGTGCAACGTCGCTTCCACCGCCGCGGCCCCGCGGAACGACTCCCCAAGGCCGGTCATACCGTCATCCGTCTCCAATTCGAGCCAGATCAGGTTGGAGCGCTCCGCGATGCGGATCGTCCGGAGTGCTGTGATGCGGTGCATCGGTCGTTCTCTCCCAAACGCCCGGCGTTCGCCGGAGCTGCTTTATTCATCCTTAATCAGCGTAGCTGAAATGCTAGGCACTTGCATTCAAGCCTCGCGGCTTGCCGCTGAAACGGGTGATGATCTTCACCACGCCATCCATTTACACACCTCAACGAGAGATGCCCGGCGAAGGGGTACGCACATCTCTCCGCATGTCGTCAGGGGATGATCCTGTCAGCCAGCATCCGGCCAATTCCTGCCCCAAGCTGCCCACAGCTTCGCGCCCATTGTTGGCATTCGGCGCCTTCCGCGACGTGCTCCGAAGCGGAGACAGCCGACCGGTGCGGTTCGGCGTCGTCGAGGAACCCCTACTGACGCCGGGGTCCCGCCCGTAAGTGCCTGGCGTACCTCACCCGACATTTCGGATCCGCACGCCAATGAGGGGATCCCACAAGCCGCCAACACACAGCCCATTATGCTGCGGGCAAGGTGGCCTTTCCCTCGCCATCTCGAATGCCTGTGGCAAGCGCCATTGCGGTCGCGTGCGTCCCTAACCGCCCGCCGACGTCGCGGGTCGCTTGGCCTTGGGCAATGAGGGTGCCGACCGAAGCCTCGATTGTTGCTCCCGCCTTCACAAATTTTGGCTGCTCCGTCCGTCTGCCGTGCCACGCCAGCAGCAGCGCGGCGGACAAAATCAGGGAGAACGGGTTCGCGATATCCTGGCCCGCAATGTCCGGGGCAGACCCGTGCGCCGCTTGTGCCATGGCGTGCTCGGTGCCGGCGTTCAGAGATCCTCCCAGCCCTAGGCTGCCCGACAATTCGGCGGTCAGGTCGGAGAGGATGTCGCCGAACATGTTCGTGGTGACGATGACGTCGAACCGTCGCGGGTTCCGCACGACATGCGCCATCATAGCGTCGACGATGACGGTATCCAGGGTCACCTTGGGATACTCTGCTGCCACCTCCTGGCAGGCGTCCAGGAACATGCCGTCGCAGATCTTGAGCACGTTGGCCTTGTGCACCGCCGTAACCCTTCTCGCGCGCTGCATGGCAAGTTCGCAGGCCGCCCGCGCAATCCGCAGGCAGCAATGCCGGGTTATGCGGCGAAGGGAAATGGCAACGTCGCGGGTGACGAGGATCTCGCCGTTGCCGATCTCCATGTTTCGGTCAGCATAGAAGCCCTCGGTATTCTCCCGCACCACCACAAGGTCGAACGCACCGACCTTGCCCGGAAGCCCATCGTAGGTACGTGACGGCCGTATGTTGGCAAACAAGTCCAGCCCCTTGCGGAAGAATTTCGAGGGGTTGATCTCGCCGCCGGCCTCGTTTTTGAAATCTAGGCTGGCAGTCGGGCCCAGGATAACGCCGTCTGCGGCCCGGGCCATGCCCAGCAGCTCCGGTCGGACCGTTGTGCCGTGCCGCTGGAAGCTCGCGTGGCCCACAACGTCGTGGGCCATCTCGATCGAGAGCTCAAATCGGGTTGCGACCGCTTCCAGCGCGACGACGGTGGCCTGGGTGATTTCCGGGCCAATGCCATCTCCCGGCAGCACCAGCAGCTTCATGGCCGCGGCCGCAGCGGCTCGAGGCCGGTCGCCGCACCGGGCACGTGGACCAGGATCACTGGGGCCGATCCCCCGCCAGCGTCACGCGGTGCATGATGCGGCGCTGGCCGTGATAGTCGTTGACGGGGTTGTGCAGCGCGCAGCGATTGTCCCAGAACGCAATCGAGCCCGGTTGCCATGCGAAGCGGCAGGTGAATTCCGGCCGAACCTGGTGCTCGAATAGGAAGGCGAGCAGGCCGACGCTCTCGTCCTCTGACATATCGGCGAAGCGAAGCGTATGACCGCCGTTGACGTAAAGTGCTTTGCGCCCGGTCTCGGGATGGGTGCGCACCACGGGATGCTCCGCTTCAAGCACCTGGCGTTCCTGCCCGGCGGCACGGTCCTCGCGCGTGCGGGTCTTTTCCGCCTTTGTAGAGCTGTTGATGGCTCGCAGCGGCTCGAGCATCCGCTTCATGCCGTCAGACAGCGCGTCGTATGCCGCGTAGCCGCTCGAGAACAACGTGTCGCCGCCGAACGCTGGCACTTCGCGGGCGATGAGCATGGTGGCCATCGGCGGGCGCTCGAGATAAGCGGTATCGGTGTGCCAGAGGCCGCCGAAGTTGACCTTCTCGTGCTCAAGCTTCGCGACCGTGATCACCTCGGGCGCTTCCTCGAGACCCTTCAGAAACGGGTAGTGCACAACGTCTCCAAAACGTCGCGCGAAGGCCGCGAATTGCTTGGGCGGCAGAGGCTGGTCGCGGAAGAACACGACTGAGTAGCGGAGCCAGATGTCGCGGATCGCTGCCAGTTGCGCGTCAGACACGCCGGAGACGAGGTCGGCACCATGGATCTCCGCACCGAGGGCGCCCGCCACCGGCTTGATGATAAGGCCATGCTCGGCTGGACTCATGCCGGTTGCACCGGGGACGATGGAGTTCGGACTGGTCTCGTTCATAATTAAGCCCTCTGCCGCGTTTTCCGTTGAATGCACAATGCACAATGTTAAGCCGCCAGTCAATGCTCGTGCCGCCTTGCCCAGCTTCTATCGGTGCCTACCCAAGTAGGTGTCTATCGCCTCCTCGCGCGCGGACGCGCCGCGTAGGTCTGCCGCATCGCGATGACCTACGATCGAGCCATTTCGCAGGAAGTAGACGGTATCTGCCAGCTGCATCGTCATGCGAAAGTTCTGTTCGACCAGCACGACGGACAGCGCGCTCATGTTGCGGATGATATCCAGCCGTTCGAAGACACGTTTGACCAACAGCGGCGCGAGCCCGAGCGAAGGTTCGTCGAGCAGCAGTAGGCGCGGCCCGGCCATAAGCGCGCGGCCAATGGCAAGCATTTGCTGCTCGCCACCGCTGAGCATCCACGCCGGGGACCGTGTCCGCTTGGCGATTTCCGGGAACAGGCCCAGGACCATCTCGGTTCGTTGCCGCAGGGTCTTGCGGTCCAGGTGATAGCCGCCGAGCACCAGGTTTTCGCCCACGGACAGGGTAGAGACGATCTCCCGCCCTTCGGGCACGTAGACCACGCCGCGCCGGACGCGTTGCCGAGCCGAAAGAGGGCCGAGCTTCTGACCGTCGAACACGATCTCACCCTCGGATGGGGTGAGGCCGGCGATGGCACGCAAGATGCTGGACTTACCGGCTCCGTTGGCACCCAGCAGCGCAACCACAGAGCCAGCCCTTACGGTGATATCGACCGCCCGGACCGCCGGCAAGGCGCCATAGCGGACGCAGACGGCACGGGCTTGCATCAGGTCAGTCATCGTCGGTACCCAGGTATATGCTGATGACCTCAGGGTCCGATCGTACTGCCTCCGGGGGGCCATGCGCCACCAGGCGGCCGAAGTTCAGGACGTAGATCCGGTCGCAGATCTGCATGATCAGATCCATGTCGTGCTCGACCACGATCATCACGAGGCCGGGCGTAACCAACCCCCGCAAGGCGTGGGTCAGCTCGCGGGTTTCAGCGGCATTCAACCCGGCCGCTGGCTCGTCCAGCAGCATGATCTTGGGGCTTGAGACGATAGCCCGGGTAATTTCGACAAGACGCAGGGTGCCAGGTGGCAGGGCCGTTGGCATGGCATCGGCGGCAGAGGCGATGCCCAGCCGGGCCAGAGCCTCGCAAGCGGCAACACGGGCCTGGCGTTGCTCCTTGCGGGCGCTGGGCAGGCCTAGGAGCGAGGCGGCCCAGCCGGCCCGGCCGTCCCGCATCAGCCCGACCATGACGTTTTCGGCTACCGTCAGGTCCGGGCATAGCGCGACATGCTGAAAGCTGCGCGCCAGGCCGCTGCGGGCGCGCTCGGCAACTGGCAAGGTGTCGAAGGCTGCATCGCCGAAGTGAATGCTGCCGCGTTGCGGGCGATAGAGGCCGGTTAGGCAGTTGAATAGGCTGGTCTTGCCCGCCCCGTTCGGGCCGATCACGCCCGTGACCTCACCGGGGCGAAAGGACACTGTCAGGTCATGCAGGACGGTATTGCCGCCGAAGGCGAGCGACATGCCGCGGGCCTCGAGCGTTGCGGCGGGGGTCATCGCCGTGCGCCCGCGGCGCGCCAGCGTGCGACGACGTGCCCGCCGAGGATAACTGCCAGCAATGACGAGCCGTACAGGACCGGGATCAGGTTGCCCGCGCCCGCCATCACCTGGGGAACCAAGGTCAGGAACGCGCCCCCGAGCAGTGCCCGAGCCAGGGTCAGGCCGTAAAGGCTCACGACCGATCCCACCAGCAGGAAGATGGACGACCACAGGGTGAAACTGTTGGGAGAAACTGTCGAGCTCGTGAAGGCTAGGATGGCACCGGATGCCGCCGCCAGCCCGCCGCTGAGGCCCATGACGCTCATCCGCGCCCAGTCCCGGGTGATGCCGCAGGCCTCCGCCGCTGCGGGATGAGACCGGGCGGTCAGCAAGGCCAGGCCCTGCCTGGAGTGCCGCAGACGATCCAGCACCAGTACCGCCACCGCCAACACGGCCAGCGCCACGTAGTAGTGCTGGAGCGGCTTCGACAAGCCGGGAATGAGCTCACCAGCGACGTAAAGCCCCTCGAACCCACCTGCAACCGGCCCGGCATTCAGGATGATCTCCGGCAGGGCGAGCGCCATCGCCATGGTGGTAACCGCAAGGTAGACGCCGGACAGCCTGCGAGACGGATATGCCAGAACGACGCCCAGCACGGTCCCGGCTACCAAAGCGAGTGGAAACCCCACCAGCAGGGACAGACCGTACTGCCGTTCGAGGATCGCGACGGCGTAGGCGCCCGCCGCGACGAACACGCCGTGGCCGATGGACACCTCGCCGCCGAAGCGCAGCAGAAGCGTGACGGCCAGCACAGCGATGCTATTCGCGAAGCACAGGCCCAGGCTGTAGAGCCAGAACCCACCCACCGCTCCAGGCATCAGGATCAGCAGCCCCAGTAAGGGCAGCTGCGCGTCCTGGCTGGCCAGGAGCCGCGGGCCCGGCATGGCGCGGGGGCGAAGCGCTGGCGCCAGCTCAGACACGGGAACCGACCCGACGCTGCAGCAGCCCGTTGGGGAACAGGTTGAGCGTCAGCATGATGAGACACAGCAGGAAGGTGTTGTTGAATTCGGGAGAGACGTAGAAAGTGAATAGGTTTAGCAGGATGCCAACGGTGATCCCGCCCACCGCGGCGCCGGGCAGGCTGCCGAACCCGCCGACGACGGCCGCAGCAAAGGCGTTGAGCATGAAGGACGGGACGGTCGTCGAGCTGAGGAAGGTGGTCGGCACGATCAGTAGCGCGGCGATAACGCCGAGAAGGGCGGCGGTGATCCAGGCGAACAGGTGGACCGACCGCATGTTCAGCCCGCACACCTCGGCGGCAAAGGGGTTGCTGGACACGGCGCGAAAGGCGATGCCGAGGCGGGTGCGATCGATGATCAGGAACAGGCCGCCGATGCACAGAACCGTCGTGCCCACGATAGCTAGGTCATAGCCGGACACTCGCAGCCCCATCACCACTGCGCTGAACTTCGGCATCGGCAGGTCCAGATCGACCACATCGGACCCGAACAGCAGCTGGATCGAGCCCTGAAGGATCAGCCCGATACCCAGGGTTGCGATGGTGCTCGTCAAGTCGGACTGGAAGACGATGGGCGCGATCACGGCGTAGCTTAGGACCGCGATCATGATGCTGATGGTCGCGGCCAGCAGGACCGCCTGGCCCCAGGACAGACTGAGGAACCAGCCACCGGAAAAGCCGAAAACCAGGAACGCTGCCAGGCCGGCGGCATTGCCGTGCGAGAAGTTCACGACGCGGGAGCACTTGAACACCATAACCAGGCCCAGGGCACCGAACGCGTAGAGGCAGCCGGAGATAAGGCCGCTCCAGATTAGCGGGAACAGGTCGCGACCAATGTCGCCGAGCAAGGTCATGGCGCCTGAGCCGCCCCGACCGGGGCACTCTCCTTCTCGATCAACTCCAGCACCACTGGGAAGTAGCGGCCGCCGAAGCCACCCGCGACCGCGCCCTGGAAGTAGCGCTGCGCCAGCTCCGCGGCCTTGGCATGCACGCCGTTGGCCTGGGCCAGCTCCAGCACGTATCCGATATCCTTAAGCACGTATTCCGGGGGGAATGCCTTGTCCGGAAAGGCCCGTTGCAGCATTGCCTTACGGCCATGATTGCGGAGCACGAAGCTGTCCCCCGAACCCTTGGAGACAGCGTCCAGCAGGACCTCGGGCGACACCCCTGCCCGCTCCGCCACCACCATCATCTCCGCCAGCGCCACGACGTGCTCGAAAACGAGCATGTTGTTGACCAGCTTCAGCACCTGTCCGGTGCCGACCCGGCCGCCATGGCTGACATCGGAGGCAATCATGTCGATGAACGGCCGGATGCTGGCATAGAGCGCGTCTGGGGCGCCTACCATTACGCTAAGCTGTCCCTTCTGCGCCGCCTCCCGCGTGCGAGCCACGGGCGCATCGGCGAATGCGATGCCCGAGGGGGCCAGCATGGCCTCCACGGCGCGCGCGAGGGCGACCGACGTTGTACTGAGGTCTACGATAACGGCGCCCTTGCGAAGGTGCCGGGCCAATTCCGTGCAGACGGACTCGACCTGCGGGCCGCCTGGCAACGATAGAAAGACGATGTCCGCCGTCGCCGCCAGCGCGGAGATTGACGGCGCAAGTTCGGCCTTAGTGCCATCGAGGATCGTGGCGGCGTTCGGCGCCATGTCGAAGGCGATGAGTGGACCGCCGTGCTTCAGCGCCATGTTGCGGCACATCGGGCCGCCCATGACGCCGAGGCCGATGAAGCCGATGGTTGCGGTTCTGTCCATCATCTCAATCCATCAACATGCCGCCGTTAACGTCGAGCACCGTGCCGGTGATCCAGTTCGACGCCGGCGAGCAGAGGAACAGAATGGCTTGTGCGATGTCCTCGGGCTGGCCGTAGCGGCCCAGCGGCACGCGATCGTGCGGGGATGGCGGGGTGCGCTGGGTGACCTTCTCCCACATCGGGGTCTCGACCGGCCCTGGCGCAACCACGCTGGCAAAGACGCCCTTGCTGGCGCCCGCCTTGGCAACCCATTTGAACAGGCCATGCACGGCGGATTTCGCGGCGACGTAGGATGGTCCGGCAGCCACACCGCCGATCTTGGCCGCAATAGAGCCCACGGCGACCATCTTGCCATAGCCCTGCGCCGCCATCACCGGGAACAGCTTCCGCACCGGGTGCAGCACGCCGAACAAGTTTACGTCGAGGATCGAGCGCCACTCATCGTCGCTGGACTCGCCCAGAGGGCGGTGGGAGATGCTGCCGGCACACAGGATGAGCACGTCGATGCGTCCGGCATCGCGCAGCGCGGCATCGATGACCTGGTCGGTTTCCTGCTCTGAAGTCACGTCATACCGGCCATAGGTGATTCCGGGTGTGCCGTGGAAGTCGACGCTTTCGGCCAGGTCCGTGGCGACCACTTTTGCTCCGGCAGCCGCCAAGGCGAGCGTGGTGGCGTGCCCGATGCCACCCGCTGCGCCGGTCACAAACGCCACTTGCCCATCCAGGCGGGCCGGGGCGCTTAGGGGAATCTCAACCATTTATCGTTCCTCGACCGTCGTTGGAGGGAGCCAAAGCCTACCGACCGGCGTCGAACGCGACGGCGGGATATGGGCGGAAGGTGCGGACCAGTTCGAATGTCCCATTCTTTGCTTGGATGATCGCCTCCTGCCGGGTACCACGATGGTCACCGGGGGTGAAGGTCACGCTATGCGCACCGCCCACGGTGGCGTCCTTCAGGGTATCCAGGGCCGCAATCAGGTTCTCACGCGTCATCGGTTTGCCGCTGGCCAGCAGCTTCTCGAAGCCTTGGCCGAAGAGGGCGGCGTTACTCCAGCCATTCAGGCCGAACACGCCCACCGGGTCGTTCGGGTAATACTTCCCGATGGCCGCGCGATAGGCCTTGATCTCAGGGTCATCGCCCGTGACGGGGAGCAGCCAGGACGAGAACAGCACGCCGTCGAGCAACGGCCCGGCGAGTTTGAACGTCGATGGATCTGCGGTGAAGAACGGGGCGAACCACTGTGCCTTCATGCCCTGGCGGTCTGCGGCCTTCAACGCAGAGGCTAGGTTCGCGTTCGAGCCAAAGAGGATGACGGCATCGGCGCCGGAATTAGCCACACGGCGAATCTGCGGGCTGAAATCGGTCGTCGTGACCTCGAATGACAGCACCTCGGCCGGGGTCACCTTCTGACTGGCCATGAACAGGTCGAAGCCGCGCTTGGCAGAGCGGCCCAGTTCGTCGTTTTCCCAGAGCAGGGCAATCTTCTTCAGCTTCAGCTCATCCAGCGCATACTGGGCGTTGGACGCCGCAGACCAGCCGTAATCGGGCAACAACGGAAAGACGTTGGGTTCCGAAAAGAACGCGCTGGCGCCGCCGATCGGACCGACGATTGCGAGCTTCGTTTCCCGAGCGTAGGGGATAACGGCCATGTTCGTTGCGGTGCCGACAGGGGCGGCGAGCGCAAAGACCTTGTCGTCCTCGACCAAACGCCGTGCAACGGCCACGCTGCGAGCCGGTTCGTAGCCGTCGTCATACGTGACGTATTTGAATTTCCAGCCGCCGGTACCGCCCTTCTCATTGACGGAGCGGAAGTACGACTCTGCCGCATGGGTCAGGATTGCGTAAAACGGCACAGGACCGGTCACCGGGGTAAATGCCCCAATCGTGACCGTCTTGTTGACGGCATCGATCCCGGGTGCGTTTCCCGGCGCTTGGCTTTGCGCCCAAGCGGTGGCCGGCGGCAGCAGGACAGCGCACTGGGCAGCCAGGGCAGTAAAGGCAAGGGCGATTGGACGCATTGTTTCCTCGTTTTTGTTCAGTTCCCCTCACCCTATAGCCAAACTATTTTACGCACAATGCACAATGCGTTATCCGGCCCAAGTTCTGGTCTGCATCGGGCGCGTTCTCCTGGGGCAGCGACAGTCCCGGCCGGGTTAGGCTGCCCGCACCGGGTTCACAGGCACCTCCAAAGCGTCCTTCAGCTCCTCCCACCCCGACTCGATGTGCCGCTTGGTCGTAAGCGCGGCGGCCGCCACGTCGCCGGCAATCATCTGCGCCAGCAGCTCGGCGTGCTCCGCCGCCGCCCGGCGGGCCCGCCCTTCGATCCTGCTGATCACGTCAAACGGGTAACGAGCCCAGAGGATTTGCACGAAACCCAGTGCCTGCGGTTGATCCGCAATCGTGTAAAGCTTGCGGTGGAAGCGATAATTTGCTGCCCGCGCGAGGCTGCCATCGCCTTTCTCGGCCGCGGCTTCGAACTCGGCCGCGAGCGCCCGCAGGTCGTCCACGTCGGCCGAGGCCAGCCGCTCTACGGCGCCCCGGACCAGTTCTGCTTCCAGCAGCACGCGCAAGTTGATGATCTGGCGCGACGCTGTGACGTCGAATGGGACGACCGTGGCGCCCTTATAAGAGCTGCCGCTGAGATAACCCTCGGCCACCAGCAGCTTGATAGCTTCACGAACGGGTGTGACGCTAGTCTTTAACATCTGAGCAATCTCAACCTGCTTAACCCGGGCACCGCGGGGGAAGCGACCCGAGATAATGCCTTCGCGCAGGAAATCCGCTACCTGCTCTTCCTTGGTACGATATTCCATGATGCTCCGGCATGAATTCGGCGTTGCAGACATCGGGACGACGCACCCCGCAATGCACGATGCCGAATGCCTACCACACTTCCAGTGCTGGTTCTCGAGCGATATGGGCGGCTAGGTGGGTGCCACATCCACACGCACGACGAAGCCTGCAAGGTCGGGCCGTGCCGCCGGGTAGCGGTCCAGGACCATGGGATCATGGGCGGGAACAACGTGGTCGTCGGACTCTGCAAGGGTACGAATGGTCGCGTGGGCTGCCAGCATCTTGCCGAGGTCATGCGCGACAGCGAAGGGCACGGCCCGCTCCAACTCCTCATAGTAGTGTAGCGCGTCGGACGCGAGTACGACCCATCCGCGCCGGGTCCGCACCCGCACGATCTCCTGCCCCGCAGTATGGCCACCAACATGGTGCAACGATATGCCGGGTGCGAGCTCGATGACGGGGCCATGGAGGTCCACGCGGTCCTGGTACAGGCAGTCCAGCACGACCGCGATCTCCTTCGTGCCATAGGGACGTCGGATGAAGCGGTGCTGCATGTCCGGACCGGTCGCGAACTGCATCTCCAGCGCGGGCACATGGAACCGGGCCGCAGGGAACTGATCCACGTTGCCGATGTGGTCGTAATGCAGGTGCGTGAGGACCACCGTTTCTACCGCGCCCGCCTCGAACCCCAGAGCGACCAATGCCTGGACAGGCGAGCCGATGAACTGCAGTCCGTGCTTCTCGAGCGTGGCCTGGCTCGTCCCGGTATCAACCATAATGGCTCGGCGCGAACCGCCAGCGTCATCAACAATCACCCAGCAGAAGAAGTCCATAACATGGGTCTTTAGCGGGTCGGCATCGGAGATGAAGTTCTGGCCACGCGTCCGGCCCGGGTTGGTGGCAAAGCGGATCGCGTAGATCTCGTAGGTCGGTTCTTCAGCCAAGGGGGATCCTCATGAGCCGTTGCCGAACCGGACCGCGCCAGCCGTTGTCACCTCGGCGTAGCGGCGCAGCCCGGCCAGCGCAAATTCGTGCTCGTCATCCGTGGCACCGCAGCAGCAATCCTCGAGGATCGTGCATGCATAGTCACGGTCATGCCCTTCGCGCGCTGCCCCTTGCACCACGCCGTTGGTCGACACCCCGCACAGCACGAGGTGATCGATGCCTTTGGCACGCAGAATGGGCTCCAGGCTGGTGCCGTAGAACGGGCTGACGCGATGCTTGACGATGTCAAAATCGCCGGGTTGCGGCGCAAAGTCCGGATGGACCTCGGTACCCCAGGTACCAAGCTTGAACAGCCCATTGTCCCGCGCTCTGGAAAAGATCGGCGAGGCTGGGGGGCATTCGCGGTAGTCGGCCGAAAAACCGACCCGGACGTATCCCACCTTCACGCCCGCGGCACGGGCCGCGGCAATGGCGCGCACGGTGTTGGCATAGAGCTGACGCTCCGTAGCGCGGGCGACGTAGGTCGCGCCGTTGGGGCCGTCGGGGTGGACGAGGTCGTTCATCATGTCCATGACTAGCAGGATCGATCGCATTGGGGCTCCATGGTTTTTGGATGTGGATTCAGGTGACGGAGGCGATGACGCCAGGGTCGATTATGTCCGTGTAGGCCACGGCTTTCACCTCGTCCCCGAAGCCAAGCATGAAGTCCTTGTTCTGGTCGAAGGCTTGCTGGGTCAGCGTCAATTGCCGGGCAAAGGCAGTCCGCTGGTCAGCAAGCGCGTGTTGCAGCAGGGCCGGGTCAGTCTGACTCCAGACCGTTTTGTGTACGGCGGCAGCCGCGCGGGACGGATCGTCGTGGATCAGTGCATTGGCCCGTGCCAGGCCGCGCGCCAGGCTCGTGAGTTCCGCCCGGCCGGATTTCAATACGGCTGGACGCGCTGCGAGGATGGTGTATACGAATCCGTCCAGCCCTGGCACCTCGCCATGCGAGGGCCGGGCTACCCAGACGGCCAGCCCCTCCTCAACCGCCCGGTTATTGGCCGGTGCCGTGGTGTTGTAGCCGTCGATCTGACCGGCGCGCAGGGCCGGATACATCTGATCGAGCTTGATGACCGTTAGCGTAACGTCCCGGTCCGCATCCATGCCGGCCAGCCTGAATAGATACCGCCACATCTTGTCGATGCCACTGCCGCGCCCGCTGACGGCCAGGGTCATACCCTTCAAGCGCTTGATCCGCTCGATTAGCGGCATGCCTGGCTGAAGCCCGGCACGCTGGGCCGCCGCCTTGCTGATGATTGCGTCGCTGGCGTATTGGGTCATCAGCGGCGCGAAGACAGAGATGCGCTGGCCCTTCGTCGCGGCCAGGATGACGTCGCTGAGCACGAGGCCACAGATATCAAAGCTGCCGCCCAGCATGGCCGCCATGGCGGTGGTGCCGCTCCCGGTCTGCACCAACTCGACGTCTAGTCCCTCCTCGGCCAGAAAGCCCGCAGCATTCGCCACGAACAGCGGCAGGTAGGCGAAGGTGTATCCGCCGACGCCGATGGTCAGCTTCCGTGCGGGCGCAGCCAGGCCCGGGCTGGCCAGCGCATAGGCAGGCGCCAGCGAAGCGGCTTGGAGTAACCTCCTGCGTGTGGTCATGGTCGCGTCCTCGTTGTTTCTTGTGTTTAGTTCGTCAGCGCCAGCGGAACAGCCAACGCTCCAGCAGGCCGAGGCCTTCGTTCAGCAGCGTCGTGACCGTCATCAGCGCGAACAGGGCAGCAAACACCCCGGCCGTGTTGAACTGGCCGGCCGCATCCTGGGTCAGGAAGCCGATGCCCTGGTTGGACGCCATCATCTCCGCCGCAACAGCACCGACGAAACCATAAGGCAGGCCCAGCTTGAGCCCGGTGAAGATCCAGGGGAGCGCAGACGGCAACACAACGTTCTTCTGGATGTAGAGGGGGCTCGCATCCATCAGCGTCATGGCCTCGATCAAGCGCCGATCCACCTGGCGCACACCACTCATCGTGTTGAAGAACATCAAAAAGAACACGCTGACCGCGGCCAGCACGATCTTTGGGGTCATACCAATACCGAACCACATGATGAACAAGGGGGCCAGGGCCACTTTAGGGACGCCATATACGGCGGTGACGAACGGGTCGATCGTGCGCCGAGCCGTGTCGCTGCGTCCGATTGTCAAGGCGAGCGTGATAGCCGCGACGGAGCCGATCACGAAGCCGATCGCGGTTTCCTGGAAAGTGACGAGCAAGTGGCGCTGAAGCAGGCCCGAACGGGTCCAGGTCCAGAGCGTAGTCCCGATCTCGCTCGGGCTGCTCAGCCAGAACGGACTGACGAGCCGGCCAGAGACACCTTCCCAGGAGGCCAGGAACATGATCGCGACAACGAT
>JAABUK010000793.1_pt1 | contig 34811 bp, 28 predicted proteins | sample 5559141 | NCBI WGS metagenome assembly JAABUK01 (sample SAMN10711869, study PRJNA513367) | rock metagenome | isolation source: Antarctica rocks | place: Antarctica: Victoria Land, Pudding Butte nord | collected 2016-01-03
ACAAATTCGGCCTCGGGGGAAGCCGCCTGTGCCCAACGCAGCATCGACCGCTATGGAACCTGTTGATATCACCGACACAGGAACGATTGCTTCTTTCGAACCTAAACGGAGAATCGAGCCCTTTCCAAACTGCTTCTCAATCTGGCTTAGAGTCGCCTCCAGGGCACGTGATCTCTCTTTTTCATCCATGGTGTTTCGATTGTAGCGGCTTTCCTCTGTTTTCGCCATATGTTCGCCTCAGAAAAATGAGTAAACTAGCTAGATGCCCGACCCGACACCCGGTCTCCAAACTTTTGAAGCTGGTCTTGACGAGCTCGAGAGCGTGGTCCGCCAGTTGGAAGCGGGTGATTTACCTCTTGAGAAATCGATCGAGCTGTTCGAATCCGGTATGGTGTTGAGCGAGCGCTGCCGCCGACAGCTTCTGGATGCGGAAACCAAGGTGGAGATGCTGGTTCGCAAGGAAGGCAAGATGCAGCCTGAGCCGTTCCGGCCGGAAGGGCGCGCGCAGCAGTGAACCTTGCTGAGTACCTGAAGGCGCAGCAGGCGCGCATCGATGGCGAGATAGACCAGCTTGTTCCCGCGGAGGCGGTAGAGCCGAAGACGATCCACCGGGCCATGCGCTACAGCCTAATGGCAGGCGGAAAACGGATTCGTCCCGTGTTGTGCCTGGAAGCTGCCGCGACTGTGGGAGGAGCAACGGAGAGCGTGCTGGCTGCGGCTTGCTCGCTAGAATTTATCCACACCTATTCGCTGATTCATGATGACCTACCGAGCCTGGATAACGACGATTTCCGTCGTGGCAAGCCGACCTGTCATAAGGTTTTCGGTGAAGCCATGGCGATTCTTGCGGGAGATTCGCTGCTCACGCTGGCCTTTCAAGTTTTAGCCGAACTGCCGGGAGTTGTGGCAACGCGGCAGATTCGCATGGTTGGTGAACTTGCCCGAGCGTCGGGCACTGTTGGCGGGATGATTGGTGGCCAAGCGGCTGACATTGAGGGCGAGGGCCAAGAGCCGGACGCCAAATTGCTGGACAGCATTCACCGTGCAAAGACGGGTGCTCTACTGTGTGCGAGCGTTTGCATAGGCGCGATCTGTGCGGGAGCTTCGGAAACGGATATCAGGGCCCTTACTGCTTACGGCGAACATATCGGGCTGGCGTTCCAAATTGTGGACGACATTCTGGATGTGGAAGAAAGCTCTGAGGCGTTAGGAAAGACGGCGGGGAAAGATGCCGGTCAGGGCAAGATCACCTTCCCAGCAGTATATGGCCTCGAAATGTCGCGGACCATGGCGCATACGGAATGTGCGGCCGCTCATGCGGCAGTCTCGCATTTCGGGCCGAGGGCGCAACGCTTGCGCGAAATTGCCGACATGATTGTGTACCGTAAGTCTTGAAGCAGCGTTTGGATCTTGTACTTGTAGCTCGCGGCCTGGCGGGATCGCGGGAGAAAGCGCAGGCTTTAATTATGGCGGGCAGCGTAATGGTGCAAGGGCAAAAAGCGGCCAAGCCCGGACAAACCGTTGAACCCGATGCAGAAATTGCAGTGGCTGCGCCGCCGCGATACGTTTCTCGCGGCGGGTTGAAGCTGGAAGCAGCTCTTCATGGATTTCACGTTGACCCTACGGGCCTGATCTGTATCGATATTGGCGCTTCTACAGGCGGGTTTACGGATTGCCTATTGCAGCACGGTGCGAAGCGGGTTCATGCGATTGATGTCGGCACCAATCAGCTGGATTACCGGCTGCGTACCGACCTGCGCGTGCGCTCGCAGGAGCATCGGAATGCGCGAGAACTCAAGCTGGACGATATCGGCGAGCTTGTCGAATTGCTGGTATGCGACGTAAGCTTTATTTCGGTGACACTGATTCTGCCCGCCATGATTACGCTGTTAGCAGCGGGCAGCCGCATGATTGTTCTGGTGAAGCCGCAGTTTGAAGTGGGCAAAGGCCAAGTTGGGAAAGGCGGCATTGTCCGGGATCCGGAGTTGCACGTTTCGGCATGCGCAAGGGTGGAAGAGGCGGTGCGAGCCGCTGGTTTTGAAACGGCCCTGATGCCGAGCCCGATTCTGGGTACTGAAGGCAACAAGGAGTTTCTTCTCTATGGGCACCATTAAGACTGTCGGGATCTTTTCAAAGCCGAAAGTTGCAGCGGCAGTGGACCTGGTGCCTCGCGTTGTAACATGGCTCACGGAACGCGGCTTTAAGACGCGTTGCGATTACGATACGTGCGTGTACTTAGGAAGCGCCGGAGGTTTAAGCCGCGACGATGTTCCCATGGGTTGCGACCTGGTGATTGTGATGGGCGGTGACGGCACGTTGATATCTGCGGCGCGCGCCATTTCGGGACGAGAGATTCCGCTCTTTGCTGTGAATTTAGGCGGCCTTGGATTCCTGACAGCTATCACAAAAGAAGAATTGTTTCCCGAACTGGAGCGTGCGCTTGGCGGCGGACACCGGATTGGAAAGCGAAGGTTGATGAAGGTGGATGTTATACGCAGCGGTCGGGCTGTCTCGCATTATGAGGCGCTGAATGACGTGGTGATTACGAAGGCGTCGATTGCGCGCATGATCGATTTAGAAGCTTATGTGGATGATATGTTTGTTTGCTCCTACAAGGCGGACGGCCTGATTGTTTCGACACCCACCGGGTCTACGGCTTATTCGCTATCTGCAGGAGGTCCTATCATTTACCCGACGGTAGCCGCGGTGTGCATTACGCCAATTTGCCCGCATACGTTGACAAACCGGCCCGTGATCGTAAATTCGTCGAGTGTGATTTCGGTGCTTTGCCGGGCTGAAGATTCATCAGGGTTCCTGACGATCGACGGACAGGTGGGTGAGCCGCTGCACGAGAATGACCGGATTGAGTGCAGCAGTTCCGAGCATGAGTTAAATCTGATAAGACCGCCGCAACAGAAATTTTTCGATGTGCTGCGGCAGAAGCTGAAGTGGGGCGAACGTTAGAGTGCAAAGTTTTCTATTTCTGAAGGCTTACTCTAGAACCACAAATTTGGGAATGCAGATCGAGCAGACATTATGGCTCCAATAACTCGCGGACCTTCCGAATACTCTGGAATTGAAGTCCATATTTCTGGAATTTTTGCTTGACGCACTTGACGGCAGTTACCGCTCATTGCAAGAAGACCTGAGTCTGAGAGATAGACCGTCAAGTAAGGCTTTTTCAATATGCGGTGACGGAACCGCTTTCTGGATGTGCGCTTCAAGGGGTTGGCGAAGGATGCTCGGTAGCCTAGAAGGACCTTTAGGCCTACCGGGAGAGAGGTCGAGCGGGATCTCGTAGGGGTTCGTCTATTAACGTGAACAGACACGAAGAGGGAATTGACGAAGCCGTAACCTAAGAGGCCGCCTGGAAAGAGGCGGCCTTTTGGTTTACACAGTCTCGGTTGCCATAGGCCAAACAAGTTTGCCTAAGAGCTTAAACACCCCAGCCATGAATGGATGAGTTTTTGGGGGGCAGGTCAGCACATGCCAAAACTGACGCCCCGCCCTACTGCTTTAAAGACGTGCCGAGCGTTTGAGAAATCTCTTTCGGCGCAGCCATATCCCGAACCCAATTGTGCTGGAGGTCAGCAACCAGGTAGAAGGCTCAGGTGCGTTGGTACCAAAATCTTGTTGAACGTTGGTGAGATTTGCAAAAGCGGGAGATATGGCCGTGCCTGTGGAACTCAGATTGATCGTCTTCAGAACGTCAATAGTAGTAGCCGGAATAAAAGCAACGACCGTATTGGCCGATAGATTTGAGCCTGAGATCGACGCCCCTGATGTGATGCCTACGCCGGAAAGGCAGGCTGTTCCAGTATTGTTAAGCAACCCCCCGACGCAGTCTATTTCATTTACGTTCGCAACAGAAGCTATGCTGCTAGTAGAGCCGGTGGTGACAAGAGTTAGGGAATTAAATGCATTAAACACCGGATCAGCACTTGCCCCATGAAAGCCGATTACTCCCGTGTAACTACTGGGCAGAATGCTGTTGCTTGTGCCCCAATTTGCGGCGAAGCCAAACTTCGGACCTCCGGCACTCAATTGAGGGGTGACCGTAATGTCGGTGGCGGTTATGACTGTTGTATTAACAGAAAGCGTGGCAACATAGCTGAAACTTGAGAAATTAAATTGAGGACCAAGCGAACAGCCGGTACTTCCGTAACTTTGATAAGTCGCAAGACTCGCGACACCGCATGGAATTATTGCAGCCGAGAGCGCAGCCTGAGCTAGCAATAAGATCGGACAAAATACTAAAATTGATTTGATTTTCATAGAGCCTCCGGTGGATTCATTCTTTTTTTAAATAAACCGCTAGAAAATATTAATAAGTCTAGGTCACGCGACCAATACCGTGTTGTACGTTAAAACACTACGTTAAACTACGTATTGACTTAAATACGTTGGTCTGAGTAGAAATCCACTTTCTGCGTTTACAAGCGCGCCTTTGTTGGCACAAATGCAATTTTCTATAGATCGATCATGCGATTTTTATGAGAGTAAAGAAGGAGCGCAGTGATGGAATGGACATCCAATTTTCTCATCAAACTGGATCTGTGAGTTTCCACAGTGCGAACGCTGATGTTCAGGTTATAAGCAATTTCTTTATTAGTGAAACCTTTCGCGAGCAGTTTTAGGGCTTGCATTTCCCGGCCTGTCAGCAGACTTTCCTGTGTAGGTTCCTCTCTTTTAATATCTTTGAACAGTACACTCGCGACGGATTCGGTAAGGAAACACTCATGTCGCGAAACGCATTCAACCGCACGCAAAAAAACTTCGACGGAATCAGTCTTAAGTATGTAGCCCAGCGCACCTTCAGCTATCAATAAGTGACTGACGTTTTCTGCGGGCGAAGAGGCTAGAATCAGGAATTCCGTTTGAAAGCCGGCCCCTTTTATGGTCTTTATTACTTCGAGGCAATTCACATTCGCCAAAGACGAATCCAGCAAACAAAGATTAGGATGGGGCTGCTCAAAGGCAAGACTCACCGCAGTGGTGCCGTTTGCCGCCTCTAAAAATTGCGCGATTGGGACAAGTTCTTGCAAAAGCGAGACAATACCGCGTCGAATTAAATATTCTGGAGCGGCGACCAGAACTTTCGCTAAGCTGGATTCATTAAGTTTTGGGACAAAATCCATTCAAGCTACCCCAATTACTGCTCAAGAATATATATCATTCGCTCGGGCTGAGGCGCGACTTGCCACCCGTGACATAAAGGCAGCTTTTAGGCCCGCTGCCTTTGGTGACTGGTGAGATAGATCCGGAAGCCATGCGGCGCGTGAAGAGATAACGAGAATCCCAGCAAAAAAAAGCCTTGAATTTGGTCTTTCGGCAATTCCGAGTCCGGAGGAACGAAGTCGGTTGTCCCGAAGCAACAGGAGGAGCTTTCGATGATCTTTCGATTGCCGGTGCGGTGCTGGGCTGGTGCACGGACTGGCACCGCCACAAAGCAAGAAGCAGGTTACTTCGTCTAAACGATCAGGCGACGGTTCTAATTTTCAGCCGTTCATCTGGACCGCTTTCGCGTATGGTGGGGGCAGCAGAATGACTGAAGCTCAGATATCGACACTAGCAATATCGGTGATCATTCAGATGTCTTTCCTGATTTTTAGCAACCGCACAACGAATAAATCGAGAGAGACTCTGCGGAGAGAAATAGAGGCGTTGCGTTCCGAAATCAAGGCAAGTATGGGTGAATTTAAATCTCCGAGTTTCGTCAATTGCGTGCCTTGTGGAACGCGCGGGTGACAATATTCTTCACCTGCTTGCTGATATAGATCGTCGGCTAATTAACTTAGAATCGCGCTAGCTGCGCTTCGTAGGCTGCGATTGCCGGTTCTTGTTTTAGAATCCAGCCTAGTTCATCTACACCGTCCAGCATGCAGGCCTTGCTGAAGGGGTCCACCGGGAATTCTACCTCCCCGCCGTCTGGAAGCGTCAGCATTTGAGATCGCAAGTCTACTTTCAAAATCGCGTTATCGGGCAGGGTGAAAAGTTTGGTGTGGATGTCTTGCGAGACTACGATCGGCAGAAGAGAATTTTTTAGGGAGTTACCTGTGAAGATATCGGCGAAGCTAGTGCTGATTACCGCGCGGAAGCCGAATTGAGTGAGCGCCCAGGGGGCGTGTTCGCGGGAACTGCCGCAGCCGAAGTTATCGCCCGCCAGTAAAATCTCTCTGCCTTGCCCTTCCGGACGGTTCAGAATGAACTCCGGATTCGGGGAACCATCGGGGAGATAGCGCCAATCGTTAAACAGTTGTTTGTTGAGCCCTTCTTTTGAGGTGGTCTTTAGAAAGCGGGCGGGGATGATCTGATCGGTATCGATGTTGTTCATCAACATCCGGACGGCTTTACTTTCGAAAGGAACGAACGGCTTCACATCATCCTCCTGACGTCGGTTACGACGCCGGTTACGGCGCTTGCGGCGGCGGTTAGGGGACTCGCTAGGAAGGTGCGACCGCCTTTGCCTTGGCGGCCTTCAAAGTTACGGTTGCTGGTGGAGACGGAGTACTCGCCCGGTTGCAGCATGTCGCCGTTCATGGCAATGCACATGGAGCAACCGGGCTCACGCCATTCGCATCCGGCAGCGCGGAAAACTTCGGGTAACCCTTCGGCTTCGGCCTGGCGCTTCACTTCCTGAGAGCCGGGTACAACGAGCACGCGGGTGGTTGAATTCACTTTGCGGCCTTTCAAGATGCTAGCCGCGCTGCGCAGATCTGAGATGCGGGAATTGGTGCAGCTACCGATAAAAACCACGTTGACAGGGTGGCCGAGGATGGGCTTGCCGCCTTCGAGACCCATATAGCGGAGAGCTTTTTCCATGCTTTCGCGTTCGCGCGGATCACTGATTTTGGCGGGATCGGGGAGTGCGCCGGTGATGGGCACGCCCATGCCGGGATTGGTGCCGTAAGTGATCATCGGCTCGATGGCTCCAGCGTCCATTGTGATCTGGTGATCGAACGTTGCGCCATCGTCGGTCGGCAGTTGCTTCCAACGTTCGAGAGCGCGCTCCCAGGCTTGGCCTTTGGGTGTGAATTCGCGACCGGCCAGGTATTCAAATGTAATGTCGTCCGGCGCGACCATGCCGGCGCGCGCTCCGCCTTCGATAGACATGTTACAGACGGTCATACGCTGCTCCATGGTGAGGGCGCGGATGGCGGAACCGGAATATTCGAATACGCAACCGGTGCCGCCGCCGATTCCGATTCGTGCAATCAGGTTCAGGATGATGTCCTTTGCCGTGACGCCTTTGCTGAGCGGGCCGTCCACCTGGACCTGAAAGGTTTTCGAGGGGCGCTGGAGTAGGCACTGGGTGGCGAGCACCTGCTCCACTTCACTGGTGCCGATACCGAAAGCCAACGCTCCGAAAGCTCCATGGGTGGCAGTGTGGGAATCGCCGCAGACTACGGTCATGCCGGGTTGCGTGGCACCGTATTCGGGACCAATGACATGAACGATGCCTTGCTGGGAACTATGGACGCCGAAACATTGGATGCCGAAATCCAGGCAATTTTGTTCCAGTTGCTGGAGTTGGTTTTCGGCGATTTTGTCGAGGATGGGGAGTGAGCGGTCGCTGGTGGGGATGCTGTGATCCGCCGTCGCGAGCGTGCGTTCAGGGCGGCGCACTTTGAGATTGCGCTCGCGTAGACCGGAGAAGGCTTGGGGGGATGTTACTTCATGGACTAAGTGGAGGTCGATGTAGAGGAGCGTGGGGGCACCGGCCTGCTGGTGCACTATGTGGTTGTCCCACACTTTCTCGATGATGGTTCTGGGTGTCATAAGTAATCGCAGATTGCGGTTCCGACTTGTTCGGTGGTGGCCGTTCCTTTCAGGTCGGCGGTAACGTTGCCGCTTTCGAGGATGGCTTCCATAGCTTTGTTGACTCTTGCGGCGTCGTCTTTCAGGCCGAAGCTGTATTCCAGCATGGCGGCTACGGAACCGATCGCTCCAAGTGGATTTGCTTTGTTTTGGCCCGCTATGTCGGGGGCGGAACCATGGACAGGTTCGTAGAGGCCGGTCCAGACTCCAGAAGGTTTGCGCTCGCCGAGCGAGGCGCTGGGGAGCATGCCGATAGATCCGGCTAGAACGGCTCCTTCGTCACTCAGAATATCGCCGAATAAATTTTCAGTGAGTACAATGTCGAATCGTTTGGGGTTGAGGATTAACTGCATGGCGCAGTTGTCTACTAAGAGATGATCGAGAGTAACATCAGGGTAACCCTGCGCAATTTCAATGACTACTTTGCGCCATAACTGCGAGTTTTCTAGGACGTTTGACTTATCGACCGATGTGACTTTATTGCGGCGGTTACGCGCAAGATGAAACGCCATGTGAGTAACGCGCTCAATTTCGGGGCGCGTATAGACCATAGTGTTTACGGCCCTTTCTTCCGCACCGGTTCCGCTGATGCCTCGCGGAGTTCCGTAATAGATGCCGCCCGTTAGTTCTCGGACGATGATCATATCGGTGCCATCCACCAGGTGATTTTTCAGCGGGGAAGAATCGAGCAGAGGCGCGTAGGTTCGTACCGGGCGGAGGTTGGCGTAGACACCCATGGCTTTGCGGATGCCTAGCAGACCTCGTTCGGGACGCTTTTCTGGCGGAGCGTCGTCAAACTCCGGGAGCCCTACGGCACCAAGAAGAGTGGCATCCGCGCGAGTTGCGGCTTCCGCGGTTTCGGGGGGCAGCGGAGAGCCTTTTTTGTGGATAGCAATGCCGCCCAGAAGACCTTCTTCCAGGTGCAGTGTGTGGCCGCCCTGCATGAGGACGGTTTCGAGCACACGCACTGCCTGGTGCGTTACTTCGGGCCCGATGCCATCACCGGGCAGAACCAAAACTTTGAATATCAACTGGCCGCGACTCCTAGCTGAGTGCCTCGCACGGTGGCGATAAGAGCCACAATCTCTTCGTCCATAATTCCCTTTTTCCGATCCGCCAGAGAAGTGAATTCCTGGTAAATTATGTCGAGTTCTTCGCGTGTGAGAGTGAAGTTCAATTCCGTGCAGCGCTGCGTGAGCGCATGGCGGCCGCTGTGTTTACCGAGGACCAGCTTGCCTTCCGGCACGCCGACGGACTTCGGATCAATAATTTCGTAGGTGGTCTTTTCCTTGAGGTAGCCATCCTGATGTATACCGGCTTCATGTGCGAAGGCATTACGACCAACAATGGCTTTGTTCGGCTGCGGGCCGAAGCTGATGATGGAACTGAGAAGCTGGCTGGTTGCGTAGAGGTGTTCGGTGTGAATGCCGGTGGTGTACGGATAGCGATCGTTTCTGGTCTTCATCACCATGACAAGCTCTTCAAGCGAGCAGTTGCCGGCACGTTCGCCGATGCCGTTGATGGTGCATTCGACCTGTCTGGCACCAGCTTGCACGGCAGCTAGAGAGTTGGCGACCGCAAGGCCAAGGTCATCATGGCAGTGGACGCTAACGACGGCGGTATCACCAAGGGCTTCGACGACACGGGCGATCAGTGCGCCGTATTCTTCGGGAGTGGAATAACCCACGGTATCGGGAATATTAACGGTGCGGGCACCGGCGGCGACTACCGCGCGGGAGACTTCGATCAAGTAATCGGGATCGGTGCGGGCACCGTCTTCGGCGGAAAACTCGACATCGTCCACGTGTCGGCAGGCGAGTTCGACAGCGGCAACGGCGCTATCAAGAACTTGCTGCCGGGAACGCTTCAATTTGTACTTCAGGTGGATATCGCTGGTGGCGATAAAGGTATGGATTCTCGGGCGCTTTGCGTTACGAAGCGATTGAGCTGCGCGTTCGACATCGCCCGTGGTGGCGCGCGCTAGCGCGGCAACCTGCACCCAAGGGAATTCGCGGCTGATAGCATCAACGGCTTCGAAATCGCCATCGGAGGCGATGGGGAAGCCGGCTTCCATAACGTCGACGCCTAGTTCAACGAGCTTTTTCGCAATTTTGAGCTTTTCCGGAACCGTCATGCTGCAGCCCGGGGATTGCTCGCCATCCCGGAGCGTTGTATCGAAAATCCAGACTCGATTTTTCATAGCTCCCCTAAAACCTCTTCAGCGTATGCCGAACTCAAGCATTACGCAAATTTATTCTATTCGCATTAGGTATAAGCTGGACCGATGCGCGAAAAACGGGATCCGCGCTTCGAATTAAGATTTTTTGAAGACAAATTCGTTGCAACCAAGGGTGCCGCCGGCTGTGACCAATTTACGGAGTTCAAAGCCGCGTTTCAGGAAAAAGTCGAAGATTTCTTCTGGCTTGGCGACCTCAAAAGGGTAGCCGCCGACCCAATCGACCACGTCGCGCCAAGGAGACATGCCACGCACTTTGCCATACTCGCGCCATTGCTTAAAGGGGCGGAGGCGAATCGCATCTTTCACCCAACTGCGCCAGTAGAGATTGAAGCAAATGATGCTGGCGTAGGCGGATTTTAGAGGTTTCGGAACCTTGTTGTAAAGCTTTTTGACCGTGAGCCAGCGCTGGCTCTTTTTTCCTTGCTGGTTATATATGGCGATAAAGAGCACGCCGGCGGGCCGGACGAGTGGAGCCACGTTTTCGAGCGCATTCCACATAGAGCCGGTGTGATGCAGGACACCCCAGGAGTACACGATGTCAAAACTGCCAAGGCCGGTGAGATATTCGGGGTCGAGAACGGATCCTTCTTCGACGGTCCAGTTCGGATCATTCGGAAAGAACCGGCGGCGGAGTTCAGCCGTGCATTTGACGGAAGCGGGGTCGTAATCGAAGGAATGGACTTGTGCGCCCAAGCGGCGGGCCGCCAAACTGAACAGGCCGCTACCGGAACCGGCATCGAGCATGCGGAGACCCGCAAGCGATGTGAGTCCGAGCATGGACTGGAGGGATTCAACCGCGATACGGATGCGGTCCTCGTTTAGGAGTTGGAGAAATTGCGTCCAATTCGCGCCAAATTCGAATCGTTCTCCGGACTCTACTTCGGCGCGGTGCTCGGCCTTCGTGGCAGTGGTCTTAGTAGTGGTCAAGCTTGTCCCGCTCCTTGGTTGTACTTAATAATAATCTTGCTAGCTATAATTCGTGCCAATGGAACTATATCCGTTGCATGTTTTTTTGACGGTGGCAAACGAGAAGAGTTTTTCTCGAGCAGCGAAGCAATTGTTTCGAACACAGCCGGCAGTTTCGTTAGCCTTGCAGCGGTTGGAATCGCAACTAGGGGAAAAGCTGATTGACCGCTCCGCAAAAGAGCTTTTGTTGACGGAGGCCGGGCGAACAGTGCTCGACTACGCCCGGCGATTCGAGAACCTTGAGGCAGAGCTGCAGAACTCTTTGACGGAGTTACGCGACAATTCCGCGGGCCGGTTAACAATTGGAGCGAACGAATCGACAACACTTTATTTATTGCAGCACATAGAGAGGTACCGGCGGCTGTATCCAAAAGTTAAAGTGCAAGTGCGCCGCAGCCTTTCCAGCAAGATACCCAGTGAAATTTTGACTGGAAACCTGGAACTGGGGGTTATCAGTTATGCGCCGGGCGACCATCACTTGACGGCGAAGGTGATTTATACGGATTCGCTGGTGTTTGTAGTCTCGCCGTTACACCGGCTGGCGAGTGCGACTATAGTCTCGATTGCGGATCTGGGAGAGGAAAATTTCATTGCGCACAACGTGCTGTCTCCTTACCGTGAGGCGGTGCTGCGGGAGTTTCAGCGGCATCAGATTCCGTTGAACATGAATATTGAGATGCCAACGGTGGAGACGATCCGCAAATTGGTGCTGGCGAATGTTGGGGTCGCATTTTTGCCCCGCATGTGTGTGGAGGGCGAGTTGAAACAGGGCCTGTTGAGGGCGGTGAAGGTGAAGGAGATCACCGTGGAGCGTAAGATTCATTTGGTGCGCCACTCACAACGCGGGTTAAGTTATGCGGCGGCGGCTTTTTTGGAGGTTCTGGAAGCCTGAGTCGGTTTGCAATATGAACCCAATTCGAGCTTCAGCTAAAAAAACAAGGGAGCGACCTGTATTTTGCCGCTCGCGGTCCAATGCTTATTTTTGAAACTGTATGCCGTCGCGGGTCAAACAAGTTCTTTGCTATCGAATCAAATCACTCGCGTTTGTAGGGGCTGGACATATAGCGGCGGCATTCTTTAGCGGCTTCTGCTTGCGGGGCGAACTTGATAGCCGCTTCGTATTTGGGGATTGCGAGATTATGACGATTCGTTAGATCGTAAATCTGGCCTTGCCGCATGTAGGCGAGTACGCCGGTGTTCAAATCGAGATCGGCGGGCTTGGCGGTTACCTTCTTGAAATTTTCGAGCGCTGGTTCTAGATCGCGGTGCCAGAACTGGATGGTGGCGCGTTCATATTCGATCTTTTCTTCCGGCAATGTCACGTATCCTGGTGCTTTTTCGCGCTTTGCGGCCTCAACGTGGTTCAGAACGGCGAGGGCATTCTTATTGTCACCAATGGCACTGTACATCTGCGCCTGTTCCAGCTTAAGAAGATAGTTTCTGGGATAGCGCTTGGAAACGTCGTCAAGCAGCGGAATAGCTTTCCTGGGTTGGCCTTCGCGGCGGTAAAGTGCACAAAGCAGGATTTCCGCATCCACCTTATTATATCGGCCCTTGTGCGCGACCTCTTCAAGGGTGCGGATGCCTAGATCTTTATCGCCGTGGAAACCAGCTAGGAAACCGAGGGACTTGTAGAACCAGGGGAGGCTGCCGACCACATAATCGTGGACACCTGGAATCAGGCGCGCGTCGTAATTTGAGGGATCGAGTTCGGTCACGCGGCTGTGCAGTTTGCGGGCGGTGGTGGCTTCGCTCAAGGCGTCGTGCCAGGCTTTGCGGACCAGAAAATCATAATTGGATTTCAGGCCGTTTGCGACTCCCAGAGCGTACAGGCCTTCGGTGTCATTCGGATTTTTGTTGAGACGAGCCTGGGCGAGCGCGATGGCGAGATCCACTTCCGATTGGAAGCGCTTTTCGGTTTCCGGCTTGGTGTTTACTTTGGGGCGGCGCAGGAAGGAATTGTTGCCGCTGACCAGTTCGCTTTCCAGCGCGCCGTTGCGAAACATTTCGCGATACAGCAGGCATTGGGCGATGCTGTTGTGGGGCTCGGGCGCTTGCGGATTCGCTTTTGCCACGGCTTCGAAACCGCTGATTGCTTCATCGTATTCCAGGTTGTAGTAATGATCGAAGGCGGCTACCGTAGCGGGGCTTTCGGCCGCTTGCAGGCTGATAAGACACACGAAAAATGCAACGGAGCGCGGCACAACTTGAGTTTAGAACATGGCTTAACTGGAGTGTAATTTTCTGGCTCGTATGTGGTATCTGCGAAAGACCTAAGCAGATTTTGCCGGCTCTTCCGAACGCGACTCTCCGCGCGCTGCCGCGTTTATGGCTCTTTGATCGCTCACGCGCTGTTCCCGCACCACGATCGTCTCTGCAATGCGGTCGTGCACCGTCCGCCGGTTCGGGTGAATGAAATACTGCACAAATCCAAATCCCAGCTCCAGCATCGACGCGCCATAGCCTAGCGCCCGCTCGAACGAATGCCACAGGCTCAGCCGGTTGTGCACAAGAGAAACCGCGCGAATCCTTAGCAGCCGTTTGCCGGGCGTCTGTCCGTTACCGAAATAATTCGACAGCCCGAAGTACAGCGTGAAGTAGAGCAGGCTATACAGGTTATCGAAGAAGCCGAAGTTCAGATGGATGTCTGTCTCTTCCTCCTTACCCGGGGCCGGAGCCACATTTTTGCGGGGATCCGGCTCGGGCGCTTCGCCGTGCTGAAAGTGCTTCACGAAACTGGAATTGTTGAAGGCGTGAAAACCGGCCGCGACGCGCCGCTGCTGGTCCTTGTCGAGGTGTTTGATCAGGGTGCCCGCGCCGACGATCGTCAGGAGCAGGATCATCGATGCCGCCAGGATATCAACCTGCAATGCTGCCCCGCGCCGCCAGAATCCGGCTAACTCCCGCCCCTCCAGTTCCAGCATCCGGCCCGTCTCGTGCCCGTGGTACCGCCGCGGCGCGGTTTTCGTCTTGTCCACCTTGCCTATCTCTACCATCTTGGAATCCTCCCCGCCCGGCACCCGCGCCAAACAAGATTCTCAGATTTCCTAGTTTAGTGTAAGCGTCAATTCTGCTAGTTTTGTGTCCACCAGAAAAACCAGCGGCAGCGCATGTTATTGCAATTCTCCTATGGCCCATTTTGCGTGGTCGGCAACCAGGGGGTCGGCAGATGCCGCCAAGCGGGCGAGCGGTTCCAGCATGCGCGGATTGCCGGAATTTCCCATGGCGATGGCGACATTGCGCAGGAAGCCGGAGTAGCGGGCGCGGTTGACGGGGCTATCGCGGAACATTGCGTGGAATTCCGATTCGGAAAGGCTTGCCATTGCTTCGAGTGGCGGTGCCAGGTGGACGGGCGCGAATGCGGGCTCGTTGGTGGTGGGCGCTTTGCGGTTCCAGGGGCAGACATCCTGGCAAATATCGCAGCCGAAGATGTGCTGGCCGGTAGGGGCGCGGTGTTCTTCGGGAACGGTGCCGTGCAGTTCGATGGTGAAGTACGAAATGCAGCGGCGGGCATCTACGGTCCAGCCTTGGGGCGACAGGACAATCGCGGCGGTAGGGCAGGCGTCAATGCAGCGCCGGCAGGTACCGCAGCGGTCGGGAGCGGGTTGCTCATTGGCAGGAAGGTCGAGCGAAGTCAGGATTTCGCCCAGGAAGAACCAGCTTCCCTGCCCTTCGTGAATCAGGCAGGTATTGCGGCCGATCCAGCCGAGGCCGGCGGCACGGGCATAGGTGCGTTCCAGCAAGGGCGCGGTGTCGCAGCAGATTTTGGAATCAAAGAGTTCGATGGTCTTAAGCCTAGCTGTGAGTTCTGCTAAGCGGCTCCACATAAGGTTGTGATAATCCTGGCCCCAAGCGTAGCGGGAGATCCAGCCTCGCTCGTAGGAATCGAATTGGGCAGTTTGAGCCTCGGGTCCGTTGTAGAGCATACCGACACAGAGGATTGTTTTTGCTGTCGGGAGCAGCGTTCGGGGATCTACGCGTTTGGCGGCCCGGTGATCCGTTAAATATTGCATATCCCCGGCGAATCCCTGGGCCACCCACTCTGCATAGTATTTTGCATCAGCATGGGGCAACGCAGAAGCTACCCCGCTCAGGTGAAAACCGCATTCCCGCGCTGCAGCGTGATAAAGTTGTAACTGGATTTTTCCAGCCATCCTATTGATTCCGTTGAGCGAAGCCGTTCGATGACATAGATTGCCAGTGGGCGGGGAAATACAGCATTTGGACCATTTTCAGTATTCGGTGCATCTGTATACCCTTTAGCCTGAATAGGGGATATCCAGGATCCCAGGAGACATATACATTACGATGCATAAGCCAATTAAGTACGCCGAGAAGGCCGTGACGCTTGCCGCTGGTGCGGCCTGGAATATTTTCGACCGCCTGAACCAGATTAACCAGCGTCCCTCGTTCACGCCGAAGTGGAGCGATAAGCCTCTGCTCAAGAGCTACCAGAAGACGAAGCCGCCGCTTGGATGGCCTCGCACGACCGATTCCCTGTGCCCGCGCTGCATTCCGGAGATCCGGCAGCAGATTGTAGACGGCAAGGTTCCGCACCAGATTCTTCTGAACGAGAAGGTGGGCGAAATCAAGGCTCAGGTGATTGAGCGCGATGGCAAGATCCTGATGGTGAAAGATTGTGAAATCCACGGGCACTTCGAAGACGTGATGGCAATGGATACGGCGTTCTTCAGGCATTTAGAGCAGACGTTTCCGGGTCGCGACATTCGCGCTCACAGCGATGAGAAGCTGCACAACCACGGCACCAGCACCGTGAAGCATGGTCGCGGCAGTGTGTTGACCGTGGATTTGACGAACCGCTGCAACATGATGTGCGACCCCTGTTTTATGGACGCAAATCAGGTGGGTTTTGTTCATGAACTGAGCTGGGAAGATATTCAGACGCTGCTGGATAATGCGATTTCAATTAAGCCGCGCCGCCAGATGTCGGTTCAGTTTTCAGGCGGCGAGCCAACGCTTTCTCCTTACTTCCTCGATGCGGTAAAGTATTCCCGCAAGGTCGGCTACAACAGTGTGCAGGCTGCCACGAACGGGATTGAGTTTGCCAAGAGCCCGGAGTTTTGCAAGGAATCCGCTTTGGCGGGTTTGCGATACGCCTATCTGCAATTTGACGGTATCGGCAATGCGGCGAACTCTCATCGCGCTGTGGGCAACTTGTTCGACGTGAAGCTGCGCGCAATTGAGAATCTGCATGCGAATGGCGTCGATATCGTTCCTGTTACCACCATTATTAATGGCATCAATAATGAGCAGGTTGGGAAGATTATTCAGTTCGCACTCGATAATCCAAAGAAAATTTCGTTTCTCTCGTTCCAGCCGGTGTCGTTTACGGGCCGCGATGAAGCAGTGACGGACGAGCGTCGGGAAGCGCAGCGTTACACGCTTTCTCACTTGGCGCACGACGTTAAGAATCAGGTAGGCATGGGCGAACCCGTGCGCGACTGGTTCCCGATTTCGTTCATGAGCACCTTTTCCGATTGGGCCGATCTGGTACACGGACCGAATGCGGATTGGGGCCAGTTGAGCTGCGGCTGCCACCCGAATTGCGGGATCGGCATGGCGGTGATGATTGACAAGGAAACAAAGGAATTCCGGCCGGTTACTGCGTTTCTAAACGCCGAACGTTTGGCGAAAGATGTAGCACGGGTGACGGATGCGGGCCGTTCGAAGAAATGGAGCGTGGTAGGTGTTTCTCTCGCGCTGCTCCGCAACTACGATCCGTTTGGCGCGCCTTCCACGTTCAAGCTGACTGACATGCTCGCCAAGTTCGATAAGTGCTTCGGAGCAACGGGGCGCAATTACGGCAAGGTGACGGGCGACCGCACTATGGACGATATCGAGAAGCGCCGCAAGGACCGTTGGAACTTCCTGTTTATCGCTGGAATGTGGTTCCAGGATCTGTTCAATTACGATTTCCGCCGCACCGAACAGTGCATCATCCCTTACGCCACGCAGGAAGGCGAAATCAGCTTCTGCGCTTACAACACGGGCGTGGGCTGGCGCAATATTATCGAGAAGATGCACATGACCGCGACCTTAACCAAATGGTATGAGGAAAAAGGTCGGCATGAAATTTTCGCAGGTAATAAGAATGTGAACCTGCCCACCACGGCGCACTCGCTAAAACTGAATGCGGAGCACGTGGATGCGGATATCCAGCACGATCTGGATTCGGTTGGAATCGCTAAGACCGCACGGGAAGAGAAAGTTCGGAGCCGTGATGCCGCTATGAAGCAGAAGGCAGAAGACGACCGGATGGCCAAGCTTTATCGCGAGCACATTCTGAAAGAGAAGCCGGCGGAAGGCGGTTTCGTGCCGCTGTCCACGTTAGGTATCCCGAGCGCGCCTGTTGTTAAGAAAGTGGAAGAGCGCGAGGAAGTGGGTTCCTTCGGCGATTAGTCGCTTCGATTCAGTAAAGGAGTAAATGAGGCGGGCCTTCGGGTTCGCCTTTTTTTGTTTAATACGAGTCGGATATGCTGGAGTCAGTATGAGCTTCGAAGAATTTCAGCAGTCCATGGAATCCCTGAAGCAGCGGCATGACGCCTTAACTATGAACATGGAATTGGCGTGGCGGGAAATTGAGAGCTCGCGGGAGAAGGGTTTAGAAACGGACCGCAGGCTAGAGGCTCTAAGCAAGCTGGTGGAACAAGACTCTGCGAATATTCGGGCTCTCGCACGAATCGCGGAAGCTCACCAACAGCGAATCGAGCACCTGGAAGGCTAGAAGCCGCTGTCGATCTTAGTTAGCTGGGCGGAAACTTCGTTTCAAGAGTAAACCCGCCAAGGCGGCCCCGAGTAAACCGAAGGTGCCCGGTTCAGGGATGGCGCCGGAGAATTAGAAGCCTCCGGAATGAATTGTTGTTGTGTAGCCTATGCGAGCATTGCTTGTGTTCTTGAATTGAACCATGACCGTGACGCTGGCATTCGGCAGAAGCCTTTCGCCGGGGAGTGTCCGATAAGGCGAGCCGCCGGAGGCTCCGGACGCGTTCTGGAGCGTGACGCCGGGTGTTAAGTTAGTAAACAAAATCTGCACAGCCCCAGTTACTGTTTGAGCGCTCGTATTTGTTACGGTCAAAGTTCCGCTATAAATCTGGGTAACACGGTTGTAAGTAAGGCTGGAGCCGACTGTTACGATCTGGGCAGTAACATCGGTTGAAGGTAGGTAAGGCGGAAGCGTGACATAGGCGATCACGGGGTCATGATCGGAAACGCGCTCGGGACGCGTGAAGTCAGTCCGGTAAGCCTCTGGGAAATCGGCGTTCAGGCGGCCATACGCCACCTGCCTCACGCTAGAGGCTACATTCGAGGTGAACAGGACATGATCGAGTACCTGGGCCGTTCCATTGAAAGTGTCTGAATATTTCTGATCGCTTGCAACCAAATCCACACCATCGGTGAGGATGGGGCTGACCAGGCCCGTAGCGCCGGCGATGACATCTTCGTTTGGGGGAGCGGGATTGCCGCGGATCACACCAAGCACGTCCACATAACCGTCGTTGAACTGGTAGGCGTTCAGATCGCCGACTACGAAAACTTTCTCGCCGGCGCTTTGGAAGGTTTGAGCTAGATTGGCGAGGAACTCGGCACCGGCTTCACGCTTGGCGCGAACGCGCGCGCCCGTGGTTGCATTGCCAGCCGGAGTGTTGTCATTCACGCCGATCAAGCTGCGCAGATGATTGGCAATTACGGTAAAGGCAAACGTCTGGTTAGAGCCAGGGGCCTGCGCGGTGGCGTGCAGCACCAGAGGGGGCCGGTCATTCAGCGTGGCCTGGTTGCCGGTTGTAGGGTCTGTGTAAGTGGCGGTCTTGCCATATTGGATAACACTTACAACGTTAATTTTTGAAGACTTGACCAGGAAGCCATTGTTGATGCCGCCTTGATCATTGCCAGGCTGAAGGAATGCGGAATAGGCGGGGGGCGTCTGGCCGGCTACGATAGCGTCTGAATCGATGCGCTGCGCCAGTGCCTGCACCGTCGAGAGATTTTCTACTTCTTCAAGCGCCAGAACATCCGGCATGCAAATCACGTTTCGAATCGCGAGTGACGCCTTGGCCAACCGGTTACTGAAGGCTGTTGCGGTGAGCACGATGTCACTGACGGTTGGGTCATCGGTGGTGTCATAAAAGTGCTGAAGGTTGAAAGACCCGAGTGTCAGGTCACTCGCCAGCGAAAACGGAACGGCGGTAAAGCTCATGTTTCCTGAAGCGGTGATGGCTGGCGATGCATTGGGATCTGTGAGCAGTGTGTACTGACCGAACTTGTAATCGATCACGCCCACCAGGTTTGAAACAATTGCGCCGGTGGTGACGTCCAGCGCCGTGCCCCCGGTTAACTGCGCTGTACTCACGCGCAGAAGTTCCGGGTTATCGTCCCACCTCGGAATAGTAGCCGGGGCACCGGGAGGCAGCACGTCATACACGTCAACTCCTGGTTCGCGAAACGGGCGCGGTGTGCCGGGAATGACTCCGAAGAAAACTCCATTGCTGCCCGCCGTGGCGTTTGGTTCGTTGACGGTGCCCTGTGTAGGGGCGACAACCGTGATGGCTGCAACCGAGACGCGCATCCCTTCATATTTTTCACGCTGAAACAAACCGCCCGCGGGGTTGAAATCGTCGCTGGTCAGGACGACGGGTGAAGGCAGGGCATTGCCCACTGACAACTGAATAACAGTGGGACCGGTGATCTCCGTGATGGTAGAGAAGCCGACGTCCGGTGTGAATTCCTGGACGGTGCCGGAGACGCAAACCGAGTTTCCGATAGCAGCGCTATTTGCGGGAGCGCTGGAAGTGAACACAAAGATGCCATCGGAAGTTGAGGGATCACTATCGCCTGGTGAGGGCATTTGCAGATAGAAGCCGTTCGAGCGAAGTGCCGTAACGGTTCCACTGGTGGTGATGGTGGCTGAAGCCAGCGGTGAAGCGGTACCGCTGCCTTGAATTTGCGCAATTGTGTTGGTGACTGCGCAGGTGAACGGACCACCGGAATTCACAGCCAAGCTGTAGGCCTGGGTTCCCGGGAGGGTGCCATCCGAGGCAGTAACCAAAAAGGCGAATGGGGAACCGGCGGCGGTGGTGGGGGTACCGCTGAGCACGCCCGCTGTAGAGAGGGTGAGACCGGGCGGAAGAGTGCCCGAAAAGCTATAAGTATACGTTCCGTTGCCACCGGAGGCGGTAAACGTCTGCGAATAAAACGTGCCTAAGATGCCAGCGGGCAGGGTGGTTGGTGTTAAGACGATGCCGGAAGGCGCGGCGCAGGAGGTCAGTGCGGTAGAACTATTTCGCGGATTAACAGCGCCTGCTTTGAAACCGCTGGTGGGCAGGGTACCGCCCGCACAGAGACTGGTGCGCGAATCTGAAGTGGTGTTCGTGAGGGCGGGAGCGGTGGGTACGCAGGAAGTGGTGAGCGCCGTGTTGTTCCCGTACCCCATGATGTCGATTACGGTAGTGGGACAAGCACCGGCGATGACACTGGTGCTCTTTACTAGAGCGACTTTGCCTGCCACGGAGGAAAGGGCGATGGTTCCGATCGCATCTGGGATGGGCAGGTCAGCGGTGCCGCCGGTGCCGGCCGATTCCTGGATGAGATAAAACTGTCCTGCTAACAAAGTGACGGAGGTAAGCGGGGTGGTTTGCCAGGAAGTGCCCGTAGCGTCAGCGTACTGAACGCTCAAACCGGATAGCGCAACGGAAGCCGAACCCCGGTTGAAGATTTCAATGAAATCATTTTTGTAGATGGCGGATGTATTTCCGCCTCCGCCGTAGACTTGGCTGATGACAAGGCAGTCGGCCCCCGTGCAGGATTGCGCAAAAGCAGTAGCGGCAATACTCAACAAGAGAAATAAGGAAAGGACGATTCGAGTCGACAAAGGGTGCACCCCAGATCAGTACCCTAGCATGCATACTGTTGCGAACGTAGGAGAGCCTTTCGCTCTGATATCCGGCAGATATTTTGAGCCGTTAAAAACAGCGCATGCGGCGGCAATCAAAGATACTGCTCGGAAATTTATCCAGGAATATCACCCATTTTCCGTGGAGCAAGCTCTGGTCAAGAAGCGCCGTCTTCTGATACAGAGGAATCCGGAAGAGGGCGTATAAAGCGAGGCATTCGAACAACAGCCAGAGAAGATTGCACAGTGCAATTTTCAGGACGACTCATTGCCCGGGCAGTGCAATCGCAAATCGAAAGGCGATCCGGATTGAGAGTGAATTTCATATCGTTGTTGTCGGAGCGGACCCGGTAACGCATGCCGTTCGACAGCGTTTTCACCTGGTCGAAGCCGAGTGTGCCGCGAATCCTGGCGAGAGGAAGAATGCGCGCTGTGGAGCCGCCGCTTCCGGGTGCGGTCAGCGGATCGAAGCGGAGTGCATTGAGGATCGAGTTGGGAAGCTGGAGACGCACAATTCAGGCTTGGTGTCACACGCTACCGGTATGCTTTCCGACTAAGTTTCGCTAATTTCCCTGCCGGTATCGTGATAGAGCTGGGCACGCGAGGAAACGGTGGAAGACATTCCTACTACCATCACCGGGTAGGACCGCCAGAGGGTGAGACTTTGCCAGGAGAGCAAGGCGTGAAGCAAGATAAGGTGGGAACGGCTCGCCGGATAGAGCCCGGAATGTTTTCGCATGCTTGGTAATTAGGAGGACTCGCCGGTCACGTGTAGCTAGGGGTTCAAAAAGAGTTGTTTCGCAGATTGTTGGCGTCGGGAACGTACCCCCCGGCTCCGCGCGTGCGTAGATAAGCTTATACTGCACTCAGGAGTGTTCATGCGCCCCATTCCCCGCCAAATCTCCGCAACCTTAGCGTTACTCGCATTGCTGCCGGTCAACATTTATTCAAAAGACAAGAGAAAAGATGCCGAAGAGATTGGCAATCGCGATGTGGGTAAAGGCATAAACTTTTACTCCATTGAGAAAGAAATCGCACTCGGCAAGGGTCTGGCTACCGAAGTTGAGCGGCAGGCCCGGATTGTAGATGACCCGGTCATCTCAGAATACGTTAGCCGCGTGGGCCAGAACCTTGTGCGCAACTCGGATGCCAAGGTGCCCTTCACTATCAAGGTGATCGATTCGGACGAAGTAAATGCGTTTGCACTTCCCGGCGGATTTTTCTTTGTTAATACCGGCATTCTGATGAAGGCCGAAAACGAATCGGAAATGGCCGGTGTGATGGCGCACGAAATTGCCCACGTGGCGGCGCGGCACGGTACGAGGCAAGCAACGAAAGGGCAACTGATCAACTACGGAACTATCCCGCTGATCTTTCTGGGCGGTTGGGCCGGTTATGCCATTCGGCAAGGTGCGGGTTTGGCGATTCCTTTGGGCTTTCTGAGTTTCTCCCGCGCAAACGAAAGCGAGGCGGATCTGCTGGGCTTGGAATACATGTATAAAGCCGGGTATGACCCCACCTCTTTCATCGATTTCTTCGAGAAGATTCAGTCGCTGGAAAAGAAAAAGCCGGGCACGATTTCTAAGGTGTTCTCTACGCATCCCATGACGGACGACCGCATTAGGAATTCGCAGAAAAATATTCAGGAGTACCTGAAGGCTAAGCCGGAATATGTACTGAACACTTCAGAATTTGCAGAAGTAAAGACGCGCTTAATGGCAATGCATAACCACCGCAAGATTGACGACAAGGATGTCAATCGACCACGGTTGCGGCGCGCTCCTGGTGCCGGCGGCCAGATTGACGATGAATCCGGTACCGAGAAGAAACCCAAAACGGATCAGGACGAGCGCCCGACTCTGAAACGGCGTGAATCTTAGTATTCGTTTTGTTTTTACGATTGCGGTTCTTGGGGCGGCTTGCATGAAGGTGCATGCCGCCCCTTCCATTTTGGTTCACGGGCACCGCGGCGCACGTGCGATGCGTCCGGAGAACACTCTTCCCGCGTTCCGCTATGCGATCGAGGCTGGCGTCGACGCCCTGGAACTGGATATGGCGGTTACCAGCGATGGCGTTTTGGTGATTTCGCATGACCCTGTGCTGGAACCTCCGGTTTGTAGGGGACCAGCAGGCGGCACAGCGGTAATCCATACGCTTACGCTGGCGCAGGTCTGTGAGTGGGATTGCGGGAAGACAAGAAATCCGCTATTCCCTAAGCAGCAGGCCGTTGCCGGAACCAGGATTCCGACTCTCGATGAAGTATTCGACCTAGCAGAGCTGGGCACCTTCGATTTCAACATCGAAACCAAGATTTTCGCTGAGAAACCCGAGTATTCGCCCAGCCCGGAAGAGTTCGTGAAACTGGTGCTCCAATGCGTGCGCAAGCACCATCTGGAGAAGCGGGTGATTCTGCAGTCTTTCGATTTCCGGACGCTGAGAGAGATGAAGCGAGTGGCTCCGGGAATTAGGACTTCAGCGCTGATTATGGGTAAACCTCAGGATTTCGTGGCAGTGGCAAAAAGCGCGAGGGCGGATATCATTTCGCCACACTTTTCCCTGGTAACGCCGGCTCAGGTCGCTGCCGCACACAAGGCCGGACTGCAGGTGGTTCCCTGGACTGCGAATTCGCCAGCGGAATGGGACCCGCTGATTGCCGCGGACTCAGATGCGATTATCTCTGATGACCCCGCCGCGCTGCTTGCTTATCTCAAGAGCAAGAATAAACATTAGACTATGTTCAGAAAAGCAATTTCCATCCTGCCCGTCAGCAGCTTTGGCGCGGCCCATCAAACCCTTTAGAATGTTCGAGACATAGAAGGGTGCCTCTGGCCGGCTTCGGACTCAGCCTAGCTTCAGCAGCACATCCCGGCAGCGGGGCGTGAATTCCGGTTCAGAGCCGGCATGTTTGGCCTCTCGTTCCACCGTTTTGCGATCACCCACCAGCAGGGCATATTGCAGCGTGGCCCAACAACGGTTAGCAGTCTGCGGAGGGCCACGTTCAGAAGCCAGCATGGCTTTATACCCTTCCATCACTTTGTTCTGCTTGAAGCGCGCCATGGCCAACAGATATTCCGCGCCCGGGTCTACCACCACTTGGGTCATGATGCCGGCGTACTCTTCCGCCTTGGCGAATTGCCCTTTTTCGTAGGCGTCCAAGACTTGCTCCAGGCGGGAGTGATGCTCGGCCGGCGAATCGTGAAGAACCTCCGCCCGGTTCACATCCGGCAGCTTGGCTAAACGGGCCCATTGCGAAGAGGGGGTGAAATCGAGCTTCACATCCTGTGCCGGGTCGTGCCCTCGCTTCCAGGGGATGATGGTTGCCAGCAGCGCTGCAGCCGCTACGGCCATCAGACACAGCCGGGTACGCATTCCGAGCAGACGTTCCCGGGGTTCCAAGGAACGGGCAAGAAAAGCTACATCCTCACGGCAGGGCGCACAGGTTTTCAGATGATCGCGAATCGCTTCCGCGCCACGACCCTCAATTTCCCCCCCCTGATAGCCCGCGATGGTTTGCGCATCGGGGCAGCGCGACACGCTGATATCTTCACTGCCTTCCCCGGTGGCTTTGGGCACAGCGATACCGTGCAGACAGACGAAGCTTTCAAATAATTCGGCGCAATCCCGGCATACCGCCAGATGCTCCGGAGGGTCCGCTGATTCCGCCGCGCGCCAAAGCCGCTCATGCCGAACCAGTTCCGCGGTCTGGACGCCGATGGAAAGCCAGTATTCATCCGGCTCGTATTGTCTCGGGTCTACACACATCCTACTCATTGGTTGCTTTACCCTGTTCGTTTCTTTGCGCGCGCAGCTTGGAATCGATGCGCACGGGCTCTGGGGGTAGCACCGGGCCGCCAAAAACGCGCGCAAGAATTCCGCGTGCTTTGAAAATTCTAGTAGCAACGGTATTGATGGGCGTTTGCGTTCGCCGTGCAATTTCGTCGTACGACAATTCATCCGTCACGCGCAGCCGGAAAGCCGTCCGTAACGGTTCGGGGAGAATTTTCAACAATTTTTCCGCCGCCAGGGTGGCATTGACCGTTTCGAAGCCGAAATCCTCAACCGGCAACGACCGTTCGCGCTCTTCGCCGTCTACTTCAAAGGTCAGGCGCACCATTTTGTCGCGGCGGCGGGAACGGTCGCTGCGCAGCTTCTGCAAAATGGCAATCTGCACCACGCGATAGACGAAAGTCTGCAACTTGGCATCGCCGCGGAATTCACCCTTGGAGCGGATCAGCGAGAGATACGCGTCATGCAGAATGTCTTCTCGGTCTTCCGGAATGGGCACTTCCCGCGTGAGCAAGCCTTGGACTGTTTTGCTTTGCGCGAAGTATTGCGAATACAACTGGTCGCGTGCTTCGGCACTGCCGCCTTGTGCTTTGCGAAGAAACTCCGCTTCCTCTTGGGAATCCACTTGTTCTTCAGAGTATCGCGGAGTTTGCGGGGCTGCCCCCGGTTGCTGTTATCTCTGACAAGCCAAATCTTCCACACAGCGGGCGATCAGCGCAGTCCATCCGGTCTGATGGGAGGCTCCGCAGCCTCGCCCTGTATCTGGATTGAAGTATTCGTAGAAGAGATTCAGGTCCTTCCAGTGGGGGTCTTCAGCGTACGTGCGCAACTCGCCCTGCCAGGGCGACCAACCCGCAGCATCGGGAGTATAGAGAGCCGTCAACCTGCGGTTCAACTCGCGCGATACTTCGCGCAGTGTAAGCATCCGGCCTGAGCCGGTGGGGCATTCCACCTTAAACGAATCGCCGTAGAAATGGTGATAGCGTTCCAGGGCCTCGACTAGAAGATAATTCAACGGAAACCAGATCGGGCCACGCCAGTTGGAATTTCCGCCGAACGAACCCGTTTCAGATTCGCCCGGTTCATAACAAACCCTGCGGTCCGCCCCATTCACGGTAAGGATATACGGATGCTGCTGGTGAATTTTCGAGAGACTGCGAATTCCGTAGGGCGAGAAGAATTCGTTTTCGTCCAACATGCGTGAGAGAACGCGCACCAGGCGTTCGCGCGAGGGGATGGCCAGCAAACGGTGTTCGTGACCGTCCGCGCTTCCCGTTTCCATGTACGTGATCTGGTTGTGAAGATCGCGCCGGTTTTTTAAAAACCAGTTCATGCGCTTCTCAAAAGCCGGCAGTTTGGAAATCTGCTGCTGTTCCAGAATGGCGTTGGCAAACAATGGAATCAAACCCACAACGGAACGAATCTTCAGCGGATGGGCTTTTCCATCCACTAGCAACTGGTCATAATAGAAGCCATCCTCTTCATCCCACAGGCCGGTACCGCCGATTGTGTTCATGGCATCGGCTATCTCAACGAAGTGTTCGAAGAACTTCGACGCAATGTCTTCGTAAGCAGGGTCTTCCGCGGCTAACTCCAAAGCCATGGAGAGCATGATGGAGCAGAAGAATGTCATCCAGGCCGTGCCGTCTGCCTGCTCCAGTACCTGGCCGTTCGGTAAGGGCTGCGAACGATCGAAGACGCCCACGTTATCGAGTCCTAAAAAGCCGCCCGAAAATACCTGCTTGCCTGCAACATCTTTGCGGTTCACCCACCACGTAAAGTTAATCATCAACTTGTGGAAGATGCGGGCCAGGAACACGCGGTCCCTCTGCCCGTGTGGCGCGCTGATTTTATAAACGCGCCAGGCGGCCCAGGCTTGCACAGGCGGGTTCACGTCGCCGAGCGCGAACTCATACGCAGGAACCTGGCCGTTCGGGTTCATGTACCATTCGCGATTGAACAGAATTAATTGCTGCTTGGCGAATTCGGGATCAATCTGCGCGAACGGAATCATGTGAAAGCCCAGATCCCAGGAGGCATACCAGGGGTACTCCCACTTATCCGGCATGGAGACCACATCGCGATTGAAAAGGTGCAGCCACTCGCTGTTGCGGCCATGCCAGCGCGCGGGCGGCGGCACGGGCTGCGAAGGGTCACCCTGAAGCCAATCCTGCACCGCGTAGTAATAAAATTGCTTCGACCACAGCAGCCCCGCATAGGCCTGGCGAACTACATTGCGTTCGGCTTCGGTTAGCGACTCAGGAAGACAGCTCTGGTAGAAACCGTCCGCGTCCGCAATACGTTGGGCGAAAACTTTGTCAAAGGCATCACCGAACCCGTTTTCCGCCGCAAGCTCGCCCGCGGTTAACCGGAATCGCAGTTGCACCTGCTCCCCTGCCGGAACCTGAAGTTTGTAATGTACCGCCGCCTTAGTGCCTTCCTGCTTGGGATTTACCGCTTCGGCACGATGCCGCAGAACGTAATCGTCAAAGGCGTCTTTCACGTAACGGGTGGGATCGTAAACACCGAACAGGCGTGCAGAGTTGGTTTCATTGCCGGTGAACAGCAGTTCGGTTTCCTGATCGACCAGGAACGTGTACCTGCCGATGGATTCATGATCGAGCTGCATGCTTCGCGCGCTGGTTCGGCTGATGGAGGGCAGCCCCCAATAGCCCTCACCGGACCGTCCCCAGCTCCACGTATTGCGGAACCAGACAGTGGGCAGAAGGGTAAGCGGCGCTGTCTCAGGACCGCGGTTTGCCACAGTGATGCGGATCAGGATGTCGTCCGGCGAAGCCTTTGCATATTCGGCGAACACGTCGAAATAGCGGTTCTGGTGAAACGCATCGGAGTCAGTAAGTTCAAACTCGCGGTCCATGCGGCCGCGCCGGCGCGATTCGGCTAGCAGTTGCTCATACGGATAGGCACGCTGCGGATACTTATAGAGCGCCTTCATATAAGAATGACTGGGCGTTGAATCCAAATAGTAATAAAGCTCTTTGCAATCTTCCCCGTGGTTTCCCTGCGGACCTGTCACGCCAAAGAGCCGTTCTTTCAAAATAGGATCGTTGCCGTTCCACAGCGCTAGTGCAAAGTTCAGACGCCCTTCGCGGTCGCAAATGCCCAGCAGGCCATCCTCGCCCCAGCGGTAGGCGCGGCTGCGTGCATGATCGTGCGGGAAATAATCCCAACATTCACCTCCTTCTGAATAGTCTTCGCGAACGGTGCCCCACTGGCGTTCCGAAAGATACGGTCCCCAGCGTTTCCAGTTTGCATTTCGCGTCAGATCGTTCGCAAGGCGCTGCTTTTCCGCTTCCATCAGGTAGTTGGTTCCATCATGACACCCGTATGTTCCGCGCAAATGTTCGCTGCCCGCCGGAGCAAGTTTCCTCTCTCGGATACAATTTCATCCATGCGAATGGCTGAAGCGTTGATACCGGAGTTCGATCAGGAAATGGCTGGCGTGCGCAAGCACCTGGAGCGCTTGCCTGACGGCAAAATGGATTGGCAGCCCCATGCGAAGTCCATGAAACTTGGCATTCTGGCGAATCATATCGCCGATATCCCGAACTGGACCACCATGACTTTCGACAGGGACATGCTGGACTTGGCAGATTGGAAAAATCCGTCCCGCGGCACTCGCGACGAAATTCTCGCGATGTTGGATGCGAACGTGATTGCTGCCCGTCAAGTTCTTTCCGAAGTTTCCGATGAACAGGCAAGCGGAACCTGGAGCCTGGCCAACGCGGGTCAAATCTACTTCACCATTCCCAAGATGGGGGTGATGCGCACCTGGGTGCTGAACCATATAGTGCATCATCGCGCGCAACTGGGCGTATATTTGCGGTTGCTCGATATCGCGGTCCCTGGCGTTTACGGGCCGTCCGCGGACGAAATGTAAATTCTGCTGCAACTTTTGCTGTATCGTGGTCATTGCCCAAAAAGGACCATCTCCGTTGACACTGGCCCCGATCGATTACGCAATCCTTGCTCTCTATTTTCTCTTTGTGCTCGGCATCGGGTGGCGCCTGCGCGCGCGCGCCTCCTCTTCAACCGATTTTCTGACCGGTGGACACAACCTGCCGGTCTGGATTACGTCCCTCGCTTTCCTTGCCGCTAATCTAGGCGCACAGGAAGTGATCGGCATGGCGGCTTCGGGCGCCAAGTACGGCATCATGACGTCGCACTTTTACTGGGTAGGCGCTGTTCCGGCAATGCTCTTCATCGGCGTCTTCATGATGCCGTTTTATTACGGCAGCCGCGCGCGGTCCGTGCCCGAATACCTGAGGCTTCGCTTCGATGAAAAAACGCGCGGGCTGAACGCGCTTACCTTCGCGGTGATGACCATCTTCTCCTCAGGCATCTCCATGTACGCGCTCGGCATCCTCTTTGAAGCCGTGCTGGGCTGGAGCTTCACTGCCTCGGTTCTGCTCAGCGCTACCATCGTTCTCATCTATACGTACCTGGGCGGCCTAACCAGCGCCATCTATAACGAAGTACTCCAGTTCTTTCTGATCGTGCTCGGCTTTGCACCATTGGCAGCAATGGCGGTTTACAAAGCGGGGGGTTGGGGCGGGCTGCAACAGCGACTCCCGCCGGTGATGACGCACTCCTGGCAGTATCTGGGCGATGCGCACCAGAACCCGATGGGCGTTGAAATCTTCGGTCTGGTCGCGGGCTTGGGTTTCGTGCTTTCGTTTGGCTATTGGTGTACAGATTTTCTTGTTGTGCAGCGCGCCATGGCCGCGAATTCCATGGCTGCCGCGCGGCGCACGCCGCTGATGGCTGCTTTCCCGAAGATGATTATGCCTTTCATCGTGATCGTTCCGGGCCTGGCGGCAGTGGCGCTGGCGAACATGTCCACCGGCTATTCAATCCCCGTCAAGGGCGATGGCCTCGATTACGATAAAGTGCTTACCAGCTTGATGGCGCAGTTCTATCCCTCCGGTATGCTGGGCGTCGGTTTAACTGCGTTGATGGCCTCGTTCATGTCCGGCATGGCGGGCAATGTTACCGCATTCAATACGGTATTTACGTACGACATCTATCAAAGCTATATCCGCAAGAACGCGCCAGATTCGCACTATCTGAAAGTGGGTCGAATCACCACACTCGCCGGCACTGCGCTCTCCGTTGGTGCGGCGTACCTGGCGCAACATTACAACAACATCATGGATCTGCTGCAACTGGTTTTCAGCTTCGTGAACGCGCCTTTGTTCGCGACCTTCCTGCTGGGTATGTTTTGGAAGCGAACCACGGGGCACGGGGCTTTTTTTGGGCTGCTTGCAGGCACCACCACTGCCGCTCTGACGCATGGCCTGACCATCGCTGAAGGCAAAGGCGGCTGGATTGCGCCGATGTTTCCCTTTCCCTCCACCATGGCCCAGAATTTTCGCATCGCTATCTGCGCGTGGTCAGCTTGTTTCCTGGTTACCGTGGTGGTCAGTCTCGCCACTAAGGCTCACGCGGAAGAAACGCTACACGGCCTGGTCTATAGCTTGACCAAAAAGATTAGTGAAGAGGGCGTACCGTTCTGGAAGCGGCCCGTGCCCCTGGCCGGGATGGTGATTGTGATACTGGTTATGTTGAATGTGGTGTTCCGCTAATGCTTGATCTACGGATTCCCTCAGGTTATTTCTTCGCGATTATCGGGATCGTGCTGATGGGGCTTGGCATTCTCTTTCCCGATGAGCGGGCGCAGCTTACCCCGCTGAACATCAATCTTTATGCGGGCGGCGTGATGCTCCTATTCGGCGCGATCCTGTTGCTTCTCGCCAGACGCAAAGCATGAGCCTGACGTACAGCGCGCCGGGCCGTGTCAATCTGATCGGCGAGCATACCGATTACAACTTGGGCTTCGTACTGCCGATCGCGCTCGACCTGGCTACAACGGTGATCGTCAATCCGGAAGAAGCTGGCCGTCTGCGTATGAACTCGCTGGAATACAAAGAAACCGTCGTGTGGGAACCGGGCGAGGTCGCTTTGGCCCAGCCGAAAAAAGCCTGGGTGGATTATCCCATCGGAGTCGCACAGCAGTTAATCAAGCTTGGCTTCTCCATCGAATCAACGCAATTGTCGATCAGCAGCACCGTTCCTGAAGGCGCGGGTCTCAGCTCTTCCGCAGCTCTCGAAGTCTCCAGCGCGCTAGCTTTTCTGAATGGCCGGTCGATCGCTCCTCTTGAGTTGGCCAAGCTGTGCCAACGGGCTGAACGCGAATTCGTCGGAGTTCCCTCCGGCATCATGGACCAATACGTTTCCGTTTTCGGCCGCAAAGATCAGGCGGTGCTGATTGATTGCCGTTCATTGACTCACAATTACGTTCCGCTGCCGCACACCGACAAGCTTGAGATCTGGGCAGTGAACTCTATGGTGAAGCACGCCCTCGGCAATTCCGCCTACAAGCAGCGCGTGGCCGAATGCGCCGCCGCCGCGGAGGCCCTGCACGTAGCTTCGTTACGCGACGCCACTCTTGAAAAGTTGCAAGCCACGCCGATGCCGGACGTCATCCTGCGCCGGGCTCGGCATATTGTCACGGAAAACATTCGGGTGCAATCGTTTGTCGCAGCCGCGCGCGTCGCAGACCTGACGCGTATGGGCGAGCTCTTTTACGAGTCTCACGAATCCATGCGGCACGATTACGAAATCACGTGCGAAGAAATTGATTTTCTGGTTGAAACGGCGAAGCAGCAAGAAGGCTGCTATGGCTCGCGCATGACAGGCGGCGGCTTTGGAGGCTGCACCGTAAACCTGCTCACTCCTGGCGCTGTAGCCGAGTTTAAGGAACGTATTGCGGTCGCTTATCAGCAGCGCTTCGGCATCACGCCGAATTTCATCCGCTGCACACCGAGCAGCGGTGCTGTGCCGAACGCAGAGTAGCGTCTGCTAGCATTTCAAACAGGGTGGGTAAGTTCGTTGCAATCTTTGTTTGGTCACTGCCGGCATTTAACGCGCTAGCGCAGGAATGCCGCCCTGCGGAGTTGCGCGTATCGGTTAAAGATTCACAGGAAAGCCCGATTTACGAGGCGCAAGTGCGCGTATTTTCCTCAGACGCGGAAGCCGGTATTCAAACCACGCGCTCGGAAGGACTGGCAATATTCAAGACTGTGCCCTGCGGAAAGTGGACGGTACGCGCTTCAAAAGAAGGCTTTGAAGATAGAAGCACGACAGTGTCCGTAGGCGCGCAACCTGTGATGGATATCAGCCTGGCGCTTACCCCACGCATGAACCAGACGCGCCTCGAAGTAACCGATACCGCGCCGCCGGTGGAACAGAGTTCCTCTCAGAGTTACGAACTGCGCCCCGCCGAAGTAAAGAATCTTCCTTCAAACCCGCCTACAGTGGCCGATACGCTCCCCCTTGTCCCTGGTGTTGTGCGTGCCCAAAATGGTGAGCTCAAAATTGATGGCGCTGGCGAGGAGCGCAGTTCACTGGTAGTCAACCAGACGGACGTCACAGACCCGGCTACTGGAAGATTCGCGCAAACCGTTCCGGTCGATAGCATTGAAACCGTCAATGTATTAAGCACTCCCTTTCTTGCACAATACGGCCGCTTTACGCAGAGCGTGGTTGCTGTCGAGACGCGCCGGGGTGGCGATAAATGGCACGGCGACCTGAACGATCCTTTCCCCGATTTCCGCATCCGCAGCTACCACCTGCGGGGCATTCTTAATGAAGCTCCTCGCGGCGTTGTCGGCGGGCCGATTGTTGCGAATCGCCTATACATGAACACGGCGCTGCAATACCTTTTGGATAAGCGCCCGAACAAGACTCTGCCTTTCCCGCATAACGAATCCAAGCAGGAACGCGTAAATTCTTTCACGCAGTTCGATTTCATTGCCTCGCAACGGCAGATTATCAATTTTACTTATCACTACAGTCCGGAACATATCGATTTCGTAAATCCGGATTTCTTCACGCCGCAACCGGTTACGCCCAGCTATGCCCAACGCGCTTATGTCGCGACGCTGGCAGATCACCTAGGTTTGTTCGGCGGCACACTGGACAGTTCGCTTTCCATGCAGCGGTTCCACACCTTCATCGGTGCGCAGGGGCCAGGGGAGATGCAGCTAACACCGCAGGGCAGCACCGGCAACTATTTTGGTACCCAGAGCCGCGATGCATGGCGCAGAGAGTGGCTTGAGGGCTGGTCTCCGGCTCCAGCGCGATTCATTGGTACCCATCAGTTCAAGGTGGGCACATCCCTCACGGTTGTGAACAACCGCGGATTCTTTGCCTTCCGTCCCGTGGATATTCTGAATGCGGTAGCCCAACGAATTCAGCGGATTGAGTTTCAGAATCAAGGCCAATATAAGCGCACTGACCTGGAATTCACCACTTATCTTCAAGACCATTGGTCGTTACATCCTAAGATTGCCTTCGATTATGGAATCCGCGTGGAGCATCAGCGTTTGGCGTCCAGCCTTCGCGTGGCTCCGCGTGCCGGGCTGGCCTGGACTTCGTTCACCAACGGCCGCACGGTACTTCGTCTTGGTTACGGGCAGTTTTACGATCACATCCCGACCGATGTATATGCCTTCAGCCGCTACCCGAACCGCCTGGTTACCTCGTATGCATCTAACGGCAACATCATCGGCACGCCTGTTCTGTTTACCAACGTAATTGGCAATGTGGCAGGGCCCAAGACGTTTCTGGTTAGGGGACAACGCGTAGCGGGCGACTTTTCACCGCGAGGGACAACCTGGAACGCGCAAGTGGAACACAGCTTCTCACGGCTGCTGCGGTTCCGTACTGTCTATACCGATAACCGCTCGGTGGGTCTGATTGTTCTTGAGCCCGATTTTCTGGGAACCTCAAACGTGGTGGTCCTCAATGGCGATGGAGCTTCGCGGTACCGCCAACTAGAGGTAACCGGAAGGCTCGGCTGGGAGCAAGGCCAACAGTTGGTTTTTTCTTACACGCATAGCCGTGCGGAAGGTAGTCAAAACACTTTCGACAGTTTTCTGGGCAATTACGCGAACCCGATTCTACGGCCCAATGTATATTCCAGCCTCCCTGGCGATATTCCAAATCGGTTCCTGGTCTGGGGCAGTGTCCAGGTGCCTTTCTGGCAGTTGAAGATTCTGCCCACGGTGGAATACAGGAACGGATTTCCTTACGCTGAGCTGGATCAACTGCAAGGCTACTCCGGGGCACCCTATCGGGATAGCACCCGCCTGCGCAATTTTTTCTCGGCTGACGCGCGGGTAATGCGGGATTTTAAATGGAACCCTAAGTACGCCATCCGCTTGTCGCTCACCGGATTCAATCTAACTAACCATTTCAACCCATTAGCGATCCACAACAATATTGCAGACCCGAACCGGGGAGTAGCTTTCGGTAACTATCACCGCCGGTACCGTTTTGATTTCGAAGTAATTCTTTAAAGCAAATCAAAAGCCTGGGTTATTATTACTGCGGCTTCGGTTTCTCATCTTTTGGCTTCTCGGCATCCGGTCTGGACGCGCGGCCAAATCCCCGGTTTTCTGCAGGCCGTTCAGCAGGCCGTTCCACGCGCTGGGCAGGTTGAGCGTCCGGCTGGGATGGCTGCGCAGCACGTCCGAATCCACGGTTCGGAGCGGGGTTGTCATTCCGGGGTGCCTGAGGTTCTGGGGGAGGCGCTGCCTGGCGCTGTGAATTCCGGCCGAACCCTCGGTTCTCCTGCGGGACATTGGGCGGTGGGGAGGCCTGAGCTGGCGGACGAGTTTCCATGGGTACATTCTGCGGCGGCGCGGAAAACTCTGGCCGCGCCGATCTTCCGAAGCCGCGGTTCGGCGGAGGTGCGTCGGCAGGGGGCGCCGTTTGTTGCTGCTGGCGGCGATTCCGCCGATCCTCCGGCGTAGCAGTTGGCTGGGGTACAGCCGGGGGTGCAGCCGGGGGAACTGCTTGCGGATCCGCCTGTTGGGGAGAAGCATTGCGGCCAAAACCGCGATTTTGCTGCGGCACGTCAGCCGGCTGATTCATCTGTTGCTGCTGACGGCGATTCACGCGGCCGTCAGGCATCGTATTCGGCTGAGGCACCGCCTGAGGCATTGTCTGGGGCTCGGCTTGCTGAGGCTGCGCGTTGCGGCCAAAACCGCGATTTTCCTGGGGCACGGG
>JAABUK010002280.1_pt1 | contig 34796 bp, 38 predicted proteins | sample 5559141 | NCBI WGS metagenome assembly JAABUK01 (sample SAMN10711869, study PRJNA513367) | rock metagenome | isolation source: Antarctica rocks | place: Antarctica: Victoria Land, Pudding Butte nord | collected 2016-01-03
GGAAGGCCGCGCACGCCGAGCGCACGCCAGCCACAAGGGTGTCCAGAAGCTCCATCCAGGACGTGGACCACACCGCCAGAGACAACGAAACCCACAACCGTCAGCAGCCACTTAGAATCGCTGCTCCGACGCTACGGATGGACCACCGCGCCCGCCGCCCCTATATGAGCGCGCATGACCATCGGCACCCGCCTGTTCACCTACTTCCATGGCCGCCCCATCGGCAGCGACGAGGCCGGCAACCGCTACTTCGAGGAGAAGCGCGCCCGCACCGGGCAGCGCGCCCGCAGATGGGTGATGTACAACGGGGAGCCGGAGGCCACCAAGGTCCCGCCGGAGTGGCACGCCTGGCTGCACTACACGACCGACAAGCCGATCCCCCTCAGCGACCGCAAATTCTGGCAGAAGCCGCACCAGCAGAACCTGACCGGCACCGCAGAGAGCTACCGCCCGCCGGGCCACGACTACCGCGGCGGCCACCGTTCGCCTGCGACGGGCGACTACGAATCCTGGACGCCGGGGAGCTAGGGCGATGGCGGGCCGGCATGGCGTGGCGGAGCTGGCGGCCGGGGCGGCGGTGCTGCTGGCGACGGTCGGGTTCGTAGCCTACGCCGCGGGCAACACCGGGCGCAGCGGTGCGGCCGGCATGCGGCTACTGGCGCGGTTCGACAACGTGGGCACCATCGCCCCCGGCGCGGACGTGAAGATCGCCGGGGTGAAGGTCGGCAGCGTCACCGGCAGCACGATAGAGCCGGCGACGTTCCTGGCGACCCTGGCCTTCACCGTGCAGGGCGACATCAAGCTGCCGACCGATAGCAGCGCCACCATCTCCACCGGAGGATTGCTGGGCGGTGCGTTCCTGACGCTCACGCCCGGCGGGTCGGACAAGGTGCTGGCAGAGGGGCAGACGGTCGCCATCACCCAGTCGGCCACCAACCTGGAGGACCTGCTGGGCAAGTTCATCTTCAACGTCGGCAGCCTGGCCGAGGCAACGCAGAAGTCGCTGGACCGCCAGGCCGCGCAGGGATCTGCCGCGCCGGGCGCCGCCCCGCCGTGAGCCTGCCGGCCACCTGGCCCGGCGCCGATGGCAGCCCGGTGTCCTGCCGGGAAAAGCTGCGGACGCTGGAGGAGAACCACCGCGAGGCCGCGCAGGTGCTGCAGGACGCCTTCGAGGACGCGCTGCTGATGGGCGTGGACGAGGCGGCGATGCGCGGCATCATGGCCGACCTGGTGGCGGGGCTTCGCAGCCCGCGGCTAGCCCGGCGCGCATGAGGCCGTTGCTGGGCGCCGCCCTGCTGGCCGCCGCGCCCGCCTGGGGCCAGGGCGCCGACAAGCCGCCCGCCGGCTCCGGCGGGTGGCTGCCGCGCACGACGGCGGAGCTGACGGTGCTGGACAAGGTGCGCGCCCAGGCCGTCCCGCTGAGCGTACGCACCGGGGCCAGCGGCACATCGGGGTCGCTGACCATCACCGTGCGCGGCTGCTTCGTGCGGCCGGCGGACCAGCCGGCGGACTCGGCGGCGTTCCTGGACATACAGGACAGCCGGCCGACCGGGACGGGGTTCCGCGGCTGGATGCTGGCAGGCGCACCGTCGCTGAACCAGATGCAGCACCCGATCTACGACGTGCGCGTGGTGGCGTGCCGCTAGGTCTGCCGCCGCCGGGCAGCACCGCGCTGCTGCTGGACCTGGACGGCACCCTGCTGGACATAGCGCCCACGCCGGATGAGGTGCGGGTGCCGGATGGCCTGGCGGACACGCTGCAACGCCTGCGGGCCCACCTGGGCGGGGCGCTCGCGGTCGTGACGGGCCGACCCATCGCGCAGATTGACGCCCTGCTGCCGGGCGTGCCCTACGCCGTCGCCGGGGAGCACGGCGGGGCCATACGCCATGCTCCCGGCGCCGCGGTCGTCCGTGCCAGCCTGCCGGACCCGCCGGTTGGGTGGATCGTGGAGGCCGCCCGCCTGGTGGACGCGCACCCCGGCGCGTTGCTGGAGCAGAAGCAGCGCGGCTTCGTGTTCCACTACCGCGCCGTGCCGGAGCTTGGCCCGCTGCTGCGCGACGCCGCGCTGGCATTGATCGCTCCGCAGGCCGGCCGGTTCGGGCTGATGGAGGCGTCCATGGCCTGGGAGGTGCGTCCTCGCGGCGTGGACAAGGGCAGCGCGGTGGCGGCGCTGATGCAGGAGGCGCCGTTCGCCGGGCGGCTGCCGGTGTTCATCGGCGACGACGTGACGGACGAGGACGGGATGCGCGCGGCGCAAGGGATGCAGGGCGCCGGGCTGCGGGTGCCGGACGTGTTCGGCGGGCCTGCAGAGGTGCGCGGGTGGCTGGCGCGGTGCGCGGATGCGCTTGATGCTGGGTCGGCTGAGTGGCCGGAGCCGGCTGTGCAGTAGGGCGGAGCGCAACGTCTTGCGCTATGGGCGAGCACGGCGCTTGCAGCACGGTGATGGTATGCTTGCCCACTGTGCCGGATCGGCAGGGTAGCAACCGACGCGCTTTCGGTGCCGACAAGATGATTGCGGAACGGTAGCGTAAGGCCGAAGTGGCAGGAGCATCGTAATGCAGCGAGTCACCCTCGACGTTGAGGCTGGACAGGTTTCTGCTGAACTTGCCCGTTGTGGCATCGCCTCCGGCACCCGCGTGCATGCACTTGTCGAGGTCGTGGACGCCGATGCCCTGCCTATGGCCGCCATCGCCCAAGCCGGCGGCGCCCTCGACTGGCTTGCCGGCGAACCCGACCTTTATACCGACGCCGACCTGGTGAAGCAGGCGAGGTAGATGTTCGCCTTCGGCAGCATCGTCCTCACCCGCTTCCCATTCACCGACCTTTCCGGCGACAAGCGCCGTCCGGCCCTCGTCGTCTCACGCGACAACCACCGCCGGGCTGACTTGGTCGTGTGCTTCATCACGTCCGTGCCCCGCACTGGGCCGGACGTGGCGGCGATTGCCCCCAGCCCCGGCACCGGCCTGAAAGTGCCTTCCGTTGTGCGCTTCGACAAGCTCGCCACCCTCGATCCGGCCGTCATCGCCGGCAAGCTTGGTGATGCCCCGGCCGCCTGGCTCGATTTGCATCGCGCTGTTTTCTTCGGGGTATTCGGCTTCGAGCCGCCATAGCCGCACCGGACACCAGGGCCATGCGGGAAGCGGCCTATGCGAGCCAGGCGGCAACGCGCACGGCCATGACCCAAGCGGCAGCGCGAGGCGGGAAAGCGAGGCGAACTCCTGGCGTTCAGCGTGACGCGCCCTGTTGTTTGGACTGCTCCGCCAGTCAGGAGGCGTTCAGGCCACCGACCCGCTCAACACCCTGTCCATCAGCTCCGTCTTCACGTCGAAAGACGACCGCACGCCCACGTCTCCCAGATGCGCCGCCACCCAAGCGTCCGCCGCCGCATGCCCGGCATCGTGCAGCGCAGACAGCAGCGCCGCCGAGGTGCTGGCCTTCGACACGAAGCCCAGCGACGCCGCGAAGGCGTCGTTGCGGACGGCATGGAACCGTATGGGCTTGTAGCGGCCGTCATAGGGCGTGCCCGACGCCGCAAGCTCCGCCAGCAGGTGGTTGACCGCCTCGATGGCGTTCACCTCCAGCACCACGGAGGCGTTGAACGTCACCTCGTTCAGCCGCTCCAGGATGGCGCGGGCGCCGCGGGGCGGCATGTCCGCGCGCTGGAACGGGTTGACCAGCACCAGCAGCAGGTCCTGTGCGTGGTCTATCAGCGGCGCCAGGGCGGGGTTGCCCAGGTAGCCGCCGTCCCAGTAGGCCACGCCGTCAATCGTCACCGCCCGGAACTCGGTTGGCAGGCAGGCGGAGGCGTGCAGGGCCGCGGTGGACAGGCCGGGCTGGGTGAAGATGGCGCGGGCGTTGCTGGCCACCGCGGTCGCGGTCACGAACAGGCGCGGCCCGGCGGCATCGTTCAGCGCCGCCAGGTCCGCGGCGGGGAACGCCTGCTCGACCAGGGGCGCCAGCGCGTCGGCGTAGAACGGGTTGGTGTATGGCGAGATCACCAGGCCCGCGGCCTCCAGCGCGATGGCGGCGGGCGACCAGTCCAGGTTGAAGCCGCCGAGCAGGCTAGGCTCGCCGAAGAACAGCGCGTTGCCGGCCAGCAGGCCGCGCCGGGCCAGGCCGTGCCAGAAATCCGCCAGCTTGCGCCGGGCCAGGCCGGGGCCGCCCAGCACCAGGCCGCTGACGGTCAGCGCCGCGTTGAACGCCCCGGCGCTGGTGCCGCTGATGGCGGAGAGGCGCAATCGGCCCGCGGCGACTTCCTGCAGCAAGCGGTCCAGCACGCCCCAGGTGAACGCGCCGTGGGTGCCGCCGCCTTGCAGCGCCAGCGCGACGGCGGGGGCGTGCGGGGCTAGTTCAGCCACTTCGCCGTCAGCTTCGCCTGCTCGCCCGTTTCGGCGCTGATGTGCAGCCACTGGTCCACCCACGCCTTCAGCGCGGGGTCGCGCGGCAGCAGGTAGGCCAGCTCCGAGAAGTCGAAGGGCTGGTCCGGGTGGATCGCGCACAGCTCGGGGTGCAGGCGCTGCTGCAGGCGGGTCTCGACGGCGTCGGTCATCATCACGTCGGCGCGGCCCGCCACCAGCTCGTCGAAGATGGCGGCGTTGTTGGGGAACACCACGATCTCGGCCTGCTTCACGTTAGCGCGGGCGAAGCGCTCGTTGGTACCGCCGGGGTTGGTGATGACGCGGGTGCCGGGACGATCTATGTCCGCCAGCGTCCCGAAGCGGGCCTGGCTGGTGCAGAGCGCGATGGGCGCCTTGCCGGTCCGCATGACGGGGGCGGAGAAGGCGGCGGTCTTGGCCCGCTCCAAGGTGACGGAGATGCCGCCCATGCCGATGTCATACTTGCCGGCCTGCAAGTCGGCCATCAGCGTGGGCCAGGCGGTCGGCACGATCTCCAGCTTGACGCCCAGGCCGCGCGCCAGGCTCTCGGCCATGTCCACGTCCAGGCCGGTGAAGGCGCCCGCGCCGTCCTTGCCCGCGCCGTCCTTGATCGAGAACGGCCGGTAGTCCCCGGTCAGGCCGACACGGACCACACCGCGGGCTAGGATTGCGTCGAGCAGGGATGGCGGCGCCATCTGGACCTGGGCCGTTTGGGCTTGGGCCATCCGGACAGGGGCCGGCGCGGCGGACAGCAGCAGCAGGGCGGCGAACAGGAAGCGCATGGCGGTCACTCCTTCAGGGCGGCTTCTATGGCGGCGGCGATGCCGAACAGGCGGGCGTCGCCGCCGGTCTCGCCCATCAGCATGAAGCCCACGGGCGGCTCGCCGGGCCGGTTCGCCGGCAGGCTGATGCTGCAGCGGTCGAGGAAGTTGGCCAGCGCCGGGTTCCGCAGCACCAGGGCGTTGGTGCGGGTGAAGGCGTCGTCGTCCGCCAGGTCGGCGATCAGCGGCGGCACGATGGGCGAGGTCGGCATCGCGACGGCGTCGAACGGCGCCGTCGCCTCGTTCATGGCGGCGATGATGCGGGTGCGGGCGGCCATGAGGGCGATGAAGTCCACGGCCGTCATCGCCGCCCCGCGCTCGATCCGCACGCGGACGCGCGGGTCGTAGCGCGCGGCCCCCCGCGCCAGCAGCGCGCGGTGCCACGCATGGGCCTCCGCCGCCGCGAAGCCGCCGTTGGCATTGGCGTCCATGACCTGCTTGAAGACGGGCATCGGCAGGTGGGTCACGCGCGCGCCCTGGCTGGCGAGGCGGTTCAGCGCGCGGCCGAACGCTTCGGCCACCGCCGGGTCCACCCCGTCCATGACGATGTTGCCCGGCACCGCCAGGCGCATCGCCCGCAGGTCCATCGGCTGCACCGGGCGCGGCGCCTCCCCGGCCAGGATGGCGTCCACCGCGGCGCAGCAGGCGACGCTGTTGGCCAGCGGGCCGATGCTGTCCAGCGTCGGGGACAGCGGCAGCGCGCCGTCCAGCGGCACCCGCCGGGTGGTGGGCTTGTAGCCGACGATACCGCAGAACGTCGCCGGGATGCGGCAGGACCCGCCGGTGTCGGTGCCCAGCGCCGCCAGCGCCATGCCGTCGGCGACCGACACCGCCGCGCCGCTGCTGCTGCCGCCGGGCACCCGGCCGGCTTCGCGGTCCCAGGGTGCGCGGGGGGTGCCGTGGTGCGGGTTGATGCCGATGCCGGAGAAGGCGAACTCCGTCATGTTGGTCCGGCCGACCGGCACGAAGCCCGCGGCCAGCACGCGCTGCACGACGGCGGCGTGGGCCTCTGCCGGGGCGGCGTCGGACAGGACGGCGCTGCCGGCGGCCGTGACCTCCCCGCGCACGTCCAGCAGGTCCTTGAGGCTGATCGGCACGCCGGCATAGGGGCCGGGGGCGCGTCCGGCCCGGCGCAGCAGGTCCATCGCGTCCGCGCTGGTGCGCGCCTGCTCGGCATAGACGCGGATGAAGGTGCGCTTGCCCTCGCCGTCCGGGTTCCGGATGGCGGCCAGGCACGCCTCGACCAGGGCGCGGGCGGTGGTGCGCCCGTTGGCGAGGTCGGCGGCGGCGCGCGCCAGGGTGAGGCCGGTCGTGTTCGTTTCCATGGGCCGCACCGTGCCGCCCCGTTGACCCCGCGGCAAGCCTGGGAAATGGTGCCCCATCCAAAAGGAGGCCGCCCTTGACCCGTCCCGTCCTGCTGACCGGCGCCAGCGGCGCGCTGGGCCGCATCCTGGCGCATGGCCTGGCCGGGCAGGGCTTCGACCTGCGCCTGACCGACATCGCGCCCTTCCCCGGCGAGCTGCCCGCGGGCACGGCGTTCACCGCGCTGGACCTGAACGACGGCGTGGCCCTGCTGCGCCTGGCGGAGGGCTGCGGCACCATCCTGCACTTCGGCGGCGTGTCGGTGGACCGGCCGTTCGAGGAGGTGCTGGGGCCGAACATCCGCGGCCTGCACCACGTCTATGAGGCGGCCCGGCGGGAGCGCGCCCGCGTCGTGTTCGCCAGCAGCAACCACAGCATCGGCTTCCATGAGCGGACGGAGGTGCTGGGCGCGGACTGCGCCTTCCGGCCGGACAGCTTCTATGGCCTGTCCAAGGCGTATGGCGAGCTGATGGGCCGGCTGTACTGGGACAAGCACGGCGTCGAGAACGTCAACGTGCGCATCGGCTCCTGCTTCCCCGAACCTGTGGACGCGCGGATGCTGGCGACCTGGCTGTCCTATGCCGACATAACCGGCATGATGGCCTGCTGCATCCGGGCGGAGGCCGTGGGCCATGCCGTGATCTGGGGCGCGTCCGGCAACCCGCGCATGACCTGGTGGCGGGACGACCACCGCGGGCGCATCGCCTGGGCGCCGGCGGACAGCGCGGAGGCGTTCGCGGACGCGGTGGACGGCAAGCTCAGCAACAACCCCGTGACCGAGCGTTACCAGGGTGGCGCGTATTGCGCGGCGGGCTATACCCGGGCGGCGCCGTCCCCGGCCGACCCGTTCGCCGACCCGTCCAAGGACCAGAGCCATGCCTGACCACACCCCGCGCACCGTGCGCGACAACATCCAGACCATTATCCGCCTGGAAGAGGAGCAGAACCGCGAGCGCAGCCTGGGCGACCGCATCGGCGACGCCATCGGCACCTTCGCCGGCACCGTCACCTTCGTGGTGCTGCACCTGGCGCTGTTCGCGTGCTGGGCCGTCGCGGGCACCGGCGCGTTCGGGCTGCCGAAATTCGACCCCTACCCGTTCCCGCTGCTGTGCATGATCGTGTCCATGGAGGGGGTGCTGCTGTCCACCTTCGTGCTGATCAAGCAGAACCGCATGAGCACGCGCGCCGACCGGCGCAACCACCTTGATCTGCAGGTGAACCTGCTGACGGAGAAGGAGGTGACGAAGGTGATCCAGATGCTCGCGGTCATCAGCGCGCACCTTGGGGTCGAGGCGCAGGCGGTGGACGCCGAAACGCGGAAGCTGGGCCGGGTGACGGCGGTGGGCGAGCTGGCGCACGAGCTGAAGGCGACCTTGCCGGAGGACGCATAGCCCTCGGCGCCACCCCCACGGTCGCGGTCGTCGGCGGCGGTCCCGCCGGGCTGATGGCGGCGGAGCGGCTGGCCGAGGCGGGCGTGGCCGTCACGGTGTACGACCGGATGCCCTCGGTCGGGCGCAAGCTGCAAATAGCCGGGCGCGGCGGGCTGAACCTGACGCATTCGGAGCCTTTGGCGCGGTTCCTGGGGCGGTATGCCGGGGCGGCGCCGGTGATCGGGCCGCCGGTGGAGGCTTGGGGGCCGGCGGCGCTGCGGGCGTGGTGCGCCGGGCTGGGGCAGGACACCTTCGTCGGCAGCAGCGGCCGGGTGTTCCCGGCGGCGTTCAAGGCGACGCCGCTGCTGCGGGCCTGGCTGGGGCGGCTGGCCCGGCAGGGCGTGGCGGTGCGCACGGGCTGGCGCTGGACCGGGTGGGACGGGGAGGCGCTCCGCTTCGACGCGCCGGACGGCCCGGCGCTGGTGAGGGCGGACGCGGCAGTCTTGGCGCTGGGCGGCGCGTCGTGGCCGCGGCTGGGGTCGGATGGCGGCTGGGCCGGGGCGCTGCGGGATGCCGGCATCGAGGTCAGCCCACTGCGCCCGGCCAATTGCGGCTTCCTGCACCCGTGGTCCCCGGTGTTCCGCGAGCGGTTCGCGGGTGCGCCGTTGAAGCGGACCACCCTGACGTTCCGGGGCGAGACGGTGGCCGGGGAGGCCGTGCTGACGGCGGACGGGATCGAGGGCGGGGTGGTCTATGCCCTGTCCCGCGTGCTGCGCGAGGCGGTTGACGCCGAGGGGCACGCGACGCCGCTGCTGGACCTGCGGCCGGACCTGGATGCGGCGGCGCTGGCGGCGCGGCTGGGCGGGCGCGGGCAGTCGCTGTCCAATGCGCTGCGGAAGGCCGGGCTGTCGCCGGCTGCGGCGGGGCTGGTGCGGGAGGTGGGGGGTGACGCGCCGCTGGCCGAGCGGGTGAAGGCGCTGCCGCTGCGGCTGGTAGGCACGCGGGGGCTGGACCGGGCGATCTCGACGGCGGGCGGGGTGGCGCTGGAGGAGTTGGACGCCGGGTTCATGCTGCGGCGGCGGGCCGGGGTGTTCGCGTGCGGGGAGATGCTGGACTGGGAGGCGCCGACGGGTGGGTATCTGTTGCAGGCGGCTTTCAGCACGGGGCGGGCGGCGGCGGAGGGGGTGCTGGGGTGGCTGGGGCGGTCCGGTCCGGTCCGGACGATGCCTAGCTGGCCGTGTTGTCCAAGCGCTGAACAACGCGGCCTGCCGCCGCCGTGTCCATCACAAGCGAGGCCATGCGGGGTTGACCTTGGAGGTGCAGGCAAAGCTTGGTCGGATGGTGGATGGCCTCGAACCTAACCGTCTCATACTCGATGTCGGTCATCCCAGCTTACATGGTATCGCTCCCGCTAAGGGGTTCATCAGCACAACGCGCTGTTCCTAAGTGTGAGGATCACGTCCAGGCTGCTCGCAAAGGTTTTAAGGGCGGATCGGGAAAGGGCCGCTCTCCGGCTTACGGACGATGACACATCCCGCCTGGAGCAGACGCCGCCGCAGGCGTGGCTTGACGCGCTGGGGCGGCCGGTCGCGCGGCACCGTGGTCCGAAGTGCGCGTTAGGTTGCTGGCGCGGCTGGACGGGTAGGACGCCGAGCAGGCCCAACACCAGGCGTGATCCGGCTCAGCGACGAGGCGCACCAGCCACAAAGCTGGCGCATGTTTTCATGGCGTGTTGCTGCGTCTCACCCGCCGTCGTCTAGCTTGGCAACCAATTCTGCAGTGCCGAAACCCTCGTTCAAGAGTTCATGCAAGGTAAATGGGCACCCCTCCGGCAATGGCCGCGGCGCAATGCTGTCGTCCTCCATTGCTGCCCGTGCCCTGCCCGCTGCCTTCCTGTAAAGATCGTCCAAGCCGATCCGCTGCCGCATGGACGGCGTGAACCGGCGCTGCACGTCATTTCGAAAAGCCTGGGCCTCATCGCGCCAATGCTTCGCCGACGGGCTGTTCGGCATGGCGTGCAGCTTGAGCACATGCGTCAGCGCCTGTTCCAGCAAGCTTTGGCAAGCCCGCAGCTCCGACAGCCCCACGTCCTGCACTTCCTCGATCACGTGAGGCCAATCAACTGCCTCGTTTACGCCCTCGCCCGCCGCCAACCGGCGCAGCAGCGCCGCCTGGTGATCGGCCCAGGCCAGCGCGTCGTGTTCGTACAGGCTATCCGGCATGAGAAACCTCCCGCATTCAAGCCGCCTCCGCCCGGATCGCCTCCCCCAGCGTCTCAACGATCCGGTCCACGTGCCCCCGCTCCACGATCAGCGGCGGGCTGAGCGCCACGATGTCCCCCGTCGTGCGAACCAGCAGCCCGTTGTCGAAACACCGCTGGAACACCCGTACTGCCCGGTCCGTCGGCTTTCCCGCCCGCGGCTGCAGCTCGATCCCCGCGATCAGCCCGGCGTTGCGTATGTCCACCACGTTCGGCAATCCCCGCAGGCTGTGCATCGCGCCCTCCCAATACGGCTCCATCGCCAGCGCCCGCCCCGGCAGGTCCTCCGCCCGGTGCAGGTCCAGCGTCGCGATGGCCGCCGCCGACGCCAGGGGATGCCCGGAATAGGTGTAGCCGTGGAACAGCTCGATCCCCGCGGGCGCCCCGTCCACGATGGCCGAGTAGATCGCCTCGCTCGCTGCCACTGCGCCCATCGGCACCGCGGCGTTGGTCAGGCCCTTGGCCATCGTCATCAGGTCCGGCACGACCCCCAGCCGCTCCGCCCCGAAGTTCGCCCCCATGCGGCCGAACCCGGTGATGACCTCGTCGAAGATCAGCAGGATGCCGTGCCGGGTGCAGATGTCGCGCAGCCGGCGCAAATAGCCCTCGGGCGGCACCAGCACGCCGGTTGACCCCGCGACCGGCTCCACCATCACCGCGGCGATGGTGTCCGCGCCGTGCAGGGCGACGATGCCCTCCAGCGCGTCCGCCAGGTGCCCGCCCCAGGCCGGGGTGCCGCGGGTGAAGGCGTTGTGCTCCGGCGCATGGGTGTGCGGCAGGTGGTCCACATAGGGCAGCAGGGCGCCGAACTGCTTGCGGTTCGGGCTGATGCCGCCGACCGAGATGCCGCCGAAGCCGACGCCGTGATACCCGCGCTCCCGCCCGACCAGCCGCACCCGCTGCCCCTCGCCGCGGGCGCGGTGGTAGGCGAGGGCGATCTTCAGCGCCGTGTCTGCGCTCTCGCTGCCGGAGTTGGTGAAGAACACGCGGTCCAGCCCCGCCGGCAGGATCTCCGCCAGCCGCGCGGCGGCCTGGAACGCCATGGGGTGGCCCATCTGGAACGTCGGCGCGAAGTCCATCGTGGCAGCCTGCTGCTGGATGGCCTCCACGATCTCCCGCCGCCCGTGCCCGGCGTTCACGCACCACAGCCCGGCGGTGCCGTCCAGCACCTCGCGGTTGTCGTTGGTGTAGTAGAACATGCCTGCCGCCCGGGCCAGCATGCGCGGCGCCGCCTTGAAGGCGCGGTTGGCGGTGTAGGGCATCCAGAAGGCGTCGAGGTTGTTCGGCAGGTTGGCGGGCCGGGCGATCTCGTTCATGGGCGGGCATCCCTTGTGCAAGGCGGGGGCGTGAAGCGGGAGGTATGGAGCGGGGGCATAGGTGGCCCTACGTTCGCGCTTTGGCGGGCCGCGGGCAAGCGTGGCATGGTGCGGCGCACCTGATGGGGACCGAGCACGATGCCTGACGGCCGCCTGTATCTCGGCACGCGCCGCTATTCGTCCTGGTCCATGCGCGGCTGGCTGCTGGTGCGCCTGGCCGGGCTGGACGTGGAGGAGGTGGTGATCCCGCTCGCGGCCGGCGACGCCGGCGGGACGCCTGCGGTGGTGGCGGTGTCGCCCAGCGGCCTCGTGCCGTTCCTGGAGCACCGGGGCGTGCAGGTGTGGGAGACCCTGGCGATCTGCGAATACTGCGCCGAGCTGTCGCCGGGCCTGTGGCCGGCCGGGCTTGCCGCCCGGACCCGCGCGCGGGCGATCAGCGCGGAGATGCACGCGGGCTTCCGCGCCCTGCGGACGGCGATGCCGATGGTGCTGGGGCCGACGGCGCCCGGCGCCCGGCAGACGCCCGCGGCCCTGGCCGACGTCGCGCGCATCGAGGCGATCTGGCGCGACACCCGCGCCGGGTTTGGCGCCGAGGGGCCGTTCCTGTTCGGGCAGCACTTCAACGCGGCGGACGCCATGTTCGCCCCGGTCGTGACGCGCCTGCTGACCTACCTCCCGCCCGTCGCGGCCGACACGCGGAGCTATTGCGACGCCGTGCGCGCCCACCCCCTCGTGGCCGCCTGGTATGACGCCGCCGCCGCCGAGCCGCTGGAGTGGCGGCGGGAGAGCGACGAGCACGCCGTCGCGGGCTGATGACCGTCCATGCGTCGCAAGTTGCGCGTCGCAAGTTGCAGCCGCCAGGCCGCTGACTCCGGGGCTTTGATTCCGGGGCTTTGCGCCCGGGGCGGTGGGCGCCAGCGGCTTGCTGCTGCCCCGGCCGGCGCGGGCGGGGAGGGTGCCGCCGTCATCGGTGCGCCCACCGCAGCCATCCTGTCCCCTTTCACACCAACGGCCATCTGCCCCGACCCTTGCGTTGGAACACTTTCATTGCGAGCCGGCTTCGGCGCGGCATAGGGGGGCCGCAAGCGCAGTCCTGGCCGCCCCCCTATGCCGCGCCGCAAGTGCGGCCCGCAGTGACGGCAGCGGCCAGGGCAGGCAGCCGTTGGCACCAGGCCGGTTCTTCGTCCTGCCGGGGTTGGGCCTGATGGAGGCGAGGGCCTATATGCCGGGTCAACGCCCAACCGCTTGAAAGCACCCTCCATGTCCGCCACGGCATCCGACGCCCTGATCCCCGTCACCGTCCTGACCGGCTACCTCGGCGCCGGCAAGACCACCTTGCTGAACCGCATCCTGTCCGAGGACCACGGCAAGAAGTATGCCGTCGTCATCAACGAGTTCGGCGAGCTGGGCGTGGACAACGACCTCGTGGTGGACGCCGACGAGGAGGTGTTCGAGATGAACAACGGCTGCATCTGCTGCACCGTGCGCGGCGACCTCATCCGCATCGTCGGCGCCCTGATGAAGCGGCGCGGCAAGTTCGACGGCATCATCATCGAGACCACCGGCCTCGCCAACCCGGCGCCGGTCGCCCAGACCTTCTTCGTGGACGACGGCGTGCGCGCCAAGACCCGGCTGGACGCCATCATCACGGTCGTGGACGCCAAGCACCTGCTGGCCCGCCTGGCCGACAGCGCCGAAGCCGAGGAGCAGGTGGCGTTCGCCGACGTGATCGTGCTGAACAAGGCCGACCTGGTGACGCCCGATGAACTCGACGCCGTCGAGGCGCGCATCCGCACCATCAACCGCTACGCCCGCATCCACCGCGCGACCCGCTCCAACGTCGCCATAGCCGACGTGCTGGGCCAGGGCGCCTTCGACCTCAACCGCGTGCTGGAGCGGGAGCCGGACTTCCTCGGGGACAGCGAGCACAGCCACGACACCGACGTGAACAGCATGAGCTTCGAGGTGTCGCGCCCGATAGACCCCGAGCATTTCAACGCCTGGATGGGTACGCTCCTGCAGGAGAAGGGCGGCGACCTGCTGCGTACCAAGGGCATCCTGTCCTATCCCGGCGAGGACCGCCGCTTCGCCTTCCAGGCCGTCCACATGATCGCGGACGGGGACTTCGTGGGGCCGTGGCCCGCGGGCGCGGAGCGGCGGTCCAAGCTGGTGTTCATCGGCCGCAACCTGAACCGCCCGCAACTGCGCCGCGGCTTCGAGGCGTGCCAGGTGGCGGACGCCCCGGTGGACGCCCCACTGGACGCCAAGGCAGGCGCATGAGCGAGACGCTGCGCCGCTTCGTGCTGGAGGAGCGCGGGCAGACGCAGGACCTTGGCGCCTATGTGGTGGCCGCGGTGTTCGACCGGGCAGGGACCGCCGCCTTCGCGCTGGGCGACGGGACCGTTCGCATCGCCAAGGGTCCGGACTGGCCGGCGGTGGAGGCGCATGACGGCGCCGTGCTGGCGATGGCCGCGGACGTGCGCGGAGGCTGGGTGACGGGCGGGGACGATGGCGGGTTCCGCCGGGTCGCGCCGGACGGGTCGGCGTCGGACATCGCGCGGTATGGCTCGAAATGGGTGGAGCAGGTCGCCAGCTTCGCCGACGGCAAGGGCGGCGGCGTGCTGGCCTGCGCCGTGGGCAAGGCGGCGCATGTGTTCGATGGTGGAGGCGGGGGTGGGGGCGCGGCGCTGAAGTCCTTGCAGCATCCCTCGACCGTCACGGGCCTGGCGTTCGACGGCAAGGGCAAGCGCATCGCCGCGTCGCACTACAACGGGTGTAGCCTGTGGTTCGTCGGCGCCAAGGCCGACAGCCCGCGCGTCATGGAGTGGAAGGGCAGCCACACCGGCGTCATCCTGCATCCGGCGGCGGACGCCGTCGTGACCTCCATGCAGGAGAACGCCCTGCACGGCTGGCGCCTGGCGGACGGCCAGCACATGCGGATGAGCGGCTACCCGACCAAGACCGCCAGCCTGTCGTTCAGCCGCAACGGCAAGTGGCTGGCCTCGTCCGGCGCGGAGAGCGTCGTGCTGTGGCCGTTCTTCGGCGGCGGCCCGATGGGCAAGGCGCCGCTGGAGCTTGCGGGCGCGGAGAACGTCATCTGCACCCGGGTCGCCTGCCACCCGTCGCATGACATGGTGGCGGCCGGTTTCAACGACGGGATGGTGGTGCTGGCGGACATCGGCAGCAAGCGCATCATCCCCGTGGCCCCCGGCGGGCACGGCCCGGTGTCGGCGCTGGACTGGAGCGGCACCGGCGCCTTCCTGGCGTTCGGAACCGAGACGGGCTTTGCCGCGCTTGTGGACTTCACGCCGCGTTAGGAGCGCCTTCTATGGACCCCATCACCGCACAGGGCATGACGATGCCCAAGCTCGGCCTCGGCACCTGGCGCCTGAAAGGGGAAGAGTGCGTGGACGCCGTGCAGCGCGCCATCGGCCTGGGCTACCGCCACATTGACACGGCGGAGATGTATGGCAACGAGGAGGCGGTCGGCGAGGCCGTCGCCAACGCCGGGGTGCCGCGGGCGGAGCTGCACATAACGACCAAGGTCTGGTACGAGAACCTGGGCGCCGACGCCATGCAGCGCAGCATCGAGGGGTCGCTGCGGAAGCTGCGGCTGGACCGGGTGGACCTTTATTTGATCCACTGGCCGTCGCCCGGCATGGACCTGCCGGACGCGCTGGCGAACCTGGTGCGGGTGCGGGAGCAGGGGTTGGCGCGGGCCATCGGCGTGTCGAACTTCCCGGTGGCGCTGCTGCGCCGGGCTATCGAGGAGATCGGGGCGCCCATCGCCTGCAACCAGGTCGAGTATCATGTGCTGCTGGGCCAGCACGCCGTCGTGGACTACGCCGTGGGCCATGGCGCCAGCATCGCCGCATACTCGCCGCTGGCGCAGGGCCGGCTGGCGGACCATGAGGAACTGCAGGCCATCGCCCGCAAGCACGGCGCCACCCCGGCGCAGGTCGCCTTGAAGTGGCTGCTGGACCAGCCCGGCGTCGCCGCCATCCCGAAGGCCAACCGCGCCGAGAGCCAGCAGGCCAACCTGGACGCCCTGCGCCTCACGCTGGACGACACGGACCGCGCGGTGATCGCGATGCTGCCCAAGACGCAGCGCCTCGTGAACCCCGGCTGGGCGCCGGTCTGGGACCAGGCAGCATAGGGCTTCCTTCTCCCTCTCCCTTCGGAAGAGGGCCGGGGTGAGGGGAGCCGAAAGCACCATCCCCGGCCCGTTGCGACGTGTTCCCTCACTGGCAACGGACGTTTTTGGCAACGGACGTTCTTGCGGCCTTTCCCTCACCCCGGCCCTCTCCCGAAGGGAGAGGGAGAAGGAAGCGAGCCTGATGCTGTTGGAAGCCGCAACGGACCAGCCCGACCGCACCCGCCTCGCCACCAGCCTGGTGTTCCTCGCCAACGGCGCCGGCATCGGCGCCTGGGCGGCCAGCATCCCCGGCGTGAAGTCCGGGCTGGGGCTGACGGGGACCGCGCTGGGTTTCGGGCTGCTGATGCTGGCGGCGGGCGCCATGTCGGCGATGCCGCTGGCCGGGTGGCTCGGCGCCCGGCGCGGCGGGTTGATGGGGCCGGCCGGGGCGCTGTTCGCGGCGGCGCTGCTGCTGCCGGCGGCGGCGCCGGGCTATGCCGCGCTGCTGCCGGCGCTGTTCGTGCTGGGGGCCACGAACGGGGCGCTGGACGTGCTGATGAACGCCCACGCCGCCCGGGTCGAGGCGGCGCGCGGCCAGGCCATCATGTCCTCGTTCCATGCCTGCTGGAGCCTGGGCGGGCTGCTGGGCGCGGGCGGGACGGCTCTGGCCGTGCATCTCGGCGCCGGGGTGCTGCCGTTCGCGACGGCGGCCGTCGCGGCGGTGATCGGGGCCGCGGCGTGGATGGGGCTGGGCGACCGCGCCCCGGGAGATGAGTCAGCCGGCTTCGCCTGGCCCAGCCGGGCCGTCGCGGGGATCGGGGCGCTGTGCTTCCTGGCCTTCATGACCGAGGGCGCGGTGGCCGACTGGTCCGGGGTGTTCCTGACCGGGGTGGCCGGCGCCACGGCGTCCGGGGCGGCTGCGGGGTTTGCCGGGTTCTCGGCGGCGATGGTGCTGGGGCGGGTGTTCGGGGACCGGCTGGTGCGGCGGTTCGGCCCGGCGTTGGTGTTGCGCGCCGGAGCGGGGCTGGCCATGGCCGGGTTCGGCCTGGCGGTGCTGTGGCCGGCGGCGGGGGCCGCGGGGTTCGCGCTGGTCGGGCTGGGGACGGCGAACATGGCGCCGCTGCTGTTCTCCGCCGCAGGGCGGGCGGGCAACGCGGCCAGCACCGGCGTCGCGGCGGTGGCGACCCTGGGCTATGCCGGGCTGCTGCTGGGGCCGCCGGTGATCGGGGTGGCGGCGGACCTGATCGGGCTGCACGCTGCGCTGGGGCTGCTGATCCTGGCTGCGGGCGTGCTGGCCACGGCCAGGTTGCGGGCTTGAATGGGATCAAGGCGCAGGGCGGATCAGCGAAGCGCCATCCGCCGCACCAAAGCCCTGAGCCAACCGATGGCGGATGGCGCTGCGCTGATCCGCCCTACGAGGATGCGCCCGCCACAGGCACCGTCACCCCGATCATGTCGCCTTCCCTCACCAGCGCGGCCAGACGCGCCTCGGCCCAGCCCTCCGTGCCCGCGGGCCGCCGGGGCAGCACCATCCAGCGGTAATCCGCGGTGCTGTCCACCACGCTGATCCGCACGCCGTCCGGCAGGGCCGTGCCCCACTCCGCCAGCACCCCGCGCGGGTCCCGCACCGCGCGGGCGCGGTAGCCCGGCGACTTGAACCAGAACGGCGGGTAGCCCAGCACGCCGCGGGGATAGCAACTGCATAGCGTGCAGACGACCAGGTGATGCACCTCCGCGGTGTTCTCCAGCACGCCCAGCGGCGGCAGGCCGCGCATGTGTATGCCCATGGCCTCGGCGGCCTGCGCGCCGTCCCGCAGCAGCAGCTCGCGGTAGGCCGGGTCGGTCCAGGCGCGGGCGACCATGCGGGCGCCGCCTGCCGGGCTGGCGAGGTCGGTCTGCTCGATGCGCTGCGCGATCTCCTCTGGGGTGGCGATGCCCTTCCGGTCCAGCAGGGCGCGCAGGGCCGCAAGCAGGCGGTCGCCCGGCGTTTCCAGGATCGGCCTCCTTAACGATGCGCTCATGCCGGCTCCAGCCAGGGTTTGTAGAGTTCAACCAGGATTTCGGACCCGCCCGCATCCGGCCAGACCGACTGCGGCGCGAACGCGACGTGATACAGCGGCAGGCGCGCGGCCGGGCGCGCGAAGGCGAGGTCCTCGGGGTTGGGAAAGTCGCCGAGGTGCCGCACGATCCGGCCGGTGCGCCCGCGCAGGTAGTGCGGGGTGCGTATGTGGCAGGGGCCGCGCTGCTCCGGCCAGTCATCGCGCACGCGCACCGCACTGCCCGGCTCATAGGTCCCCGGCTCGCGTGTCCCCTGCTTGGATGTCCCCGGCTTGGATGTCCCCGGCTCGGATGTTCCCGGCTCGTGTATGACGGGCGCGGGCATCAGGCGGCGTCCAGGGCGGCGCGCAACTCGGCCTCCGTCACCACGCCGCGCGCCAGCAGGTTGTCGGCAATGGAGCGTATCCACCGCTCGTAGTAGGTCAGGCGAAGATACTCCGCCTCCGGGATCGCCTCGATGCCCCGGCGCAGCTCGTCCACGCTCATCACGCCCTTGGCGCCCAGGATGCCGCGCAGCGCGTCCACCGTGCGGTCGAAGTCGGTCAGCGCGTGCGGCCCGGTGTCTATGCCCTCGCACAGGAACTTGGGCACGCCGCCCATGTCGTGATGGGCGCGGGGCGGCCCCTCGGGCGGCAGGCCGGCAGGCGGCAGGTCGTTCATTGTATGCCCTCGTTCGGGGACACGCCCCACAGCTCCGTGCGCTTCATCCAGCCACGGTAGTCCCCGACCTGGGCCTGGCACCAGGGGGACGCGGCGTCGCAGGCGCGCAGCCGCACGATGACGCCGGCCTTGAGCCGGGCGACGGGGCTGGCGTCGTCGCGGGCGTCGCGGCGCAGCACCTGCTCGGCGCCGACCACGAGGGCGGTGCGGCGCGGGGCGAGGGTGGCCTGGTGGACCCAGCCCTTCACGCCCTCCTGGTCGCGGACCAGGCGCCAGACCTCGAACTCGCGCTCGATCTGCACGGGGAGGTCGCGGCGCTTATAGACCCACTCGATGGGGTAGCGCGTGCCGGGGCCGCTGCGGAAGTTCACCTCGTCCGAGCGTAGGGTGGCGTAGCGCGGCAGGGGCATCCCGGTGTCGCTGCCCTTCTGCGGCTCGGCGGGCTTCTCCGGCACCGGGTCGGGGATGACGGCGGGGACAGGGGGCTTCGCGGCCTGCGCCGGGCGGCGGGGCGGGGCGGAGGGGCGCGGCTTGATGACGGGCGCGTCGCGGCGGGCAGGGGCGCGCGGCGTGGGAGCGTTTGCGGCGGGTGCGCGCGAGGCTGGTGCGCGCGGGGCAGGGGCGGACGCCTGCGGGCGGGGTGGCGCCAGAGGGGGAGGGGCAGGCTCCGCCCAGGCAGCGGGCGCAAGCAGCAGGGCGGCCAGGAGGGTGCGTGCTGCGGATGTGGGCATGGCCCATCCGTGCCAACGAACGGGCCGGCGGGTCAAGGGCGGATGGCTGCTTCCTGCTCCCTCTCCCTCCGGGAGAGGGCTGGGGTGAGGGAGGCGGCACGCACCGGCCCGGCCCAGGACAGCCCCGCTCTGCCCTGGGCGAGATCCGCACTTGCCGCCTCCCTCACCCCGGCCCTCTCCCGGAGGGAGAGGGAGCAGCGCAGCAGGCGATCATAGCGTTACGATCTGTCCGTCGCCGGCTGCGGCCAGGAAGCTCGGCACCCCTGCCACCTCGACCCCCGGCAGCAGCCCGGCCGGGTCCACCCCGGCCATGCGAAGCCCGGCGTCGCAGGCCATCAGGCGCACGCCCAATTCCGCCGCCGCCGCTCGCAGCTCGTCCAGGCCGGCGACGCCTGCCGCCCGCACCAGGCCGTCCCGCGCCGCATCGGCTACGGAGGACCAGTCGGACGCCAGCGCCCGGCAGCCCTCGTTGGTGGCGAACACCGTCACCGCCCGCCCCATCGCCGCCGCGCCCGCCGCCATCACAAAGGCGTAGTGCGCCCGCTCATGCTCACCGGAGATCAGCAGGATGCCGAGCGGCCTACCCGGCAAGCGCCGGCTCCGCCCTGCGGTGCGCGGACAGGTCATGGATGGTGGCGTTCGGCCCGCACAGCGCACAGGCCGGGTCCCGCGGCAGGCGGATCGTGCGGACCCGCGCGGCCAGGGCGTCCCACACCAGCAGGCGCCCGGACAGGCCCTCGCCGATGCCCATGACCTCCTTCAGCACCTCCGTCGCCTGCAAGGTGCCCATGACGCCGGTGACGGCGCCCAGGATGCCGGCCTCGCCGCAGGTCGGCACCAGGCCGTCCGGCGGCGCCGCCGGATGCAGGCAGCGGTAGCAGGGGCCACCGGCCCCACCTTGATGCACCCCGCCTTGACTCACCCCGCCTTGGCCCACATGCGGCTTGAACGTCGAAAGCTGGCCGTCGAAGCGCAGCACGGCGGCGGACACCAGGGTGCGCCGGGCCAGGGCGCAGGCGTCGGCGACCAGGAAGCGCGTCGGGAAGTTGTCGCTGCCGTCGCACACCAGGTCATAGGCGCCGACCAGCGCCATCGCGTTGTCCGCCGTCAGCCGCGCCGCGTGCGTCTCCACCGTGACGCCGGGGTTGATGGCGCGGCAGGCGGCGGCGGCGCTGTCCACCTTGGCCATGCCCACGCGGCCCGTCGTGTGCGCGACCTGGCGCTGCAGGTTGGACAGCTCCACCCGGTCGTCGTCCACCAGCCCCAGCGTGCCGATGCCCGCCGCCGCCAGGTACAGCGCCAAGGGGCTGCCCAAGCCTCCCGCGCCCACGATCAGCACCCGCGCCGCACGCAGCCGCGCCTGCCCGGCGCCGCCCACTTCCGTCAGCAGGATGTTGCGGCTGTAGCGCGTGATCTCGTCGTCGGTGAAATCCAGGTCCATACTCCTCCAGATAGGTCGGGCGGAGACGGAAAGCGATGGAGCACGGCGCCTTGGTGCTGTTCAGCGGCGGGCAGGACAGCACGGCGTGCCTTGCATGGGCGCTGGACCGCTACGCCCGCGTGGAGACGGTCGGCTTCGCCTACGGCCAGCGCCATGCCGTGGAGCTGGAGTGCCGCGGCCCGATACGGGAGGCGCTGGCGGCGATGCCGCGGGGCGCGCGGCCGGGACCGGACCACCTGGTGGACATCACGGCCTCGCTGTCCGCCCTGGGCGGCACCGCGCTGACCTCGGACGCTGCCATCGCCATGACGGACGAGGGCCTGCCCAACACCTTCGTGCCCGGCCGCAACCTGCTGTTCCTGACCTATGCCGCCGCCCTGGCCTGGCGCCGCGGCCTGACGCGCATCGTCGGCGGCATGTGCGAAACCGACTTCAGCGGCTACCCCGACTGCCGGGACGACACGGTGAAGGCGATGCAGCTTGCCCTGAACCTCGGGATGGCCCGCCGCTTCGTGCTGGAAACGCCGCTGATGTGGCTGGACAAGGCGGCGACCTGGGCGATGGCGGACACCCTGGGCATCCTGGACGTGACGGTGCGGCTGACCCACACCTGCTATCTCGGCGACCGCACCCACCTGCATCCCTGGGGCCGAGGCTGCGGCGCCTGTCCGGCCTGCGAGTTGCGCGCCGCCGGCTGGGCGCGCTGGAAGGGAAACGCCTAGTGTTCGACGGCTTCGACCTGCACGGCCTGATCGCCCGGCACGGCTACACCGTCGTCGGCGGGGTGATCGGACTGGAGAGCATGGGCATCCCCCTGCCCGGCGAGACCGTGCTGATCGCCGCCGCGATCTATGCCGCCACCACCGGCAACCTGCTGATCGGCGGCGTGGTGCTGGCGGCGGCGGCCGGGGCGATCATCGGGGACAACCTGGGCTACCTGATCGGCCGCTGCGCCGGGCCGCCGATGCTGCTGCGGCACGGCCCGCGCCTGGGCCTGACGGTGCCGCGGCAGCGGTTGGGGCAGTTCCTGTTCCTGCGCCACGGCGGCAAGGTGGTGTTCATGGGGCGCTTCGTGGCGTTCCTGCGGGTGTTCGCCGCCGTGCTGGCAGGGGCGAACCGGATGCCGTGGGGGCGGTTCCTGGTGTGGAACGCGCTGGGCGGCGTCGTGTGGACCAGTCTCTACGGCTTCGGCGCCTACCTGCTGGGCAACCAGATACACAAGCTGGTGGGGCCGCTTGGCGTCCTCATCGGTGTGGCGACGGCTGCCGTCGTGGTGTGGGGCGCGTTGTTCCTTCGCAAGCACGAGCACCGGCTGCTGGCCGAGGCGGAAGGGGCGATGCTTGCGCATGAGGCCGCGCTCGGCACCCGGCATGTGGAGCGGACCTCGTGATGCACGACGCGCCGCACGACGCGCCGCACGACACGCTACACGACTCTGGCGCCATCACCCGTGAGCGGATCGCCGAAACCGGCCGCCTGGTCCGCCCGCATGTGCGCCGTACTCCCACCATCGCGGCGGACGCCGCCGAGTTCGGCCTGGCACCGGGTCCGCTGCTGTTCAAGATGGAGCAGATGCAGCACTCCGGCTCGTTCAAAGCGCGCGGGGCGTTCGCCAACCTGCTGATGCGGGACGTGCCGGCGGCGGGCGTGGTGGCGGCGTCCGGCGGCAACCACGGGGCGGCGGTCGCCTATGCGGCGGGGCGGCTGGGTATGGCGGCGGCCATCTTCGTGCCGGGCATCACGTCGCCGGCTAAGGCGGAGCGCATCCGGGCCTATGGCGCGGCGCTGGTGGTGGGCGGGGACCGCTACGCCGACGCGCTGGCCGCGAGCGAGGCCCATGCGGCGGCGACCGGCGCGCTGCAGGTCCATGCCTTCGACCAGCCGGAGACGCTGCTGGGCCAGGGCACCCTGGGCCAGGAGATGCAGGAGGACGCGCCGGACTTGGACACGCTGCTGGTCGCAGTCGGCGGCGGCGGGCTGATCGGCGGCATCGCGGCCTGGTACGCCGGGTCGGTGCGGGTGGTGGCGGTGGAGCCGGAGGGGGCGCCGACCCTGCACGCCGCCTTTGCCGCCGGGTGCCCGGTGGACGCGCCGGCCGGCGGCCTGGCGGCGGACAGCCTGGCGCCGCGGCGGGTGGGGGAGCTGGTGTTCCCCATCGCGCGGCGATGGGTGGCGCCGGAGGTGGTGCTGGTGTCGGACGACCATATCCGGGTGGCGCAGGCGGCGCTGTGGTCCGCGCTGCGCGTGGTCGCCGAACCCGGCGGGGCAGCGGCCTTCGCGGCGCTGCTGTCCGGGCGCTACCGGCCCGCAGCCGGGGAGCGCGTGGGCGTGCTGGTCTGCGGCGGCAACACGACGGCGGTGCGGTTCGAGGGATAGGACGGCTGCCTCCTGCTCCCTCTCCCTCCGGGAGAGGGCCGGGGTGAGGGAGGCAACCAGCACGAAGCTTGGCCTTGCGCGAGAACCTACAGAGTTCGGAGCCTGTGCTTGCCGCTTCCCTCACCCCGGCCCTCTCCCGGGGGAGAGGGAGGAAAGCATTACGCCCCGAGGTAGCGGTCCGTGAACGTCGCCGCCAAATCCACCTTCGCCGCTGCAATCGCCGGGTCGAAGCCGGCCAGCATCCGATGCACCGTCTGCGCCATCTCCATCGTCACCATCCCGTTGTGCAGAAAAGCATCGCGGTTGCGGGTAAAGGCGCTGTCGCACACGTCGCGGCCCACGGCGCACATGCCGGCCTGCAAGGCGCCGATGGCGGCGTCCGGCGTGGCGCCCTGCAGGAACAGCGTCGCCTCCCGGATCGCCGCCGCGGACCCGCGCACCGCGGCTTCGTTCTTCGGTATCCAGCCGGCGTCCGCATACAGGCATCCCGAGGCGTAAGGGCCGCCGAAGATCGCCTGCGTCCCGGCGCTGTCCCGGGCGTCGGCCAGGATCACGATGTCGCCCTTGTTCTCCAGGGCGTTGATGATCGGGTCGAACAGGCTGAGCGCGTCAATGTCGCCGCGCTCGAACGCCGACATGGCGGTCTGCGTGGTGCCGACGCCGATGGCCGCGGCGTCCGTCGCCTTCAGCCCGGCCTTCACCAGCAACTGCATCGCGAACAGGTGCGTCGCCGACCCCGGCGCCGACACGCCGATCTTGCGGCCCTTCAGGTCCGCGACGGTCTTGATCTCCCCGGCCAGCGCCTTGCGCACGCCCAGCGCCAGGCCGCTGTTCTGCGCCTGTAGCACGAACGCCTGCAGCTTCGCGCCCTTGGCGGCCAACTGGATCGTGTGCTCGTAGTAGCCGCATACCACGTCGGACGAGCCGCCGAGCAATGCCTGCATGGCGCGGGCGCCGCCGGGGAACTGGGCGACCTCCGCCTCGATGCCGTGCTTGGCGAACAGATCCTGGCCCAGCGCCACGAAGAACGGCATGTAGCCGTACAAGGCGATGCCGCCGCCAGCGAAGCGGACCTTGGTGCGCGCCTGCCCGATGGCCGGAAGCGGCAGGGCTGCGGCGGCGGTCGCGGCGGCGAGGGTGGCGGTCAGGGTGGCGCGGCGCGTCAGCATGGGCGTGTCCTCCTTCATGTGTCCCGGCTTATGTATCCCGGGGCGTGTCCGCCCTCGGCTGCCAGACCAGCAAGCGGTTCTCCGCCAGGCTGACGCCCGCGTCCAGCACCAGGGCGCAGCCCGTCAGCACGACGATGCCCGCGAACACGGTGTCCACGTCGAACACCCCCTCCGCCTGCAGGATCAGGTAGCCGATGCCGCGGGCGCTGCCGAGATACTCGGCGATCACCGCGCCCACGAAGGCCATGCCGACCGAGACGTGCAGCGAGCTGAACACCCAGCTCAGCGCCGCCGGCAGATAGACGTGCCGCAGCAGTTGCCGCCGGGTGGCGCCCAGCATCCGGGTCGCGTTCAGCACGGTGGGGCTGACCTCGCGTACGCCTTGCAGGACGTTGAAGAACACGATGAAGAACACGAGCGTGAAGCCCAGCGCCACCTTGCTTGCCATTCCCAATCCGAACCACATGGCGAAGATCGGCGCCAGGATGACGCGCGGCATGGCGTTGGCGGCCTTGATGTAGGGGTCCAGCACCGCCTGCGTCCGCGGGCTGAGGCCCAGCCACAGCCCGGCCAGCACCCCGGCGACGGTGCCGCTGGCGAACGCCATCAGGGTCTCGCTGATGGTGACGAACAAGTGCGGCCAGATCTCGCCGCTGCCGAACCATTGGGAGATGACGGCGGCAATCCGCTCCGGGCGGCCGAAGAACAGGGGGGACAGGAGGCCGGTCAGGCTGCCGGCCTGCCACAGGGCGAGCAGGGCGATGCCGATGCCTAGGCGGGCCGCGGTGATCATGCGGCCAAGTCTTGCAACAACGATGCGTCCTGCTCCTGCTCCCTCTCCCTCCGGGAGAGGGTCGGGGTGAGGGAGGCCGCACGCACCGCGGCCCACCTGCGGCAGCACCGATCCGCACCCCTGTCGGCGAGGTTCGCACTGCCGGCTTCCCTCACCCCGGCCCTCTCCCGGAGGGAGAGGGAGACGCGACGTGGCCACGACCCCGCCATCACGCTGCCCGCCCGCGCTGGTAGGCCCGCAGCACCTCGTCGCGCAGCACGGACCAGATGCGCTCCTGCACCTGCTGGAAGGCCGGGGTCATGCGTATCTCCGCCACGTCGCGCGGGCGGGGCAGGTCTATCGGGAACTCGGCGATGGGCCGGGTGGCCGGGCCGGCGGACAGCACCACCACGCGGTCGCTGAGGCTGATCGCCTCCTCGAGGTCGTGGGTGATGAACAGCACGGACTTGCGCCGCACCGCGCCTTGCCCCCCACCATCCTGCCACAACGCCAGCAGCTCGTTCTCCATCATCAGCCGGGTCTGCACGTCGAGCGCGCTGAACGGCTCGTCCATCAGCAGGATCGGCGGGTCCAGCACCAGGGTCTGGGCCAACTGCGCCCGCTTCCTCATGCCGCCGCTCATCTGGTGCGGATACTTGGCGCCGTGGCCGTGCAGGCCCACCCGGTCCAGCCAGGAGTCCGCGGCCTCCCGTGCCGCCGCCCGGGGCTGCCCGGCGAACTCCGGCCCGGCGGCCACGTTGTCCCGCGCGTTGCGCCACGGCATCAGGCTGTCCGCCTGGAACAGGTAGCCCGCCCGGCGGTTGATCCCCCGCAACGGCGCCCCCAACACCTCCACCCGTCCCGACGACGGCGCCAGCAGCCCGGCCGCCAGGTTGAGCAGGGTGCTCTTGCCGCAGCCCGTCGGGCCGACGACGGACAGGAACTCGCCCTCCGCCACATGCAGCGAGGTATCGGCAACGGCGGTGTAGGAGCCGCCGCGTGCGCCGCCGAAGCTGACGACCACATCGGTGAATCGCAGCGCAGCCGTCATGTCGTGATTGTGGATGCGATGTCGGACGCGGTCATAGAAGACGCGGTCATAAAAGCAGTGTCCCCCCAGCCTTGCCCCACCTTATGCGGGGCCGGGCCTGGGGGGAACCGGGGGGCTTGCCGCCCTCTTGCTTATTCTTCGCGCCTGGCCGGGCGGATGCGCCTAGTCGGACCAGGCCCAGTTGTGGCCATGCACCAGGCCGTCGTCGAAGCCGCCATGCGCCGGGGCAGCCTGCACCGGCTCCGAGTTGGCCCAGCCGTGGCTGTGGACCAGCCCGTCGTCGAAGCCGTGATGGTCGTCCAGGTACTGCGCGGTGGGCTGCATCTGCGCCGCCGGCTGCTGCTCCATCTGCGGCACCATCGGCGCGACGTGGCCCTCCTCGTGGAACTGCTCGGTCTCGGTGCTGCGGGCCATCGCCGTCGTGCTGCTGCGCCCGCCGGACGCTGCCACCGCAACGGCGTCGAACCAGCCCGTCCCGACCTCGCGCTGGTGGCGCGTGGCGGTGTAGCCCTCGGCCTCCGACGCGAACTCCGCCTGCTGCAACTCCGAGTAGGCCGCCATGCCGCGCTCCTTGTAGCCCTTCGCCAGCTTGAACATGGACAGGTTCAGGCTGTGGAACCCGGCCAGCGTCACGAACTGGAACCGGTAGCCCATCTTGCCGATCTCCTGCTGGAAGCTGGCGATTGCCTCCGGCGACAGCTTCTTCTGCCAGTTGAACGACGGCGAGCAGTTGTAGGCCAGCATCTTGCCGGGGAACTGGGCGTGTATGGCGTCGGCGAAGCGCTTGGCCTCCTCCAGGTTCGGCTCGCTGGTCTCCCACCACAGCAGGTCGGCATACGGCGCGAAGGCCAGGCCGCGGGCGATGGCGTAGTCCACGCCGACGCCGCCCTTGATGCGGTGGAAGCCCTCGCCGGTGCGCTCGCCGGTCAGGAACGGGCGGTCGCGCTCGTCCACGTCGGCGGTCAGCAACTGCGCGCTGTGCGCGTCGGTGCGGCAGAGCAGGACGGTGCTGACGCCCTCCACGTCGGCGGCCAGGCGGGCGGCGTTCAGCGTGCGGATGTGCTGGCTGATCGGGATCAGCACCTTGCCGCCGAGGTGGCCGCACTTCTTCTCAGAGGCCAACTGGTCCTCGAAGTGGACGCCCGCCGCGCCGGCCTCGATCATGGCGCGCATCAGCTCGAAGGCGTTCAGCGCGCCGCCGAACCCGGCCTCCGCGTCGGCGATGATCGGCGCCATCCAGTGGATGCTGTGGTCGTTCTCAAGCTGCGCGATCTGGTCGCAGCGGCGCAGCGCGTTGTTGATGCGCTTCACGACCTGCGGCACCGAGTTCACCGCATACAGCGACTGGTCCGGATACATCTCCAGGGATGAGTTGGCGTCGGCTGCGACCTGCCAGCCCGACAGGTAGATCGCCTTGAGGCCGGCGCGCACCTGCTGCATGGCCTGGTTGCCGGTCAGGGCGCCAAGGGTGTTGACGTAAGGCTCGGTCCTCAGCAGGTGCCACAGGCGTTGCGCGCCCATCTCGGCCAGCGTGTGGCGGATGCGGAAGCTGCCGGACAGCTTGGCGACGTCGGCATCGGTGTAGTCGCGGCGGATGCCCTGGAAGCGCTCAGGCTCGGCGCCGGAGGACATGCCGTCGGGCTGGTGGTTGGGCTGGCTGCGCATGGTGGGTTGTCCCTTTGGTCTGGTCTGGTCCGTCAATAATTGACATTGCAGGTGCGAAGGGAAAGGCCCAAAACACCGATCACGCGGCAAGCTAGTTGCTGGATTGTTCAAACGCCGTGTAAATCAGTAAAGGTTGTAAATGGCTGCACCCCAGATCGGCCGCACCGTCCGCCGCTTGCGGCAGGAGCAATCGCTGACGCAGCAGGCCCTGGCGGTCCGGCTCGGCATCAGCGCGAGCTACCTGAACCTGATCGAGCACGAGCAGCGGGCCGTGACGGCCAGCCTGCTCATCAAGCTGACCGAGAGCCTGCGCGTGGACCTCGCCGCCCTGTCCGGCAGCCAGGAGCGGCAGTTGGAGGCCGGGTTGCGGGAGGTGTTCGCCGACCCGGCGCTGGACCAGGCGGTGCCGGATGCGGAGATCGAAGGGCTGGCCGCCTCCAGCCCGGCCGCCGGGCGTGCGGTGCTGGCGCTGTATCGCGCCTGGCGCGTGGCGCGGGAGGACGCGAGCGGCATCGCGCTGCCGTCCGGGCGCCGGCTGCTGCTGCCGCACGAGGAGACGCGGGATGCGTTCCACGACCGCTCCAACCATTTCCCCAGCATGGAGGCGGCGGCGGAGCGCATCGGCGACACCCTGCCGCCGGAGCCTGCGGAGCTGAACCACGCCATCGCCGAGCGGCTGCGCCGGATGCATGGCGTCACGGTCCGGGTGGTGCCGCTGGACGGCGCCCTGCGCCGTTACGATCCGGTGGCGCGCAGCCTGACGCTGTCGGAGCAGTTGCCGCGGGAGAGCCGGGGCTTCCACCTGGCGTTCCAGCTCCTGCTGCTGGAGGCGCGGGACGCCGTGGAGGCGGAGGTCGCGGCGATAGCGCCCACCACGCCGGAGGCCGGGGCGCTGATCCGGCTGGGCCTGCTGAACTATGCCGCGGCGGCGCTGCTGATGCGCTACGACCGCTTCCTGGCCGCGGCCGGGCAGTTCCGGCATGACGTGGACGCCCTGGCGGCGCGGTTCGGCGTCAGCTACGAGCAGGCGTGCCACCGGCTGTCGTCCTTGCAGCGGTCCGGGGCGCGCGGGGTGCCGTTCTTCTTCCTGCGGGTGGACCCGGCGGGCAACGTGAGCAAGCGGTTCTCGGCGGCAGGGTTCCCGTTCGCGCGGTATGGCGGGTCGTGCCCGCGCTGGGTGGTCCATGCGGCGTTCGCCTCGCCGGGGGTGCTGCAGGTGCAGGTGGCGGCGCTGCCGGACGGGGCGGCGTTCCTGTGCTTCGCGCGCTGCGTCGTCGGGCGGGCGACGCGCTGGGGGGAGCCGGCGCCGACGCATGTCGTCGCGATGGGGTGCGAGGTCGGGCACGCGGACGCGCTGGTGTATGCGGACGGGCTGGACCTGGATCGGGCGTCGGTGGGGATCGGGCTGTCGTGCCGGCTGTGCGACCGGGAGGGCTGCCGGAGCCGGGCGTTCCCGCCGCTGGAGCACCGGCTGGCGCTGGACCCGATGCTGGCTGCGGACAGCCCGTATCGGTTCGTGCCGAAGGGGTAGGCGGGCAGCACGGCACATCGTCGGGATGGCTGCCGGGCAGCGTCCGCCCATGCGGGACGCGGATGACCAGGACGCCGCTCTCCACCTCGGAATAAGGCGGCCGATGTCGGCTTTGCAGGCGCCATCTTGCCGGCAAGCGGTGGGCCTCCTGCACCCGCCGCAACCGCGCGCCGGCAGCAGCTCCTACCGCCGCCGCCGCCCCGCCAGCACCAGCCCCGCCGCGATCAGTCCGATTCCCACGCCATGATAGGCATGCAGCGCCTCCCCCAGCACGCCCACCGCCAGCAACGTCCCAAATACCGGCTGCAAGTGATTGAACTGCCCGGCCCGTGCCGCGCCCATCAGCTCCACCCCGCGGTTGAAGAACAAGCTCGCCAGGAACGACGCGAACACCACGGCATAGGCGATGGCCCCCCACGCCGGCCACCCCGGCACCAGCCGCGCCCCCGCGGCGTATTCAGCCAGGGCCAGCGGCGCCAGCACCGCCACGCCAATGGCGAAGGTGGCGCCCAGGAAGCTGAACGGATGCACCGCCGGCCGCCGCCGCAGCACGGAAGAATAGACCGCGAACGCCGCAATCGCCAGCAGCACCAGCGCGTCGCCGGGGTTGACCCGCAGGTGCCGCAAGGTGTCCAGCGATCCCTGCGCGGCGTTCACCAGCACGCCCAGGACGGACACCGCGATGACCGCGACCTGCATCCGCCGCGGCTGCTCCCGGAACAGCGCCAGGTTCGCCAGCAGCACCGCCAGCGGCATCACCGATTGCAGCAGCAGCACGTTGACGGCCGTGGTGGCGTGCAGCCCGCGATAGACCAGGATGTTGTAGACGCACACCCCCAGCACCGCGAGCAGCAGGGTGGTCCACCGCCGCTCCCACAGCCTGGGCCAGTCCCCCCACAGGTGCGGCCAGGCCAGCGGCGCCACGATCCCCAGCGCCCCGGTCCAGCGCAGCAGGGTGAACAGCACCGGCGGCAGCACCGGCGCCGCGGCCCGGCCGACGATGACGCTGCCGGCCCAGAACAGCATCGTCAGCGCCAGCAGCGCCGGGCCGTTGCGCCATAGCCGGGTCATGGTGCTATGGCCGGCGAACTTGGCAGCTTGCCAGCCGTATAGGATGTCGGACGAAGGGTCATCGCCGCAGCATAGGGCAGGGCGATCCCGTTGAAAAACCGGCGGAATCGCCCATCTCCAGGGGCCTAGCAGCAGGCAGTCATGGACCTTCTCAAGAAGCTGGAAATCCTCGCCGACGCCGCGAAGTACGACGCCTCCTGCGCTTCCAGCGGCACCGTCAAGCGCAGCTCGCTGGGCGAGACCACGGGCGTCGGCAGCACGGAGGGCATGGGCATCTGCCACGCCTACGCCCCGGATGGCCGCTGCATCAGCCTGCTGAAGATACTGCTGACCAACTCCTGCATCTACGACTGCCTGTACTGCATCAACCGCCGCTCCTCCAACGTGCAGCGCGCCCGCTTCACGCCGGAGGAGGTCGTGACCCTGACGCTCGGCTTCTACCGCCGCAACTGCATCGAGGGGCTGTTCCTGAGTTCCGGTATCATACGCAGCCCGGACTACACGATGGAGCAGGTGGTCCGCGTGGCGAAGCTGCTGCGCGAGGAGCATGGCTTCCGCGGCTACATCCACCTCAAGACCATCCCCGACGCCTCGCCCGAGCTGCTGCTGGAGGCCGGCAAGTATGCCGACCGCCTAAGCATCAACGTGGAGCTGCCGACCGAGGCCGCGCTGCACAAGCTGGCACCCGAGAAGGACCTGGCGGGCATACGCCGCAGCATGGGCCGGATGCGTCTCCGCATAGACGAGGCGAAGGCCGAGAAGGCGGCGCCCCGCTTCGCGCCCGCCGGCCAGAGCACGCAGTTGATCGTCGGCGCCGACAGCAGCAACGACCGCAGCATCCTGGACCTCAGCACCAACCTGTATGGCAGCTATGGCCTGCGCCGGGTGTACTACTCGGCGTTCAGCCCGATCCCGGACAGCAGCGCCATCCTGCCGCCGAAGAAGGCGCCGTTGCTGCGCGAGCACCGGCTGTACCAGGCGGACTGGCTGATGCGGTTCTACGAATTCAAGTCGGACGAGATCACGACCGACGCTACCGGCAACCTGGACCTGTCCATGGACCCGAAGCTGGCCTGGGCGCTGCAGCACCGCGAGCAGTTCCCGATGGACGTGAACCGCGCTACGCGGGAGCAGTTGCTGCGCGTGCCGGGCCTGGGCGTGAAGTCGGTGGACAAGCTGATACGCGCCCGCCGCTACGCGCGCCTGCGCATGGAGGACCTGGCCCGGCTGCGCCTGCCGATGGCCAAGGTCGCGCCCTTCGTCGTTGCCGCCGACCATCAGCCCGGCGGATTGCTGGACAGCGCCCGGCTCTCTCAGCGCCTGGCGCCCAAGGCGCAGCAGGCGGACCTGTTCGCATGAGGTCCGTCGTGCTGGCGCATGAGGTGGACTGGGGCGGCTGGCGTGCCGCCGCGCGGTCCCTGGCGCTGGGCGGCGTCGCCCCGGAGGACGCCGTGTGGTCCGTCCGCGCCGCCGCCGACCTGTTCGCCGACCCGCCGGACGAGGCGCCCACCGCGCCCGTGACCGGCACCTTCACCGTGCCGCGCGCCCTGGTGGAGCTGGCCGAGACCGCCATCCAGGCGCACGACCCCGAGCGCTTCGCCCTGCTGTATCGCCTGATCTGGCGCGCGCAGCACGGCGAGAAGCACCTGCTGGAGCTGACGACCGACCCCGAGGTGCAGCGCGTGCAGCGCCTGGCCGCGGCGGTCCGGCGCGATACCCACAAGATGCGCGCCTTCGTCAGGTTCCGCGAGGTGACGGAACCGGAGGGCACCCGCTACGTCAGTTGGTTCGAGCCGGAGCACTACATCGTCGAGGCCAACGGGCCGTTCTTCACCCGGCGCTTCGCCACGATGGTCTGGTCCATCCTGACGCCCTACCGCAGCGCGCACTGGGACGGGACGGAGTTGCGGTTCGACGTGGGCGCGTCCCCTGCGGACGTGCCGGACGACGACCGGCTGGAGGAATACTGGCGTGCCTACTACAGCAGCATCTTCAACCCGGCCCGCCTCAAGATAGGCGCCATGCGGTCGGAGATGCCGCAGAAGTATTGGAAGAACCTGCCCGAGGCCGCCGCGATCCCGGAGTTGATCCGCGGCGCCGCCGGCCGGGTTGACAGCATGGTGGAGCAGCCTGTGATCTCACCCGTACGCGCACCCAGCCCGAACCTCGCCGCCGCGGCGGCTGCTTCGGCAACCGCCCCCGCCGCCGCGGAAGGGGGCGGCACACCGTTGCAACGCGCCGCACGCGAGGCCGAGGAGTGCCGCCGCTGCCCGCTATGGGAGCCGGCGACGCAGGTGGTGTTCGGCGAAGGCCCGGCGGATGCCCGCGTGATGTTCGTCGGCGAGCAGCCCGGCGACCAGGAGGACCTGGCCGGACGCCCGTTCATCGGCCCGGCCGGGCAGTTGTTCGACCGCGCGATGCAGGAGGCCGGCTTCGACCGCCGGGGCGTCTATGTCACCAACTCGGTCAAGCACTTCAAGTTCACCCCCCGCGGCAAGCGCCGCATCCACGAGAAGCCCGGCACCGGCGAGATCAACGCCTGCCGCTTCTGGCTGGACCTGGAGCGCCAGGAGGTGAAGCCCGCCATCACCGTGATGATGGGCGCCACCGCCGCCCGCGCCGTCACGGGCAAGGCCGTCGCCATCACCAAGGAGCGCGGCAAGCCGATGGCGCTGGACGGCAACACGACCGGCTTCATCACCGTGCATCCGTCCTACCTGCTCCGCATCCCGGACGACGACATGAAGGCGCGGGAGTATGCGTCCTTCGTGGAGGACCTGCGGGCGATCAAGGCGCTGGCAGAGGCAGGATAGGCCGCTTCTGCCCCCTCTCCCTACGGGAGAGGGTTGGGGTGAGGGAAGCCGCAAGCGCGACGCTGTCCGTTGCGGCACTGTCCAGGGCGCTCATGTGGCGACATCCGAGCTGGTCGCCTCCCTCACCCCGGCCCTCTCCCGGAGGGAGAGGGAGCAGCAGCAGAGGCCCGTGCCGTCCGTGCCGCGGCCACCACGCACAGGATCTCAAACAGCATCCCCGCCCCGTGGAACGCCGTCAGCCCGCCCACGTCGAACGGCGGCGAGACCTCCACCATGTCCGCCCCCACCACGTCCAGGCCCATCAATCCGCGCACGATGCGCTGCGCCTCGATCATCGAGAGGCCGCCGGCCTCCGGCGTGCCGGTGCCCGGCGCCCAGACCGGGTCCAGGCTGTCTATGTCGAACGACAGGTAGCAAGGGCGGTCGCCCACCACGCGACGCGCCTCCTCCACCGCCCAGCGCCAGCCGCGGTCGTGCAGCTCGTCCATCGGCATGACGTGCATCCCGCTGTCCTCGCTGAACCGCCACAGGCTGCCGGGCACGGTGCTGGTGCCGCGCAGGCCGATCTGGATGACGCGGGCGGGGTCCAGCAGCCCTTCCTCCACCGCCCGGCGGAACGGCGTGCCGTGCTGGTAGCGGCTGCCCATGTAGTCGTCGCCGGTGTCGCCGTGCGCGTCTATGTGGACCATGCCGATGGGGCCTGCAGCCGCCACGGCGCGCAGGATCGGGAAGGCGATGGAGTGGTCGCCGCCGCAGGTCACGGGCACGACGCCGGCCTCGACGACCCTGCGGTAGAAGCCCTCGATCTCCGCCAGCGCGCCTTGCAGCTCATACGGCTGCTCGATCCAGCAGTCGCCGAGGTCGCGGACGCGGTGATCGGCGAAAGGCGTGGCGCCGGTGGCGGTGTTGACCGGGCGCAGCAGGCTGGACTGGTTGCGTACCTCGCGCGGGCCGTGCCGGGCACCGGGGCGGTTGGTGACGCCGCCGTCGAAGGGCACGCCGATCAGGCCGATATCGGCGTCGGCCAGGTTCTGCGCGAGGGGCGTGCGGAAGAAGGTGGGAATGCCCGTGTAGCGCGGCTGCTGCTGCGGGTCGTTCATGGCGGGATAGCGGGCGGCGGGCTTCAATGGCGTCATGGCGCGGACCTTAGCCGCCCGATGGCCCTGACGCGAGCGGCCAGTGCGCGGCGGGCACGGGCCGCGTCGGCCCCAAGGGCGATCAGGGCGGGGATGTCGCCGGGCCGGGCCAGGATGGCAGCGGCGACGCGCAGGGTGCCGATGCGGCCCTCGCTGTCCAGCGCCGCCAGGGCCGCCCGTGGCAGGTCGCGCCCGGCCGGGTCGCAGACGGCGCGGAGGACGGCGAAGGGCAGGCGGTGGCGCGCGGCGGCGCGGGCGACGGCGGCGCTCTCCAGGTCCACGGCCACGGCGCCGGTGCGCGCGTGCAGGGCTGCCTTGGCTGCGGCGGTGGCGAGGATGGCGCCGTCGCCGAACAGGGCGCCTGGGGTGGAGGGGCCTAGCAGGGTCATCAGGCCAGCGTCGGCAGGCCAGGCTTCGTTGCCGGACAGAATGTTTGCGGGAACAAGCAGGGTGCCCGGCGGCAAGGCGGGATCGAGGCCGCCAGCCAGGCCGAAGCTGATGAGGGCCGACACATGCGGGGCCAGGGCCTCCGCTGCCAAGGCAGCACCGGCAGCGGTGCCGCCGCCGATGGCGATGCTGGCGCCGAGCGGCCGGGCGATGCGGGCCTCGGCAGCCAAGCCGACAACGAAGCCAAAAAGCCTGCTTCCTGCCCCCTCTCCCTCCGGGAGAGGGCCGGGGTGAG
>JAABUK010002281.1_pt1 | contig 34789 bp, 30 predicted proteins | sample 5559141 | NCBI WGS metagenome assembly JAABUK01 (sample SAMN10711869, study PRJNA513367) | rock metagenome | isolation source: Antarctica rocks | place: Antarctica: Victoria Land, Pudding Butte nord | collected 2016-01-03
CTGGAGAGATTGCTTGAATACAGCGGCTGACTCGAGTTTCTGATAGTGATCCACCCTCGTCATGCTCTGCTGGCCCACGAGGGGACGATCTGGTAAGTTCAGGCCCTCCTGCAAAGGCGGTCTCTACTCTTCCCTAAGGCGCCGCGTCAGAGTAGGAATACAGACTGACAATTTTATGAAACAGTTCCACTGGCAAGCAACAATCATGGGACCAGTAAGCCATGCCTTTTCCGTCTTGTTCGATAATACTCCTGCGTGTTCGATGTCAAAAGAGCTTTGGGGCCAAATAACTTTGTGGATAAAAGCAAATCTGACATCAGGGGTGTGCAGGGTGACAGTCCATTCCAAGGCGGCCTCTTCTTCCTAGCCATCCACTTCCCGACCGACTACCCTTTCAAGCCACCCAAAGTCAACTTCACAACTCGAATCTACCACCCGAACATCAACTCCAACGGCAGCATTTGTCTGGACATACTGCGAGATCAGTGGAGTCCGGCATTGACCATATCAAAAGGTAGACCATGCGGTATCAAAAACAAAGGCTCCTGGACTGACACCCATAGTCTTACTTTCTATCTGCTCCATGCTTACCGATCCGAACCCTGATGATCCTCTGGTGCCCGAGATTGCACACGTGTACAAAACCAACAGGAGCAAGTACGAGGATACTGCGAGAGAATGGACGAGGAAGTACGCAACTGGATAGTCGAGCGGTGGTTTGACTTTTGGTGATGTCCGTCAACGGTGGCGGAAGGGCGATCCTAACGTCGAGATGTGAATGAAGTGAAGGGGCAATGGACGGGGAAGCGATGTCATGTGTGCTCTATGCATGCCTCTTTCGGACTCATGGCTATCTCACAGACGGTTCATGGGTCACACAAGTCGTCTTTAGTTCCTTTTTGCTGCATATTTCCTCATGGTAGTGCGTTCTGGCGAATGGAAATGGCTCTACTTGACCCGTATCTGGCTCCTACGAGCCCTGAATAAGATTCCATTCGTGTGCCGTTCTAAGCCCCCTGTGTTCGTACGCATGGCTCGCAGCATTGATGATTTACTCCATTAGAGAAAGGACAGTTCGAAGCCGAAGCCTCGAGATGCCGTGGTGAACTGACTACTTAGTCCTATGCTATTCCCATTTTTTAATTGTGAGTCAGGCTATACTTTGATGAAGAACTGCCTCCGTATTTCGTACTGACGACTGCTACATTTTTCCGAAGATACGAAGCTCGAATATTCCATTTTACTATTTACATTCGATGATCCTCCTCGGTCGATTGGGTGGAATGTCTTGGCGGAAGAGAAGAAGTAAAATCTACACAGAGCTGTGACCCTCACCCAACCATACCGCTTTGACGACTGCCCACCCTCCCACTCGCCCTTCGTCTGGCCGAGTGTCCAGATCGATGCTGCACCTACTTCTGGCTGCGGCGCCCGCCCTCTCCCGTGAGGTCACAGAAATTTTCCTGTCCGCGTGCTAGGAAGCTCGGCCGGCCTTTCTCACCTTGGAGACCGTTGCAAGATGGCCGATTCACGAAGAAACCGATATAACTAAGGCTCAGCAAGCAGGAAGTCCTTTTGACTAGCACAGCCCACATTGATCGGCGAGTGAAAGCGTCGAGCAGTCGACCGCGCATTGTATGGATGTTAAAGATCGCACGGTGAAGAAGCGAAATCTGCCCAGTCTCCGTGGATGGTTTTCGCATTCTGGCAGTCCAGCCCCTTGTGACCACCTGGGAGCAGTAAGCTCCGGCCAAGACACTTAAGCATCGTAAGAATATCGGATATCTTTCTATCAAGCCGCCGTGTGTGAAAAGTCGATTGGAACTGCCACTCTGTGAAAATGATTGGATGACGGATATGTGATTACGCCGGCTTGCCCTGTCTAAACTTCCCACCAATAAACCGCCCAGATTTGAGGCTCCTACTTAAGAAAACGAGGCCGGAGTAGTGAGACAGATCTCGACGCAGCCACAGTAAGGCTATCCCGCGTCTCCACGAATTTTCGTCCGCTCGAGACTTGAATTCCGATGACAGGAGCAAACAAGCCAGGCAGATCTCGAGTTGGTTTTGTTGAGGTATTCTTCTCATTGGCTTTGTTACACCCTCAGCTAGACAAAATCTTATACAGCCCCGTCAGAATCCACCGCCAAGGCAGACTCGAATGTTCGAGCGGCTTTCAATTGGCCGGAGGATATTTTTGGTTGACGTGAGCTTAATTAAGGTGGTGATACTATCTCTTCAATGTTGGCCTTCGTTTAAGCCTGATGCTTTCCTTCGCTGTCTGGTATTTCCATCTTTGGCACTTGAAACGTGCCCAGCGACTCGTGAGCAAGGTCTGGGATGACGTCCCTCAGGTCGCTAACTCAGGCTCTGAGAAAGGTTATTCTCGAATTTTCCGGTCCTTTTCTATCTTCTCGTGCGTTATACTCCTCCCCGAAAGTATTACGAGAGGCCCGTCAAAGCAGAACCATTGAGGGTGCAAGCCTGGCCAGAATCCACCAGGACAGGTCATTCGCAGAACGACCCAGCATCTTAGTTTCCTATGATACTTCCACTTGTCTTCAGCACGGTGCAGCATGGCTAGAGCCTCTACAGATTGACTTTTAGCAGCAAAGCGACTCATCCGCAGATGAGAGAGACCTCTTCCTCCCGCGAAGCTCATGCGCTATCACCCCTAGCGTTTTACCCGGACAGAATGAAGATGTCAAGCTGAGCATTTTCTCTGCAGTGAACATAATTCTAGGGATGACTATTGGAGCCAGAGTCTACGCTGTTCTGTCTTAAACCTTCGCTGGCGTGGGCTCAGTGGGCATGACACTTACCTTTTTATGGTCTAACCATTTATCTGGGATCTTGGCTCTGCCTTGTCATTTTTTGGGGGGCGAGCGGGTTTACCTGTAGCGAATCTATCGTCGGCCTCGGATGCTTGCTACCTGCATGTTTATAACTTATGTGGTTCTACTTGGATTCAGCGCTTCAAATTGCATCGTGCTAGGAAAGTGTGCCATACTAGCTGCAGTGATCCGATAATGATCGCTCTCAAACTGACTCCCCACAATGTCGACTGAGGTTGATATCACAAGATCACAGCAGGCTGTTAAGCGAGACTATCAAGTACCTGGAGGATACCCAGGCACTGGTGGTCAAGGGAAATCGTGCCTCATCACCGACGAGGCAGTCGATAGAAGCAGTCAATCAATCAACAATATGCCGACATTGCCTATTTAGGCAATACAAAGGTTTACGAACTGGGTCTGTAAACTATGAAACCTTGTCCAGAAGAAGGTTTACAAAACCATGGGTTTCATCAGCTCGGAGCGCTGCTCTATGAACTCCGCTCTATCTGAGAAGACGAATTGTGATAAGACCTCCTGCTTGAGCAATACTGAAGCTATTACCATTGCCATTCGCTGTCTAACTAAACCAAATCAAACGCTAGCCTTCCCCTTAACTCAGGATGCATCTGAGTAGTTGCTGAAATCAAAAAACTCCTTGAAGATATCCGTGTCGTCTGCACTCAAACTGTACGCGTTGAGATTGCTCCCTTCAAAACCACCACCCCCTTCGCCGTCGCCATCTTTCACTACTTGCTCGCCCATGGAATCGTCTTTCCAATTGCCATCTGCTTCTTCGAGATCGATGATCATATCGCTATCACCGGTTTCCCCCCCTCCTTCAAAATTCTCTCCGTTCCAGCCATTCCATGACATGGTCTCTGGGTCGCGCTCCGTAGGTCTGCTGCCGATTTCCACGTTTTCGCTACCTTCATGACTATCGCTCATGTAGTTATTCCCGTCCTCGTCGCTCTCGTCGTCCTGATCAGTGATTCTTTCCCCTTCGGATAGTAAGATCGCTAGCCGCTGCTCTTGATAGTACCTTGTGAGAGATGCCTTCGTAAGTAGGTACCACTTCCGCCATACTTGATAACGTCCCTCAAGCGATACTTCCTTTGCTTGGAAACTGCCTCCACACTGTTCACAGCGTTCTTCGAAGGATATCATCTCAGGCAGGAACTTATCTCCGCATCCCTGGCAGTATTCTCCGAAACATAATGCTTTGTACCTGAGGTGCTCCTGCCTGTCCCAACAGAATTCTTCAAAGGACAATTTAGACGTCTGAGGAATGCGCGTACAGTCATGGAGAGCCGGATCCGACTGTGCGAAGACCTCCTCAGAATCATAGCCGCATAGCGTGAGAGATTCGGTCCACTCAACTTCTCTGCCATACTTCCGGGCAATCATAGATGGTGTTTCACCTCTATTGTTGAACGCATATACGTCCGCACCAGCAATTATGAAAACCATAAGAAGTTGCTCTAGCTCCGCAAGGCTCCAATAAAATTGGTTCCATGTTAGCGGTCTGAACATTTCCCGGTAACGTGATGTTTCGAGAAGTCTGTGAAGAACGGTATCATCGTTGTAGTCGCGATATAAGATATCAGCTTTCCTCTGTAAGAGAAGAATTGCTTTATCAACGGTTTGAATCGACCCCCCTAGACAAAGCCCACAAAGACTTGCAAGGCAGATTAAAGGAGAGCACTCTTCGTCCCACAAGTCCTTGACAGTACTATTTGGGCTGATGAATGGATCTCCTAAGTTTATCATCTGCTCCAATATTGCCTAATAATAATTAGCGTACTGCGAAGCTTACTGAGGGGTGCTGTACTTACACTAGAGCTGGATTCGAGGGCACGCCCGAAAGTACTCAACCACGAACCGTCACCTACGTGACCTTCGAGCGTGTTACGACCCTGTTTCTGCGCTGTCTGTGTGGGCTGCGGTGGCGCTAGGCCCAATGGGGTGCTAGGGCTTTGGAGGTGCTCTGACAGTGCTGTATCTTGCGCCAAGGCTTGCTTTTGCGCCAAGACACAGCCGCATTCGGCCTTAGAGCTTAGGCAAAGGCTTGGCGCGGCCGCGCTTTTCCTTATTTCTATTCTCCGCCCCCACTTAGATTAATAATAACAACACAATCACCCAGCCATACTTAGCCCAATTAAGCTATTTCTGACTATTTAGCTATTCCAGTTATAGCGCCTATTACCCACTATAACATTTAATGGACACGCCGATGAACGCTTTACTGCGTTTATTAACTTTTCTACTACCTCGAATTTTATATCAATTTTCCTGCAAATTCAATTCTATTAATAGTCTATAAGATATATTATCTTAAGTAGACTCTATTTTTGAATTCAGCTCATTTTTCGAGTTAAATTCAATTCTATCAACTCTTTATAAGACGCACTAATCTTCACAGAATTCTATCAACTCTCTATAAGACGTACTAATCTTCGCAGAACTTTATTAATAATTTATAAGTTATACTAGCTTCTACAGAAATCTCTTAAGATACTGCGCAGTCGCGAGTTAATCTTTACTCTATAGATTCTCTACTTTTAATAGATTACAGCTTATAATTATTAATAGCTTATCTTATTCTTTAAATATTTAATACTTAAGTCTTATTTTCATCTTATTCTTTAAGTACTTAATGCTTAAATCTTATCTTATTATTTCTCTAAATACTTAACACTTATTTTATTATTTTCTTAAGTACTTAACACTTATTCTATCTTATATCTTAAATACTTAATACTCTATTTCCTTTCTATTTTCTCTATAATTATTAATGATCGCTAAACTGTTTAAGTAGATTAAAGATAAGAGAAGAGATATTATAATTATCTTTTAAAGTTTAATCAGTCTCACTAGATTAATATAAGTTAAGTAAATCTATAAAATGAGTTAGTTCGATTTATCTTTACTAACTATTAGTCAGATATCGCAAGCATAAGTCTTATAAAGCTTAAATAAGAAGAGAGAGAGATCTTATTACAGAAAAATATATTAAAAAGAATATCTTTTTAAAGATTTAAGAGATGATAATAAAGACTTTTAAAAAGATTTAGATTATATTTATTATAAATTAAATAATATTATTAATTATAATGAAACTTATAATAATATTGAATTGAAATATAAAAAATTATATAAAGATTATAAAAGTCATTATAATTAATCTTAATATAAAACAAAATTCCTCATTATTAAGTTGATTCTCATTAATAAATAGATTTAGAAATAGAGCTTTAACACTAAAATTATTAAAGATCTATTTATTTAAGTTAATCTCTTATTAAGATATCAAATCAACTTAAATATTTTATTAATATATTATTAACGTCATACTAATTTATAAAGATTAAGAGTAAAAGTTTATACTACTACTTTCTTATTATTTTAATAATAAAATAGCTTATATATAATATACTATTCTATTAATTATTGAAAAGAAATATTTAGCTTTATTATTTACTTAATAAAGAAGAGTTATTAAACACAATTTTATAAGTATTAATACAGAACTTCGCTTTAATATAAGTTAGAAGTGTTTTTAATAAAATTAAGAATAATCTTTTATAGAATATATTAATAAGAAGATTAATAAACTGCAAATTATAAATATAAAGATAGAAGAGAATTTAATTTAAAGAGTTTATAAAAGCTTTCAGATTATATCAGAACTATAAAGTGCGCTTATTAAAAAAAATCAGAAGAGTTTACAGAACTTTTAAGATTATTTATAAAAGATATAGAATATTTAATAACGCCTTTATAAATAAAGAACTAAATCAAATCGATCAATATATAAGTATTCTTGATCTCGTTAAATAAAGATCTTAGAATTAACTTATAAGAAGATATTATATATTAAACTAATATCTGCGATATTAAGCAGATCTTCTTTTAAATCTTTTATATTCACAGAAAAGCATTTTAACATTAATTCTTCTTATTCTTATAAGAAGTATACTGTTCAAGATCTGAAGATTAATTATTAAATAATCAATTATTTATTAAAAAAGAAGAAGAAGATCTTCACAATTAATAAGAAGATTTCTTTAAAAGAGAAGTCTAATAAGAATTATTATCATATATAACGGGAGTATCTAACTCTTTAGAATGCTCTTAATAAATTAAGTAATAATAAATCAAGCTTTATAAAGAAGAAAGAGATTATGATCAACTTCAATATTACTGATCGAAAGTATAAAAAGTTATTTTTATTAGATAATCAGCTTTATAATTATTTAAGAGCTTTTAATACTTATACTACTAAGACTACTTCTATATAACTCTCAACTATTATTAATCTTATAGCGCAGTTAAAAGAGAAATATCTAAAGAGTATATTTAATTATACTGAAATCCGCGTTAATATATATTGAGCTATTAATTCGAAATCATTTACAATAATTATTAACTCTGATTTTAATTATTCAGCTATTAATTAAAAGTTATTTACTCAGCTTTCTCATATATTTAAGATCATTAAATCATTAACTATTCAAGATATTAATAGATAATAAAGAGTTAGTAAACTAACTACTTTTGTATTCTATCTCTAAAGCACTCAGAATAAGTTATTTAAGTTATAAATCTCAGTCTTAATATTTAATAATCTTAGTATTAAGCTGCTTATCAATACTAACTATATTAAAGTCTGAAATATAATACTTAATATTTCATATTAACTTACGATATTTTATAAGAATAGCAAAATTGATAAGCTAATAATTATAATATATATTTAAATAACATGTTAATTAAATATTAATCTCATTTTCCGCGCTATTAAGAAAGTGAAAATATCTGTAAACTTAATTAATCAAATATTAATTCATCTCAAATACTTAAATAAGATAGATCTATTATTTCTATCTCAGATATTTAAGATATTCAATAAAATAATATCAGCTTTATAAAAGACTTTAATCTACTCTAATCAGAGCTCTATATTATAGATAATTTATTAAGATATTATTTTAAATATTAATATAGAGATATATTATACTCAGTATTATTATAATCTATTAAAGAATGTTATCACTTCTAATTTATATTATTTAAATATTCTCTTTATAATAAATCATATTAACGAGAAATAAAGAGAGTATTGAAAGATAAAGAAAGTAGTGAGTAAGCTCATTACTAATGAGGTAATAATATATAAGATGTGATAGAAGATTAAGAGATATTAGTTTAGATTTAGACTTAGTAAATTATAAAGATATAAGAAGAAGTTCTAAAGTGCTCTTAACTATAAGAACGCAGATAAGCTGATAGATCTATATTATATATCAAGTCTTAAGAGCGGCTGAGACGCTAAATTAATATAAATAATCAGATAATAATTATAGAAGATAGTAGAAACAGATCACTCTTAAGAAGACTATTCACGGACTGTGAATCTTTTTCGTGATAGATAACTATTATAATCCTATTTCTGCGCTATCTGTATGAGCTGCGGTAGCGCTAGACTTAATAAGATGCTAGGGCTTTGAAGATGCTCTAACAGTACTGTATCTTGCGCCAAGACTTACTTTTACGTCAAGACACAGCCGCATTCGGCCTTAGAGCTTAGATAAAGGCTTAGCGCGGCCGCGCTTTTCCTTATTTCTATTCTCCGCCCCCACTTAGATTAATAACAACAACACAACCACCCAGCCATACTTAGCCCAATCAAGCTATTTCTGACTATCCAGCTATCCCAGCCATAGCGCCTGTTACCCACTGTAACAGAGCGAAAGGTCCGCGCCAGCTTCCAACATTGCTTTACAGCACTGAAGTTTTCTATTGCGCATTTCACTATCAATATCACGGTCAAGACCGTAGTAATTTTGATGTACGGGGCTATATTACGTCAGAATGTATTTATCATGAGATGAAATATAAAGAAATGTAATAGCATCATTTAGGTAGAGAGAAAAAAGTATGTGGATTAAACTTACGAAATATACCCCCATCTACTAATTTCAATTGCATTGGAATCTGCCTGTTTGTCAAGGAGGTACTTGCACATATCTACACACATGTTATAAAATGCATACTTTTCAGAGGTCACTATTCGTTCGAAAGATGCTTCATGGCAACTCACATTGAGAAGTGATCGTCCTTCCTCATCGCGATCAGTCAAACGTGCAGTACCCTTGTCAAGAGCTTTGATTAGCTCTTTGACTTGGCCACTTCTGACAATACGGAAGACCTCTGAATCATTTGGGATCATTGCTTGGTACGTTATCGTTGCTGACGGGCTGAGGCGTGGAGTGAAGTCAAACACGATACGGAATGAAGATGGTAAGTTACGACTTGGAACTATTGCCATTCTTGCAGCGAAAGCTTCGTCTGTTGAATCAATAGTATCTTCGTCACCGATGTTGGGATGAGAGCGGTTTGAAGTGGTCCAGAATGAAACTTCTACCCTTCCGTAAGGTGTCATCCAAGCTGCATGTCTGTGACTGCCTCTTGATGCAAGAGCCCCTAAACTTCGACTTGATAAGTCAAGTATAGTTTTGTGTGGATCTGGATGTTCCCATTAGTATATAAAAATAAAGGGGCTTTCATGCTGTTACCTACCGTTGGCTTCTCTACCGACTGCAATCCTACGAGGTAGGTTCATCGAATTTCGGAGCCGTTTGACATCTTTCTTTACAGCAGGATTCCACTGGTCTTTCGGTTCATCTTTCTTTACAGCAGGATTCCACTGGTATTTCGGTTCATCAGTCGGTTTTTTTGGTTTTTCGGGTTTCCATGGTTTGCAGCCGAGGATGAGCTGGAGATCATTGAAAACAGCTCCTGCTTCCTGAGGTTCTATAAAATGCTTGGGGGCATGAGCGAAAAGCCTCTGTATAACAGCACTTGTCCTGTCGCTCTGGCTCATTGATCGAATGCCTGGTTGTTGGTACTCTGAGAAGGTATGAGAGATCATTGTAGGAGACCCGGGACTAGAGTTGGTACGTATGCTTATGATGCTTGGTATCGCTATGAAAATCAGTATGGCACGTAAGATAATACGTGGAGCGTTGGACATTAACTCACGTGACAAGGGATATTCAAGCAACGACAGATGATTCACGCTAGTTTCTTTCATCCACCGGGACAACTTATCCGCGGTAATTTTATGGCCCCGAACTTGGACATGCCTGCTTTCCTTTCCAATGGCGTATTTTCGACGCTGGATATGTTGCACAATGGATCTTCGTTCATTTGCTTTCACGTTCCGCTCGAGCTTCATTAGTCGGATCTTGGTTTTGTATTGGCGCTCACTATGTGCAGAATTAGCCTGAATGTGAGGATGATAGCGTGCGGAAAAGTCTGAAGGTGATGGGCAATGACTTTACAGCTGTCGGTTGATGAAATACTGCAGTCAATATGTCGCCATGTATTGCTTATAAGTTCAAATGTGCGAAGTGAAACTTACGTAGCAATGAGTCCAAACTCTTTGTTCACAATCTCACGCAACTCTTTGATAGATTTGTCTTCGTTGACATAAAGCTGCTTAATCCGACTCTCGGAGGGCTTCCATTTTTCTGCCGACATAGTGGGAGCCTTTGGAGCCCGCTTTTGTGTGGATGATTGAAGTTTCTGAAGCTGACGCTGTGGGGGATTGGCCATTGATAGATTAATCAGTGCCTGAAAATGGACACCATTTTGGTCAAATGACTTCCCATTCTGGCAAGACATCAAGCCAAGCGAGTCCATGCTGCTATTAGCATGTAATGCAGGAGGCTCGAATGACATTTGTGAAGGAAATTGTGTATGTGGCACTCCCTTCGCAGAGGCCATAGGGTTGTCAGAACCCACCATTGGTATGTGAGGAGCTTGTAGTGAGTGGGCAGATGTTGGGACTGACTGTGAACAGTAGAGAACGAATGAAGAAATCTCAGATAGGGTTTGTGGATAAGAGTTTGCAGGCACCTCCTATCTCAAAATCTATGTTGACTTTTCACCCAAAAAAACTGTACGATTCTGTAAAACCATGGTTTGAAATGAGCTAAGTTGAAATGGACGGCTCTTATTGATATCCAGCTTACAATTCTGGCACTTTATGCCATCTGCTGGGAGGGCAGTCATGACACGTCATGCCACGTTTACACAAGGCTATGAAGCTGAGTAGTAGAAAAAGTACAATCTTGATTATTGACCTATGAGCACATGCATGAAAGTCTTGGCATTCGCCGCTTTCGGTACTGGAAACAGCAGCAAGAGATTTGGCCCCCCCTGCTTGAAAACATAACTGCCTACCGATTTAGCCGAAACAGACCGGGAATTAGAAAAATTCTATGCCAGCACGTCCACCAAGATGTACCGGGTCTGGTCTCTGCAGTGAAATTTATGAAATAAAATATAAGTTTCGGGGCTGATGTGTCTGTAAGACGATGAGGCTCTGTCCCATGACGCCCAACTTCATTTATTTTCTTGCGGTCTTGGCCTTCTGGCGATGTTGGTAAATTTCCGACAGCCGGACCGCTAAGTAATTAGGTCCCGGCTAGATGTGTACGAGAGGCGTAAAGCGGCAACGTCAAGGGAAGTGGAGCAGTTCATGGTGCAGCAGATATAAAAGTCCTATCCTTTTGGGAAATCTGGAACCATACAGAACACTACGACAAAGATCTGCGGCTCAAGATCCCTGGGCGAAACTGGGATTGTACCTTTCTGATTCGCTGACAGACCATCGCGGATGACCAGCATAGCTTTAAGCTTGCTTAGTACTTTTTGCAATTCATCTTCATGGGTTATTGGTAGACTCCTTATGAACCTGTTCTAACCACGATACAAAGCAATATAAAGCAGACCTTTCCATTGTTCCACAGCTCAGTAGATTCTCTTCATATGCCGACAGCAGGTTCTTGATCCTTCACAGCACTATGAGTAAGAAATAGTGGCAGATATTATCATTGCAAGACTGGCTGAAAACACTACAGCTCTCTCCCCGAGCGACATCCTTGCTCTTGCCACGCTCATTCTCAGCATTCCAAGCATTGCAGCTACAGTAATCGGGGTCTTCATCAGCTATCGAAGCTTCAAGCAATTTCAGGATTTGTGTAGGCTCAGCGCAGCATATTGGTTGACAGACAACTCTGACCATTTTTCAATAGCTCATCAATCCACTATCCTTCCGATCCATCGGCTTCCTTCTCGTGCTTCGTTCCCTTACACAACAGGCTTCGATGCTTGTGCTGTCCGCGTCCACTCGACAACGTCAAGGAGGAAGATGATACTATGTGCAGCTTATCTCAAGCGAAGATAGTTGTAAGGAGACCTCCACATTTATAGATATGTTGGATAAAGGTTATAAGCCTCGTCGAGAGAAAGAAAATTCAGAAAAGTGGAATAAAAGTAAAAGAATATCAAGTGACTATCCGGAGCTTGAATTTTTTTTGTAAAAGGGCATTCAAGAAAATGAGTAGACGTAATCTTCTTGTCTCGAGCTCAACATTCCCACTTTTTTCATAGTTGAAGTGAGTTGCCCGTGGCTGCAGTGGGAATTGGGTGCAGCCTCTTCAACTACCTCTTCGATAATTGCCTGCCGATTCAAGTACTGGTTAAGACGATCAAGAGGGTATTGGAGATTATTTGCGCTTGTATTTGTAGCGTATACGTTGAGCTCTTCATTTTACTCAACAGATTTCTCCGCAACTCAACTTGCGATTGCCAGCGGGTAAGATCTCGACGGAGGAGGAGGAGCTTGGCCTCTTCGCTGTCATGCCGAGTAGTAGCGTCGTTATGACGCCTCTTGGCTTCGATCGTACGAAGCAGGCCGTCCTGCAGTCGAATCGAGGCAGTTTGAAGGGCGTCTTGAGCATTGGCGGCGCGGGTCAGACTATGCTCAACGCTCTGCACCCATTGTTCAAAAGCTAAGCATATGGAGCGAAGATCGTCGACTTCTGTCAATACCCCTTCAGCGTCTCGAGAAGTGCTGAGGGCCTCGGATTGTGCTCGAGCGGCCTCAGCGGCATTAAGGTTGGCTTCTGGAAGCTCAATTCCGTGCTTTCGACGAGCGATCTCGAGGGCGTCGTCGGCATGCTTTGCAGCTACCTAGGCGGCCTCCGCTCGTTTCTCGAGGGCTTTGACATATGCAGACTATTTGGCTTTCGCTGAAGACTCTGCTTGAGAGGCCCGGATGTTAGACAGGTCGAGATTTCGCCGCAGCAAAGTCAGGTCGTCCATGAGCTTCATTCAGGCCGTCTTCCGGGCAGTAATCGTTGCGTCCTCGATCGCGATGGAAGCCCTCTTCAAGTTTCGGCGACCTCGGATTTAGAATTTCCAGGTTCTCGAGGTACACGGAGGACTGGCTGAGGGATTCAAGTTTTTTAAACTCGCCCTCCAGCTCGTCTAGAATCGCCAAAGGGCATGAAGGGCTATCGACGATTCTAGATTCATGGTAACCGTCGAAGAAGCCTCCAAAGACTGCTTGAGAGAGTCTGCGGCAGTCTTTGCTGATGCCATTGACGCGGTGAAAAGGATAGTGGAATTCTTCGGTCCGAAGGTCCGGGGTGAGACTGAGCTCGGTGTAGATTGTACTTCTCTTGGCACTCTCAAGCCTTCCGCGTCGAGGCAACGCAGGATCCCGACTCCTGAAGCACTCGTCCGACAGGAGGCGCCCGGGCTTCCACAGATCAACCCATTGATTTCGCCCCGTGTTGCTATGGATCTGGAACATGGTCTCTGCACTGTGACGAACATCAGCGCCATTCCACGCGACCACCCTGCCCGCTGCCTGTGGAGCAGCAACAGAACTGCTGTAACTCTGAAACCCGACCAAGATGAAGCATCCATCCTCCCATCATGCCTCGTCGCCATTTTATTGCAAAGACTCTATGCTAGGAACTACCAGGCCATGTGACTTCAACACTCCAAGCTTCTCGACCTCCAGGCAAAAAAGGATTGTGGGCTATCTGGTTCTTGTTGCAGGCCTGCTCGTTCACCACCTTTGCTCCCATTCTGTGCTGCATCTCTTGTTTTTCTATCTGTGCTTTAATTATTTCCTCCTCATTTTAGCTGCTCCTCTTGTTGCTGGCAGCAAGTGGTAAGTGAACATGCTGCTCCTCAATGGCTAGGACTGATCCAGCCACAGAGTCCACTCATTGACCACTTTTTGATACGCCTATTGAAGTGTCTGCGTCGGAATTGACTTCTTGCATCGATTTTCTGGGTAATCCTACCAATTCGATCTCGAGAAATACTTGGGGAAAAATCACATCCATCAGGATGGCTGAGGAACCCAAAAAACTCCCCGATTTTCCAGACGACAAATCGACCGACAGAGAGTCTGTCTTCACTGCAAAATCAGAAAGGTCGAGATTGCCTCCTCTAAGTCGAATGCTGATGTCTGGCGAGATGAGCGGAGAACCGCCTCGAGACCTTACACCAAAGGAGAGATTCGACGTCTGGATGGTAAATGAAGGATATAGACGACTCTTCATTGTGGTCTTTGCTCTTTTGCATCTGATGATTTTTGCTTTCGCATTTTTGAACTTCGACCTCAAGGATGATTTAGGTGGCGCGAGGACGACCTTTGGCATTACATATGCAATCGCACGTTCGGCTGCGCTGGTGCTCCACTTCGACGTTGCACTTCTTCTACTTCGTATGTACAACCACATCCTTATCAGGATTCGTACTGATAATCTTAGCTGTCTGTCGTACACTCATTTCACTTGCTAGACAGACGCCTCTCAATGGCATTATACAATTTGGTAAGAACCTTTTAGTCCTTGTTGTGGCTCGCAAGACCTAATGGATACGCAGATAAGAACATCACATTCCATAAACTTGTAGCGTACTCGATTGTCTTCTTTACCTGGGTTCATACGATAGCTCATTGGAACAACTTCGCGCAACTCTCCGCAAAAAACAAACTTGGCTTCAAAGGTTTCCTTCTTGCTAATTTCGCCACCGGTCCTGGCTGGTCCGGCTACATCATGCTCACAGCGCTGATGATAATCTTCGCAACATCGATTGAAAAGCCTCGTCGTGCGAACTTTGAACGATTCTGGTATCTACACCATCTCTTCATAATATTCTTCGTTTTCTGGTCGGTTCACGGCGCGTTCTGTATGATCAAGCCGGATAGCCCACCATTCTGCGGTGGAACAGGTGTCTTCTATCAGTGGTGGATGTATAGCGGGCTCATCTATCTCGTTGAACGTGTCCTCCGCGAAGTGAGGGGTAGGCACAAGACGTTCGTCAGCAAGGTCGTCCAACATCCCAGCAATGTATGCGAGATCCAGATCAAGAAGGAGCACACCAAAACGAGGGCAGGTCAATACATCTTCCTCTGTTGCCCTGAGGTATCGATCTGGCAGTATCACCCCTTCACCCTGACCTCCGCCCCGGAAGAAGACTACGTTTCCGTACACGTCCGCTGCGTCGGCGACTTCACCAAATCCTTGGCCAAATCACTGGGCTGCAACTTCGAGCGCGCATCCGGCCGGGGTGAAAAAGTGGGAGATGGCTCAGAAGTTGTAGGCGTCAACGACAACGCTACAGAGAACGATGTCGACCCCACGATCCGTAAAATTTTGCCTAGAGTCTACATTGACGGTCCATTCGGCTCAGCGTCTGAAGACGTCTTCAAATATGAAGTAGCCGTCCTCGTCGGAGCAGGCATCGGCGTCACACCATTTGCCAGTATTCTGAAGAGCATCTGGTACCGGCTCAACTACCCGCAGAAGAAGACGCGGTTGAGGAAGGTCTACTTCTTCTGGGTGTGTCGAGATTTTGGATCGTTTGAGTGGTTCCGCTCGCTGCTTCTAGCCATCGAGGCACAAGATCTGGCAAACCACATCGAGATTCATACCGTAAGTCCCTACATTTCCACAACTCTCTAGCCCCCTCCCCCCTCTCCCACCCACCTCTTTCTCATTCACTAACCTTCCCTCACAGTACCTAACCGCCAAAATCAAACCCGACGACGCCACCAACATCATGATCAACGACGTTGACTCCGACCGCGACACCATCACCGGTCTCCGCGCCCCCACCAATTTCGGTCGGCCCAATTGGGATATGGTCTTCCGCTGCATCCGCAAGATCCATTCCCCCGCCGAAGCGGGCGTGTTCTTTTGTGGGCCGAAGGTATTGGGTAGTCAGTTGCATATCAAGTGTAATATGTATACGGAGCCGGGATTTAATTTCGTTTGGGGGAAGGAGAATTTTTAGGAAGTGTGTGAAAGAGTGAGAGGGATTAGATATGGGGAGCGGATGGGAGCTTTTTCGTTCAGTGCAGCTAGGATGGTGAACGGCAATAACCAAAATTGAGGACGTTGAGCAAAATTGGGCGTGGTGTAGGACCAAGAAATCGCGATCGCGAAAACTGCTCAGCGGGTTCGATGAAGTTCTATTTATTGATGAAAGAAATCAAGATGCTATATCTCTCTATCTATGTATTGCGCCGCAAATGACGAACGAGCAGTAACTAGCCTGTTGCATGAAATCCGGCATTTTCTCAACGTACTTTTCTCGACCCCCGAAACAGTAAGTCTGAGCTTGGAAACCTTAGAACAAGCCAGCCTAAGTGAATCCCCGAGCCACAGGAATTGGTCCTGCGTGATTTTCCCACCTGACAGCCTGGCAAAAAAAGCCCGCAACTCCTCTTGAATCCAATCACTGTGCACAAAAGAGCGCGTTGGTATCGGTGGAATCGTCCGAGGGTTCCAACCTTGCCGTTGAAATTGAGACTTGCCATCGTTGTCGAATGAATGCTAGAAGAAGGCGGCGCCGGGGACCAGTAGGACGTGTATGATGTAGCAACTCTAGTTAGACCGCGTTTCTGTGGTGCATAGCCGTTAAGCTCTTGATGGCCTTGCTGTTTTCTGTGCACGAACGTGACCGTTCGGACGTGTGTCCATGCCTTACACTTACCGTATGCTAGGTGTGATGTTAAAACTCCTGGATGGCGATTTGCTTGCTCGTGATTGTTAAGGTCCGAGTAGCTTTTCCTTTTCTTCCCGTCCACTTTCAGGTTCCGTTTAGATGCGGCCCGTTGCTGCCAGGCCGCAGCTGGTATTGAACGTCAAGCTCAAAAATGTTTTCCTCAGATCACATCTGACATCCAATCTTGATCGGTGCAGCCTTCGCAATCTTCGTCGGTGTAATTACTCTTCAATTTTTATAGCAGAAACCTGAGTCTTGATTGGTATGCCTTTTGCATTCGCAGACTGAATGAAGAGGCTCCTCCAACGCTCAGTCAAAACGCATCACATTCCGGAACGCAATTAAACCGTCTTGATAGCCCTGGAGAGAAGTTTTCATTATCCAAGCCACTGCCAACACCGTCCGAAACTCCACGCGAGTTTCATAGCTGTCGCCTCGTGAGGGAAATGATTTGGTCGGCCAAATGGCATAAATCTTCAGTGTTCCATCGTGAAATGTCGCACTAAGGGTGAATGCATTACCGTCAAAGACGAAATCAGGCTTGCCATACCATTGCAGACTCCGTATGCCACGGGCACATATTGCGCCTACATAGCACGCTTGCCTGCTGACTTCTGCAGTACTTCTCGCGTTGCTATGCACCTCCAGGAACAAATTCGGCGCGAGAGGGCAATATTTGAATTTTGAGGGCAGACTGTGGCCGCTGAGCGCTTTCAAAACCTTCCCATCAAGTTCATCGGATCTGGCACCATAACAGAGATCTAGGGTTGGACTGGAGATGCCGCCATCTGTAAGAGGTTGGAGGGATCTGAAATGAAGCCCTCTTGTCGGACAACTACCGCAGATTTCTCCTCGCGTAGTGTCACCGATCAGGAATTGAGTTATTAGATTCGCATCTGCTCCAATTGCGTTGACTTGCACGAAATTCTTTGAATTCTTGAACCGACGGGAGAGGCAGCTGCCATCGAGACATTTGCTGCTTGATGTCGTCGATGTCGTTCGGCTTCACAATGCTACCGTTTAAGATGCCATGTTCTGCTGGGTATATGCCATGTTCAAGAAGATGTTTCTCAGATTTATAGTCGCGTGCCCATTAGAAAGTGGGCCGCGGCAACTTTTGGCATGTCGACCGGGTTATTGATCGATCAGTAGAGCCCAAAAGTGGATTCACATTTGACCGGTTCTGACGCCGGCCGAGCCCTACCGAATCTGTCTGATCGTTGCTGATGACTTTTCGCTTGACTCCTCTAGAGGGCATTTCGTTGGCCCCAATACCTCTCGGCAATTTTTTTATTTATGATATCGGAGATTCAGTTAGTTCCTCCTTCCTTGGTATAATTGTCTCCATGCGATGATTGCCTTAGCATCCTCTGTGGCAATTTCAGTGTTCTGACGCCGGATGCTCGCTGCATTGGACCATTCATCCTCTCGATCCGAACATGCTTCTTCCACAAGCCGCAGCATTGCAAGGTCGTCCGGGAGCCTACCAAGGTCTTCTTTCAGCAGCAGTCGAGCAAGCAAGGGTGATACGGGAACAAGATTGTACAACTCCTCGACTAAAACATGGATGTCTCTGATGAGATAGCTGAAGCCCTTAGGATCGTGAATGGCGAACTTCGCTTTGGCCGAGGGGTCCGTATGTTTCTGCTGTAAAACATGTTAACTGCCAAATTTTGCATAGGCATCTCGAAACGAAGACAGTCTTGGCCGACTGAGCACAGCCAAGTGTGCTGATGTATCACTCGTCCCTTCGTCTTGGTTTTCTTCACGCATTCCGTACTCTGAGCGTAGTTCATCAGCATCTGTCAGAAGGGGTATTAGGGGCTATGCCGCTGGCGCTGTCGAGACCACCAACGACTAAGCCTACAAACCGGAGACTGATCGATCCAGGGACCTTTCAGTCTATCCTTTCATGGCAAAAGGGCAGGTGGCAAGCCAATCGGCTACTCCTGCAATTTGCTGAAAGAAGAGGTTCTGCAGCAAGAAAAGGCAAGGTGGGCGTGAGTCCGTAATTTAGGTACATCAAGAATCCACGATAGAACCCTCCTGTATCGAGAGGTAAAATATGACCTGAGACAGTCCCAAGCGAGTTTCTTGCGAGAACAAATGAAGTAAGATTGAGGTGCCCAAGTCAAGCCTGAATCGCCAATTTAAACAGCTGAGGCGCTGGAGCGGGTTGAACCATGGACTGTAGGGACGGATACGCGGGAGTGAATGACTTCTACCGCTGCACCTAAATACTGGACACCCCTAACCAGAGTAGTGACTGGATGCTTCAGGCGTTGACTCTCAAAGTGTCTTACTGGACGTGTCTTGAAGCAGCGAATATCAAATGACAATAGAAGTGAGACATTTTTGCCCAGTGTTTCTGGACGTTCTATCTCATTGCTCGTGTCACTGTCCTGTAATTAAGTGCTCCGGACTTTGTAAGGACCTGGAAGAAAACTGGCGAAGTAAGTTGAATAAGTAGGTTTGAGAGTGAATTCATGCTCAATGATGATGGTACACGCTGCTTAAGAACAAGACCGGATAGAAAAATCCACTATGCTAAGCTCATCCGACAGTGTTGATATTTCCCGCTTCAGCAATCGAATAAGCAGTACAGTAAATCCTGATTACGTATCTACACTATGACCTTATTCAAGTAACAACATTTTAATTGCCCACGAGACTCGGCCCAGATGCCCTCCTAACTTGTGGCTTCCCATCCTCATCTCCATCTCATCCTCTCCGACTCCTCGCCTTCACCGTACTAGCACTCCTCACACTACTAATCTGACTGATGCTATCCTCTGGCATGACCTCCAACTCTATCTTCCTCCTAGCACTCGTGCTCCCGGCTCTACTCCTGCTCTTACTGCTCTTACTCCTACCATCTACGTTAATCGGGTACGCCTCCTCTTCCTTATTCTTAGAGTGGAGAGAGTGTGTCAGACTCGGACGGGGTGCGGGGGCTGTCATTGCGCGCGCGACATTTGCTTCGGAGAGTGGTGCCGGCTTTGATGCTGCCGTGGGTGTGCGTGATGCTGCTGCGGCGGAGGGCGGCGGGTAGGTCGATGTGTGATGAATTTGGGAGTCCGAGATTGTGCGGAGAATGTGGTGGGTTCTTGTTGTTCTTGTCGTTGTTGCTGTGCTTGGTGGTTTGGCGGCGGTTCGCTCGGAGGCGTGGCGCGCTGTTGATGGGCGCGAGGCATGTGATGGGACTGTGGAGGGGGGTTTGCTTAGGTGCGACGAAGAGCAGGAGAGATGGGACGGCGGAGGAGGAGCTTTAAAGGATGATGGTGGTGCCTCGATCATTTTTGGGCGTTCGCCTGCTTTTGAGGTTTTGCTGGAGGCGACAGAGCCGTTGCCGAAGCCTGTTGAATAGACTATTTGGCCGCCGTTGCTGCTGCAGCGGCTGCTTGTGCTGCGGATTGGGCGGACGGCCGATGCGAGGTCGTTGTCTTCGAGGGCGAGGTATTGGGGACTCTGGAGTTGACCATAGGGTCGGTAGTGTGTAGGCGTTGTGGGCTCAGTGACACTGCGAGCGTTTGTTGACGGGCGAGAGTTTGAGTCTTTGTCGTGAGTGAAAGCGTAGTGAAGAGCTGCTCCAGCTGCGACGCCAAGCAGAGTTCCAAAAATGGCATTTCCATCGCCATCTCCAGACGAACGTGATTGAGATGGCAGAGAACCGCTTACGCTTTGGACCAGAGTGCGGGCCACATCAGCTGCGGATCGAGCCTGAGAGACGACACCGTCAATCACGCCGCCTGATGTTTTTCCAATTACTGTAGGCGCTTCAGTGGGTGGAGGTGAGCGAGAAACTGTGGACTTCAACTCAGAGGGGGAGGCTCGTGAGACTTGGCTTTTGACCTCTGAAGCCGGTTTGTTCATAGCTTTGGAGGACACCTCTGACTTAATGTCATTCTCTTTGTCATCTGAGCCGTTTGGACGGAAGACTGCCTCAATGGAGTTTCCATCAAAGTCGATGATTGCTGCGGAGTAATATCCGCTGCTATCTCTCACTGCCGGCTCGCCGTGGATTTTGCCTCCTGCTTTGAGAGCAACCGTGAAGAAGTGCTGGACAGCGGTCCTCGAAGGGGCTTGAAAAGCAATATGTGCGGCTCCAGCAGGGACGCCAGGTATTTCTTGCGTGATCCAGAAGTCTGCTGGAGAAGATGGATTTGTGGTAGAGCCGAAGCCAATGGTGTTGTTGCTACGTCCATGATACCCGTAATTGAGTGGTTGTAGAGCAGACAAGAAGAACGTGGTCGAAGTCGGCAGATGAGAAACAGTGAGAGTGATTGAGGAAGGCATTGCGTAGGGAGGGAGGGAGAGGTGCTTGAGTATTCCAACGGCTTTGGACTGGTTTAGAAAACAAGTAGGAAGAAGGGAACAGAGGTCTTAAAAGAGCTCCGAAGCCGAGCTCTATCAAGCTAGTGCGTCAAAGAGGATTGGGATGCAGCTAAGTATCAGAAGATCGTAAATATCAATAGAGAATAGATGGCACAAGAGCAATATATATCCAGATCTGGGACAGCCTCACAAGTTTGGGGAAGAGATAAGAATCCTCGCCGCGTTAATATACTCGTCGGATCACTGAATTCGTAGCCGACGAGCGACGCAAGCTAAATGTACCAGCAAGTAAACTAATGTCAACATGCTCAATAATTTTTTCCGGCACACTGGTGGCAATACTCTAGAGAATGATGGCGTTTTGCTTGATCGAATGTGAATGGACAGATGCTAGGCAGCCCAGGAATCGCACCATGACGGTTGGTACATGACTGCGGGAATATCTTCGTACCGTACGGCACAGATGGGTACCTTCGCCTCCTAGACTAAACAAGACCTATCAGACAGCGGGCTCTAGTATGGCACTGGTCTCTGAGAGGCTGAAATTTCCAAAGAGGACATATGGCCGGGAGACCACAGGAAATGTTGTTGAAAGACTTAGCCGACAGGGTGCCACGTCGTCGGGTTGGATTCAGGGCAGTGTATCTGGGACGGAGATAAGTGGAAAAGAATTGACGTTATCGTCTGACTAAGGTTGACGCTGAGTGGGCGGCCCGCAGCGATTTTTAGGGACAATTTGGGCGCTCATGCAGCCCCAGGACCAATCGCGAAATCCGAGGTGCAAAAGCTTGAAGGGCAAATCAAATTGCTTCCGCCTTCAACAAAGTGGATTCTGTTGACATTAGCAGCCTCACTCAATCAAGATCCGGTGAAGACGAATCTTGCACAAACGGTAAAGACAAAACTGAACGCGCCATTAGTGTGAGCACCAATGCAGGGCTTCCAGGCTATAAAAGTGCTAGATGACTGGATGCTTCACCTGGTACCTGCCCAAAGGATTGTACTTAATAGTGTCTCTCATTCTGGAGCAGTGGCTCGGCATAGAAGCCTTGCAGTAACCCCTGACGCGTTGCTGCAGAATACTCAGTCTGACCACTGCAATCTTGGTCCGTTGGAGCGGCTCTTTACATCTTGATGCGAAGAATGAGCAGTCCATTCCTTGAAGAAAGACGTCCAGTATGCTTTTTGCAGCACGAAGTTCAAGGAAACTCTTCGAAGGCTTGAAGAAGAAGAGAAGTATGCATCGAAAGCGAACTGAGTGTGTTGAACGGTACAAGTTTTGGTTGCAAAAAAAGCGCCCTTCAACAGACCTCAGTATTATAAACGAGCATCTCTTAGATGCCTCGATGTTGAGATCGTGGCTCTAGAGGACCGCTCTTCGAAATGAAAAGAAATGTACTTTTATCAGTGGCGAAAGTGATCGGTGTGGAATGCTTCAGCGTCAGATAATGTCCCACACATCCTCTGCCGCATGGCAGAATTTGCTGCACGCAACACTCGCGCTGAGGCTGTAATTACTGATGCTGATAGATTCGTCTTTGAAGGGATCTGCGAAATCGTCCTTGCCTTTGGCCATGGCTCCGACAAAGACACAGACGCTTTCTCGTCGTCCTAAGTTCTGGATGTAATCTCTTACCCGAACGACTTCAGCGTCAAAACTAAGGGTGACTCTTCGGCAATTCGGCGGAAGATGATCCGTTATGGGGTTCTTAATAACCTTGAGAAGTTTCTCCTGTGAAGTAGTGGATCGGATAGAGAGTTTGTGAAGCAATTGAACCATCAGTCCGGCAAAACGTTTGAACGTTCGAGGAATGCGGATGGTAGGGTTGACTTCTATGAGGACGCCTTTGGCGGTATGGATGTAGATTTGTAGCTTCCCTGCTTTGTTCACTGGGGAATCGAGGAGAGTCAAAAGGCACTAGTAGCAAATCAAAGTCAGCTGAAGTGTGACGGTGAGACCGTCATTTCCTGGAAAAGTCTGACCTGATGTGTGATATCTGGTCGGGCGTCGCTAATATCACGGTTCATTTTTCGCATCACGCTAATATGCTCGTCGCTGTTGAGAAGGGAGAATTTCTCATCGCGTCCACCGGTCCTGCCACTATGAGACGCACGATATGTTTCAAGGCTCGCGTTCGACAGCACAACAATCAGCCTCTGAGTATCTTTGTCGGTCGCAGCTATTGGCACATGCTGCTCGGCCACGAGGCGAGGTAGCTCTGGAGGCGGCAAGGACTGAGTTCCTATTTGAAACGCCGAGTCAGTCAAAGTAGTCATATCCTTTGAATAATGTGGGCAAGACATAAAGGAGCGGAATTAATTATTGTTGAGTATCGTGCACGACAGCATGTCTGCACCTCTCTCGCGAGGACTTGGCTTACTTGGTCTTTTCCGCTTTCCAGTCTCAGAAGCCATTGCGGGATGGAAGGCGCGCGCAAACCAATGTCGACGCACGTCTCTACGATGGAAGTGACTTTAAAGGCTGGAATACTACTTTCAAGTTCAACACGTTGGTTTGAATTTGGAACGATCCAAGGAGATATATTGTGGGAGGATTTTCGAGGCACCTGATGCCAAGATTCTTGTGATGCTCAGTACACCTCCTCTCGGACAGAAGTTTTGCAGGTATGCATCCGAATGTAAATTGCTTCCAACTATCCACGTCTGAACCATTCACATAGCAGGTATAGATTCTTAGCTTGTGGTAGATTCGAAGCAAATACGTTTTGATTGCAGGGGCACAGGCAATACTCCATGTTTTGCCCATGTGCGACTGAAGGGACGCCTCCCTTTGAAGTCATCCTCAGAGGCTTACGTCGAGGGAATTCTTTGGAGAGTCAGGGGAAACCTCGAGTGTGAGTACGAATTGGCTATCGTTTGGTGATCAGATATGCTGAAGCTCGTGATTTTGTCCCCACTGAGTAGAGACCTCTACTTCACGTTCCTGTCAACATGAAGCTAGATCAGATAAAGCACCAATGAAGCTGGTATCGCTACCATCGTAAAGTCAGTCACCACACTGAACCTAGCTCTAGCCCCCACTGCAGTCATAGACGAGCCTGACTGCGTTAAGCTCCCTCCACTACTCGAGCTTGGTGCCTTGTAGGTCGTAAGAGAGCTTTCGCCGACTCCAGTTGAATTGAAACACGCATCTTTCCCCAATGGTCTTCGCATTCCTGGAGAAGGTGATATCTGCACACTAAGGAGTCATTAGCGACGGCCACGAAAAGCCCTGAGGCTTCCCACAGGGTGCTCACGTTATACAGCGCTGATCCCTGCTCGTTCACCTGGACCACTTGAAGGCTGGCATTCGTGCCGTCGGTGATCGGCAGATCCGCCGGAAGAACGAGTTTCGGAAATCAAAATGTACTATTACCGGTCTGGTTGAAGCCTTCGACGAGGGAGATGGTAAAAGTGGTCGTATTATCACCGCCCAGCCCAAGATTGACGACTGTATAAGCCCAAAGATGGCTAGGCTTGAAGACTAGGGTACTTCTGTCGATGACCCACGCAGTTCGGTTGGTGTCACAGATGGATTGGTTGACTCCACCACCAGGAAGATGTCGCCCTGATCAATGCCTGTGACACGGTGCAAGATGTCTTAGGCAAACATACATGATCTCTCCCAGTGTGTTGAGAACGAGTTGCCCCTCCAGAATGGGTTTCTGGAGTCGGAACCGCTGTTAGATGGCTTTTTCTATAGCGACGGCCAAGGAAAACTCACACGATGCTGAATCGAGCCAATGACAAGGGCAGCAACACCAACGATACGAACAGAATCAAAATCACCATGATGACAGTGGTGATAGAGGTTTTGAAGTAAGAAGAGGATGGAGAGGTACAAAATCACTATCTGGAGACAGTGACAAACCGTTTGGAAAGTACAAGGAATCTGACAAAGCACCAAGGACTTTATACCTCTCCTGGGACCGCCAAATAAAGAGTACACCTTCACTGTACATCAGTCCACAAGGTGGTCTCTGTCTGGAGATAGTACACTATTGACCAGAATAAAAGTATGGAGATGGTGATTGTCTGCTCTAGGGCCAACATCTCTGTAACCAAGCCAGCATAAAACATGCTCATCTTGGCATTAGCTTGCAGAAAGCAGATGTTGGCAGCAAGGACACGGACCAAAAGTCGTGGCGGCTCTCTTCGCAAGATTTGAGGCGAGCGGCCGCAGCTTCTTGAACGCAGACGTGTTAGCAAAAAGTCTTGAAGCTGAGCAGATATCTTCTTTCACATGCACATAAGCAAAGTCTCACATAATTGAAGAACCCGCTGAGAAATCGAATGTCGCTGAACACTTTCTGAAAGGCCGCTTTCCCCCTATGAAATGCATAAAGCTAGACGACTTGTAGAATAGGTCTGGTTGTGCGAACTATGGCGCATTCAAACATGTATTTGGGTAGCACATACCCCTTCCTGTCGGCCCACCATCGCCAGAAGATCCAGCCCCAAATGCTACTGATATCCCTCCGCTTGCAACCCAGACTCTGCCTCGATTTGCTCTCTGGCTCGGAAATGGTTTCCAGGACTGTACCCAAAGTCGATCACGCCTTCGAAGCCGACGGATAAATGTCGAGTATGAAGTCTTTGCTTACAGCAGCTGGTTTGCTCCACTTCATCATCAGTCTATGAACCATACGGGCGCTCTTAGTTTATAGGAGATTGCTGTACAACCGATGGAACCACTAGATCGGAAGTCGACTTCAACAGTGCGCGTGTATGTTGATGCACCATCTTCTAGTACGAAGCCGATTTGTGCCTGGGTCCAAATGATGGCTTCAGCCTTTAGCGAACCAATAAAAGTTTGGCTAAGCGATGTCGCAAATACTTGGCTGTTGAGGCTTCGTCGATGCAGCAAAACTAAAAGTTTGAATAGATCCAGACGCTCTGAGACTTCTGGCCTCTCTGCTCGGATTTTGACGTGGGTAGGACATCGCTTGCTAGTGTTTTGAAATCGGAACCGAATGACCTCACACAATTTCTCTGTCGCTCAGCGTAAGAGTCCACCGAGATCCTTCTCCATGCTTGCCACTCGTTCTTCTAGTGCACGCTTCTTTAGCTCTAGCTCTCTTATCGCTTGCTCTTCTTCTCTCAACTCATCGTCACTAACAGGTGCGACTTCTTGCTGAGGCTCAGCAAGAGCAATTGCCTTCTCGCCTTCTTCGTCATGATCTTGATCATTGTCGAGATTTTTGTTCGCGCGGTCGAGTTGAGCCGTTTGGGTAGACACCCTTGCTTCATATAGCACGATAGATTCTGCTACCTGTTGATAACGACTGCGCAAAGACTTAATCCTCTCCGGCGCGTCTGCAACAGGGCTGTCCCCGTGCTTAGTGTTTCTTTCTTTTCATAGCACATTGCATGACTTACTACACAGCACAAAGCCTTTCTGCACCCTTCAACAACAACTCGACATCGACACTCCCCGAGCCTCCCGACTTCTTATTTATGGCATTTCCTCTATAGCCCTCGATCTCTTGCAGCATGTGTGATCCAAGAACTTTAGCCACCGCAGATTGCTTTCTCGAAGTCGCATTGAATGACGTAAGCCCTCTGGTTTCGTCGGAGAACACGGTAGTCCTGCGGTTGGTACGCCGTTGAGCAGCCAAAGTTTTGGCATTTGGATCAACCGAGAAAAGGGCTCTTTCATGAGGTTCAGTGTCGCGTATCAAAGTCGTTATTTCGTGGTTCCCAAGAAGTGCATTTGTGAAAACTTTAGGAAGAAGAAATCTAGACTCTAATGAGTATGACTATAACAATGACCTATGCAGACTTACGGTAGTTCCCCAATTGTGGTAGCTGAGCTATATATCTGCTCCAGATGATTCAAGAGAAGCGTCATACTGCTAGGGAGGATACCGGGGCGGGGATAGGCTAAAATTGGTTAAACTTAGAACTTGTATGGTGAAATTCGTCGTCGATACCTCTCTGGCGGCTGAGAAGAGATCGAATCCAAGATTTCTCCTACGAAACGGCATTGCGGAATCGCTGTCAAGATGCATTGTAAACATTGAAATTGGGAGTGTGATTCCGGAAAATGCCAAGAGGCTGAGTAACGCGCATGCGGCCCTGACGCCTTCGCTCCTTTCTCCGAAGGACAAACACCATCTGACCTTGAACTTCGACATCACCTCATCATCACAACCCTGTATCTAGCAAGCAGAAGCATACCAGCCATTCCGAGTCACTTTCATTCTCTCAAATCATCGCTCGCCCATTCTCTTGCTCGACTTAGATACACAAGCACTTCGGACAATCGGTTGAGCTTGGGCCCCAATTTCAAAACATGCCTGAAAGGCGTTCTTTGCGCTCAAACAAATCCGATACTTCTTCATCCACCAACGGAGACAAAGCAAACTCTACTTCCCAGACCTCGAGCTCTAACAAGGACAAGCCGCATCCTGTAAGATCGACGTCATCCCGGAGTAAATCCTTTTCCAACAAAAAGGGCATCACCTCTGCTGCGAAGGAAACGAACGGCGATCAACATCGTCTGAACGGTTCCGACGTGATCAAGAACGGTGTCGATGGTGTGGGCGAGTCGGAGACAGACGAGCAGCACGCCAACTCTGCTGGCGGCAAGAAATCTAGCAAAGATAAGGATGGTGACGAGGAAATGACTGTCGTTCTTCCGCCATCTAAGGCGTCCAAGAATTCAGGCATTCCTGGGAAAGAGCACGAGGGTGAGATAGCCATGAACGGCACAGACGAGTCAGAAAGCAAGACTGCTGATGATGCCGTTGATCCCCAGGCAACGGCGATTGACAGTAGGTCCTCCCCATAAACGCCAGCTTCACCGCCTGTCCTTGGTATTGACGTGCTTGCAGTGATCAAAGCCGATTTTGGTCTTCTGGAAAGAGCTGTATCACAGTTCGACCCTCGATTCACGCTCCGGGTACTGCGATCAATTTCTTCCATTCGCAAGCACCTCTCGGGCAATGTGCTTGCTGAAGTTATCTCAGACACATATCCAGTTTCCAGCCTAACGGCGAAGGGTTTCCTGGATGTTCTGGGCAAGGAATACAAAACTAGCAAAGAAGTTCCAGACGAGATGGATGTAGATATAAAGCTGTCAACGAAAAATTCTTCAAGCTCCAAAGAGGTTCTACCGGAGATTGACGTCTATCTCTCAATCCTTTGCCAGGTACATCTCTATGATAAGGAAGCGTTCGACAAAGGCAGAAAATTCTCAGACAGTTTAGTTGAGCATATACGGACGTTGAGTAGACGGACCCTGGACTCGCTTGCTGCTCGGGTCTACTTCTATTATTCGCTCTTCTACGAACACACTGTCCCACTGCCGCCGTCCCCGGTCTCCGCTGTCATCTCAATCCGCCAGAATTTGCTCGCAGCACTGCGAACCGCCACCCTCAGAAAAGACCAAGATATTCAAGCTACTGTTACCACTCTTCTCCTGCGCAACTATCTCTCAACCTCCCATATCTCACAGGCCGATCTTCTTATCAACCATACCAGCTTTCCAACTGCGGCATCGAACAATCAAATTGCTAGATTTTTCTACTACCTGGGACGCATTCGAGCTATTCAACTCAATTACTCCGAAGCGCATGATCATCTCATTTCAGCAACGCGCAAATCGCCTTCCTCATACACAGCCAGTGGATTCTACCAAGCCTCCACGAAGCTTCTGATCGTGGTCGAGCTATTAATGGGCGATATACCTGATCGAGCAATTTTCCGACAACCTAGTCTGGAACGTGCAATGCAGCCTTATCTTCAAATTGTGCAAGCAGTCAATGCTGGAGGGTTGGAGAACTTCAACACTCTGGTACAAAAGCACAATGCAACCTTCCGTCGTGACGGCACATACACTCTAATCTTACGTTTGAGGCAAAACGTCATCAAGACTGGTATTCGAACCATGTCTCTCTCCTATTCTCGAATCCGACTGCGAGACATTGTGTTGAGGCTAGGTCTAAAAAGCGAAGAATCAGCAGAGTATATTGTTGGCAAGGCAATCCGAGATGATGTTATTGAGGCTACCCTTGACCACGAGGATGGATACATGAAGAGCAAGGATATTGGTGATATCTATGCCACTAGAGAGCCTGGCGATGCGTTCCATGATAGGATCAGGGCTTGCTTGGCACTGCACGATGAGAGCGTTAAGGTTTGTTGAAATCCCTGTACTACTCCCACCTAAAACACTAACCATTCTGCAGGCAATGAGGTTTCCTATGAATCAGCATCGTTTGGAACTCAAGAATGCCCAAGAAGCACGCGAACGGGAACGAGAACTAGCTAAGGAGATTGTGGAGGGAGAGATGGACGAGGATGATGCAGGAGGCGATTTCGAAGGAATGTAATCGTGCATCAGTGATCAGTGATCACCCACCATTACAGTCGCAATGCTCTGCGATTAGAAGGCTCCAAACATTCTTAATCTATCTTCATATTGGATGATTAATCCGGACAGTGGATGAGAGGGCAATACACCATTAGCGAAAGCTACTAACATCCGTCCGCTGTTCAAGGACGTCAGGGCACCACCATGTCTAAGTTAACAAGCATTTCGATAGAGCTCTATTTGTCGAACGATTGGGAGCAGGTTTCCTCCTACCAGAACTTTATGCTCAGATGGTTTCGGGCACCAATTGCACCGCCACCCACAAAGCGCAAGATCTCACTATTCGTCTGAGTCGCATGACCAGCAAGGCGCGTAGATGCTCAGCAGATGACTGCTGCCCATATGACTTGGCTAGAGAGGCTCTTGTGATCATCATAGCACACAGGGAAACGACTAACTTGATCACTCGGCACGATAGAGGCTGGAATTTAAACAGATCCATCCCCGGATCCTCATCGCATAGAGCCCTTAATTGATTCACTTGATGCACTTTGACTATGAGCAGGTCCGAGGCGACCTCCAACACGTTGAACCCATTGACTGCATATAATCCTGCTGAAGCTGACGGGCGCAGAGGTAAGATTCCAGAAATGGATCCTTGTGAACAAGCATTGTTGACCAGGAGCATCTGACTCTAGGTCGTCGATCCCCAGAGGCATCACCAGAAGCACCAGCGTTTGTTGACACGTTTCCTGCCCATGTGAGATTGCACAACATTGAAACCCAGCAGGAGAATAGATATCGCTGTAGGACAAAAGCCAAGATAAGTTTACCGACAGATGTCTGACCGTGTCGGATAGCAGCATGGAAACGCGATTGCCATCCCAATCCACGCCCACAATCTCCTGCCCTACCATGGCACGAAGAATACTCCCAACTTGATCCAAAACGCGGGCGAGTGCTGGTGATTGATTTCATCAAGGCTGGTATGTTGCACTGATGAGATCTGTGTGACACCACTAACTGTGACCAAAGATCAATCTCGAAATCGAAGACGGAAAGTCATCGCTCAAGAACTCGATTGTCTTGATGGCCTTCGAAAACTCTACAACGATCCTCGTCGAGGCGCAGATGCCAATCTACGGCTGCTCCATGTCCAGAACGCACCTTGGGCAATCAAATTTCTATTGCGAAAGTTCAACATAGACGGGAGAGATGACATAGTTGGCTCGAATTTTGGAAGATATGCCAAATTCACCAAGCCGGACCGGAGAGGAGGAAAGCCTTTTCCAACTGCGAAGACTTGGAGGGTTCAGCATGACCCGTGGCGTGGGATCAGCAAGACTTCGTTTGGATTTGAGTATTTGAAGGAGTACAAGGTGCAAGATCCATCAACCGAAGGGCGGGCTTTTGACGAGAAGATGATGGAGCTGAACACATATGATGAAGAAGGTGAGAGCTCTGATACGTGACACTGTTCCATGTCTCTCTTGCTGCCTGTCAAGTCTCATATTCTCCAAGTCCCCTTCCAAATTTCAAAATACTGTGACGCCAGCAACACGTTTTGATCTTCTGCCATCTCTTTTTGTTCTTGGTTGCTGACCGTTCAGACAATCCTGCCTACGGCTACGATGTGTATATTCAGCAGTTTGCTTGCTACGTCCAGCATAAGGAGGATGCCCCTTCACCTCCCTTTGATGGGGCTAATGGCATCTTAAATCCTTATAAGGTCGAGCCGAATGGCCACGCTCAACCAAAGAAGCAAAAGGAACATCTTCCACAACTATCTTCACTAGACAATGAGAATGCCATCATTCTCTTCGAAAACTCGCAATCCGGCTCGTTCGAGGACTGTCTAATACCCGCTCGTTCAGAGTGGGAGACTCACTGGCGTCGCCTGCCCTTCTACCTTGCCTACGAATCACGAGAGATCGTTGGCAACGACGACCTTCTGGGTCGACAATGTGCACGTATGATTCTCGACGACGTTTTTAGAGCTCTTATAGCCAGATGGGAAACCCTACTGGACATCTGCCAAACTCATGTGTCTATTCTGGAGGACAAGGTTTATGAACAACCCGCCGATGAAACCCGTGCACCTGAACTATGGAGAAATTCAAGCTTATGGCTGCAGCTTGAGAAGCTGGTCACAGCACACATGGCTGTTGTCCGAGATATGCGCGTCCGCCTCCGCGAACTCGTCTCTGATATCGTCACAACGACCACTGCTGGGAACTCGAACAACAACCCAAGTGCCGAAATAGTCAGCGTCCCGAACGAAGACGACTGGCTCGAAGAAATTCCCGACGACTTCGACGGCATCGCCAACGGGATCGAAGAAGACCTCGTCAAACCCACCCAAGCGCTCATCTCTCTCCTTTATCAATCTGTCTCGATCCGTGACAGCCGGATGTCCCTGCAACTCGGCACAAGCATGTGGCGTCTATCGTGGATTACCTTCGTCTTCCTCCCCTTGACCTTCATGGCTAGCTTCTTTGGCATGAACGTTGACACTTTCACAAACAGCCCAAGCTTGAAATGGTACTTTATCGTCACCGTGCCCTTCATGCTCCTAGTATTAGGAGGATGGTACATCATGAAACTTATCCTAGCCCGCCAGCGTCAAGCCCCCTATCAACGCGGCATCTACGAGTTCTTTTTCCACGACCTCGCAGTCAGCTATCCCGCGCTCTGGTCCCGCGTCGGTCCCCGTGACTATATCGTCCCTCGCACTCGCATCGACCGGTGGAAGTGGTGGTTGATCAAGCGCTGGACTCGACCAGAGCGAACTATCAAGGCTGGACAACCAAATGCGGACACAGCTGTACCGAATGACTTGAGCAGCTGGAGCAAATGTAAAAGATACCTGATTCGGAAATGGACGGATGACATAACCACTTTTAAGACCAAGACCGATCAGCAGCTACTGGATGTGGACGATGACACAGATCTCGAGCAAGGGAGCATCCTCGCCGACGGATTGCTCGGAGCAACAGAAATGCTCACTGTACCCGGCCAGACGGTCGCGACCGCTACACTCGAGAGGTTCCAGCTGCAGAAAGAACAACGGCAACAGCAGCACGAGCAAGGCGAGCCTCCGCAACCGGACGCAGAACTTGCACTACAATCCGCAGCAGAAGGTCCCCTCCGCTACGTCAACCCAAACATTCGGATTGAGCGTGCATTCAGCCCGCTAAAGCGGCGTGCAGCCTCGGCCAGTCCTAGGGGTAGGAGGCCGACTTCTAGTGGTGGGACGAGTAGTGGGAGTCGGCATAGCAGTGTGCTAGTTGAAGAGGAGGATCCGAGCTGGATTAATCAGCTGGGAAAGGAGGGGAAGGGGTGGTATTGGAGGCCCGGGAGTCAGAGCCCTAGGGGAAGAGGAGGGGCTGTAGGGGACAGAAGGAGGAGTAGTGGAAATGGGCCAAGGCCAATTGTTAGGAGGAGTATTGATGAGAGGGTTGGGGGCGTGGTCGTAGGTGCTGATGGTGCTGAGGAGGTAGTGGCGGCTGTAGCAGTGAAGGGATTGAGTCCGCTGGGTGTGGTCACGAGTGTTGAGGACCAGAGAGGTGAAGGAGTGGGCCCTGACGTGAGTGGAATTGGGAAAGGGAACGGGAATGGGGAGGAGAATTCTTCCAAGTCAGAATCTTCATCCTCTGGAAATGAGGCCGCGAGGGCGGCGGAGGACACGGGTGGGAGGGACAACGCAAAGAAAGAGAAGGACGAACAGAAAAAGGATGGGGGACAAAGAGAAGGAGAGATAGCAACATTGAAGGCTGAGAGAGTTGGATAAGGGATTTGGATGGCAGTTTCGACAACAGGACATCATCACGCCCAGGTTATATGTGGGGCTTTGATTTGCTCTGGACAGGGAGAGAGATACATATGTAGAGGAATCTACCTACATTGCTTATGTCTATCGAATAGCCATCGGTCCCCTGTCGTACTGCTAGTGCTTCACGCTGCTATGTAACATGCTATGCCTATTCCCTCTACTCAGGTGGCTCGCGGCTGAAACTGTCGATTAATATTACACATATACTAGGAGCAAAACTATCAAATAGGTCCAACTGCGTTAGGCTCGCTTCATAATTTCTCTGCCCTCACATATGTTTCCTCTGTATGTATGTCACTCTCTTATCCTAGGATTGTTCAACCATACTTCTATTTTTGACTAAAGCATTGCCAAAACATACCATCTACGCTTCAGATAGGGGCCATTCTTGTGTCAAGTCAGAATTGAAGGTAGAGACTCGGCCGTTTCCATGTTTATCTAGACATCTGCATCACATTCAAGACTATACTCACCGGCTGGATGTGGGCTCCATTCTGCCACGAGCCTTGGCCTAAAGTAAGCTTCAGTTCAAGCATGTTCCTAGGACCTAGAGCGGAGTCTTGTAACAAAAGATGGCACGAGAGATATTGTGATACGAGACCGAAGGTGACATGAGAGAAAGCATGGAGTTTACGGTATGGGTAGACTTTCTAAATTTAGGGACTTACGTAGTCCCCCTGGACCAAGGGTGAACCATTCGCGTCTATAGAAAATGCTTATCTTCGCCTGTCATTCCCCTTCGCCTGTCATTCTCCTTCGCCTGTCACTTTCCTTCTGCTCGTATACTACTTATTTTCTCGTGCTATCTTCTTTCTCGTGCTGTCATCTTTCCCGAAGGCTGAAGAGATTGCGCAATCCATTGGCGAGATCATCGAAGATGTCGCCAGCGGCTGGGGTGTCGCAGTCGAGAGCATGCTCGTCAAGGACATCATCTTCAGCAATGATCTACAAGTTTGGGAAGTGGTCTCTTTCACGTCACTCGGCAACATGAAGGCTGGTAGTTATTGGCGAGAAATTGATTTCATTGATGCCAAGCCTGCGATCTGAGGAAGAAGTAGCAAAAAGTTAGCCGAGGTTCACTTAATTTGGCTTGCCCTATACTTCAGCCCTAAACTTGGCGCGGAAGCTAACTGTATGCAGTATTGATTCGAGGCACGTTGATTTCGGAACGCAACTTGGCAACCTTTTGCTCGAGAATACCACGGCGCTGTGGAGATGCTCGAATGCCTCCGGCGCTTCGACAGGATGGGAGATTCAGGTCCCCGCGAACTCCTACGTTCGCGGCAGGCGCATATGGAACTCCATCATGTGACTGCTCGATTTTCACTGTAATATGGAGCAAGAGAAAAAACTGTATAGTAATCTATATTGCCAAAAGATCATAATATAGCAAACATTCCTATTGTTGAAAAACAATCTCCTCTGTCCTCCAGAATCCCTGAAGGGCTTCAAGGCGAACTTGTGCTTCGGTTTATAGGTTGAACTCTTTGATGTCTTAATACCTGCACAATTCTACGCGTGAAATATATCTAACCCTAACCCTGAAAGTTGACTTTTTTGGGGGGGGGGGTAGGGGAGTTGAAGGCG